>Ga0307471_100000126_pt1 | contig 36743 bp, 31 predicted proteins | sample atmos_gasesAM3C__2_FD_204566 | JGI IMG/M metagenome (GOLD analysis project Ga0307471, IMG submission 204566) | Hardwood forest soil microbial communities from Morgan-Monroe State Forest, Indiana, United States - atmos_gasesAM3C_515 | ecosystem: Environmental > Terrestrial > Soil > Temperate... | reverse complement strand
CAGGCAAACCAGTTTCTGGCCACCGGAGATGCCCGCGCCGCAGCCGGCGCCTATCGCCAAGCCCTGCGCGCCGATCCGAAAAATCCGCAGTTGCACTACAATCTCTCGCTCGCGCTCGATAAACTCGGCGATCAATCCGCCGAGCGCCACGAACTCGAAAAGGCCATCCAGCTGAATCCGGATCTCGCAGTCGCCCACAACCAGCTCGGCGTCCTGGCGATGCAGCGCGGTCGAAGGGCCGAAGCGGAGGCCGCATTCAAGAAAGCGATCGCAAGCGATCCGCAATACGCCGACGCGCAAAACAATCTCGGTGTCCTTTACAGCAGGGAAGGAAAGGATTCCGACGCCGCAACGTTCTATCGGCACGCGATCGCGAGCGATCCAAAATATACGAAAGCATACGTGAATCTCGGTCTCTTGCTCGCTGAGCATGGGCAGGTGGCGCAAGGCGAACAACAGTTGCGCACGGCCATTCAGATGAATCCTGGCGATCCCGGCGCATACACGGCTCTTGGAATGATCCAGGGCAAGACCGGCCGCGCAGCAGAGGCGGTAGAAAGCTTTCGCAAAGCGGTGTCGCTCGAGCCAAATTCAGCCGATGCGCACCTGAATCTCGGAATCGCCCTCGTGGACCAATACGATCGCACAAATGGATTCAAAGAGTTCTCAGAGGCCGCACGTCTCGATCCCCGCTCGCCGGCCGTTCACTACAATCTGGGCCGCTTCTATTTCGAAACCGCCCAATACGGAGACGCGCGTAAGGAGCTCGAAGAAGCGCTGCGTTTGGAGCCAAATCATGCCCCCTCGCTCTACTTCCTCGCCCTCGCAGCGAAACAGGACAACGATCTCGATCGCTCCACCGAGCTTTTCGAAAAAGTGATCGCTCTTCAGCCGGGCAATCCAGACGCGCAGTTCCTTCTCGGCCAGAATCTCGAACATCAGGGAAAAACAGCTGAGGCAATTGCCCACTGGAAACTCGCGCTTCAAGCGGATCCCAACTATTCCCAGGCTCTCTACAATCTGGCCCGCGCGTTGAGGAAATCGAACGATTCCGAAGCACAGCAGTATCAGGATCGCTACGACACGCTTCAAAAGAACCAGCAGATCACCGACCGCGTGCAACAACTCGGTAATTTTGCCCTCGAGGCATCGAACGCACAGAACTGGCCCCAGGCTTTCGCCCAGATGCAGGAAGCCCTCGAGCTTTGTGGCGAGTGCCCCGAAGCCGCGCATCTGCACAAGAACCTCGGCATGATGTATGTCCGCACGGGCAAGCTTGAGCAAGCTCAGAAGGAACTCCAAACAGCGTTGCAGTTCAATCCTGATGACAACGACGCCAAGCAGGGCTTGGCCGCGATTCAGAACGCCGCATCGGCCCAGAGGAAGTGAAAAGACCAAGTGAAAGAAGTTAGATCCGATTCGAAAAGAGGATTGCGATATGGCTGATGTCTTCCCACAACTCGACTACAAACCAACACTGCCCCGCAATCTCGAGCGTGGAATCGGAATCATCGGAGCCGGAGGCATCGTGAATTACGCGCACTTGCCGGCCTACAAGCGCGCAGGGTTCAAAGTCGCCGGCGTCACCGACAAGAATCTCGAAGCCGCGGAGAAAACAGCACGCGATCACGGCATCCCGAAAGTGCACGCGAACGTCGACGACTTGCTGAAAGATCCACAAATCGAAATCGTGGATATCGCAGTTTATCCGGCAGCCCAAGCGGAAATCGTCGAGAAGGCCGCAGCCGCCGGTAAACACATGCTGTGCCAAAAGCCCTTCGCCGATGAATTTTCCAAGGCCGTCCGCAACGTTGAACTCGCCGCAAAAGCAAAAGTGAAAATCGCCGTGAACCAGCAGATGCGCTGGGATGCGGGTATCCGCTGTGCGCGGCTGCTGATCGACCGGGGCTGGCTCGGCGCTCCGTTCTACGGAACGATTCAGGTGCACTGCAAAACGGACTGGAGTATGTGGCCCTGGATCTACGCGGGCAAGCGCCTGGAAGTAATGTTCCACAGCATCCATTACATTGATTCTCTGCGTTACCTGCTCGGCCAGCCCAATTCCGTTTTCACAAGTGGCAGCCGTGCTCCTGGAGAAACAACTACTGCGGAAACCAAAACACTGACGGTCTGGGAATATGCATCCGGTCTCCAAGTGCTGATTGACGTTTGCCACTCCACGTGGACGGACGACCCCTACGCGATTTTTAGGCTCGAAGGCACAGAAGGCGTGATTAAGGGAACGATCGGCCTGATGTACAACTATCCCACGGGACGTCCCGACACTCTCGAATTCATGTCCAAGCGCAACCTGGGGTATTGGTTTTCGGCCCGCCTCGATACGATGTGGATTCCGGACGCGTTCGTCGGACCGATGGCTTCGCTGATGTGTGCGATTGAAACAAATTCTGAGCCGGAGACGAGCGGCCGCGACAACTTGCAGACGCTACAGGTTGTATTCGCTGAGTATCGGTCAATGGCCGAAAAGCGAGCTGTCCGTCCGGAGGAAATCACTGCGTGAATTCTAAGCTTGAATCGATTTTAGCAATTCAAAACTCCCGCCGCTCCGGATGATCGGCGCGATTCGCCCATAGAAAGGCTGCCATCTCATGAAACGCTATGGCTCGGTTATCAAGGTAAGGCCCGAAGCGATTGCAGAATACAAACGCTATCACGCCGCCGTCTGGCCCGATGTCCTCGAGATGATCAAAAAATGCAACATCCGCAACTATTCCATCTATCTCAAGGACGATTTCCTCTTCGGCTATTTCGAATACCACGGCAGCGACTACAAAGCCGACATGGCAAAAATGGCCGCCGATAGCCGGACCCAGGAGTGGTGGGCCGTGATGATGCCGATGCAGCAACCGCTCGAAACGCGCAAAGAGGGAGAGTGGTGGGCCGAGATGGAAGAAGTCTTTCACACGGACTAGCCACCCATGAAAATCGTCGACACCCACCAGCATCTCTGGGACAAAGATCTCTTTCACTATGCGTGGCTCGAGCCGCTGCCGAAACTCGACCGTTCGTTCCGCCTCAGCGACTATCGCGATGCGACGAGCGGCCTTGAAATCGAGAAGACGGTTTTCGTGGAATGCGACGTGGATGAATCGCAAATGATGGACGAAGCCTTGCACGCCCAGCGAATGGCAGACAATTTCGGAAATCACATCGCGGGCATCGTTGCGTCCGGGCGGCCTGAACACGACGGATTCAAGGCGCACCTCGACGAGCTTGCGGAGCACCCGAAAGTGAAAGGGATTCGGAGAATTCTTCACACTGGGCCGGATGAAGTCGGCCGAGGGAAAGTGTTCATTGAGAACGTGGCCCGCCTCGAGGAGTACGGCCTCTCATTCGACATCTGCGTTCTCGCGCGCCAGCTTCCCGTCGCTATTAACCTGGCGTCGAAGTGCCCGGATGTCGCGTTCATTCTCGACCACTGCGGTGTTCCGGATGTGAAGGGTCAGGCACAACATCCTTGGCGCGAGCATATCCGCGAGCTCTCGAAATTTCCCAACGTTGCATGCAAAGTTTCCGGACTCGTCGCGTACGCGGATCCGGCGACTTGGAAAGCAGAAGATCTGCGTCCGTTCGTCGACCACGTGATTGAGTCCTTCGGATGGGATCGCGTGATGTTTGGCAGCGACTGGCCCGTGTGCAATCTCACCGCCAGTTACACAAGGTGGTTCGAAACATTACTTGTTCTCACCGACTCCGCGGGGGAAGTGAATCAGAGAAAACTGTTTCGGGAAAACGCAATCCGAATCTACAGGCTGCACTGACAATTGCTGGCTAGGACGATGAAAGGTCGCGCTCAAAGATCATGAAAAGACAAAAAACGCCCGGGCTGATCGAAAGACTTTCGAAAATTCCCTACACCGGAGCGATCAGCGACATCCTTGACGAGATGAGTTTTCACTGCCAGGCATTGCCGAAAGAAATTCAATCCCTTCACCCCGGCCACACGCTCGCTGGCCGTGCCCTGACGATCGCGGGGGAGCCCACCGCGAGCGAAGACCCCGAAGTTATTTTCATTCCGTATCTGAAAATGCTCGGCGATGTAAAGCCCGGCGACGTCCTCGTCAGCCAGCCGAACGACGATCTCGCCGCCCATCTCGGCGAGCTCTCGAGCGAGACTGCACAATTTCGCGGCGCTCGCGGTGCGGTGATTGACGGAGGCGCGCGCGACACCGGCTACATTCTGAAGCTCAAATTTCCCGTGTTCGCACGATACAAAACTCCCGTTGACATCGTCGGCCGCTGGCGTCTCGTCGCTCACAATGTTCCCATCGACATCGGCCGGGTCCACATTGAGCCGGGCGATTACATCGTGGGTGACCGCGATGGCGTTCTCGTGATCCCTCAAACGATCGCCGAGGAAGTGGTAACAAAGGCTGAGGCTGTGGTGAAGACAGAAGATCTGGTTCGAAAATCGATTCTGAAAGGCATGCACCCGGTCGACGCCTACCGAAAATTTGGCAGGTTCTAGTCTCGCTTGCTACAGGCCGAACTCTTCCACAATCGCCGCCGTCTGCTCCCCCACTTTCGCCGCGAGTTTCGCGCTTGATAGCACCTCGCCGTCGATGCGAAAGGGACAGCGCGTTGTGAGAATTTCGAGTCCCTTTCCATTCGCCAGCGTCTGAAGCATCCGCAGCTCCTGGAAGCCCCCGCTCTCAAGTAGCTTCGGCCAATCAAGCACCTCGGAACACCAGATATCCGCAGCATCCAAAATACCGAGCCAGTGCTCCGTCGACTCATGACGCAATCGATCCGCAATCAACCGTTTGATTTCATCTCGCCGGCGGAATGCATCGGCCGAATTTTTCACCTCGGCGAGTTCGGGAATTCCAAGTAGCGATCCCAGTGTCGGAAGGTGCATCATCGCCAGCGCCAGATGTCCATTCTTCGTGTCGTACACGCCGTACGGTGCCGATAGATAAGAATGCGCATTTCGAAAAGCCCCGCGCCGCGGCGGCCGTCTTCCATCATTCAAATATGTGGTGAGCACTTCAAATTGAAAGTCGATGAGCGATTCGAGAAGGCTCGTTTCGACGTGTCCGCCTCGGCCCATAATGCCCCGCCGCACCAGGCACGCCAGAATTCCCTGGCACAAATTGTGCCCTGTGAGCATATCGGCAATTGCCAGCGAAAACGGAGTGGGCGGATCGCCTTCGTCGCCGCTCAGCCACATGATTCCGGAACGCGCCTGCGCCAATAGATCCTGACCGGGGCGATCGCGCCACTCGCCGGCTTGACCATAGCCGCTGATCGACCCATACACGATACGCGGGTTCGATTGCGATACGCTTTCGTAATCAAGCTTCAGCCGCTGGATCACTCCGGGCCGGAAATTCTGGACCATCACGTCGGCACGCGCGATCAAGCGCCGCAGCTTTTCCATATCGCTCGGATCCTTCAGGTCGGCCGCAAAACTCTCCTTGTTGCGGTTGATTGCATGAAACAGCGTATTTACGCCGTCGATATCCATATCGCTCAAATAGAGTGTTCGTCCGAGATCGCCTTGCCCGGGCCGTTCGATCTTGATGACTCGTGCGCCCATGTCCGCCAATCGAAGAGTGGCCAGCGGTCCGGAAAGAAACTGGCTGAAATCGAGCACGAGCGACCCTTTTAGGGGTAGGTCGTTCGTTGCGTTGGTAGTACCTGATTGGATTGTGGGGATTTCCATCACTCTCTCCTGCAGAAGGGCTCTCGCGGGGCTCGCGCGGGGTCGCCCAACAGTATTGCATATATGAAATCATATTTTCATTAGAGAAATTATGATGTAGTCTAGTTCCTGATCAATGTTAGCCCTTCGCCCCAAGCGCGCGGCCGCGCGCATTCCCTCGCGCGCGCATCCCATCCGCTACGCAGCGCCGGCCCTCGACAAAGGTCTGGATATCCTCGAACTATTCGCGTCAGAGCCCGCGGGCCTCACCACGAGCGAGGCAGCCCGGCGTCTGGGGCGCACGGTTGGCGAAATCTTTCGGATGCTCGTTTGCTTGGAGGAACGCGGCTACATTTCGCAGGCCGCACCCGACGAGCGCTTCGAGCTTACGCTAAGACTTTTTGAGCTCGCGCACCGCCATCAGCCCTTACACCGTCTCACTGCTGAAGCACGCCCGCTTATGGAGAAGGTAGCCCACGAAACCGGCCAGTCTTGCCACCTCGCCATGCTGAGCAATGGGGAAGTGATTGTCGTCGCGCAGGTGGACGCGCCTCGAACCGCCGGGTTCGCACTGAAGCTCGGTGCGCGCATCGATCTTCTCAACACGGCCTCCGGCCACTTGATTCTCGCGTTTCAACAAACCGCGGTGAGAGATCGTGCGCTCGCGGAATGGAAGCAGCGAACCGGCCGGGAGCTGCCACGCGATCTCCATCGGCATCTGGCCCGGATTCGCAAACGAAGTTACGAGGAGATGCCCAGCTACCAGGTCAGAGGCGTCACGAACCTTGCGTTTCCTGTGCTGAATCAGCACGGCGATGCAATCGCAGCGCTCTCTGTTCCATTCCTCGCACGCATCGGCGATCGCATCGGCCCGGCGAATGTGAAATCGGCGCTTCGAGAGGCAAGTCAAAAGCTGTCGAGTGCTGTAGGTGGCAAAAAGCCCTGAAACGGGCCGAGGGAACTTAGGCGATGGAAAAAATCGAATACTTCGAGGACTATGCCGTAGGCGCTCAGCGAAAAACCTTCGGCCGGACCATTACAGAAACCGACGTCGTCGTCCACGCCGGCCACTCCGGCGACTTCTTTCCCCATCACGTTGACGCCGAATTCGCGCGCAAGACTCCCTTCGGCCAGCGCATTGCTCACGGAACAATGACATTCGCGATCGGAATCGGGTTGACGGCCAATCAGATCAATCCGGTCGCATTCACTTACGGATACGACAGGCTGCGTTTTCCGAAGCCGGTTTTCATAGGCGACACAATTTACACGCGCGTCACAATCAAGACGAAAGAAGAAGATGCGAAGCGTCCGGGGTTTGGCCGAGTCGTCGAAGCGTGCGAAGTGATCAATCAGCGGGGTGACGTGGTGCTTTACTGCGAACACATTCTCATCGTGCAAATGAAAAATGGCGCCGCGAAAGCGTAAAAACACCAATTGCCAAGCGCTCAAGCAAAAAAAGGCGGAGAACCGAACTTGGAAGTAATCCTAAAAGGACTCACCTGGGATCACCCGCGCGGTTATTCCCCTCTGATAAAAGGCGCGTCCGAGTACGAATTGCTTCATCCTGGCCTTCGCATCCATTGGGATCGGCGCACCCTGCGCGAATTCGGCGAAGCCCCGATCGAACAATATCTCGATCGCTACGATCTCATTATCATGGATCACCCCTTCGTCGGTTTCGCAGCGGCGCACGATGTTCTCGTTGAACTTGGCGACTATCTCACAGAAGCGGAAAAAGCGGGGTTCGCCCGCGATTCCGTGGGCCCGTCGTGGGACTCTTACCGTTACGCGAACGGAATTTGGGCTTTACCCGTCGACGCTGCGACTCAGGTAGCCTCATATCGTCCGGATTTGTTGTCGCAACTCTCAGCCATTCCGCCGCGCACTTTCGAGGAAGTCCTTCAATTGGGTCACAGAGCGCGCGCGCACGGAAAGTTCATAGCCGTCGCGGCCTGCCCGATCGATGCGATCAGCCTCTTCGTCACATTGACTGCGAATCTCGGACATCCTGTCGTTGAAAACGCCGACCCATTCGTCGACGAAGCCGTCGCAAAAGAAGCGCTCTATCGCTTGCACGCCTTAATCGCGATTGCCCATCCGAACTCGACCGCCTGGAATCCAATTCACGTTTACGACCAAATGGTCGTAGCGCCGGATATCATCTATTGCCCGTGGGCCTACGGCTACTCGAATTATTCTCGCCGCCACAATCCGATTCCGCTGACGTTTGCCGACGCCCCGGCCGCAGGCAACCGCGGATGCGCCGGAACGCAACTCGGCGGCACCGGTGTAGCCGTCAGCAAACAAAGTCCACATCGCGACGCCGCCGTGTCATACGCCAAGTGGCTCGCCAGCCAGGAACATCAACGCGGTACGTATTTCCGACAAGGCGGGCAGCCTGCGAGCCTGGCCGCATGGACTGATCCTCAAATCGATTCCGAAGCGGGCGGTTTTTTTTCGGGAACGCTCGAGACTCTGCGAACCGCTTATGTCCGGCCACGCTTCGATGGATTTGTCCGATTCTTCGAAGCCGCTGGAATCGAAATCAACCGCTGCTTGAAGAATCAGGTCGCCGACGCGCAGTTGATCGAGTGGCTCAACAAGTCTTTCGCCGAGCGGCTTGCCTCGGCAGCAGCGCGCGCATAGCGCGATTTTGCGCGCAATCAGATGGAGCGCACATGACGAACCCAAATCCCGACCCAGCCAAGCACACTCAAATCAAAATTTGGAATCAGGAAGTCTGGCTCTACGAGGATTTTGAAGTGGGCCTCCGCGCCCGTTCGATCCGCCGGACCATCTCTGAGGGCGAGAGCATGGCTTTCAACGCCCTTGTTCTCGATATGCACCCCTACGTAGCCGACGAACAGTTTGCCAAAGAAGAAGGAATCTTCGGCAAGCGCCTGGTGGCCGGAGCGATGGTATTCAGCGTTGGCTTGGGCCTGATGGCTCACAACAATGTCGACACTTTCAGCTACGGCTACGATAAGTTGCGGTTCATCAAGCCCGTGTTTATCGGCGACACGCTCTACACGATTCGCACCAATCTCGAAAAGCGGCCGAAATATCCGACGATGGGAATGGTCCGGGTCTCCTACGAAGTTTTCAAGGTTCCCGGCGAGCTGGTCCTTTATTGCGAGCATCTGCAAACGGTGAAGTACCGCGATCCATCTCAATTTGCGAATGAGATCGAAAAGAAGTACCGCAGCCGAAGAAATTAGGCGAGAAAAAAGAGATGACTCTTCAAGGTAAGGCAGCTCTCGTCACCGGGGCCGCCACTGGAATCGGACGCGCGATTGCCGAGCGTTTCGCTCGCGAAGGCGCGCGTGTTGCCGTGAATTTCCGGAGTTCACGCGAGGCTGCGGAACAATTGGTCGCGCGGATCCGCGTGGCCGGAGGCACCGCGATTCCGGTTGCTGCCGATGTTTCTGTTGAATCCGAAGTGCGCGCGATGCTCGACCAAGTTGAGGGCGAATTTGGCCGTCTCGATGTGCTCGTCAACAACGCCGGCTGGAGCACTCGCGTTCCCCACCACAAACTCGATGATCTCACGGATGAAATTTGGGAAAAGACCTTCGACGTCAATCTCCGCGGCCTTTTCTACTGCGTGCGAGCGGCTGCCCCGCTCCTCAGGAAGCAGCCCGGCGCCGCAATCGTCAACGTTGCATCTGTCGCAGGTTCCACCGGTGTGGGGAGTTCGATGGCCTACGCCGCCTCTAAAGCAGGCGTCATCACGATGACGAAATCCCTGGCCCGCGCCCTCGCTCCTGGAATCCGAGTAAATGCGATTTCTCCGGGACTCATCCGCACTCACTTCGCCGGCCGCCCGGATTCGGATTCCGATTTTACCGCTGAAGAAATGGCTACGCCTTTGAAGCGACTGGCGACCGCTGACGAGTGCGCCGAAGTTGTCCTTTTTTTGGCTTCCTCAGCCACAGCCGTCACCGGCCAAACCATTCTCGTTGACGGCGGATTGTACGTCCTCGGCCCCAAACGCCAGAGTAACGGCCAGTCCTCGCGGTAGGGCCTTCCTGCGCCTGCCGTCACAACGGTCCGTGACGCCAAGTCATGCCCCGATTTCTCCAGGAAAAGAAGGATTCTCATGTTCCCTTTTCCACCGACTCGCGATCCCGGCCGTTGGACCACTGCACATTAGTTTTAGACGAGGGCGGACGTAAGCAATTTGAGGTAGCCGTCGAGTTGGAATGGAGCGGGATCCTAGCCGTTCCAGTGAGAACGAATAAAAGCGCCGTCGCGATGTTTCTCACCTTCCGCGACGGCAAATTGCTTCGCAGCGAAGTTGACAATGCTAATCACATTCACTCCATCCGGCGTGACTTCACTCGCGATTTCGGCGGGGACCTCGTCCAGCAGTTTCGGAAACGCAAAATCCCTGCAATTCCCAATCGAGACAAAATCGCCATTTCCCATCTGGCGATTCCGCGGGTTCATGCGCTCTCAAACGGGTAGTGCCTCGGCTTGTGCAGCACAGACACCCACTTCAAGGTCGTGAATTCTTCCAGCGCCCATCGCCCGTTGAGGCGGCCTACACCCGAGGCCTTTTCTCCGCCGAAGGCAACGAGCGGCTCGTCGTCAATCGTTCCTCCGTTTACGTGAACCATTCCCGAGTCGATCTGCTTCGCCAGCTCGGCGCCATACTCCACGTCTTTGGTGTGGATCGCTCCGCTCAACCCGAACGCACTGTCGTTCGCGATGCGAATCGCTTCTTCCGTCGTTTCGAAAGGCATCACGCAGACCGCCGGCCCGAACATTTCGTCTTGCGCAATGGACATCGTCGGCTTCACGTCCGCGAAAATTGTCGGCGAGGCCAGATTGCCGCTGATTTTGCCTTCCAGTGCCACTCGAGCGCCCTCCGCAACCCCTTTCTGAATCTGCCTGGTCAGTGTGTCCGCCTGCGTCTTGTTCATCAGTGGCCCGAGGTCGGTCTGCTGATCGTTCGGATCACCTACCTTCAGCGTGGCGACGCGCTTTACATATTTCTCAAGAAATTCAGGATAGAGACTGCGATGCACCAAGACTCGGTTCGCGCACATGCAAATCTGTCCCTGGTGGGTGAACCGGCTGAACACCGCTGCGTTCAGCGCGTTGGTCATGTCCGCATCCGCCAGAACGATGATCGCGCTGTTCCCACCCAGCTCCAGAATGGATTTTTTCAGCGCGCGGCCGGCTACCATTCCGATATGCCGCCCCACTTTTTCCGAACCGGTGAACGAAATCACACGCGGGATTGGGTGTTCCACAAACGCATCGCCAATATCTTTGATGTCCGCGATTACCACGTTCAACAAACCCTTTGGAACACCCGCCTCTTCGAAGGTCTTGGCAAGAAGGGTGCCGCCGGTGATCACCGTATCGTCGTGAGGTTTCAACACCACTCCGTTGCCGGCGCCGATGGCCGTCGCCACCGATCGCATGCTCAGGAAGAACGGGAAATTGAATGGGCTGATCACACCCACCACCCCCACCGGAACACGGTATAGCCGGTTCTCCTTCCCATCCATCACCGAAGGAAGGATTTCTCCTGTCATGCGCAGTGGATACGTCGACGCCTCCTTGATGATGTTTTTCACCAGCCCAATCTCAAAGAACGCTTTCAGCCGCGTTCCGCCGAGTTCTTGAATGATGATGTCGGTGATTTCCGCTTCCATCCTTTCCACGTACGCCACGGCTTTCTCCATGATCGTGCGCCGCTCGTAGGGATTGATTTCCACCCACGCCTTCTGCGCCGCGGCAGCCGCTTTGTAGGCTTCGTCTAAATCAGCGAGATTGGCCAGCTTGATTTCCGCGATGGCATTGCCGTTAAACGGATTTCGATCGGTCAGCACTTTGCCGCTTGCTCCATCGCGCCACTTGCCGCCGATGTACTGCTGATTCAATTTCGCCAACGGATTCATGGGCTCGCGCTCCTCTCCCTCGAAAAAGATGGATGCTCAGAAACTCGCACGGTTATTCGTCCGGCAAATCCGGGTGACGCGTCTTCACGTGGTACCGCCCCGAATGAAAAATCAGCGGCTCACCTTCCTGCCACTTGTAATCGATTACTTCACCAAGGAATATAACGTGATCGCCTCCATCAAATTCCCGTACCATCCGGCAGACGAAGTGCGCCGTCGCGCCCTTTAGCAGTGGACAGCCTCCGGCAGCTTCAGCGCACTCCACTCCCGCGAATCGGTCCGCCATCGGCGTCGAAAATTGTCGCGAAAGATGGTGTTGGTCCGCCGCGAGCACATTGATTGCAAAATGGCTCGCTTGCTTGAAATCCGAGTATGCCGTCGCGTGCTTCCCAAGGCTCCAAAGCACCAGCGGCGGGTCCAGCGACACGGACGAGAAGGAATTCACCGTGAGCCCCACGCGCCGGCCGTCCTTCGCGCGCGTGCAGACGATCGTAACGCCCGTCGCAAATTGGCCAAGGGCTCGGCGAAAATCCCGGCGGTCGAAACGCTCCGCTTCCGTTTTCGCCGTTTGACTCAGAAACGCTTCGGCTTCGGTCGGCTGCGTAAACCAGGGGAAAAACGAGCGCGGATCGTCGAATCCGTTCACCACCGCTTCCGCTACGCCTTTCGATCGGCCTGCCGATTCCAGAATCTTGAGAACGTGCGCGGGCGGATGCAGCAGCAAATTTGTCCACTCCGTCACCCAGCGGGCATACCCGGACCAGTAGCGATCGAAAGTTTGCTGCATCCATTCCGCGTCCGGCGCCTTTTCGCCTAACTCCAGAATGGATTTCAGATACGTGTCCGCGGCTTTCGCTGCGTTATTCGATCCTTGGCCGGTGAGCGGGTCGTTCAGCACTACAGCATCCGCCAATCCCAGCACCGTGCGTCCGGAGGGCGGCACCGCAACGGGCTTTCGCACCACGGGCGTGAGCGAGCCCGTGAGAATCCCCTGTGGATCAGTCAATTCGATATCGGCGCACCGCGCGGCTTCCCACGGCAGGAATTTTTCAAGAATGCATTTCGATTTCGCTAGATGTTCCGTGGGCGTCTTCACGTCTGCCCAGCAATCCATTGGACCGCCCGGAATACCTTCGAACACCATGATCTCGCAAGGGCCGGATTCCGTCAGCGCGGGAAAAACGAAATATTCTCCCACCCCCGGAACAAGATTGAAGCAAACAGCCGGATACGCTTCGCGCGGACGCATGCCGGTGACGTAGGTGAGCGCCAGCATGCGCTGAGGTTTGTCGTACGGCGAACGCTCCGCGTCACGCTCGAACAATTGCCCCAGACTTCCTTTTCCCGTCGCAATGATCGTCAGATCGTGATCGCGCGCGTAGCCATCCACATCCGCAATCTGCGCCTCTTTGATAACCAAGCGGCCGCCGTTTTTCTCGAATCGCTCCATCCATTCTGGCATCTTGACGCGTTGATCGACGGCCTGCGCATAATGATCTAGCCGCGCCGCCCAACCGATTTTCTTTTCTCCGTGGCGGCCCACCACGCTAAGGGCAATCCCCTCTACCGGCGGACACTCTTGCTCCCAGATATTGAGATTCAGTTCTCTTTCCGTCTGCAAAGCCCAGTCGAACATGCACTGGCTGGACGTCACGCGCCCGCCGCGAATTTCCTCCGCTGTTCGGTCCGAGACGAGCGTCACCGCGTAGCCCGCGTGCTGCAGTCCGAGCGCGAGTTGCAGCCCGGATTGTCCAGCGCCAATGATTGCGATTTTTTTCATGTTGAAGAAGGGAGGGCGCGCCTATTGCATCAGCTTGGGAATCGCAGGCTCGGCCATTTCCGGTCCCATCGCGGAATAGCCTCCGTCGACGGCCAGATCCGTGCCGGTAATAAAGGAAGCGTGGCTCGAACACAGGAACAGCACAGCCTGCGCCACCTCGTCGGGGTTGCCTACTCGTCCGAGCAAATGAAATGCACCGCCGACCTTGTCCGTCTTCGCCCGGTCACCGTGGGTAAGATCATCCATCAGCCGGCACCAAGTCCATCCGGGCGAAACGGAATTTACTCGAATTTTGTCCGCCGCGAGGTCCATCGCTTCGTTCCGCGTGAGCTGCAGGATCGCGGCTTTCGTCACGGGATAGAGCCAGCGCCCCGTCTGGGCCACTTTCGCGCTGATGCTTCCAAAATTCACCACCGCGCCGCCGCCACGCTTCGCGATATGCGGTCGCGCCGCCTGCAGCATCATCGCGCCACCGACCACGTTCACGTTGTAGCTGTCGAGCCATTCCTGTCGCGTCGACGCAAGCGCGTTATCGGTATAAACGCAAGCGAGGTTCACCAAAAAATCGATGCCGCCAAAGGCCTTAACGGTTTTCTCGATACACGCGGAGACCTGCTTGTCGTCGACGAGATCCGTTTTTAAGAAAAGAACGTTGGGCTTTAGCTCGCCGGCGATCTTTTCTCCGTCCTTCTCGTTGATGTCGGCAATCACCACTCGGCAGCCCGCCTTATGAAACGCGTGCACCACCGCGGCGCCGATCAGCGTGGCCCCGCCCGTTACGATGGCAACCTTATCCTTGATTCCATCCATGAAGTACTCCTATGGAGAGCGTCACGGTATCACACAGCCTAAAGGTGAAAAAGATCGAAGTTGTAGCGTAACGAAATGCCGTCACGACACGCGCGAGAAAACTGCTGGACTAACGGAAAGTGAGATAGCAGAATGGCGCGAAAGTTCACCAGATTTTCGTGAGGCGAATCGCGTGAGAAAAATAGCAATCATTGGCGGCGGTCAATCCGGTCTTCAGTTGGCGCTGGGTTTGTTGCAAAAGGGCTACGCAGTCACGCTCGTTTCCAATCGAACGCCGGAACAGATTCGAAAGGGCCGCGTCACATCCAGCCAGTTCATGTTCAACGACTCGCTTCAGAGCGAACGAGATCTGGGAATTAATTTTTGGGAGAAAGAGTGCCCGAATACGGAAGGCATCGCGTTCTCGGTGCCCGGTCCCGACGGAGGCCGCGCGCTTTTCTGGGAAGCGAAGCTCGATAAGCCTGGCCAGTCGGTGGACCAGCGCGTGAAATTTGCCGGATGGACGGAAGAGTTCACCAAGCGCGGCGGGAAAGTGGTGCTCGAGGACGCGGGCGTTGCCGAATTGGAAAAATATGCGGCGTCCAACGATTTGACGATTCTCGCCGCTGGCAAAGGCGAAGTGGCCAGGCTTTTCGAAACGGACAAAGATCGCACCCCGTATACGGCCCCGATGCGCGCCCTGGCTCTGACCTACGTAAAAGGAATGGAGCCGCGCAAGCCGTTCACGGCTGTCTCTTTCAACTTGATCCCCGGCGTCGGCGAATATTTCGTTTTTCCCGCGCTCACCACGAGTGGCCACTGTGAAATCATGGTGTTCGAAGGAGTGCCCGGCGGCCCGATGGATTGCTGGGGCGGCGTGAAATCCCCCGCGGAGCACCTCGCGAAATCGAAATGGATACTCGAGAAATTTATGCCTTGGGAGGCGGAGCGCTGTAAGCATCTGGAGCTTACCGACGATGCGGGAATTGTGGCCGGAAAATTTCCACCGACCGTGCGCAAGCCGGTCTGCAAGCTGCCCTCTGGAGCGTTGATCATGGGCATGGGTGACGTGGTTGTCCTCAATGACCCGATTACCGGTCAAGGATCCAACACCGCGAGCAAGGCGGCGACCCTATACATGAACCGGATACTCGAGCGCGGCGACAAGCCTTTCGACGCCGCGTGGATGCAGGAGACGTTCGACTCCTTCTGGAATTACGCGCAGTGGGTCGTCAAATGGACCAATTCGCTGCTCACTCCGCCACCGCCGCACATCCTGAACCTGATGGGAGCCGCTTCGCAGGTGCCGGCGCTCGCGCGGAAAATTGCCAATGGGTTCAACAACCCGCCGGATTACAACCCTTGGTGGTTCGATCCCGCTGAAGCGGCGAAACTGACAGGCGCCCCGGCAGCTGCGGGCTAGTTTGTTGAAAAGATAGAACAGAGAAGGTCCCGCAGGACTGATTGCCGAACTTATCCAGCCCAACTGCAGTCCGGAGAACGTATGAAACCCCAGCAGAAAGTTCTCGGTGGTCGCAGTAGCGTCAAAGTGGCAATCGTTCAGACGCCGCCGGTGTTTTTGGACCGGGAAAAGTCCGTGGACCGCGCGTGCAGTAAGATCGCCGAAGCCGCGGCGCAGGGCGCGGAACTCGTAGCCTTCACGGAAACATGGCTGGCCGGCTATCCCTACTGGAGCGAAGGCTGGAATTCGGAACTGCAGAAGTGGCTTCCCGTCCGCATTCGTTTCTACGATAACGCAATCCTGATTCCGAGCGAGGACACAGCACGCCTCTGCGATGCCGCCCGGAAGGCCAACGCGCACGTCGTGATTGGCTGCAACGAGATGGATTCCCGGCCTGGCGTTCACACGATCTACAACACGCTGCTCTTTATCGACCGCTCGGGCCGCATCCTCGGCCGGCATCGCAAAACCGTGCCGACGTTTGTGGAGCGCGCCGTCTGGGGCAATGGCGATGGAACAGATCTCGTCACCTACGAGACAGACATCGGGCGCATCGGCGGCCTGATCTGCGGCGAGCACTTGATGACGCTGGTGCGAGCACGAATGATCGAGCAAGGCGAGGACTTTCACGTCGCCGTATTCCCCGGCGCATTCTCGATTCACTGCGGGCCCAAACTGGAAGAAGCTGACCGGGAGGGAAATTTCTTCTGGGGTCATACGTCCGCTCGAGCGCATGCGATGGAAGCGGGTGCGTTCGTGCTTTCCGCTTGCGGCTATTTCACAGCGAAAGACGTACCGGACGACTTCCCGCTGCGAGACACGATGAACTTCGATTACGCCCACGGCGGCAGCCAGGTAGCAGCTCCTGTGGGAATTACGATTGTGCCCCCAACTTCGGGAGACACGATTCTTTACGCGGATTGCCAGGCGGACATGATCAAGGTCTGGAAGGCGCTGATCGACACCGTTGGGCATTACGCGAGGCCCGATATCGTCCGGCTGGAATATTTGAAGAATGGATCGAACTCTCTTGCGCTGGCGGTCGAGGCATTCGAGAGCGCCACGCCGGCGCAAGTGAACGAAATTGCCGATCGTCATGAAGTCACGCGTACGAGCCTGGATTCCGCCGTTCAGCGCGTCGCGCAGAACCGGCCTTGATTTGTTTCTTGGGTGCGGCGCCGATGATTTTCGTTGCGGCGTGAACGCCGGCAGTGCATAGTTCGCACATTCGGGGGGTGGACTACATGAAGCAAGCCGGTTTAAGGGGATTCCTCGGCCTTTTTGTCTTCGGACTGCTGCTCAGCGGCAGTGTTTACGGCCAACAGCTGGCCACGCTGAACGTGACGGTGATGGATCAATCGGGCGGCGTGATTCCGAATGCGACCGTAACGGTTCGGAATAAAGCTACCGATGCAACGCGAACCGAAAGCACTTCGGATTCTGGCGTCGCGGTGATTCCGGCGCTCGCGGCCGGAAGCTACGAACTCGAAGTGAAAAGCGGCCAGTTCAATCCCTACAAGCAGGATGTGACGCTGGAAGTCGGCCAGATTGCGTCTCAAAGAGTCACTCTCGGCCTCTCGGTCACCGAAAAAGTTGAGGTTCACGAAACCACGCAAGGCATCGATACGGAGAAGACGGAAGTCAGCGAGGTGATCGACAGGCAAGCGATTCTTGACCTGCCTATTTCCGGCCGCGATTTCATCGACTTTGTGCTGCTGACGCCGACCGCGAACGTCGGACGCAGCACCGCGGTGGGCGCGCAGTCGCCGTTCACAGAAACGGTGCTCGAGATCAGCTTCGCCGGTTTGCGCGAAACGCATAGCACGTTTTTCGGCCTCGATGGCATCGACTTCACAACGAGCATCTCCGGCGTTCAACGTACAAGCCCTTCGCAGGATTGGGTGCAGGAATTCCGCGTGGTGGACAGCCCGTACACGGGTGAAGACGGACGAAACCTCGGCTCGGTGGTCGAAACGATCACGAAATCGGGCTCGAACAACCTGCACGGATCGGTGTACGAGTTTTTCCGCAACAATGCGATGGACGCGAATAATGCTTTGTCCGCGCCCGGCTTCAATACGCTTCGCTCCAATCAATTCGGCGGCACGCTCGGCGGACCGATTATCAAGGAGAAGAGCTTTTTCTTCGCCGGCTACGAAGGCCAGCGCCGCGCGGAGTCGCCGGTTTATTCCTCGTTCATCCTCCACTGCATCGACACGCCAGGATGCCTGGGGCCGGGAACGCCCAGTATCAACCAGGTAAAGGAAGGCTTGGGCCTTTCGCCGGAAAATCTAGGCTCGATTTTGCAAATCGATAACTATGACAAATTCCTGCTGAAGAGCAGCAACGTCTTGAGTGACAAGACCAACCTCAATGTCGCTTATCTTTATACCGACGATCGTAAGCAGAACGCGCCAGGAGCGGCGCCCGGCGAAGGTTTGCCGTCCGCATTTCGCGGCAATCCGGTGCTCGACCAATCTGTCTATGGAAACATCGAGCATGTGTTCAATAACACGATGACTTCGGAAACGATTCTGACGTTCGGCCGCCGAACCTTTAACCTGAATCCCGTCGGCGCCGGTTTTGAGCCGGCGCTCAATATTCCTGACCTTCTCTCGTCGGGAGGATTCGTAGGCAGCGTTCATTTCTATCGCGAGCAGAAGTTTCAAGCTGCGGAGAATCTCACCAAGGTTCACGGCAATCACACGTTCAAATTCGGCGGCGATCTCGAGCCCACTTGGATCAGCGTGCAGGCCACTCTGTTCAGCCCTGGCTTTGCCGTATTCTCGCCGGCGAGCTTCTTCGGCGCGGGCACGGGCTTTCCGCCCGGCACGCCCCAGGCGTTTCTATTCCTCGAACCGCGCCAGTTCTTTGGACAGCAGATACCACCACGAACTCTGCCGTTCGAGACCGGCCTGTACGCGGGTCCGTCGCAAGCTGCGTTCAACGCTGGAACATCACTCAGCTTTGAGCACACGCTCTATTCTCTCTACGGACAGGATCAATGGCGCGTCCGTCCGAATTTCACTTTGACGTTCGGATTGCGCTACGACGTCGACGCCATGCCCTCCGGCGCGGACCTGAAACTGGCAGGCCCCGGACACTATACGAACTATGGCAACGTCCAGCCGCGGCTCGGCTTCTCCTACTCGATGCGCGATGGCAAGACCGTGATTCGCGGCGGCGCGGGTATTTTCACTGGCCCGTTTGACTACAGCGATGTGCTCGTAAGCTGGATCGGAGCCTCGGAATTCACGTACATGAACCAGCCGATCCTGAAAGATTTCTCCAATCCGACTAGATTTTTGATCGGGACGGGCGCATCCGGAGCTGTCGGCGTGCCGGGACCGTTTCTGTCAGGCCCTGCATTCAGCAACTTCACGCACAACGGAATCTATCCCGCTCCCAATACGCCGCTTCTGCAATTCCCGCTCGGGTATGCAACGCGCAGATTCAAGAATGCCTACGCCGAGCAGGCCAACCTCCAGATTGAGAATCAGATTGCCAGAGACACTTTCATCACAGTCGGCTATCAATGGGTCCATGCGCTGCGATTGCCGGTTTATAGCAGCATCAACGGCGTTCCCAGCGGCACCACTCCCAGTGGCGTGCAGGCCTTTATTCCTGCGGATTTCAACTTCGGATTCGCACTCATCGTCCAGCCGGATGGCTACTCGATCTATAACGGCGGGACCTTGGGCTTCCGGAAGAATTTTTCACACCACTACAGCCTGATGGCGAACTACACGTACTCGAAGTCGATCGATATTTCCACTGACGTACAGCTCGCCAATACGCCGTACGACTACTTGAATCCCGGTCTCGATCGGGCTCGTGGAGACAACGACGTCCGCCACCGGTTCGTAATGACCGCACTAGTGGAAACGCCGCATGAGTGGAACGTGTTCGCGCGCGACTTCAAATTCTCCATGCTGAACACGCTGCAGAGTCCGCGGTATTACACGCTCTTGGCCGGCTTTGATGTGAACGGCGACATCTATCCATTCTCGGATCGCGTCGGCACGATCGGGCGCAACACGTATCGCGGCGACGCTCTCTACAACACGGACATTCGCGTGCAGCGCGATGTGCCGGTCGGTGAGAGGGTGAAGGCTGAGTTCAGCGCGGAACTCTTCAACCTGTTCAACCGTCCGAACGTGGAGGACATCGATCACGTGTATGGCAACGCCGTATTCCTCGGTCCGGTACCGCGATTCTTCGGCGACGGCGTCACGAGCCCTACGAATCCGACATTCGGAACGCCGAAATTCGTGGCTCCTGCCCGGCAAGTCCAACTGTCCGTTCGCTTCAGTTTCTGAGATGGCTGCGAACGCCGCCGCGACAACGGAGCCACGGTCAAATCGCGGTCCGTTCGTTCGCCGCCTTTTGCCGCCCACGGGATCGGGCCGGGACAGCTTCGAAGTCACATTAATTTGATTCGTTCTACAATTCAGGAAGCCAATCCAATGATTAAGCCCTACACGGCTGTCGGCCTGGTTCCTACGATTCGCGGCATCCGCTCGCGGAAAGACATCAGGATCAACATCGAGCATTTGAAACACCTCGCCAAGGCGGCGAACTGGCTATCCGGCCTGAGCATTCCCGTGCGGTTGATGGCCATTCCAGAAGGCGCGCTGCAAGCGTTCAATGATGAGGTGCTCGATCTCGATCACGCGACGTTCGCGCGCGAGTGCGCCATCGAAATTCCAGGCGAAGAGACCGAGGAGATCGGCAAGCTGGCGCGCGAATGGGATTGTTACATCATCGCTCAGGCGAAGGCGCGTCACCCAGATTGGAAAGACCGCTTCTTCAACGTCGGCTTCATCATCGACCCCAAGGGTAACGTGATTCTGCAGCACTACAAGGTGTCGCCGCTCTGGCCGGTCGAGCATTCGGTTTGCCCGCACGACGTTTACGACTGGTGGGTGGAAAAATACGGGCGAAACCTGCAGGCGTTCTGGCCCGTAGTGGACACCGAAATCGGGCGAATGGGAATCATGATGGCGAATGAGGGTTCGTATCCGGAAAATGCGCGCGCGCTGGCCATGAATGGCGCTGAAATTGTGTATCGCGCTTCGTATCCGCACCCCGCCAGCGGTAACGATTATTTTGAAATTCAAAGCGCCGCGCGAGCGCTCGACAACAATATCTACGTCGTGGCGCCAAACGTTGGGACCTACTATCTTTTCCCCGAGGAGGACACGCCGATCGACACTTTTGGTGGGCACTCTTATATTTTCAACTACAAGGGGCAAAAGGTCGGAAAGCTGGAGTACGGCGGCGGTTCAAGTTACGTAGCCGGCGTGATTGATATCGAGGCGTTGCGCGATCATCGCGCGCGCGCCAAGTGGGACAATTGGATGAAGGACCTTCGCACTGAGCTCTATCAGATCGTGTATGAGAAGCCGATCTATCCCAAGAACCTGTATCTGAATCGCGCGCCGATGAAGCATGCCGAATATCTCGAAAAGGTGATCAAGAAACAAATTGACCTGATGCACGAGCGCAATATCTGGAAAAAGCCCGAACGATAAGGATGTGTCAGCTCACTCGGAGCGGTTCTCGTGAGAAGAGCATTTCTAACCTGAGCCCAACCAACGCGCGAGCCAGTTTTAACTGCTGCCGCGATAAGTTTGAAATTGGGAACACCGCGGGAAACGAACGCACTTTAGTTGGCCGAGCGCATTTGGGAGGTAGTACCATATTTACCCCAGCCCCAGGAGCAAATTTGAGATGGGGACCTGTGGCTTCCGTTCGGCCATTCGTATTTCGCTTACTGCGAGTTTTGTACTTGTAACGCTGCTGTCTATTGGAACCCGAATCTTCGGCGCAGATTCTGCGGCTTTCGATTTGGCGGGGCCTCGCGTGGAGATGACAGTCACGCGGGCCGGCAAGACGCTGCCGATCTCCGATGTGCCGAACCTTCAACCGGGCGACCGGCTGTGGATTCATCCGGATTTTCCAGAAAGCCAGTCTGTACGTTATCTGCTGATCGTCGCTTTTCTCCGCGGTTCGACGAACCCGCCGCCCGACAACTGGTTCACACGAGCCGAGACCTGGAACAAACAGGTGCGCCAGGAAGGAATCGTAGTGACGGTGCCGCGGGATGCCCAACAAACGCTGCTTTTTCTGGCGCCAGAAACCGGCGGCGACTTCGGCACGCTTCGAACAGCCGTGCGCGGCAAGCCCGGAGCATTTGTGCGCGCCTCACAGGACTTGAATCAAGCCAGCCTCGATCGCTTGCGGCTCGAGAAATATCTCAGCGAGGTGAAAGAAACTTCCGAGACGGATCCCAAGGCGCTTCACGAGCGTTCGGTGCTGCTAGGCCGAACGTTAAGCATCAAGCTCGATCAGCAATGTTTCGATAAGCCCACAGAGCAACAAGGTCCGTGCCTCACGCAGAATACCGATCAACTTGTGCTGGATGACGGACACAGTCAATCGATGGTCACCGCTCTTACTTCCGGTCCCTCTTCCGATTTTATCGGCGCGGTCAGCGCCACTTCGCTCGCGGGCGGTGGATTTTACAGCGCATACGTGGGGGCGATCGTAGACTTGGCGCGCATTCTGAACAATATCCATACGGCGGAATATCAATACATACCGGCGCTCGCGCTGCCGAAGCGGCAGCAGTTGAACCTCCGCCTGAATAATCCGCCGTCGTTCCGCAAACCGAAATCCGTGCTGGTGGTGGGACTGCCCGCGGTGGAGGCTGCTCAACTCCCTCCGCTTCGGGCGGTGAATGCAGAGGAAGTGTTCTGCTTGCAAAAGTCGCCCTTGGTTCTTCTCGTCGAGGGCGCTCCTTTGGTGTTCGCTACCGATATCGCGCACGATTTTGTTCTTCATGTCGAGAGCAAGTCGGGCGCTGGCATGGATCTCCCGGCGGTAGCGAGCGCGGCCCACGGCGGATTCTTGATTGACACACACGGGCTGCACGCCGGCCAGTTGGATCCGGAGGCGAAAGGAGTTCTTCGCGGACATTGGGGTTTCGAAACTTTTGAGGGCCCGAGTTTCCGTCTGCGTTCCGCGCATTCAGCGAAGTGGATCATCCCGTCGGCGGATCAGAGCGCGCTGATTGTGGGCCGCGACGATTTGGTTCATTTGCAATCCGCGACTGCCGCTTGCGTGGAGAAGGTAAGCGTCGCTGTTGGGAACGGCGTAGAACTGAAGGCAACATGGAAGCTGGCGAAGGCGGACGAACTCGAAGTGCAGATTCCGCTCAAGGATCAAACGGCTGGCCCCGTGAAGCTGAAAGTGAAGCAATACGGATTGGAGGAGCCCGACCAACTCACTCTGCGTGCGTATTCGGAGGCCGCCCATCTGGACCGGTTCACGATCAACGCAGGCGACCAGCAGGGCGTTTTGAGAGGCACACGGCTGGATGAAGTCGAAAGCTTCGAATTGAACGGGATTCACTTCGTGCCCGCAAAGCTGTCACGCGCGGATCAGAAAGATGAGCTGCATTTGGCAACGTTGAATAACGCCCCGGCTGGCGCGTTGCAACCGGAAGAAAAGGTGGTGGCACACGTCGCGTTAAAAGATGGGCGCGTGCTGGACCTGCAAACCACAGTTGAAGCGCCGCGCCCAAAGGTTGCGCTGCTCAGCAAAAGCGTGCAGCGAGGCCCCGGATCTTCGGCAATACGTTTCGGCAACGATGACGAGCTATCGCAGGGCGGCCGGCTCTCATTTTTTGTGAAGGCGGAAGTGCCGGAGAAGTTTTCGCACAATGAAAAAATCGAAGTCGCGACCACGGACGAATCCTTTCACGTCTTGCTGAGCGAGGCTGACGGCAACCTGGTCCTGCAGGATTCTCAAACTGTACTCGCTTCTCTTGACCCGACGAAGAGCTTCGGTCCTTCTGCGTTTGGACCTCTGCGCTTTCGTCCCGTGGATGCGGATGGTGCCAAAGGCGATTGGGCGCCGCTCGTAAACCTCGTGCGTATCCCATCGGTCAAAGAAATCCGTTGCCCGGACAGCCCGGACAAGCAGTGCAAACTAACTGGGACGAATTTATTTCTGATCGATTCGGTCGCGTCCGATTCGCAATTCAGCCACACAGTTCCCGTGCCGGCAGGTTTCGTCGACTCGACGCTCAGCGTGCCGCGTCCAAACGGAACATTGTTGTACCTGAAGCTCCGCGATGATCCGTCAACGGTGAACATGATGGTGCTGCCCGTGCTACCGGAGGAATAGCGGGGCTAGCGCAAGAGCGCCGGATCTCCTTTCAGCCAACAATCGTCGGCACGCGAGATCATCACCGGTTTTCAGTCCTATACCGCGAGGACAGAGCCAAGCCATCATCCCAAAACTGTCCTTTAGACCAGTAGTATCCCGGCTTGGCAGCCCCGTACCATCGCTCTCCCGACCCTTCCGGACCGAGTCTTTCGCCTAAAGGAGTGGGACCATGAAAAAGTTAGTACTTGCTTTGGGAATTGCAGCACTTGCGCCCTGTATGGCCTTCGCGCAGTCGGCCGGTTCGGGGGGCGGTGCGTTTTCGAACGCGTACTTGATTCCCAGCGTCGTGTGCGCGGCTGGGAGCTTGGATCCCAGCAACACCAGCGCAGTCAGTACAAGCTGTGGCCCAACCAACGGCGGGGGCGCCAAGATCCTCTTTGCGGATATTAAGGTCCCCAGCGCCAACAACAAGGATGTGCTGCTCATGGCGTCGCTCGAAACCAGCATTCTCACGAACACACAAGTTTCGACGAATGGTGGCAACAAGTCATCGTCCTCGGCCGAAGGCAGCATCGTTGTGACACCGCATGTCTTTCAATGTCCGAGCAACGATTGCACAGGTGCGAGCGGCGCGCTTGTAGATTGCACAACTAACGCCTCAACCTCACAGTGTGCGACCTTCCCCAACCAGGTGACCTTCAATGACCGTCTGCAGACCCTGTCGGCCACGTTGGGTAGCGCGTGTTTCACGGACCCGCTCACCCTTGTCGTCACCTGCAGCACCCCACAGTCGATTGCTCTGCTCCTTAGCACCACGTCCGCGCACTCCTTCAATTTCCTGGTCCACAACCTGTCGGCGGGCGTGTATCAGATACAACTCGAAATCGGCGTCCAGGCTACAGCAACCACAAACAGCATAGCCGCGGGCTCAAATGTGAGTGTCGGCGTGGGAGCAGGCTCACTCGTCAACCTCCTCGTCCAGGCGGAGACGCCGTTTGACACGATTACTCTCTGCAAACCCGGTAATGCCAATACGCCCGGCGGTGCGCCTGCGCCCTGCGGTCCGTAGCATTAGTACGCAAGAAGTATTGAGGCCAACGAAGACGGCGGGTAGCAATCGCTGCCCGCCGGTCTCATTTGCTGGATAGCTTGTCGGCGAAAGTTCACCACCTGAGCTGAGCCGGGGGAATGTTCGGCGAGCCACGATGGCGTTTCCGTCGCCTCCTTCGGACTCCTTCAATGCGTTCAATGCGCTTAAGCTAGAATCGAGCCTGCTATGTCCCGTCGGCGGTCCACAAACGCTCCCGCGAGGTCCGCGTCGGCGGCCGCGCACCCTGACTACACTCAGCTTCTCCACCTGCTCTTCCTCACTGCCGCAACATTCGCTCTTTACGCACGCGGGCTTTGGAATGGATTTGTCACAGACGACGAGGGTGAGGTCCTCCAGGATCAACTCATCCGCAGCCTGACGAATATCCCCAGGTTGTTCGCCCACAACGTCTGGTTCTTTGTCGGCGCGGAAACACACAACTTCTATCGTCCGCTGAAACTAGTCGCCTACTCGATCGAGTACCAACTCTTCGGCTTTCGCGCCTCTTCCTGGCACATCGCCAGCATTTTCTTGCATGGCACCGTGGTCATCGCCGTCTATTTGCTCGTGCAAGATTTGGCGTCGCGCCGGCTCGCTTTTTGGAGCGCCCTCTTCTTTGCCCTGCATCCCGTCCACGTCGAGGCGGTCGCTTGGATTGCCGGTGGTCAGGACTTGATCTGCGCCCTTGCTCTCCTCCTCTCCACTTGGCTCTACCACCGCGGCCGGTCAGGAGCTTCGCCGTTCCTTAATTACGCGCTTTCCGCCGCTCTCTTCTTTGCGGGCCTGCTAGCCAAGGAGGTCGCGCTGACATTTCCGGCGGTAATCCTCTCTTACGACTTCTTCTACCGGTGCGAATCGTGGCGCGAGATGCTGCGAGCCTGGCGCCGCTACCTCCCTTGTCTTGGCGTGATGGGCGTTTATCTCCTCCTGCGTGTGCATGCGCTCAAAGGATTCGCGCCGATTACGACCGGCATGCGGCTGACGCGAAAGGAAATGGTTTTGTCCGTGCCGGTGCTGGCCGTAAAATATTTGTGGCTGGCGCTCGTCCCGACCTCCCTGAGCTACTGGCATATTTATGCACCCACCCGCGCGCTGGGCTGGGAACCTCTCGCCGCCACGGCTCTCGTACTCGGTCTGGTCGTTTTCACGTTTTGGCTTCGGCGCGTTCAGCCGATACTTTCTTTCACACTCGCCTGGTTCTGGCTTACGCTCGCACCTGTGCTGGCTATTCCCAAGGTCAGCAGCAACGTCTTCACGGAGCGCTATCTCTACATTCCTTCCTTCGCCTTCTGCGTTTTTGCTGCTTGGGGCTGGGTCTGGCTCTACGATCGGGCTTCTCACCCGGCCGCACGTCGCACCGCCTATGCCGGCCTCATCGCCCTCGTGGCCTTCTACTCTGTTCTCGTTGTTCGACGTCTCCCCGATTGGCGCGACACCCTGACCCTCTTGGAAAAGACTGCGCAGCAATCGCCTGATTCCCCATATGTCGCTGGTGCGCTCGGCTACATCTATCTTCAGCAGGACCGCTTCGAGGAAGCCCTCCGCTATGAACAACGTGCTGTCGAGTTCGGCCCCCACATCTGGACTCTGTGGATGAATCTTGGTGCGATCTACAACGCCACGCGTCAGTGGGAAAAAGCCATTGACGCTTGCCGGCATGGCTTGTCTATCGAACCCAGCAACGCCATGCTGCTCAACCAGTTCGGCTTGGCCCTCTGGCAAAATGGCCAGCGCGATCGGGGCCTCGACGCATGGCGTCATTCGGTCCAGCTCGACCCTACCGACCTCCAGACCCGCGTAAACCTCGCCACGAGTCTTTATCAGCTAGGGCAGCTCGATGCCGCGGTAAACGAACTTGTTGCCGGTCTGCGTGCCGGTCCGGACTCCCACACCAATCAGAACTCGACCGCAATTTATCTGGCGCATTTCAAGCTGGGTTACATTTACGAGGAGAGACACGAGTGGCAGACCGCCGCTCAGGAATACCAGGAAGTGTTGGAAATAAAATCCGATTTTGCGCCTGCCCGCGAGCAATTGGAAGCGGTTCGCGCTCTCTCGAGAAATCCTCAGCCCTGAGCCAAGGGCAGCTACCCGAGCATCACGTCCAGGAGAAGTTGAGGGACCTCAGCGGAAAGTGGTCGGGGCGAATGGATTTGAACCATCGACCTCCTGGTCCCGAACCAGGCGCGCTAGCCAGGCTGCGCTACGCCCCGACCGATTGCCGCTCGAAAGAGGAAATGCGCTCCGAGCGCAATAAAAAGGATAGCACAGCTCGCTGAGCGCGTTCATCGTTTCATTGCTCCCGCCAGATTTTGCGCCGGATTCGCTTGCTCCGATTTGCTCGATTGCCGCGCACGATTTCGTCGCCGGGTTACGATCGCGATTTGGGCGCGTCGGGAAGATGAATCAGCCGCGCTTCGGTGATTGAAGGAATCGCGCGAATTTTCTCGGCGACTGACTCGTTCACGATACCGTCCAGGCGAACCATCGCAACCGCTTCTGCGCCGTGAACGGGCGAGCGGCGGCCGAGAGCGAACGTCGCGATATTCACGCCGAGATTCCCGAGAGCGGTTCCGATCTGCCCGATCACGCCGGGCACGTCGCGATTTCGAGTCAAGAGCAGCGTCCCTTCGAGCGGAGCTTCAAGGTCGATTCCGTCGAACGAGAGAATGCGAGGCGAGCCGTCCGACACGACGGTGCCTTCCACACTCAGCTCCCGGTCATTTTTATCGCGAACGCCATGTTCGCTGTCGTTATCATTGCCACCATTACGGCCGCCATCCGCGACGGCGACTTCCACCGTGTTGGGAAATCCGCGCTCGCGGCGGCGCGTGGTTTCTTCCACGATTAAGCCGCGCTCGGCTGCCGCAGCGGACGCGTTCACCAGATTCACTTTCTCCGACAGCACGCAATTCAAAATACCGCTCAGAATCGCGCTGCGAACCACGTGCGAACCCAGCTCCGCCGCTTCGCCAGCATAGCGAATTCGAATCCGGCTGAAACTTGGCGAAGGCGCGGCCTGCGCGATCAGCGCGCCGAGGCGTTCGCCCAAATCGATGTAAGGACGCAGCCGGCGATACTGCTCCGGCGAAAGCGCGGGCATGTTCACCGCGTTGCGAATCAGCCCGTCCGCGAGATAGTCGCGGACCTGCTGCGCGACGGACGTGCCGACTTCTTCCTGCGCTTCGGCGGTCGAGCCGGCAATGTGCGGCGTGGCGATCAGATTCGGAAGGCCGATGAGCGGAGAATTTTTCGGCGGCTCTTCGGCGAACGTGTCGACAGCAGCCGCAGCGATTTGTCCGGACTTCAGCGCTTCGGCGAGCGCGGCTTCATCAATCAATTCGCCCCGCGCGCAATTCACGAGCCGCGCGCCGCGCTTCATTTTTGCGAACGTCGCCGCGTTGAACATATTTTCAGTCGAAGGGCTGAGCGATGTGTGCAGCGAGATCACGTCGGAGCGCATGAGCAGCTCATCGAGCGGGACTAGCTCCACTTCCACCTCGCGCGCGGCCGCCGTCTTCACATAGGGATCGTGCGCGAGAATTGTCATTTCGAGCGCTCGCGCGCGGCGCGCCACTTCCGTGCCCACGCGTCCGAGCCCGACAAGGCCCAGCGTCTTGCCGCGCAGTTCGGTGCCGGAGGCGCCGGATTTCTCCCAGCGCCCTGCATGAATTGCAGCATTCGATTGCGGAACGGAGCGCGCCATCGCCAGCATCAGCGCGAAAGTATGCTCGGCGACACTGACGGCGTTGCCGCCCGGCGTGTTCATCACCAGAATGCCGCGATGCGTGGCAGCTTCGACGTCGATGTTATCGACGCCCACTCCCGCCCGGCCCACAACGCGAAGTTTTGGCCCGCTATCGAGCAGTTCCGCCGTGACTTTCGTGGCGCTGCGCACGATCAAGCCATCGGCGGTCGCGAGCTCGCTCGCGAGCGCGCCGGCTGCGGGCGTCGCAACGTCCCAGCCCGCTTCGCGCAAGAGCGCGAAACCGCGTTCGCTAATTTTGTCGGCAACGACGATCTTCATCGGTTGATGGTTCCTTGCTCACAGTTTCCCTTTCGCGGCTGCGTCGGGCCGGCTTTTTCGTGGCGATGAGCGTATCGGCGGAAGCTCCTACTGTCAAACGCTCCAGCCGAGAGCTTGCGCTGGTGAGGCAGTTGGAATACAAGTAATCGTGTGTGAAAACCAGGGATGTCCGAGACGCGCAGCCGAGTTTGCCCGGCCGCTCCAAAATGAAAAGAGCCGGCGGGAGTCCCTTTATACCTTAGGGGGCAAGCCGGCGCTACGGAAGTGCAATGCAGCCGCGATTGAGTCCAAGGTCTGGGTCGATATTGCTGCATTCGGATCCGCTGGATTGATAAATCCTCTGTCACCCGTAGTCCGGGATCAGAGTCAGGCGGTGATGTCAGGCTGCTTGTTGCGCTGCTCTTGCGGGGACGCTTGCAAGCAGATATACCAAGCCTTCAGCCGCCGTGGGATGAGTGAAGATGGCATCGCGCAGCGCCGTGTATGGCAGGCCTGCCGACATTGCGGTTTGAACGATTGCCATCGGCTCGCTGGCCTCGACACCGAGTACCGTGATCCCGAGAATGCGATCGCTGTGCTTATCGATCAGCATCTTCAGGAAACCGCGCGGTTCCGACAGAACTTCTGCGCGGAAGACTGCGGCCATCGGCATTTTCACCACGCGATACTCGGCGCCGCGACTTTTCGCCTGCGATTCGTTCAATCCCACGCGCGCGAGTTCCGGATCAGTGAAGATGCAAAAGGGGATCAAGCGATTTAAAGTTGTGCGATTTCCCCCGTTCAGGTTGTCGCGAATTACGCGGAAATCGTCGAAGGCGACATGGGTAAACGGTGGACTGCCGGCACAATCGCCCACGGCCCAGACGCTTGGAGCGGTGGTCTCCAGGCGTTCGTTAACCTTTATATAGCCGCGGCTGTCCAACTCCACTCCCGTTTGATCGAGTCCGATTCCCTTAGTGTTGGGCACTCGGCCAACAGCGACGAGAAGATCGGTGCCTTCGATCGCTCGCTCGCCATTTGCGTCTTTGACGTGGACGCGGATCTGCTGGCCGGAAAGCCCTTCGACCCGGAGAACTTCAGTTTCGAGGAGCACTTCGATTCCCTCGTCGCGGAACAGCTCCAAGAGCGCGGCTCCCACGTCGGCGTCCTCTTGGCCGGCCACCTGCGGGCCTTTCTCGATCACCGTCACTCGCGAACCGAAACGCCGCATGGCTTGCGCCAGTTCAAGGCCGACGTAACCGCCGCCCATAACAACGAGATGCTGTGGTAGACGGTCGAGATCCAAGAGCTCAATGTGCGTCATCGGTTTCGATGCGGATGCTCCGGGCACATCAGGTATTGCCGCGCGGGAGCCCAAATTGAGGAATACGCGGTCGCCCGCGATCACGCGCGTGCCTCCGCTGTTGAGGGTGACCTCTACTGTTCTGGGAGATACGAAGCGGGCCGAACCCATAATCAGTTCTGCGCCGCTGGCCTTGTAAAGACCGAGATGGGCCTGGATCTCATCCTCGACCATTTTTCGTTTGCGACGCTGGACGCCGGCCATATCGATCGTCAGCGATCCCAGTTCAAGACCGAATTCAGCTGCGCGACGAGCAAAAGAAGCGACCTTCGCGCTGTGAACGATGTTCTTGCTGGGCAGGCAGGCGATATTCGGGCATGAGCCGCCGATAAGCTTGCGTTCGACGACTGCGGTGCGATGGCCCATCTTCGCCATCGTCCATGCGATGTTCTTTCCAGCTTCACCGCTGCCGATAACAAGCGCGTCGTAACGTTCAACCTCAGGCATGATCCCTCCTTGCGGTGCTTGGTCTGTTAAGCTTCAGCTCATAAAAAGATCGAGCCAGAGTATTTATTCAGGATTGATATTTGGGACGCGACGGCGATGCGTGCGTGGTTCATTAGCTGTGGCAGAGCCCGCCCGGTGGCCCTGTACCTGTTTTAACAAAAGCTCGACCTCGGCTTCAAGCCAATCATCTTCAAGCCAATTATCTCCAACCAATCGCTGAGAGGCTACCGCAGGGTTTGGCCGGTCAATCGCGTGACAGTAGTTTCGGCGGCGGGCGAATGCGTTTCGTTATTTCGTGGCGCGGATGAAGGCGCTGATGAACTTGCCTTCCACTTGTGGAGCGATGGAATCGGCGTCGACGCCCTGCGCCGCGAGAAACTGGCGCGCGTCGTCGAGCTTGTAAACGCGCGTCGGCTCGATTGAAACTTCTTTGAATCCTGCGTTCGAGAGCTTCGAGATGTATTCGGAATCGCGCAGCGCTCCGGCTACGCATCCGACCCACAATTCCATGTTGCGTCGAATCTCGGCGGGAACTTCTCCTTTGACGACTACATCGGAGACGGCAAAACGCCCGCCAGGACGGAGGACGCGGAATGCTTCTTGGAAGACGCGATCTTTATCGGCGGAAAGATTGATGACGCAATTTGAAATCACGACATCCACGGCAGATTCGGGCAGGGGAATATTCTCGATTTCACCTTTCAGGAACTCGACGTTTTCCACGCTGGCCTTTTGTTGATTTTCGCGCGCGAGGGCCAGCATCTCGTCCGTCATATCGAGGCCGTAGGCTTTGCCGCCCGGGCTGACACGCTTCGCTGAAAGCAGCACGTCAATGCCGCCACCGGACCCGAGGTCCAAGACGATTTCGCCCGGCTTCAACTGCGCCAGGGCCGTGGGATTGCCGCACCCGAGGGAAGCGAGGACGGCGCCCTGAGGAAGGCCGGCGGTCTGCGCGGACTCGTAAAGATTGGATGTGATGGGATCGCCGCCGCAGCAGGAGGAGGAAGGTGCGGCGCGACAGGATGCGGCTCCGCCGGAGGCGACGCGGCTGGCCGCTTCGCCATATTTTTCTTTTACGGCTTCGGTGATTTTCGCCTGATCGTTCTCACGTAGTGCTTCATTCATAGGAACTCTCCGTCGCAACTTCATTCATCGCCACTTCCTTTACAGCAGCTCCTTTACTTCCATGCTGGATTCAACTATATTCGCCTAAGCGAATATAGTTCATGACGAGTCCGGGTGTCAATCTGATGTTTCGCGCTTTTTCGGACCGCACGCGGCTGCGGATTTTGCATCTGCTGCTGCGGGGCGAACTTTGCGTCTGCGACATTGTGGGCGTGATACGCGTACCGCAACCGACGGCTTCGCGGCATCTAGCGTATCTGCGCCGGGCGGGCTTGATTACAAAAAGGAAGCAAGGGCTGTGGGCGTACTACAAACTCACGCCGGCGAAGTCGGCGTTTCATCGGAGCCTATTGAAATGCTTGGGGCAGTGCTTCCGGGATGTGCCCGAACTGGCGCGCGATGCGAAAGTTGTCGGCAAGCGCGGTTGTTGTTAGAGGTGTTGCCAGAGGATCCGTTGGAATCGGTGCTGGCTACGATTTGCTGGTGCGTATGGTGTTGGGGCGTAGGCTTCCCGATATAAAGCACCGGGACGCAAAAAGCGCGGAAGCCTGCGCTACTGAAATCGTTGCGGGGAAAAACGCTGAGGTGAATCGTCATGCAGGATCGCTATAACGTTTTATTTCTCTGCACGGGCAATTCTGCCCGGTCGATCATGGCGGAGGCAATCCTCAACCGGAAGGGCAAACCTAATTTCACGGCTTATAGCGCAGGCAGCCATCCAACGGGCGCCGTTCGCCCCGAAGCCCTAAAGCAGATTAAGACTGCAAGTTTGCCGACGGAGGGCCTTCGCAGTAAAGACTGGGCGGAATTTGCCACGCCCGGCGCGCCAAAAATGAATTTCGTTTTCACCGTTTGCGACAATGCGGCGAAAGAGGTGTGCCCCGTGTGGCCGGGCCAACCGATGACAGCGCACTGGGGCGTTCCCGATCCGGCCGCCGCGACGGGCGAGGCCGAACAAATTGAGCGAGCGTTCCGGGATGCGTTCATGACCCTCGATCGCCGAATCAGCCTTTTCCTTGCTCTTCCACTCGCGAGCCTGGAGGCTCTTGCCATCCAGCGAGAAATCGATCGAATCGGGCGACAATGAACGTTGCGCTCTCGCGTCGAGTGGCCGCCGAATTTCTGGGAACTGCGTTTCTGGTCGCGGCTGTTGTTGGGTCGGGAATCATGGGCGAGCGGCTCGCAGGCGGCAATATTGCAATCGCTCTGCTGGCCAATACGATTGCAACCGGCGCTGCTCTGGTGGCGTTGATTCTTGCGTTTGGCGCGATATCGGGCGCGCATTTGAATCCTGCTGTGACGATGGCGGACTCGATGGAAGGCGGGCTGCCTTGGGCGGAAGTGCCAGCTTACATCTTCGCTCAGATAATCGGCGGGATCGGCGGAGCGATGATGGCGCACGCGATGTTTGGGCTTTCGCTGGTTTCGCTATCGAGCCACAACCGCAGCGGACCGGCACAAGCGTTCAGCGAATTCGTTGCAACATTTGGATTGCTGTCTGTGATTTGGGGCTGCTCCCGGCTTCGTTCGGATTTGGTTCCATTCGCGGTGGGTGCGTACATCACCTCAGCGTATTGGTTCACGGCATCTACCTCTTTCGCGAATCCGGCCGTTACGATTGCGCGGTCTCTAAGCGACACGTTTTCGGGTATCCGGCCGACGGATGCTCCGTGGTTTGTGCTGGCGCAACTGGCCGGAGCATTGGCGGCGACGATGGTTTTTCGGTGGCTCGTCCCACGTCTTCCGGCGCGGGCGGAGTGACAGCGGGCAAATTGGAAATTTCAGATGAAAGGCAAGAAACGGCTGAGGCCTCACTGGTGCCGGGCGTTTGAGCGATTCAACTCTCTATCGTTCCATCTCTTGGGATGACGGGGAACCAGGCCGCGGAGCGCGAGGAGGCAGAATTGAAATTGTGAACCGAAGTTGAATTTGTCAACGCCGGCGGTGGACAGGCCGATCATTAAACCGACACGACATTCGAACAGAAGCATTGACGATCTTCCATCAACACGATACTTTGCTTCCACTTAACCCTTGCAGTATCAGCAATTGGATTTTGTAATCCTCAGGATCAAACAAAACACACGTTGTGGTGACGGGAGGCCAGCCCCTCATGAACCGTAACCGACACATCAGCTTCGTCTTAGGCACCCTTTTGCTGGCTAGCGCGGCCATTGCATCGCGGCCTATCCCGGCCAAGGACGAGTGGCTGCCCATTTCGCCCGATGACTTGGCACTGAAGGACAATCCGGCGAGTCCGGGTGCGAACGCAATGATTCTGTACCGCGAAGATCTGATTAACGCGAAAGCAGCGTGGGACGACGAGTATATGCGAATCAAGATCTTCACGCCGGAGGGGTGAAGGAGCTTGCCGACATCTCAATTCCCTTCAATCCAGATCAAGAGAGTATTCAATATGTGCGCGCGCGAACGATTCAGCCGGACGGGAGGGTGGAAAATTTCGACGGAAAGGTATTCGAGAAGACGATTGTAAAAGCGAGCGGCGTGAAGTTTTTGGCGAAGACGTTTTCGCTACCGGATGTGAAGCCGGGCTGCATTATCGAGTACAAGTACCGGACCCAGCGTGACGCGAAATACTTCTGGAGCATTGATTGGCGCGTCCAAGAGGACTATTTCACGCGATCGGGCCGCTTTTCGATTATTCCGGACACCGACTTCGGGACGCCAACCCTTTATTACCGGGTATCTGGGCTGGGGGGCCAGGCGCCGAAACGGCAGCCAGACGGATCGCTGACGCTTGAGGTGCACGACTTGAAGGGACTGGACATTGAAGACTACATGCCGCCCGATAATGCGCTACGCGCACGGGTGAGCTTTTTCTACAAGGATCGTTCCGCTCCAGCAAATGAGAGCATGGACCAGTTCTGGCGAAGGATCGGAAAACAGCGGGCGGAAGCAGTGGACAGTTTCGTAAACAAGAAAGGCGCATTGCAGGCAGAGGTGGGAAGGATCACGGGCACGAACGACACCCCAGAAGTGAAGGTGCAGAAAATCTTCGCGCGGGTGCGGGAGGTCCGCAATTTGAGCTACGAGAACGAGAAAAGCAGAAAAGAAGAACGCGAAGAGAAGATCAAGAGTAACGGAAACGCCGAGGACGTTCTGAAGCATGGATATGGAACGGGGAGCGACATCAATTTCCTGTTCATTGGGTTACTGCGAGCGGCCGGGTTTTCGGCGAACGAAGTATATGTGGCACAGCGGGATGAGACAGTGTTTTCGCCGGAGTTGCTAGACCCGCATCAACTGAGGGCGGACGTGGTATGGGTGCGCGCGGGAGACAAAGAGATATATCTGGATCCGGCGTCGAAGTTTCAGCCGTACGGAACGCTGCCGTGGGTAGAGACGGCGACGAGTGGATTGAAGGTGAGCAAGGACGGAAGTGAAGTGGTGAGTACGCCGCTTCCTTCGAGCGCTGATGCGACCTGGGTGCGGCACGCCGAGCTCGACTTGGACGAGGAAGGCGCGGCAGTGGGGAAACTGCAGGTGGAATACACGGGACATTTCGCCGCGGACTGGAGACTCGACGAGCGCGAAGAAGATGAAGCCGGGCGAAGGAAAGAATTGTCGAACGCGGTGCTGGCGTGGCTGCCGGCAGGTTCGGTGTTCGAGGTGACCACAATCGACAACTGGGACAAGTTGACGGAACCGCTGCGAGTGGAAGGAACGGTGAAGATTCCCGGACTGGGGAGTGCGATCGGATACAGGATGCTGGTCCCGGCGACGATTTTTCACGAGCGCTATTCGACCGCGTTTGTCACAACGAAGCGGGTGAACATGGTTTATTTCCACGTGCCGTTCGAGGAAGCGGACGATTTGACGTTCCACGCACCGGTGGGATTCAAGATCGAGACCGCCCCGGCGGAAAAGAAGATCAATCCAGGGGGTGTGTCATATGAGATGTCCGCGAAACAAGCTGGGAATGCGGCGGAGGTAACGCGACGTTTGAAAGTGAATCTGATCCTCGTGCCGGTGGAGAATTACCAAGCATTGCGGGCGTTTTTTGCCGGGGTGAAGACCAATGACGATGCACAGATCGTGCTGCGAAATGCGGAGTCGACCGGCAATTAGCCGCGCGGCAGAGGCGGCGGGAATCGCCGCGCTGGTGGCGCTTCTGTCGATGGCAATCGCTCTGTGGCGCCCAAAGAGCGCGATGGCTGCGGACACCGCACCGGACTGGCTGCGAGCGGCGGCGCAAGACAAGTTGCCCGAGTATCCCAAAGACACGGTGGCAGTAGTTCTGCTCGACGAGCAGTTCACGACGGTGAAGGACAACGGAGAAATCGAGACGCGTTACCGGAGCGCGTACAGACTTTTGCGGCCGGAGGCGCGCAACAGCCACGGAGGGGTGGCGGTCGATTTCGACAACGAAACCAAGCTTACGTATTTGAAGGCGTGGACGATTACACCGAACGGCGACGCGATCGAGGTGAAGGAAAAAGAAGCTGCGGAAATGGGCCTGTACAACTACGAAACCTACAGCGACAAGAAGGCGAAGTATTTGAGGTTTCCGGAAGCGAACCCGGGGAGCGTAGTGGGATACGAGTATGTCCAGAAGCACCGGCCATTTGTGTTCGAGGACGACTGGTGGTTCCAGTCGCGCGTTCCAACCAGAAAGGCGCGCTTCACGCTGCAACTGCCTGCTGGGTGGGAATACACGACTCTTTGGGCGCACTACGCGGAGCAGAAACCGGCGACTCCGGGAGCGAACCAGTTCGTCTGGGAGTTGCAGGACATCCCGGGTATCGAAGTCGAGACAGACATGCCGCCATGGCTTGCCGTAGCGGGACGAATGGATGTGAAGTATTTTCCGCGTGATCCGAACATGCGAGGGCGTACGACCGGGTCGTGGAAGGATTTGGGGTTGTGGTACTCGGGTCTTACGGGCTCGTCGCGCGCAGCGTCTCC
>Ga0307471_100000125_pt1 | contig 36784 bp, 30 predicted proteins | sample atmos_gasesAM3C__2_FD_204566 | JGI IMG/M metagenome (GOLD analysis project Ga0307471, IMG submission 204566) | Hardwood forest soil microbial communities from Morgan-Monroe State Forest, Indiana, United States - atmos_gasesAM3C_515 | ecosystem: Environmental > Terrestrial > Soil > Temperate... | reverse complement strand
AATCGCTTGCTGAATTAAGAAGCTGATGGTCTCGCCTTCCTTCTTAGCAATCTTCTTGAGTTCTTCGATGTGCTTCTCGTTTACACGAAAAGCCTTATTTACTTTGACCATGGAGCCATTACAAAACAAACGCTATACGTCTGCAATAACTATTTCCAACTATTTGGGTCGGCCTTGCCCCACCCTAAAAGGACGGGCTTGCGGCTCCCTGCTGGGTCAATTTGGCTCTCGACCCTTTCCTCCTCCCGCTGGCAGAATTGCGCCATGCAAATCACTCCCTTTCGCATTGAAGAGTACATGGGCAAGTACGAGTTCGCCGCCAAGTACCTGCTCTCTTCCTCGGATGCCGAATCCCAAACCATCGAGGAAATCCTTGCTCTCGAACCAGGCGCACACGACGCCTTCCTTAAGCACTGGTGCGGTTACACGGAATCGCCCGGCGCGCCCTGGCTGCGCGAAGTGCTCGCCACTATCTACAAGAAAATCCACGCCGATCAGCTCATCGTTCTCTCCGCCGCCGAAGAAGCGATTTTCGTTTACTACCATGCTCTTCTCACCCCGCAGGATCATGCCATCGTCGAAACGCCCTGCTACGAAAGCGCGCTTACTATCCCAAAGAGCACTGGCGCGGCCGTCAGTGAATGGCGACGCAAACCCGAAAATGGCTGGGCTCACGATTTCGCTGCCCTCGAAAGTCTGCTCCGCCCCAACACCCGCTCGCTCTATATCAACACACCCCACAATCCCACCGGCCTGCTTATGCAGCCAGAAATTTTTCGGCGTGTCCTCGAACTTGCTGCGCGTCACGGCATTTACGTCTTCTGCGACGAAGTCTACCGCGAGCTCGAGCATGATCCAACCACACGCCTGCCCGCTGGCTGCGACATCTACGAACGCGCGCTGAGTCTCAACTCCGTCAGCAAAACCTACGGTCTGCCCGGCCTTCGGCTGGGATGGCTCGCTTGCCAGGACGCCGCTTTTCTGCAAGAGATCATTTCCTTCAAGCACTACACCACCATCTGCGCCAGCGCCCCCAGCGAATTCCTCACCGCCGTGGCCTTCCGCCATCGCCAGAAATTCATCGACCGCAGTCTCCAGATCGTTCTCCGTAATCTGCCCCAGCTTTCCGCCTTCTTTGCTACCCACTCGAATCTCTTTGAATGGACTCCCCCCAACGCCAGCACCATCGGCTTCGCCCGCTTTAAACCCGAAAAAGATGTGCAGCTCTTCTGCGAATCGCTGGTCCGCGACGCGGGCGTTCTTCTCCTGCCCGGAACCGTCTACGACGAGCCCCGCCACATTCGCTTCGGCTATGGCCGCCGCAACATGCCCGAGTCTCTCGCTCAGCTCGCCACGTATCTCTCTTCTCTGCGCTGAAGCGCCTTTCCCGGTCCCGGGAACTCTTGCCTTACGGGAAACGTTCTCCCGTATGTTTCGTCCAATCAGTCAAGTTTGGGGAATCTGGCCCCACGTTGTATCATGCTGGCACCTGTTTCCGTCCGGGTTGTATGCCTATTGCGGGGATTGCATTCTGGTATCTTGTTCTGAAGTTTCGCTGACGGTGCCTGCGGCGACTCAAATATCTAGGGGGTGTTCGTACTTATGTTTCGTTATTCCCGTTTTATTTTGTCTTTATTCTTCGTCCTCATACTTGCCTCTGCGGCACACGCACAGACTACCACCGGCCGTATTCTTGGCACCGTGCGTGACCAGTCTGGCAGTTCCATCGCCAGTGCCGCCATTACCGTCACCGACGTGGACCGCGGCCTAACCCGCAGCGTCGTCTCCGATGACTCCGGCGACTTCGTCGTGCCCAACCTCCCTCCCGGCAGTTACAAGGTTCGTGCCGAGTCGAAAGGCTTCAAGTCCATCGAGCGCACGAATATCGTCCTGGAGGTCAACAAGGACGTCCGCCTCGAATTCGTTTTGCCTGCCGGCTCGATCGTTGACGTCGTCGAGGTCACGGAGGAAGTTCCGCTTCTCGATGTCACCAACAACACCCTTGGCGGCACCCTCAGCAACAAAGAGATCAATGATCTTCCTCTGAACGGCCGCGATTTTCAGAACCTCGCCACGCTGCGCCCTGGCGTGCAGCGCTATCCTGGCGGCGGCTTCCTCTCCATCAGTTCCAACGGCAACCGTCCCGAGGACAACAACTTCATCGTGGACGGCATCGACGGCAATGACCCTTACTACGCCACGACCATCATCAACGCCGAGGGTGTACAGGGCACGCCCGCCAGCCACTTGCCCATCGACGCCATCCAGGAATTCAACGCCGAGGAAAATCCTCCCGCGGAATACGGCATGAAGCCTGGCGCCGTCGTCAATGTCGGCCTTAAGTCCGGAACCAACAACTACCACGGCACGGTTTACTATTTCGGCCGTAACAGCGCCCTCGACGCGCGCAATTTCTTCAATACCGTTCCGGCTCCTCACAAACCGCTCAGCATGAATGATTTCGGCGCTACGATCGGCGGCCCGATCATAAAGGACAAACTCTTTTATTTCGTCGCCTACGAGGGCGTTCGTGCGCAAGTCTCCAATTCGGGCATTCTTCAGACCCCGGCGACGAGTTCGCTCGGCGGAGATACCGCGAATAGCATCCCCGACGCGACCACCGCGCTGAATAGTATGGGTATTAACGTGAGCCCTGTGAGCCAGAACCTGCTTTCGCTCTTCCCCACGAATCCCGGCACCTTTGATCCCAACAACCCTCAGAACTTGCAGTTGGGTTTCCCGAACAAGAACCGCGAAGATAATGGTCTCGTCAAGATTGACTGGCATCCTAGCACCCGGGACAGCTTGACCGGCAGGTACTTTATCGCTGACAGCTTACAGACCGAGCAGGACATTCAGGTTCTACAACCTTTTTGGGAATCTCAGGCTAAAACCCGTCCCCAGGTTTTCGGTTTCAACTGGACTCGCGTGATTAACCCGACTTTAGTGAACGAAGTCAAATTCGGCTACAACCGCTTCTGGCAGTCCATTCTTACCGTGGACGCCAACGTTAATCCGACCACTTACGGTCTCAACACCGGCGTAACCGCCCCCGTTAATTTCGGTATGCCTGAGATTGCCATCTCTGGATTTACTTCCCTCGGTGGCAACCACGGCTGGCCCCTCCTCACCACTCCCAACCAGACCTACGTCTTTGGTGACAACGTTTCCTGGACGAAGGGCAAACACGCCCTCAAAATGGGTGCCGAATTTCGCGATGGCGGCACCGACAACGTGCGCGACCGCTATGGCAAAGGCCGTTTTCGCTTTGAAGGCGGATCTGCATTCACAAACAGTACGCCACTGGAGGACTTCTTGGCGGGCTTCCCCACGGTTGGCCGCCTCTTTGTCGGTGACTCCCAGCGCCACGTCAGCATGACCACCTTCGCCTCTTACATTCAGGACGATTGGCGGGTCTCTCCCAGAATCACCATTAATGCCGGTCTCCGCTATGACCTCAATTCGGTCATTCATGAACGCCAGGATCTGCTCGGAAATTTTGACCCTAAACTCGGTTTGCTCCAGGTGGGTCAGCAGATCAGCTCACCCTATCATGGAGATCACAATAACTTTGGCCCTCGTCTCGGAGTCGTCTGGGATCCCACGGGCAAGGGGAAAACGGCGATTCGCGCGGGCGCCAGCCTCATTTACGAAATTCCTCACATCTCCATCTTCATCGGCCAGAATGGCGTGGATAATGCCTCTACCTCCGGTATTGGCGTCATTCCGACAGGCGCAACGGGCGTGACCCCTGGGGGCGGGAAGATCGTCGCTTCCTCGAACGACTACAACAGTCTCAACTGGAACGGCAGCAGCGTGGGAGGGGCTACTATCTTTACGAATCCAGTCGCGGACTGCAGCGTGTCACCTTGCGATATTCTCGCTGTAAATCCGAATCTGCGCACTCCTTACGTGGCGACTTGGAGCCTCAACCTCCAGCAGCAACTTTTCGCCAACGGCTCCCTAAACGTGGGCTACGTCGGCAACAAGGGCACGAAGCTCTACAGTGTCTTCGACATCAACCAGCTCGATCCGAATACTGGCCTTCGGCCGTTTAGTAACATCTTTCCTTTCCTCGGGGTCATCAACTATCTCTCCAACGGCTATGAGTCCAAATACAACGGACTTCAAGTCAGCTACACCCAAAGGCCCTGGCACGGCCTTTCCATGATTGTGGGTTACACGTGGTCGCATTCTTTGGACCAGGCTTCGCTCAACCGGGGGCTTAATCCGCAGAACAGTCTCAATCCTGCCGCGGAATATGCCAGCAGCGACTTGGACATTCGCCAGCGTTTCACCCTGGCCTTGACCTACAGCCTGCCTAACGTGAAATCCTGGGCACAAATGCTCGAAGGGTGGCAGCTCAATTCCATTGTGACCCTGCAAACCGGTTTGCCTTGGGGCCCCATTGATGGTTATGTGAACGGAAATGACATCAGTGGCACCGGCGAGTATGCCGATCGCTGGAATTTCTTTGGAAATCCTTCCGATTTTAGGGCGTCACACGACGGTCCGATTCCTTATTTTCAGTCCGGCGTTCCTGCAGCGAACGACCCAGCTGGTCCTACGGATCCTGCTTTCGCGATCAACAACCCCCTATGCACTGCGCATGCCTCACTGGATGTCCTCGAATACGCAGGTTGCTATGTGAAGGGTAATTCGGTTATGGCTCCCCAGCCATTCGGCACGTTCGGCACAATGTCTCGCAATATGTTTCGTGGGCCGGCTTACCGCAATTGGGACTTCTCGATCATCAAATCCTGGAGGCTTCACGAAGGAATGAACCTGCAATTCCGCGGCGAAATCTTCAACATCCTGAATCATCCCAACTTCACCAATCCCTTCGGCGTCGGCGGTCAACTCGGAAACGTCGATCCTTCAAGCCCCGCTTCGTTTGGTTACGCCAGTGAAACTCCGGACGTGGCTGCGGCCAACCCGGTCATTGGTTCGGGCGGTCCCCGCGCCATTCAGCTCGGCTTGAAGTTTATCTTCTAGTCCGCAACTTCACGCAAAACACAAAGGGCGCCCCGGATAAACCGAGACGCCCTTTGCATTTCCGATCTCTTTCGGCTCGTGGAATTCTTTACCCTGCTACACTGCTCCCATCGACCGTCTTGCCTGGAAACATTCCCGGCAGAACACCGGGCGACCTTGCGTTGGCCGGAATGGTACGGTCGTCTCTTTCCCGCACTGCGAGCAGGTCGTTTTCGTTTCCGCCCGCGTCTGGGGAGCGCCACCGCCTCCCCCGCCACTCTCCGCCCGTTTGGCCTTGCAACCCTTGCAGCGTTTAGGTTCGTTCTTAAATCCCTTGTCGGCGAAAAACATCTGTTCGCCGGCCGTAAATACACATTCGGCGCCACACTCCGAGCACTTCAGGACCTTATCGTGGAATTCCATGAGCCGCTCCCCTTAGACCCACATCGGGCAGCGGGGCCGGTCTCATTTTGCACCACTGGCCTTGCTTTGTTAAAGGACACCTGCTCGGGATAAACGAGCACGCATCCGTGAGGGCCTGGGGGCGCAGAATTTTCACAGATACCCAAACTTCTCTGCCTGATAGGGGCCTGATCCCGGAAGTGCGGCGCCGAGCCGCGTCCCGCGCAGGGTTAATCCTGCTCGCGACGCTGCTTCTTGCGCAGTCGCTTCCGCGAAAGCGCTTCCTTCGCCCGGCGTTTCTCACCGGGCTTCATGTAGAAGCTGTGCTTCTTGATCTCCTTGATGATGTCTTCCTGCTGCACCTTGCGCTTAAAACGGCGCAGCGCATTCTCAAGAGACTCATTCTCTTGGATCACTACTTCTGCCAATGGTTCTTCACCCCAATTCCGGTTCGGATTGGTTGCTTGCAGTGCCTTCTTGCAACCTGCGGCACTGCCCCTGTTACATTATCTCACGAGGCTGCTGGCTTCTTGTAGTCAATTCCGGCTGTCCAAGTCAAGCTTTCTTTCTCCCGGCCCGCCCTCGGCTTCCTCCGTATTACCTTTTCAGTTACTTTTCACTCTTCGAGTAACCTTCTTTACCGGCTCATCTTTGCTGTCTCCCGCTTGCCTCTGCTGTTACACTGGGGTGCTTCAGACACCTGCCTTCGGAGCCGACCTTCATGCCCGACATGCGCGATGCCCTTGGAGTTCTTCTTGCCGGTGGTCAAGGCGAACGCCTCTGGCCCCTGACTCGAGATCGCGCCAAGCCCGCCGTTCCCTTTGGCGCTCTCTACCGCATCATCGATATCACCCTTTCCAATTGCATCAACTCCTCTTTGCGCCGCGTTTTTGTGCTCACCCAGTACAAAGCCCTCAGCCTCAACCGCCACATCCGTGCCGGCTGGTCTTCTCTCACCGGCCTCGGTGAATTCATCGAAGTTCTTACCCCGCAGATGCGCGTTTCCCAGCAGTGGTATCAAGGCACCGCCGACGCTGTGTATCAGAATATCTATTCCATCGGCAGCGAGCGTTCCAAGTTTGTCTTCATCCTTTCCGGCGATCACATCTACAAAATGAACTACGCCAAAATGCTTCAGCAGCACATCGATTCCGGCGCCGATGTTACCGTCGCCACCATCGAAATTCCTGCTGCTGAGGCCGCCAAGCAGTTTGGCGTTATTGAAACTGACAAGGATTGGCGCATCGTTGGCTTTGAGGAAAAGCCCGCCAAACCCAAGCAATCCCCCCATAAACTCGAGCACTGCAATGCTTCCATGGGCATCTATATTTTCAATACCCACCTGCTCATTCCCATTCTTCTGGCCGATTCTGAAAATCCCAAGTCTGCCCACGATTTCGGCAAGGACATTCTTCCGCGCATCATCTCCAAGCACCGCGTCTTCGCCTACAATTTTGTCGATGAAAACAGCCGCGAAACTCTTTACTGGCGCGATGTCGGCACCATCGATGCCTATTACGATGCCAACATGGATCTGGTCAGTGTTTCTCCGGTCTTTAACCTTTACGACAAGAATTGGCCGTTGCGCACCTGGCAGCATCAATACCCGCCTGCAAAATTTGTCTTTGCGGATGCCGGGCGCATGGGTATCGCCCTCGATTCCATCGTCGCCGGCGGTTCCATTTTGTCGGGCGGCCGCGTGCAGACATGCCTCATCGGTAACAACGTTCGCGTGAACAGTTATTGCGAAGTCGCCGAATCCATCATCTACAACCACGTGAACATTGGCCGCCATTCCAAGATCCGCCGCGCCATCATCGATCGCCACGTCAGCCTGCCCGAAAAAACCGAAATTGGCTATGACCTCGAGGCTGACCGCCGCCGCTTTCATGTCACTGCTTCCGGCATCGTCGTCGTCGTCCGCCAGGAATCCCTCATCGAAGAACCCGAATCCCAGTAGCGTAGCCTTCAGCGTATGCCGAGTAGCACAGGCTTTAGCCTGTGTCCCGCGCTCCAAGTTCCGGATCAACTCGTGTCCGGCGTCACTCGCCACTTCTTCCACGTCTGCTACAATTTCTAGTCGCACAACTACCCAGGAGCTATATATGTCCACCAAAATCACTCGCGTCCGCGCCCGCCAGGTTCTCGATTCGCGCGGCAATCCTACCGTTGAAGCGGACGTTCTGCTCGAGTCCGGCGCTTTCGGCCGCGCTGCCGTTCCTTCCGGCGCGTCCACTGGCGAGCACGAAGCCCTGGAACTTCGCGACGGAGACAAATCCAAATATCTCGGCAAAGGCGTTCTGAAAGCCGTCGCCAACGTGAACGGCGAAATTGCCAAAGCTGTTACTGGCGTCGACGCCGCCGATCAGCGCGCCCTCGATCACAAAATGATTACCCTCGATGGCACACCCACCAAGTCGCGCCTCGGCGCCAACGCCATCTTGGCCGTATCCATGGCCGCTGCCCGCGCTGCTGCAATCGCCGTAAAGCAACCGCTCTACAAATACCTTTCGCGCTATTCCACCGATACTTCAGCGAACCTTTTGCCCGTGCCGATGATGAACATCCTCAATGGCGGCGCGCACGCCGATAGCTCCGTGGACTTTCAGGAATTCATGGTCATGCCCGTGGGCGCACCCAGCTTCAGCGAAGCGCTCCGTTGGGGTGTCGAAGTTTTCCACGCGTTGAAGGCTGCGCTGAAAAAGCACGGTTACTCCACATCCGTCGGTGACGAAGGCGGTTTCGCGCCCAGTTGCAAATCCAATGAAGAGGCCATTCAAATCGTTCTCGAAGCCATTGCGGCCGCGGGCTACAAACCCGGCGAACAGGTTTCCGTTGCGCTTGATCCCGCGGCCAGCGAATTCTTTGACAAGGCCAGTGGAAAATACATTTTCAAGAAATCCGACAAGTCCCAGCACTCCTCCGCCGAACTGGCGGCCTACTGGACCAGCTGGGTGGAAAAATATCCCATCGTTTCCCTTGAAGACGGCATGGCCGAGGATGATTGGGTTGGCTGGAAGACTCTCACGCAAAGTGTCGGCAGCAAAACCTCCAGGAAAAAGATCCAGCTTGTCGGTGACGATCTTTTTGTTACCAACACCGAGCGCCTTTCCCGCGGCATCAATGAAGGCATTGCCAACTCCATTCTCATCAAGCTCAATCAAATCGGCACCGTGACAGAAACCATTGATGCCATCGAGCTCGGCCGCAAGGCGGGCTACAAGTCCGTCATTTCGCACCGCTCCGGCGAAACCGAAGATACTTTCATCGCCGACCTTGCCGTCGCCACCGCTGCAGGCCAGATCAAGACCGGCTCCGCGTCGCGCACTGACCGCATTGCCAAGTACAACCAGCTACTGCGCATCGAAGAAGAACTCGGCTCCGCCGCCCGCTTCAACGGCAAAGCCCCTCTTTCCGTAGTCGCATAGGTTTAATACTCGCTGCATGCGTATAAGTTCAGCCACGGCGTTGCCATTTCTCGCTGGCGTTCTCAGCATGATGGCCGTTGTTGTGGCTCTCGTAAACGCTCCTTCACTCAGCTACGTGTTTAAGCCTTTGGCAACCATCTTCATCCTGACCATCGCTCTGACAAGCTGGCTCGCGCGGAAAGACGTCTACTCGCTGTGGATCGCCATCGGCCTGTTTTTCTCGCTGGCGGGCGATGTGCTCCTTCTGCGCTCCGACCAATATTTCCTCTACGGCTTGAGCGCGTTCCTCGTTACGCACATTGCGTATCTCATCGCCTTTACGCGCGACGCGAAATTTCCCGCGCGGCCTGCCGTTTGGATTGGCTATTTCGCCCTCGCCGCGAGCCTCCTTCTCCTGCTCTGGACAAACCTTCCTCCCGCCATGAAGATACCCGTCGCGCTGTATTCCGCAGTTCTTGCCTCGATGGCGGGGCAGGCCATGGGCCGCTTCCTTGCTCTGCAAACCCGAGCGGCGCGTCTTGCGGCCATTGGCGCTATCCTTTTTGCGTTCTCTGATACTCTTCTCGCCTTCGACCGTTTTCACGCTGTCATTCTCCTTGCCCCCGCCTTGATTCTTATTCCTTACTACCTGGGGCAACTTCTTATCGCCTCCTCCACCAAGCCTAAGGCTGTTGTCTGACATTTTTCCCATCTCGGTAATCCCTTCCATTTACACTCACCAATCCGAGGCGGCTTTATCTTTGTGACCTGCGCCACAACCAACCCTCACGAGTTTGTCTAGCCTGAATTGTGGCGACTGCAGCCGAAACGCTCCTCTGCCAGATCTTTGGCGCCCCACCGTCAATCCCTGGTCGATTGCCGGCACGGTCATGCTGTCCACCTTCATGGAGGTGCTGGACACGAGCATCGCCAACGTGTCCCTGCCGCATATCGCCGGCAGCCTCTCGGCCGGCAGTGGCAAGAAAAGGAGTTAGCGAAGGGGTGGTGGATAAGAGACACAAGCAAAGGAGTTCGCGGAGTACGAATTTGAGCAAGGGGGGGGCCGACAACTCACAACATATGATAGCATCATATTATTACTAAGTAAATAACTAATTTTATGGAATCGTATTCGAACGCAGGCGAAGGAAGGAAAAGCCGCCCTCTTGCGCTCGTGACCCGCACTAGGTTGACATCCCCAGCTGAAATTCCTGGGCGTTTCAAGGGTTGCTAGCGAGGAGCCGGTAATCTTTGAAACGCTCGCACTACCGCCAGAACTCGTCTTTCGTCGAGAGGATTTTCCCACAGGCCATCCTGTTTGACTGATGAACCAACGATAAAGGCGGCTGCGGACGAATAACTCCCGATGTTCTCCGGCGTAATACCCGAACCAATCAGCGTAGGAATAGATACGGCGCTGCTGACGGCCTCTACTTCGCTGGCGTCCGCTGGCTGGCCAGTGGATACACCTGAGACAATTACGCCATCAGCTTGGAAAAACTCAGCAGCCTTTGCGGTCTCGACGATGTCTACATCTGCGGTGATGGCATGCGCCGAGTGTTTCTTCTTGATATCGGCGAAGACGCGAACGTTTTCGGCACCAATCGTCCGGCGGTATCGCAACAGTGATCCAGCGGTGGACTCAATCAGACCTTCGTCAGCGACGTGGGCGAAAACAAACCCCTCCACTCGAACAAAGCTCGCGCTGCACGCGTGAGCGATGGCGACAGCCCACAAATTGGCCGCTGCGAGAACCTGAATTCCCAAGGGAAGTGAAACCCCTCGTTGCACCTCGGAGCAAACCACCGCCATCGCTGCACCGATCTCCGGTCCAACGGAACTCTTCAAATAAGGGCGGTCGTGGGTATTTTCAATTGCCAGACCTTGAAAACCCGCCGCTTCGTAAACGCGAGCTTCACGAACCGCGTCGTCTGCGATCGCCGCGACGGTTTTCCGGTTAGAAGGAGTACCAGGAAGGGCACCGACATGTATGACGCCGATAAGCGCCCGTGGCACGCCAAATAGCGAATTGACGACTCCACGTGTATCCATGTTGAAGAGCGATTGTACCCGAGTGAGAAGCGGGATGTCTTTCCGTCAATTAACGCTTACCGGAGATTGAGAATCAGGTTTCCGGTAGCAGCGGTCTATAAAAGCAGAAACATGTCGCCTGCGGCCGGAAGGAGATTGACAAGCCGCGATTCTAGCGCTCGATCTCTGCCTCCTGCTCCTCTGCTTTGTGGCCGTGATTTACGTCTTCCAAATAGTCCGCTAATTGCAGCCGCAGATTCCCAGCATTCGTCGCATAACTCATGCCGGCATCAAAATCAATCAAGCCTTCGCGGATCAGCCGCTCGATTTCGGCATCAAAGTGTTGCATGCCTTCCTGCGAACCATCGCGCATGGCGTCCAGCAGCGTTTTGCCCTCGGCCTCGCCTTTCTCGACATATTCACGCGTCCGCAATGTCGATTTCAAAACCTCGAGTACGGCGACTCGTCCTTTTCCCTCTTTGCGAGGCAGCAATCGCTGAGAAACGATAAACCGAAACGCTTTCGCCAACCGCACGCGAATGCTTTGCTGCTCGCCCAAGGGGAACACGCCCACGATGCGATCGACGGTCTTGGAAGCATCAATGGTGTGCAGCGTGGACATGACCAAGTGCCCCGTTTCGGACGCCTCGAGTGCTACTTCGATTGTTTCGCGGTCACGCATTTCGCCAACCAAGATAACCTTTGGCGCCTGCCGCAGCGCTGCCCGCAGCGCCAGCGCAAACGTCGGCGTGTCCATATGCAATTCGCGCTGATGAATAGTTGCCTTGTTGTGATTGTGGGCAAACTCGATAGGATCTTCGATGGTCAGGATGTGGATGGCGCGTTCTTCGTTCATCCTGCCGACAATGGCCGCCAACGTCGATGACTTTCCGGAGCCGGTCGGGCCGGTCATCAAGACCAGCCCATTGCGCAGATTCACAATTTCCTGGATAACCTTGGGCAAGCCCAGTTCGTCGAAATTGGGAATCGAGCGGGGAATTGCGCGCATGACGATTGCGCATGTCCCGCGCTGCCGAAAGATGTTCACGCGGAAACGCCCGACCCCTGGAATTCCATAGGAAAGGTCGGTCGACCCATTTTGTTCCAACTGCTTTAGGTGGTGCTGGCTGTTGCCAATCAGGTCGCGGGCAATCGCCAGCGTGTCGTCGGGGCAGAATCGATCCAGGCCGCTAAACTGCAATTCCACTAATTGGCCATCCGCTTCGACTTGCGGTAACCGCCCCGGCGAGAAAATCAGGTCGCTGATATGTGGCCGGCTCTTGGTCATCGCCGTGATGAGCTTGACGGTGCGCGAGACCGGCGCGGCCACAGGCGGGGCGCCCATCGGCTGTCCGTTCGGCGGTGCGGCTGGCACCTGCGCAGAAGGAAGCGCACCGTTTGTGGGGTTCAGATCTGGGGGAGACGCAATAGTCATGGCCGTCCTTTGTCATGGAATCCGGAAGCGCAGTGCTCCACGAACCTCAATAACCGAAGCTTGAAGAAGTCATATTCATTCTAGGCGTTCGGCGAAGCGCGCCGAACCGATAGCCAGCGCGACATCCAGCAACTTGATAACTGCCCCGAAGGACAGTCAGACAAGCCTGATTCAACCGCTGTTTCCGCTTGCCGGAATTCGTGTCGCAGAGCGGGTGCTGATACTCTCTAACAGCAACTATTTTTGCGGGATGAGACTTTTCCTTGCCACCAATTATCAGCGCACAGCGATTGGCGAAACGGTTTGGAGCGACGCCCCTTTTCCGAGAGATTTCCTTTACGGTGTCGGAAGGAGATCGCATCGGAATCGTGGGCCCGAACGGCTCTGGCAAGTCCACGCTGCTGGCGATGCTGGACGGGCAGGTTGTTCCGGACAGCGGCGAAGTGGCGATTCGTAAAGGGATAAAACTGAGTTGTGTGCAACAGATTTCGGAATATTCCGCGAAGGACACGGTGCGCTCCGTGATTGGCCGGGCGCTCGACGAGGCGCACGTGCCGGAAGCGGAACGCGCATCGCGAACGGCGGAAATCCTGGGGCGCGCAGGACTTATGGAGCTGGACGTGCCCGCGGCTTCGCTTTCCGGAGGATGGCGAAAGCGGCTGGCGATCGTGGAAGCACTGGTGCAGAAGCCGGAGGTGCTGCTGCTGGACGAGCCGACCAATCATCTGGACCTGGCCGGAATCGAGTGGCTCGAGGGGGTACTGCAGAATGCCGCGTTTGCTTGTGTGGTGGTGAGCCACGACCGCTACTTCCTGGAAAATGTGGCGAGCGCGATCGTGGAGCTGAATCCGGCTTACGAAAATGGGGCGTTCCGCGTGGCGGGAAATTACAGCGCGTTTCTGGAAGCCAAGGAGGACTATCTGCACGCGCAGCGCAACCGCCAGGAAGCGCTGGAAAATCGTGTGCACACGGAGATCGAATGGCTGCGGCGTGGGCCGAAGGCGCGGACGACAAAATCCAAGGCGCGCATCGACAAAGCGCATCAACTGATTGGCGAACTGGGAGAACTGAACGCGCGGACACGCGGCACGAGCGCAAAAATCGATTTCACGGCGTCGGAGCGCAAAACGAAACAACTGATTACGCTCGATGGCGTGAGTCACGAGTTGGGTGCGCGGACGCTGTTTCGCGACATTCATTTCGTGATTACTTCGGGAATGCGCGTCGGATTGGTGGGGCCGAACGGCAGCGGGAAGACGACCCTGTTGCGTTTGCTGAAGGACGAATTAAAGCCGGAGCGGGGAGCGATTCGGCGCGCCGAGCATTTGCGCATCGTGTATTTCGATCAGAACCGCGTGCTGGATCCCGATGTGACCTTGCGGCGGGCGCTGGCGCCGGACAGCGATGCGGTGATTTACCAGGATCGCGTGATTCACGTGGCGGCGTGGGCGGCACGATTTCTGTTTTCGGGCGAGGCGCTGAATCAAAAAGTGGGGCGTTTATCGGGAGGCGAGCGGGCGCGCGTGTTAATCGCGCAGTTGATGCTGCAACCGGCAGACGTGCTGCTGCTGGACGAGCCGACAAACGACCTGGATATTCCGACGCTGGAGATATTGGAAGAGAGTTTGCTCGAGTATCGCGGAGCGCTGGTGCTGGTGACACACGACCGCTACATGCTGGACCGCGTGTCTACCGCGGTGCTGGGGCTCGATGGATTGGGCGCGGCGGAACGTTTTGCGGATTATTCGCAGTGGGACGTCTGGCAGCGGTCGCAATTGACGGCGGCAAAAAGCGCGAGTGTGGGACCTGGGGCACCCGTTGCAGCGGCAACCGTCAAAGTTGCGAGCGGGAAGAAGAAACTCTCCTATCAGGAAGCGCGCGAATTGGAGAGCATGGAGCAACGCATCGCCGAAGCGGAGAAAATGCTGCGGGCAAAGCACGACGAACTGCTCGAACCGCGGGTCATGAGCGATGGGATGCGGTTGCGGAGCGTGTCGCAGGAATTGGATTCGGCGCAGAAAATGATTGATGCGTTGTATGCGCGTTGGGTGGAGCTGGAGCAGAAGCAGGTTTAAGCGTGGTGAGTTGAACAAAAGCGAGCGCAATCCCCCCGCCTTTAGGCGCGGAGTCAAGCGAGTAATCAAGTTAGATTGCTAAAAGATATCTATTAACAGTTGTGAGAAAATGTGATAGTCTCTTGTTATGATGCTTGGGTACAAGTCGAACAACAACATCGTTTACAGTAACAAATATCACATTGTTTGGTGTCCGAAATATCGCCGCAAGGTTCTTGTGGATGCGATAGCGAAAAAGTTATTCGACTTGATACATAAGACTGCTTTGAGATATCGAGCCGAGATTATAGCCTTGGAAATCATGCCTGACCACGTTCACCTGCTAGTCGAGGTAGACCCACAATTCGGGATTCACCGCCTGGTCAAATACATCAAAGGCGTAACGTCGCACGATTTGCGGAAAGAGTTTCCCAGCCTAATGTCGAGGCTGCCCAGCCTTTGGACAAACAGTTATTTCGTTTCAACTGTTGGTGGAGCGCCGCTCGAAGTTATCAAGCAATACGTGGAGAACCAAAAGAAAGTATGATTCAGGCGCAACTTAAACTTCGGCTCAACAACATACAGGAAGCCCGACTGGTGGGCTGGCTGTGGAACCTCACGAGTGTATGGAACTGGGCTATCCGCAAAATAGAACTGGACGCCAAGGACAAAATTTACTACACGCCGAAGGACCTTCAAAACCTGCTAGCGAACCACGGGGAGAAACTCAAAATTCCTAGCCACACCTTGCAAGGCATTTTGCTACAAGCCCACACCGCATGGGTTCGCTGCTTTAAGAAGATAGCCAAGGAGCCCCGCTTCAAGGGTGTGCGAAACAAACTTAACAGTATTCCGTTCCCTGACCCTATCAAGCTGCCGAAGGGGAACCACATTGGTATTCCCGGTCTCGGAAAAGTTCGTTTCCATAAGCAGGAACTGCCCGAGGGAAAAATAAAGTGTGGTCGTATTGTCCGACGCGCTAGCGGTTGGTACTTGTGTTTGTTCATCGCAGCAGACCGCAAGCCTATCGAGCGCAAAGATTCTGGAAAGATTGGTATTGACCCCGGCTTCAGGCACTTGCTGACCATCGCAGCACTGGATGGACAGTGGAAAAAGGTGGAGCACCCGAGAGAACTCGAAGCCACCGAATCTCGCTTAGCACAAGCCCAACGCGGTCAAAACAAGGCATTGACTGCTCGCTTGCACGAACGACGCACGAACCAAGTAAAAGACCGGAACCACAAGTTGTCACTTCGACTAGTTCAAGAAAACGTTGTCATTCGGTTTAGTAATGACAACCACAAGGGCATTGCCCGAAAGTTTGGGAAGTCCGTTTCCAGTTCTTCCCACTATCAGTTGCGTCAGATGCTTGTGTACAAGAGCCGTTCAGGCGGTACGCAATATGACGAACCTGATTCTAAGTTTTCCACCAAGACCTGTTCTGACTGTGGGAGCCCCTCTGGTCCCACAGGATGGAGTGGGCTTGCGGTAAGGCAATGGCGTTGCTCAGACTGTGGAAGTCTGCACGACCGCGATGTTAATGCGGCTCGTAACACGCTATTCGCCGGGGTCGGAACGACCCACGAGGAGGCTTGCCATGTGTAAGCCTGTCAGGAATCCCCGCCCCTTTAGGGCAGGGGAGGTTCAAAGCGCAGCCAGCCCTTACGGAGAGAGAAAGAGAAAAGCACCGATCTAAAGATCGGCCACTACAACGGCTAGGAAACCCAAGAGCGCACGATGTATCCTGCCCGTACAAGGGCGGAAAGAAAGCAAACGTACACCAGGCAATGTATCGTGGGCCTACACAGAAAAGATTGCGGAGCGTTGGCCATGCGCGATGACTGGTTGTCCTTCCCTCGCCCGGGTGACATAATTTCAGCTCCACAGGACAGATTGCCCGTGTCCGCAAAGAAACTCCTGGCCGCGGGTCGTTGGGCACAGGGCGCTGTAAGAGGGGGTTCCCATGGCAATGCGTGATAGCTGGATTGAGAAGAGGGAAGCGGCGCAAGCCACCGCCAATGGTACGCGGAATATGTCGCAGATGCATCTGGCGCGGCAGGGCGTGATTACCGAAGAGATGCATTACGTGGCCGTGCGCGAAAAACTGGACGGCGAGCACGTGCGCAGCGAAGTGGCGCGCGGGCGCGCCATCATTCCCGCGAACATTCATCACCGCAATCTCGAGCCGATGGGCATCGGGATCGCCTTCCGGTGCAAGATCAACGCGAACATCGGGAATTCTTCGACAACCTCGAATATTGAAGAAGAGCTGAAGAAGCTGCATCACGGTGTGCACTTCGGCGCGGACACGGTGATGGACCTGTCAACGGGTGGAAATATTCCGGAGATTCGCAAGGCCATCATTAACGCTTCGCCGGTGCCGATTGGCACAGTGCCGATTTACGAAGCGATTTCGCGGGTGCGCCGGCCGGAGGATTTGACCGCCGAACTGATGTTGGAAGTGGTGGAAGAGCAGGCAGAGCAGGGTGTGGATTACATGACGATTCACGCGGGTGTGTTGCGGCAGCAGGTGCCGCTGGTGAGGAAGCGCATCACGGGAATCGTTTCGCGTGGCGGGTCGTTGATGGCGCACTGGATGGAGCACCACAAGAAACAGAATTTCCTGTATGAGCGGTTCGACGATTTCTGCAAGATTTTCCAGAAGCACGACGTAAGTTTTTCACTGGGCGACGGGATGCGGCCGGGCTGCCTGGCGGATGCAAGCGATGAAGCGCAGTTTGCCGAACTGCGCGTGCTGGGCGAATTGACGAAAATCGCGTGGGAGCACGACGTGCAGGTAATGATCGAAGGGCCGGGGCACGTGCCGATGGACAAGATTAAAGAGCAAGTGGATAAAGAGATGGAGTGGTGCTACGAAGCGCCGTTTTATACGCTGGGGCCGCTGGTGACAGACATCGCGCCGGGGTACGACCACATTACGAGCGCGATTGGCGCGGCGATGATTGGCTGGTACGGCGCGTCGATGCTGTGCTACGTGACACCGAAGGAGCACCTGGGGCTGCCGAATCCGGAAGACGTGAAGCAGGGCGTGATTGCCTACAAGATTGCGGCGCATGCGGCGGACGTGGCGCGGCACCGGCCGGGAGCGCGGGACCGCGACGATGCGTTGAGCTATGCGCGGTTTTTGTTCGACTGGAACAAGCAGTTCGAGCTTTCGCTGGATCCGGCAACGGCGAAGGCCATGCATGACGAGAATTTGCCCGATGATTTTTACAAAGAGGCGAAATTCTGCTCGATGTGCGGGCCGAAATTCTGCTCGATGAATATTACGCAACTCGCGGAAGCCGAGGGCGGGAATGACCAGGCCGAGCGCAAGCAGAAATTCGTGGAGTTGCTCGCCAAGGTCCAGGGCGCGTAAGCGGGGTCATAGAACCTGTCACGAAGGAAACATTTTTGAGGGCGGATGCGTAGTAGTGAGTATGGGCGCGCAGGGGTGTTCGCCGCGCCGAGGTCCAAGCGAAGGGGTGATCTATGCTGACCCTGCTTACCCTGGTTATCTTGTATTTCCTGCCGTCGATTATTGGGCGGGAAAAGCGCGACGCCACGGGAATCATCCTGCTCAACTTGTTTTTCGGGTGGACGGTGATTGGCTGGGTGATTGCTCTTATCTGGGCGTGCACGGCGGAACCGTATTGTCCCGTGAAGCTCGTGCCCGTGCCGGCGGGAGGGCGGTTCTGCTGCCAGTGCGGCACCATTGCTTACCTCGGTGCGCACTTCTGCACTTCTTGCGGCCGAACGGTTTGATATTCTGAGGTCATCTCATAACGGCTCGTGGAATGAACCGGGCGGGCCAACTGGACGATGACCGAATCCAACACAAAAAATCTGCGGGAAGAATTTAACCGCTGGGCGGAAGACGGGCGCGGCGCCGGGCTGGAACACGATCACTTGCCGATTACGCTGCCGGTGCTGGAGAAGATGCGGCTGGCGGCGAGCGACAACGTGCTGGACGTGGGTTGCGGCTCAGGCTGGCTGTCGCGGCGGATTGCAAAGATGGTTCCGGAAGGCCGCGTGGTCGGAATGGACATTTCCGACGAGATGATCCGGATTGCACGGCGCAACGGTATCGATCAGGACAACGCAATGTTTGTGGCCGGGGAAGTGAGCGCGATTCCCTGGGAGTCGAATTTTTTCACTCATGCTATTTCGGTGGAGTCAGCGTATTACTGGCCGAATCCCGCCGCTGGTGTGAAAGAGATTTTCCGCGTGCTGCGTTCTGGCGGAACGGCGTGGATCTTGATCAATTATTATCGCGACAATCCGCATTGCCACCAGTGGGGGGAATTGCTGGCGGTCCCGACGCATCTGCTCTCCGCGGAGGAGTGGGCGGGACTGTTTCGCGCGGCGGGGTTTCAGGCCGAGACAGACGAGCGCATCGCGGATCCTTCGCCATCGCCGGAAGTGTATTCCGGGCGGTGGTTCCGCGACGCCGCGCAATTGCGCGCGTTCAAAGCGGAGGGGGCATTGCTCATCCACGGAAGAAAAGAGTAATTGACCTGCCCTAGTCCATGCGGCATGCTCATCTCCATAACCCTCTCGGGAGCATTGCAACAAATGCTTCAGATCCTCGAGTTGCCGCAGTTGTTAGAGTCGAAAGCAGTAAGAGCCTGAATCAGCAGGTGAAACAAACGTTTCGGTGACAGAATAAACAGGTCAGCGGCATGAACCTATATTCGCCCAATTACGAAGTGCTGGTGGTGGACGACTCTCCCGTCTACCGGAAACTGGTCGAACAGGTGCTCTCTTCGGAGCCGTTCTCGCTGCGATTTGCGCGGGATGGCGAAGAAGCATTTAAGGCCTTTGAGGAGCACCCGCCCGCGATCGTTATTACAGACTGGATGCTGCCGGACTTTTCGGGGCTGGAATTGTGCCAGCGCATTCGCGAGGACCAATCGCGGCCCTACACTTACATCATCCTGATGACGAGTAATGCGCAAAAAGACAATGTCGTAAAGGGGCTGCAGAGCGGAGCGGATGATTTTCTGACCAAGCCGTTCGATCCCGGCGAGATGCTGGCGCGCATCGGGGTAGGGCGAAGGATCATCGATCTGAACCGCGAACTGGCGTTAAAGAGCAAGAAGCTGGAGGAAGCGGCGCGCACTGATCCTCTAACGGGCTTGCCCAACCGGCGGGCCATGGAGGAATGGGCATCGAAGCAATTGCGCGGCGCAGCGAGGCACGGCTTCCCGTTGTGGTTCGTACTGGCAGACATTGACAACTTCAAGGGCATCAACGACTCGTTTGGGCACGATGCAGGGGATGCGGTGCTGAAGACATTCGCGGAAGTGCTAAAAAAAAATACCCGGGCTTTTGACACGTGCGGCCGACTGGGAGGCGATGAATTTCTGCTGGTGCTGTCGCACGTGGAACCCGAATATGTGGAGATGACGATAAACCGTTTCCGGGAAGAGTTTTCGGCGCTGTCGTTTCCCCTGGGAGGGCAAAGTGTGGTCGTCACGGCCAGCTTTGGGGCGGCGGGATTCCAAGGGAAAGAACTAGAAGAACTTTCGAAATTGGTACGAAAAGCGGACCAGATGTTGTATGAAGCCAAGCGCGCAGGGCGCAATCTGGTGCGCGTGGCCTATCCTCAATAATCACAATCGCAAGTGACGCCGGTGCTGGCTGGGCAGGGGGAAGTGTGTTAAGAGTGCGCTCGAGAGTTGTGCGGCTCGAAAAGAGTTCGATTGCCAGAATATTAGCGAGAATGTGATGGTGGATCATGTCGTTTTTGAGTGAGGGAGTGGCCGTGGTGACGGGCGCGGGCTCGGGAATGGGGCGGTGCCTGGCACAACAACTGGCGGCACTGGGGTCAGCACTGGCGCTGGCGGATGTGAGCGAGAAAGGGCTCGCAGAGACGGTTGCGATGCTGGGAGCGCCGCGGGGAAAAGTAACGCGCCACCTGGTAAATGTGGCGGACGAAGGGCAGGTCAAGGCGTTCGCGGAAACGGTGGCCGTGCAACACGGGCGCACGACGCTGCTGTTCAACAATGCGGGTGTGGCGCTGCTGGGAAAGTTCGAGGAGATTTCACTGGAAGATTTTCGCTGGCTGATGGACATCAATTTTTGGGGAGTCGTGTATGGGACGGCGCATTTTCTTCCGCTGTTGAAGAAAGAAAAGCGCGCGCACATCGTAAACACGTCGAGCCTGCTAGGCTTTTTTGGAGCCGTAGGACAGAGCGCGTATTGCGCGAGCAAATTTGCGGTGCGCGGGTTCACGGAGTCGTTGCACCACGAACTGCTGGGGACGAGCGTGGGAGTGACGTGCGTGCATCCGGGGTTTGTGCGCACGGCGATCGCGGAAAGAGCCAGGAGCGGAAAGAACGTGGGAGAAAGTTTGCGCAAGGAGAGCCTGTCGCGATTCGAGCAGGTGGCGCGCACCGATGCGGATGTGGCGGCGACAAAGATTCTGCGCGGCGTGGAGCGCCGCGCGGCACGAGTACTGATCGGGCCAGACGCGTATTTCGTGGACATCTGGCAGCGGTTAAAACCGGCGAGCTACTGGAATCTACTGGCAAAGCAGTTCAAGGATACAAGCGCGAAGAAATAACGAGGAACCTTGGAGGGGAAGGCGGGCAGGGACGGCGAACGAAGTTTCAAGAGACGAGCCGGTAAAGCTGCTGGCGAAGCAAGGGATTTTTCCAGTATTGGAGATGAGCATAGAGAGGAATGCGCGCATTGGAGTCAACCATGTTTTGGACACAGGGAGCAGCGTTGGGAGGAAGCGCGGGATCATCGTAGTAATTGAGCTCGCCGCTGATAATGTCCATCTTCGACCAGATATTGATCCAATCAAACGTGGCGGGCCGGTAAAGCGGATAACTGACAATCAGAGGCTGGACCGAGGCGGCCAGTTGCTCGCGGATCCAAGCCTGGCTGCTGCTGGCTTGCATGCGAAAGATGAATGCGGTCTTATCCAGAGGAGAGCCGAAAGTAAGAAGAGCGCGAGTTCTCTGAATAACGTTCCTCTGATCGGGTGGTGCGAAGGCGTTATCCTGATTGATGAGGGCATTGAGAGTGTCGTAGGCGAGCACGGAACCGAGAGAGTGGCCGACGATTACGAGTTTTGCGTAGTGAGGAATGGCCGGCTGTGGCGGGCCGAAGCCGTAAATCAATTTACCGACGGCCAATCCCACCTTTTGGATCTGCTGGCGGATTTCATCGAATTTGCTGTCTTTGTAGGGGGAGACGTAGGCAGCGACGTCGCCCACGTATTCGATGAGGAAGAAGCGAGCCAGCAGGGCTTCCAAGATAAGTAAAATCCAGGCTAGAAGAAATGCGACGGCGCGCCACCAAACTGCGCCGAAACCGTGGGGATGCAAGAGAATCTCGTGCCCCGGCAAGAAAGGCAGTAGCCAATTGAAGCAAGCGTGCAGGAAGCCGCTGACGCCCATTGTGGGAACGAGTTGCGATAAAACGTTCTTGTATTGCTGGGCCAATTCCATGCATACGTAGCCGATGATCCCCAGCTGGAGCGCCAGAAAAGCAAGAACACAAAGAAGCACAAAAAAAGTGAAACGGCTAATCGGCAGGAGTTTCCGGCCATCGAACATCCAGCGTTCAAAACTGCTCGGGCGAAACAGCCGGCTGAACCACAAACCGTTCGCGGCGGCGGAGAGAAGAAACTTGACGGTGTCCCAGTAGCAGACGCGTCCTTCGGTGATAGGCGCCCAATAAGCTTCGTAGACGTGGACGGTGTGAGGCTTTTGGTTGATGTCGGTCCAATTGAGTTCCGCGCGAGCTAGGAAGGCGTCGTTCACGCTGGAGAGGTGAACGGCAACGGGTTGGACTGCTCCACCGAGTGCTTCCGCTTCGCGGCGAAGCGCATCGGCCAGGGAACTGATCGTTTCGTAGCGAACTTGTTGGCCCATGCCGTGACAAACAAGAACAGCGACGAGGCCATCTGCGGCACCGGCAGGGCGAGCGAAAGTCTCTGCAGCCGCGAAACCATAATGGATGAGGGGAGTACCCTTGCGCGGGGAGCCATCGCGCGTGCTGGCCGAACCGTGCTGGCTTTCGGTAGAGTTCATCGAAGAACACCGATAGGTCGAGAGGCCGTATGCTAGCACGTGAATACTTCCAAGGAACATTTTTTCGAGGCGAGAATGGGCTGTGACAGGCGGATGAGGCTAGGCCGCGGTGGAGGAAGAATTCCACGCGCAAAGGGGCACCCGCGGAGAAGACTTAAGAGAGACTTAAGAGGAACCAGGACCCACGACGCAAAGCTTGCCTGTGGGGATCGCACTGAGGTTCAAGAGCGTAAGACTGCGCTGCTGCATTGTGCGAACCCACGGTTCGCAAACGGAACTGCGCGAAGGATGAGCCACCCAAGAGCACAGACAGGAGTGTCTGTGCTACAGACCAAGGCGCACCGGTGCCTTGACAACGCCTTCGCTCTTATCGAGGGGCACCCGGCCAGAGTTAAGAGGGGCAAGCCGAGAGCTGCCCGCCTCAGAAGGCGGCCGTTGCAAAGGCAAGAGAACGGCAGAGGCAGAGAGTGAGACACCCGGCGGAATCCCACACATAGAGGCGGTGAGTGGGGCAAGCGGCACGGGCGTTGTTTATGAGCAACCGGTGTGACGGGTGCGCTTGCGGCCGTCGCGAACGGTGATAGGCTAAAGATCAGAATGTATCCGTTCAGACGTTGAACCGCCCAACTGACCGGTTGACCGCAAGATGGAGAAAGTCGGACCGTGCGACTTGCGCTTCCGGGCTACGCGCGGAGGTGCCTATGATCCTGCCCGTGAGAGCTTCTACCTGTCTTCCCGCCGCCTTGTGTTTACTGGCTTCTTGCGGCTTGGCAGCGGGAGATGAACCAAAACCCAAACCAGAAAATACGATCAGCGTGCAATTGGCGGAGCCCGTCGCCGCACAGAAGTTCGAGAATTCGCCCAAGTTCTGGATCAGCGAGGTAACCGATCGTTCTGGGAATCCGCAGCCGATGATGGTGCTAAAGGAGCGCGGAGGCATTTTTGTGGACCGTTTGCCGACTGTAATTGTCCGAAACGCGCTGGAACAGTCGTTGAAAGCTTCAAACCTTTTGGCTACAGATGCGAATACAGCGGACCTGGTAATGCGTTTGTATGTATTCCAGTTCGGCCTGGCAGAAGGGTCGCAACTCGATTTTTTCGGGAAAGTGGAATTCACGGCGATTGTGAAGAATCCAAAAACGGGCGAGTCGAAGGAAGTGAAAGCGTCGGGCACGTCCATTGGGCAAGGCGCCGTACGCAAGAAAAACATCCAAAAAAACGTGCAGGACAGCGTGGAAGCGTCGCTGAAAGACGCAATGCGCAATTTTCTGCGAGGCCAGCAGTTGAAAGAGGCTGTTGCGGAACTTCGCAAGGGAACTGAAGCCGCCCCGGCGGCGACCGCAGCTCCATGAGAGATACGAATACTTGCGGGAAGAGAAGTGTCCCGCCGGGCCCGCAAGGCAATTCTCGCAAGATAGAACGAAGGAGGTTTTCTTAATGCGAATCTGTACAGGGTTGTTAATCTCGGCGGTCTTGCTCGCGACAGTCAGCACGGCTGCAAAGGAAAAGACGGTCACGCCGCCGTATAAGACCGCGGAGGCCAAGCACTTCACGCAAGCTGAGGGTGTGGAACTCACTCCATCGTTTGAGGATTATTTTTATGCAGAGCTGCGCGCGCAGTTGAAGAAGGCAAACATGGCGAGCGATGTGATCGGAGAAGGCGAATCGGTAGACGATGCCGACGCGGCCAGATCCATTGTGATCACGGGGACAATCACGGAATACAAAAAGGGGAGCGTTGTGAAGAACGCACTGATTGGCTTCGGGGCGGGGCTACGAAGTTTGAAGATGGATGCAGACGTAAAGCGCCGAAGTGACAATGAGAACCTGTACGTGCTGCACGTGCACGTAAAAATCGACCCGAAGTGGGACGAGAAAGTAATGGCCAAATTTGCGGCGGATCAGCTGGTCAAGGAAATGAAGAATGAAGTGAAGACGCAGGGAAAGTGACACTCGGGACAGAGAGGATCGAGTGGGTCGAGTGAGGAAGGCAGCAGCGAAAATCCGGGCATGGCGGTGTAACAACGCAACCACGATTGTGCTTGCTTGCGTCGTAATCTTGGTCTGCCCGCACATTCTGAGTGCAGGGTCGAGGGTGAAACTCCACGGCTACATTACGGGGCGGGTGGATGAGCGGACGCTGCTGATTCTGGATGACAAGCTGGAATTAACACCTGCGAGCCACATACAGGGACAGGATGCCGCGGGCGAACATGCGATGAAGGCGGAAGAGCTGGTGCCGGGAATGCTGATCGACGCCGAGGGACAATGGCTCGATAAGCATAAATTCTTTGCGGAAAAAATCACTGTGGACCTGCGGGAAGGCGAAAGGAGAATCCATGGCACAGCTTACCTACAAGAAGAGCCTGCGGATGCGGCCAAAATCGCGGCGGGAGAAGCGGGCGAATTCAAACTGGACGGCTATTGGCTCGAAGTAAGCGAAGCGACAAAACGCCAATGGAATACCGAGAAGGCTGCGACTGCAGCGCCAAAGGCCGCAGTCGAAAATGGACAACTGGCTGCTTGCCACATTAAGTACACAGGCGTTCGGCGCAAGGATGGAAGGGTGGACGCCGAGCAGGTGGAGCTGGGGCCGCCTGCGGCGGCGGACGCCTACAAGACGCCGCATGATCTGGAAGTAGTTCGCGCAAAGGACCCTCAGACGGGCATCGACATTCTGGAGTTCCGGCAAGGCAAGAAGGTTCAGGGCCGCATGAAGTTGCTAGCCGAAGGGAGCGTGCAAGAATACGTTTCGCACCTTGGGGACTCACTGATACCGGAAGGCGCGAAAGGAACCAGCCGACCGATTGAGTTTCGCTTTTACGTAATCGAAGATCCATCCATCAATGCTGCTTCGTTGCCGGATGGTACGCTTCTGATCAACACGGGACTACTGGGCGCGAGCGAAAATGAAGCGCAACTTGCGTTTGTTCTCAGCCATGAAATGGCGCATGTGTTGCAGGTACACTACAAGCGGGAGGTGGACGAGACGCGGGGATCACGCGTAGGGCTTACGATTGCAGGGCTGGCTGCGGGAGCATTCATCGGAGACGCAGGGGTTTTCCTGGCGCAAGTGGGAGTCGCTTCCGTAGTCAACGGACATCAGCGGGAGCTGGAAAACCAGGCAGACCGGCTTGGGCTGCAAAACATGATCGAACACGGATACGATCCGCGTGAAGCCGCAAATTTTTCGCGCATCATCATTGAGCGGTATGGAGATCGCAGCACAAGCAAGTTGTGGTCAAACCATGACGACAGCCTGATTCGGGGGAGTTTTCTAACCGTGCAACTCATGCGGGTCTATCCAGACAAAAACTGGAACGATGCGAAGAGGAATACGAAAGCGTTTCAAACCATGAAGGAAGACCTGGGCCCCGTGAAGATCATTTGACATCCCCCCCACCTAAATCGGGGGATTCCTACGGGTTCCATGATTAAGCAGGGATACCTTCGGTGGGTTCCTGACACGACGCCCTAGTAGCAGGCGAAGACGGAGTCGGAGGCTAGACTGCAGGCGATAGACAAGAAGGTACGATGAAGCTGCCGCTTGAAGAAAAGCAGCAAGAAGAGAGAGTTTTTGACGGAGATGAGAAGCGGGGGATATACTGCACGTTGGGGAATCAGGAACGGAGAGACCCTGCGGTGGAAGGTGGCGGTAGAGGTCAGAGAAAAAAGAAATTGGAAAAGAGTTAAGAACAGGACAAGAGGGCAGCGATGGGATTCGTGAGGACGGTAAAGGTGAGCGAGGTGACGCCGGGAACGGTGCGAGAGTTTCACATCGAGGGGAAGGCCATCGCGCTGGCGAATGTGGGCGGAAACATCTACGCCATCAATAATACGTGTTTGCACCGGGGAGGGCCGCTGGGGCAGGGCGTGCTGGAGGGCAAGGTGGTGACTTGCCCGTGGCATGGGTGGCAGTATGACGTGGCCACCGGAAAAGTGGCGCAAAATCCGGCGGTCGGGGTGGATTGCTACCGGACCGAGGTGCGAGGCGAGGACTTGTTTGTGGACGTAGGTTGAGAAGGGCCCGGGAAGCGGTGCAGGCGGGTGCTCAGTTGTGGCCTGTCGATGTAACAATAAGAAAACAAATTGGTTAGGCTAGTTTCGGGATAAGCAATTGGGAATTCTGGTTTTGAACACCCCAAAGACCTATCCCTCATATTTTGTTTGGTTTTCAACCCACCAACGTGTATATTGCGCGAGAACTTGGTGCCGATGGCGACAGCGACTCCGCAAACACGACATTACTGGATCTTCAGCGCAGACCCACATCAATACCACTGGGACACCCTTTTCGTAAAAGGCAAGGAAATGTGGCACGGTGCGAGTTCGAAGCCCGACGCCATTCGCGCGCTCAAGCAGGTGCGGAGGGGCGATCGTGTGCTTTGCTACCACTCGGCGCCGGAACGGTCGCTGTATTCGATCGCGGAGATTACGCGCGACCCGTATCCGGACCCGCACGACTACAAAGGGAAAAATCTGGTGGCAGATTTGCGCGCCTTTGAAAAATTGCCGAGACCGGTGACGCTGGGGGAGATGCGCGAGAATCCGGTGGTGCGAAGAATGAAGCTGCTGAAGAATGTGCGGCTGATTATCTCGTCAATCACGGAGGCGGAGTATCTGGAGTTGCTGCGGATGGCGGGAATCGTGGCCATGCCCGGAGTGCCGCTGCCCTGAAGTGGCTGCTGAAAAAGAGTCCAGCGCCGTCATCTTGAGCGAAGCTCTCTTGCAGGAAATCAAAGAAAAGAGAGATTTCTCGTCGCTGCGCTCCCCGGAATGACGGGCGACCCATGAGGAGCTTACGAGTTGTCACGAGAAGTGAGCGGAAGCTTTACTTGGCTGGAGGAGCAAGAGGGATTCCTCACTCCGCAGACTGCGTTCCCTTGGACTCCGCTCAAGGCAGGCAGAATGACGGGGGATGCGAGGAGGAGTTGTGCTTTGACGCGGTTCGGAATGACGGGCGCAAGGGCTTTTTCAGCAAGCCGCTAAAGCAGTAGAACCCACCAGGCTTCCCGAGGAGCCGTTCTCTTTTCCGAAAAAACGGCAAACATTTTGAGGGGAAATTACGTCAATAGAGAAAGAGCGTACATAAGGACTTACCCATGAAAACCGGAAGAATGAGGCGAACGGTCTGGATGGCGGTGTGTGCGGCGCTGCTGACGCCGCCAGCGCTGCGAGGACAGGAATTTCCCGTGGCGACGAAAACGTTGAAGAACGGGATGAAAGTTCTGGTGCAGAGCGACCACTCGATTCCGAACGTGGCGCTGTACATTTTTTACCGCATCGGGTCGCGGAATGAGAGGCCGGGAACGACCGGAATCTCGCACTTTTTCGAGCATATGATGTTCAACGGAGCGAAGAAGTATGGCCCGGGAGAACTCGATAAAGTGATGGAAGCAAATGGCGGGTCGAACAACGCGTACACGGCGCGGGATGTGACGGTGTATCAGGACTGGTTTCCCCGCTCGGCGACGGAGCTGATTTTTGACATCGAAGCGGACCGTATCCGCGACCTGAGCTTTGACCCGAAAAAAATCGAGAGCGAACGCGGGGTGGTGGCCAGCGAGCGGCGAACCAGAATAGACGCGTCGAACGAAGGGCTGCTGGACGAACAATTGTGGGCGACGGCGTTTATCGCGCATCCATATCAGTGGCCGGTGCTCGGGTGGATGAGCGACATCGAACACTGGACGATCGAGGATCTGAAGCGGCAGTTTGAAATGGGCTACGCGCCCAACAATGCGACGATGGTGGTGGTGGGCGACGTCACACCGGATGAGATCTTCGCGTTTTGCGAGAAGTACATCGAACCGATTCCGCAGCATGCGCCGCCACCGCCAGTGACGACAGTCGAACCCGAGCAACAGGGAGAACGACGAGCGGTGGTGCGGAAGCCGGCGGAATTGCCCTTGCTGATGATTGCCTACCACGTACCGCAGACGAACAATCCCGATTTTTATGCTCTCAACGTTTTACAGACGATCCTGTTTCACGGGGAGAGTTCGCGGATGTACCAGCGGCTGGTGGATAAGGACCAAATCGCGCTGGCCGTGGACTCCGAATCAGAAACGGCACTGGATCCGACGGTCAACGTAATCGTTGCGCAACCGAAAGAAGGAGTGGATCCGCAAAAGGTCGAGACGACCATCTACGAGGAACTGGAACGGGCGAAGAAAGCCGCGGTGAGCGACGTGGAGCTGCAGAAAGCGAAAAACATCCGGCTGGCGGAATTTTACCGGCAAATGCGTACCATCAGCGGCCGGGCGAATACGATCGGCACCTATGAAGTATTTTTCGGCGATTACAGGCGCTTGTTCGATGCGGCGAAGAACTACAACGGGGTGACGAAAGAAGATGTGCAGCGGGTGGCCACAAAATATTTTGGAGCCAACAACCGCACGGTCGCGACGCTGGCGCTGGAAAAGAGCGTGGAGAACGCCAAGCCATGAACAGGGAAATAGTGATGAGGGGCGTGCTGGCGTTAACCGTAATGAGCGCGGTGGGAGCATCGCGGGCACAGGCGCAGAGGTTGCAGATCCCTGCGCATGAGAAGACCGTGCTAAAGAACGGATTGACGGTGTTGCTGCTCGAAAAGCACGGCGTGCCGCTCATAAATGTGGCGGGAATTGTAAAAGCCGGGGCGGTGGCGGACCCGACGGGGCAGGAAGGGCTGGCGGCCACGGCGGCAGATTTGTTGAGGAAGGGAACGAAGACGCGGACGGCGCAGCAATTTGCCGCTGACATTGATTTTATTGGCGGGTTTTTCGACACTAGCGCCGCAGAAGATTACACCAGTCTGAGCGCTGAGTTTCTGGCGAAGGACCAAGGGCGCGGCCTGGAACTGTTTGCGGACGCGTTGCTGCATCCCACTTTTCCGAAAGAAGAAGTAGAAAAGCTGCTGGCGCAATCCGTGGACGAAGCCAAGGGCGTCAAAGACAGCCCGCGCCAGGTCATGCTGGAGTATTACGACGGCTACCTGTACGGCGGAAAAGGCTACGGCCGGCCGACAGATGGGGACGAGATAACGCTGAAGCGGATCCAACGGGATGCCATCGTAAAGTTTTACGAGACGAATTACACGCCAGCAAACACGATTATCGCGGTGGCGGGGGATTTCAACGCAGAGGGAATGAAGAAGAAAATTGAAGAGATTTTCGGCGGATGGGCGGGGAAGGCGGCGGCAGCGGAAAAAATCGAAGCAACCGGCCCGGTGAAGGGCAAGCGGCTACTGCTGGTGGACAAGCCGGATGCGACGCAGACGTTTTTCAGCATTGGAAACGTGGGGATTGCCGCGAATGACCCGGATCGCGTGGCCGTGCGCGTGGTGAACACGGTGTTCGGAGCGCGCTTCACGTCCATGCTAAACGAGGCGCTGCGAGTGGAATCAGGGTTGACCTACGGAGCATCATCATTTTTCCTCCAATGGAAGGAGCCGGGACCATTCGCGATACTCAGCTTTACAAAGAACGAAACGACGACGCAGGCGATCGACATGGCGCTGGAGGTGCTTAAAAAACTGCATACGGATGGTGTGAACGCGGCGCAATTGGCGTCGGCAAAGAGTTATATCAAGGGGCAATTTCCGCCGAGCATCGAGACTTCCGCCCAACTAGCGCAGTTGATTGCCTCGCATGAGTTTTACGGATTGAACGACGACGAGGTGAACCAACTGGAGGCGCGGGTAGACGCGGTGACCCCGGAAATTGCTAAGCAGGTTATTGCAAAGCATTTTCCGCAGGAGAATCTGGTGTTTGTGCTGATCGGGAAGGCTTCAGAGATCGCGCCAGCCGTAAAGAAATACGCGGAGAAGCAGGATACGAGGGCCATTACGGCTCCAGGGTACTGGCCTGGAGAGAAGTAAAGAGACAAAAAAGAGAAAAGGGAAAAGGGAAATTGGGATACCAGGGAGGGACTTTGCGTACACGAATGGGTGTGACGTTATTGCTGGCGATGCTGTGCCTGGGAATCGGGAAAGCAGCAGAGGAAAAACCGCTGCTGACGACCTCGCCGACGATGAGCAAGACCGACATCGTGTTTGTGTATGGCGGGTATTTGTGGAGCGTGCCGAGAGAAGGCGGAGCGGCGCGGCAACTAACAACGGGCGGACACGAGAGCTACCCGTCATTTTCTCCGGACGGGCAATGGATTGCATTCAGCGGGAGTTACGACGGCAACGAGGACGTGTACGTGATGCCGGTGGCAGGAGGAGAGCCGAAACGATTGACGTGGTATCCAGGGAGCGATGGCGCCATCGGCTGGACACCGGATGGAAAGCGGGTACTGATCGTGTCGGACCGCGAGACGTACGCGGATTTCACGAAGTTTTATACCGTGCCGCGAGAGGGAGGCGTAGCGGAAGCGTTGCCGATGTGGCGGGCGTTCGACGGAACGTATTCACCGGACGGGACGCGAATCGCGTACGTGCCAAATTTTCAGTGGCAACCAGCGTGGAAGCGGTACCGGGGCGGGCAAACGACGCCCATCTACATCATGAGACTGAGCGATTTGCAGCTGGAACGAGTGCCGCGAGAGAACTCGAACGATTCGCGTCCCGCGTGGTTCAAGGACACGGTGTACTTTTTGTCTGACCGCAACGGGCCGGTGACGCTGTTTGGTTACGACACAAAGACAAAAACGGTGAAGCAGGCAATTGAGAATAAGGGGCTGGATTTCAAATCACTTTCCGCGGGGCCGGATGCGCTGGTGTATGAGCAGTTTGGCGGGATTTATATCTTCGATCCGGCCAGCGGAAAAACAAAGCAAGTGAATATCTCGATTTCCGGGGACTTGACGGCTACGCGCCCGCATTTCGAGAAGGTGGCCGAGCAGATCCGAAATGCGGCGATTTCGCCAACCGGAGCACGCGCGGTGTTTGAAGCCCACGGCGAAATCCTTACGGTGCCGGCGGAGAAGGGCGACGTGCGGAATCTGACGCGGACGCCGAGCGTGGAAGAGCGGAATCCCGCGTGGTCGCCGGACGGGAAATGGATTGCGTACTTCTCGGATGAATCGGGCGAATACGCCCTGCACATTGTGGATCAGTCGGGGTTGGGAGAAGTGAAGAAAATCAGCCTGGGGACTCCGCCATCGTTTTTCTACGACCCGCTGTGGTCACCGGACAGCAAGAAGATTGCGTACACGGATAAGCGGTTAAACCTGTGGTATGTGGACGTGGAGAAGGGCGCGCCCGTGAAGGTGGCCACGGAGCGGTATGACGATCCATCGAGCGCGATGGATCCGACCTGGGCGCCGGACAACAAATGGCTGACGTATACGAAATTTCTGGAAAACCACCAACACGCCGTGTTCGTGTATTTGCTGGAGAGCGGGAAGGAGTCGCAAATCACAGATGGTACCGCCGATTCGCGGTTTCCGGTGTTCGACAAAAACGGCAAGACCTTGTATTTCACGGCGAGCACGGATATGGGACTGACAACAGGGTGGCTAGACTTATCGAGCTTCCAGCATCCCGTGTTGCGCAGCGTCTACGCAGTGGTGTTGAAGAAAGGCGATCCGAATCCGGTGGAGCCGCAGAGTGATGAAGAAAAGGTGAAGGACCAGAAGAGTGAGGAGAAGGGCAAGGAAGCCGAGAAGGACAAGGGAAAAGAGCCGGAGAAAGATAAGAAGGAAGGGGCGGTCAAGGTCACGATGGAGCTGGAAGGAATCGGGCAACGAATCGTGGCATTGCCGATACGGCCGGCAAATTACATTGGGCTGTCGACCGGAAAGACGGGAATCCTGTTTCTGGGGGAGGTTGCAGATGTGCCGCGGCTGGAGGAACCGCCGAATGTTTCGGTCAGCAAGTTCGACTTGAGCACACGGAAGACGGAACCGTACGTCAGCGGCGTGAGTTCGTTTGAGGTGTCCGAGAACGGAGAGAAGGCGCTGTACAAGCAGGGTGTCGCTCCCACCTCGCCGTGGATCATTTCGGGAACCGCAGCGGCGCCCAAGGCCGGAGAAGGCGTGCTGAATACCGGGGAGATGGAAATCTATGTGGACCCGCGAGCGGAGTGGAATCAGATGTACCACGAAGTGTGGCGGATCGAGCGGGACTTTTTGTACGACCCGAATTATCACGGGTTGAATCTGGCGGCAGCCGAGAAAAAATACAGCGTGTACTTGCCGGGGTTGGGCGGCAGGGAGGACTTGAATTATCTGTTCATTGATATGCTCGGCGAAATTACGCTCGGGCATGTGTTTGTCGGTGGGGGAGATGCGCCGAAAGCGACGAAAGTGAAGGGCGGACTCCTGGGTGCCGATTATAAGGTGGAGAACGGACGCTACCGGTTTGTACGAGTGTACAACGGAGAGAACTGGAATCCGGACTTGCGCGCGCCCTTGACGCAGCCGGGAGTGGATGTGAGAGCCGGGGATTATTTGCTGGAAGTGATGGGCAAGGACGTGAAAGCGCCCGCAGATGTGTACAGTTTCTTTGAGAACACCGCGGGGAAGCAGATCAAGATCAAGGTGGGGCCGACGGCGGATGGAAAAGATGCGCGCGAAGTGACCGTGGTGCCGCTCGACAGCGAATTTCGGTTGCGCAACAGGGCTTGGGAAGAAGATAGCCGGCGGAAAGTGGACGAACTGAGCGGCGGAAAACTGGCGTACGTGCACGTGCCCGACACGGCGAACGGTGGCTACATCAACTTCAATCGTTTTTACTACGCGCAGGTGGGAAAAGAAGGAGCGGTGATTGACGAGCGCTACAACCATGGCGGAGAAATCGCCGACTACATCGTTGATCAACTGAAACGGCCATTGCGGAATTGCGCCGCCTCGCGAGAGGGTGGAGAATTCTGTTCGCCACTGGCGCAGATCTATGGGCCGAAGACAATGATCATTAATGAAATGTCAGGTTCGGGCGGAGACGCCTTGCCGTGGATGTTCAAACAGGACGGCGTGGGGCCGCTGGTCGGCACGCGGACATGGGGAGGGCTGGTCGGCATCTACGGTTATCCACGACTGATGGATGGTGGGGGCGTCACCGCGCCGCGAGTGGCGATCTTCGGATTGCACGGGCAATGGGAAGTAGAGAATGTAGGAATTGCGCCGGATATTGAGGTGGAGAATGACCCGGCATCGGTGGCCGCGGGACATGACCCACAGTTAGAAAAAGCGGTGCAGGTGACGCTGGAGACGCTGAAGAAGAATCCGGTGGTGATCCCGCCGCCTCCACCGTATCCGAATTATCACAAGAAGTGAGCGGGAGGCTGGCAGGCAAGAGGGATTCCTCACTCCGCGGACTCCGTTCCCTTCGACTCCGCTCAGGGCCGGCGGAATGGCGGGAAAATGGTAAGGAGGAGTTGTGAATGACGCGGTTCGAGTGACGGGGGGATGGCAAAGGCTTCCGTTTAGAGGGATTTTGAGAGGAGCCAAGGCGTCAGCTCGGGTTCGGCGTAGGCTTTGTCCCAGGAATTGTGATTAACACCAGGGTATTCGGTGTAGTGGACATCATCGCCGGCAGCTTTCAGAGCTTCAAAGAGTCTCCGCGAGCCTTCCACGGGGACAATGTCGTCGGCGGCGCCATGAAAAATCCAGATGGGGGTCTTGCCGATTTTTGCAGCTACTTCGATGTAGCTCTTGGGGTCGTCGGGATAAGCAGACTGTTGGAGGTCAGGATGCTCTTTGAGGAGATGGTCAGAGAGGATGATGCCTCCGCAAATGGGCACGACAGCTGCAAATTTGTGAGGGTATTTCACAGCAAGTGCGAAACTGCCGAAGCCGCCCATGGAGAGTCCCGTGAGATAGGTGCGCAGGGGATCGCCGCGGAATTCCTTGGTGGCGGCAGCGAGCGCGGCGAGGGCGATTTCTTCCATGGGAGGCTCGGGCCACCAGCGGTCGGTGAGGCACTGCGGCATGACGATGACGGTCGGGAAGCGGGAGCGATCCTTGCGGGTGGCCGTGGGGAGACCGACCTGGGTCTGGAGCAGGCCGTCGGAGCCACGTTCACCCGCTCCGTGAAGGAACAGGATGATGGGCCACTTCTGCCGGGACGACCAATTTTCCGGAAGAAAAACCTGATATTTATAGACGGCACCGTGAAGCGAGAGAGTGCGATCGAGGAAGCCGGTCTGCGGTTTGCGCGCCAGTGCGGGCGATGCGAGGATTAAAGAAGCTGCAAGAAGTGGAAGAAATCGAGACGGCGTGGAACGCACGGTCACCTCCGAAAAAAGGAAATGTACCACGATCGTGACGAGAGCAGAACGTTGGAGCGTAAACGCTTGAGCGAGCAGGGCGGCGATGCCAGAGCTTCCTGAAGTCGAGACAGTCGCGCGCGGATTGCAGCGGGAGATCGCGGGGCGGCGGATTCTGGGCGTCACGCTGGGGAAAACGGATTTCATCGAGAATCCGGAAACGATTGAGCGGGAATTACCCGGGCGAACGGTGCGGGCCGTGGTGCGGTATGGGAAGTTTCTCTTGTTGCGGTTGAAACCAGCGGAAGAAGAGCGCGAGGCGGAGAGCGAAGCGGCGCTGCTGGTGCATTTGGGAATGACGGGGATGCTCATGCCACAGGCGGTAAGCGAGCCGCGAGCGAAGCACACCCATGTAGCGCTGTTGCTGGACGACGGGCGGGAACTGCGTTATGTGGATGCGCGACGCTTCGGGCGGATTTCGTATCTGTCGGGAGAAAAGTTACGGAAGGAGTTGCAACGCTTCGGGGCGGATCCACTGGAGGCGGGGCTAGAAGAATTCGCGAAAAGGATTCACGCGCGGCGTGCGCGGATCAAAGCGTTGCTGCTGGATCAGCAGGTGCTGCGCGGCGTCGGGAACATTTATGCGGATGAAAGTTTGTGGAAGGCGAAAATCCATCCAAGGCGGCTGGGGGCGTCGTTGAGCGCGGAGCAAGTGGCGGGACTGTACCGGGCGCTGCAAGGGATTCTGCAGAAGGCGATTGTGATGCGCGGGTCGTCGATCTCCGACTTTCTTGACGCGGAGGGGCAACCGGGAGAATATCAGCGCCACCATCGAGTATACGGGCGGGAAGAGAAAGCCTGTTTTCGGTGCGGGACGCGCATACGGCGGGTGATTGTGGCAGGACGGAGCAGTTACTTTTGCCCGGATTGCCAGAAAGCGCCGCGAAATTTTGGGAAAGCGCGAAAAGCGAAGCGAGCCAGAGGCGCGTCCAAACGAGCAGAGAAGCCCGCAGCGTAGTTCCGTCGTGAAGTAAAGCCAGAAAAGAATTCGATTTTGTGAAAATCAAGGGGAGAGGCGGGATTGCTCGGGCAAGAGCGGCCCTCGGAATGACGAGCTCAGGTTTTTTCAGCAACCCTGAAGGAGAAAGATGCGAGTGGTGGTGCAACGAGTGAGCCGTGCGAAGGTCAGCGTGGATGGCCGGGTGACGGGCGAAATAGGCGCGGGGCTGATGATTCTGGTCGGGGTGGGGAAGGAAGACACTTCTGCGGTTGCCGCAGCGATGGCGGAAAAAACTGCGAATTTGCGCATTTTTGAGGATGATGAATGGAAAATGAATCGATCGCTGCTGGACGTGAAAGGCAGCGCGCTGGTGGTTTCCCAGTTCACATTGTACGGGGATGCTCGAGGGCAGCGGCGGCCCAGTTTTATTTCCGCAGCGCCGCCGGAGTTGGCAAAGAAGTTGTATGGAGAATACTGTGAAGCGCTGCGGGGACTGGGCGTAACCGTGGCGAAGGGAATTTTTCAAGCGATGATGTCCGTGGAGTTAGTGAATGAAGGGCCGGTCACAATCCTCCTCGATAGCGACAAAGCGTTCTAAAAGCACATCCAGAAAAACCAAGCGATGGACGTGTGCGCGGGTGAAAAAGGAATTGCAGGGGCTGGCGGACCAGCGTGTACGCGCAAGGATGGCATATTTCGGCGTGAACGTGCCGAAAGCGCACGGCATTTCCACCCCAGTGCTGCACGCGCTGGCAAAGAGGATCGGCAAAGATCATCTCCTTGCAGAAGAGCTATGGAGAACGGGCATTCATGAGGGACGAATTTTGGCGACGTTGATCGGAGAACCGGAAAAGGTGACATCCGCGCAGATGGAGCGCTGGGCACGAGATTTTGCTTCCTGGGACGTGGTGGATGCGGCTTGTTGCTATCTTTTCGCGGCGGCAAAGCCTTCGTGGAGCAAGGCGAACGCCTGGAGCTGGCGACAAGAAGAATACGTAAAGCGAGCGGGATTTTCGCTGGTTGCGTATCTCAGCTACAAAGATAAACTTGCACCGGACGCGCGATTCCGGAAATTCCTGCGCGTGATCGAGCGGGAGGCGTGGGACGACCGGAATTTTGTGAAAAAAGCGATCAACTGGGCGTTGCGGAATATTGGCAAGCGAAATCTGAGGCTGAACCGGGAGGCGATTGCCTGCGCAGAGCGGATGCGGAAAAAGGATACCCCGGCAGCCCGGTGGATCGCCGCGGATGCCTTGCGCGAATTGCGTAGCCTGGCCGTGCAAGATAGATTGCGGCCCA
>Ga0307471_100000124_pt1 | contig 36964 bp, 30 predicted proteins | sample atmos_gasesAM3C__2_FD_204566 | JGI IMG/M metagenome (GOLD analysis project Ga0307471, IMG submission 204566) | Hardwood forest soil microbial communities from Morgan-Monroe State Forest, Indiana, United States - atmos_gasesAM3C_515 | ecosystem: Environmental > Terrestrial > Soil > Temperate... | reverse complement strand
GACGGGATGCCGTTCGATTCAAAATCCCATTGCACCAAATGTGGTGCTTCTTGCATCGACGAGTGTCCCCACTGCCGAGAGCCGATTCGGGGAGCACAAAAGTATCAATCCTTGGGCTATTCCCGCCCTCAGTATTGTCATGGCTGCGGACGCCCGTATCCGTGGATGGAAAATCGACTCGCAACGGCTAAGGATTTGCTGTACCACGACGACAAGCTCAATATGGAAGATCGGACTGCGCTCTTCGAAGATTTGAAAATACGTGATGTCCGACCCATTGTCTCCCCTGACTCCGGCGAAGAAAAAGCTGATTGAGATCAGGCTAGGCCCTGCAACACAGTACGTCAGGGAAATCGTTCTGGATTTGATTGCAAAAACTGCTGCAGAAATGGCGAAAGGCTAGACCGTTGATAGTTCAATGTAACGATCCGCTGGCGGGTGGGGGCGTTGGTCGAGCAGCGAGCCGGGGTGTGGCACCCGGCGTCCAGCCCCGGACCATGTCTAAGGATGGCGTGTGGCCGGGTGCCCCATCCTTTTTCGCTTGCCAGAAAAAGGGTGGGAATTCCTCTCTTCGCCCCTTCCTCTCGCCATTAGAGGCCGGTGTAGAACTGCCCTCTTCCTCCTATCCAACGATTCTTGCTGCTGCCGTCCCTGCCGCCACGCTTATGTCTCTAAACATTCCTGCTTCAAACACGCTTGCGGCTCCTCGTTGCTTGAAAATTGCTGGAATTTGTCCACGAATTTCCCGGTAAATGCGCCACATCTGTTGAACGCTTGTCCGGTTCCCACGGCGCACAAAGGCATTACCTAACTCACGAAAGACTCCCCGGATCGTCCCGCCATGGATATGTGCGTCTGTCCCATTCAGATCGCTTAAGGACTTCGTGAGCCGATAATTCATGGATTCCATTACAAACCACCCGTGCTTTGCCTTGCGCATTCGCTCCCAGGCAACGGCCAGTCCCAGTTCGAAAGGCATATTGAAACGCGGCGTGCTCGGGCGCTTGCGATCAAGTTCCACCCTTGACAAGTCGTGAATCGAGAATCGGCAACTTTGCATGAGCTGGAAAATGCGGTCGAGCCTTCTGGCTCCCCCGGGGATTTCCAGAGTGACGCGTGGGTCCATACCCAGCGCCAGTATTCCGGAGATATACGCGAGAAAAAGTCTTTCAGACTTCTTGTCGTACGGGAGATTAAGAAAAACTCTAGTGCGAGATTTTGGCCCTTGCGCGATTGGACTTCTTTCGCGGCGCCGTGCTGGTTTTGGTCTTTCTCGTCGTCCGGCCACGATGATTCGCTTTCAGGTTCCCGTTCTTGTTATCGGATGAGCTACCGTAATATAAATGCGCATAGCTCCTCTTGGCCAGACTTTTCTCCACCATGTCAATAAGCTGCTCCGTGCGGTGCTTGGACAGCCCATAGAGCCGACCAAGCTCCTTCGGAGTTGACCTGCGACCGGTGATGACGACAGGTTTACGCATTTTCGTTCATCTCCATGCTACGCTCGCGAACAACTCTCTTCAAGACAAAATCCCGGCATCGGCCGGGTGGGCCGGACGATTAAATCCTAAAACGAATTTGGGTGCTCCATACGCGGGTCTTGCATCTGGGGACTTTGATTTTGTCGTTTTCTTGTTCCTCTTGTGCGCGCCAGAACCATTCGCCCCGCCATTCCCACCATTCAACCCTCAATTTCCCCCGTTCCCTGCTTAATACTTAACTATTTGATACCCACCATGCTACCTTTCTCCGTGTTTATTTACACTGAGCCCCGAAGCGTTCACTCTAAACCTCGATCGAACTCTTCGGCTGCGCCCGAAAGTGCCGGCTCCCACCCCGCCGTCTTGAGTCCCTCCATTGCCTTGTCTCTATCTAACGCATTTCTTTTCACGGACTTCCGCACTCTTAATCCGCAACGTAGCGCTGCAACCCCTCTACAATCAACTGTTTACACACTCCTTCCCGTCCAACGGAGGGGTAGGGGGGGTCTCACTCCTCTCCCAACTTTCAAACCTTCCAACGGGTAACCTTCAAACGTTCCCTATCTCCTTTAGAATGCGCAGTTCCGCGATTTCGCGTGCTAAGTCCTTTAGAATGCGCAGATCCAAAAATGCCTCGCTGTAACCCCTTTAGAATGCGCAGTTACAAAAAAAGGTGGGGGGGAGGGTATGGCGGCTAAGTTCGGGAGGAAACTTAGAACGCTTCAAGGCGCCAAACGAGGCGGGTGGACCACACTTTTTGCGTTGTCAGCGGCGGGCGCCAGACCGCGAGGATTTGGGAGCCTTGGTAGACGCGCTCGAAGCCCTCTTCGGATTCGGAGACGGTCTCAATCGGCGCGACCCAGAATCCTTCGGACAAAGGCGCATGCACCGCGACGCGAACGCGTTGCCAGCCGTCTTCCATGCGCAGGATGGGCGCCGGGAGCGTGCCGCTGAAGCGAAGATTCGCATGGCCGCTGGGAGTTTCAAAGAAGCGGTCCGGCTCGGTGGGCGCCAGAAAGTTGAGGATGGATTCAATTCCCACGGCCACCGGTTTTTCCAGAAGCTCTTTGAATTTGAGCTGGATTTCGCAGGCGACTTCAAAACCGTTCGGAGACGGATTGAACGAAAAGCTTTTGAAGAGCAGCAGCCTCGGCGCCGTTGGTTTGGTTTTATCGTGGACGAGAAGCGAGTCCGCGCAAAAGAGTTCGGCGCCGGACGGCGCGGAGTTCTTGACCGTGTACGCGCTGCCGGCAAACGCCGCATCTTCGCGCAGCTCGAGGCTTTCGTAATCCGCCTGCGTCCGTGAAGGATCGAATATCAGGATGCGGAATGCATGGCGCGGCCAGCGGTCGTAGCGAAGAAAACGCTCCAGGCCGGGTTCCTTGACGCGCGTTTGCTCGTGAATGGAAACGGCTGCGCCGGTGGCTGGGGCTCCGGCGGCTTCGCGCAAGCGCGTGTGATAAGCCTCCGGGCGGCGAAACATCGAATTCACGAGCGCGGCGGCCGCGGGACGAAAATCGAGCGCAGCGATGGTGCCGCCGTCGCTGGGCTTCAGGAGCGCCTGAAATTCCGGCGCCGTGAACAGCAGTTCGTTGGCGCCATCGGCGTCGTAATCGAGCATCTCGACGCGCGGAGCGGACGCCCCGGGAGTCATGCGGTCGGCAATCGCTTCGGCGCGAATGAGGTTGCGCGCGGGATCCGTGCGGAGATGCGGCGCGTAGATGCCGCCGAAGATGCCGTGCCAGTAAGCGTCGTTGCACTGCGCACGCAGGAGCAAGTCGCGAGCTTCTGAAAGATCCGCGGCCTGCTTTTCGCGCTGGTCACAAGCGGGAGCGGCGGCCGCGGCTGCTGCACGCGCGGAAACGTGCAGCATTTTTTTGTGCAGCAGGTTGGATTCGGGATATTTGCGAAAAAAGCCGCGCCAGGAACCGCCCCGCAGGAAAGCAAGAACTTCCGGGCGCGAGCTGAATTCCTGGAGCACGGCGTGGAACCGCTGCCGCACGCGCGCCGGAAAGACCCACTCCATCATTTCCGTGTAGGAAGCGGTGGGAAGATCGGCGCGGCCGAGCGGCGAATGCGAGGCAAGGTATTCGCCGGGTGTACATACATTGAGCCAGTCCGAGTTTTTTTCAAGCGCGGCAAAGAAATCATCGAGCCAGCCGTCTTCGTAGCATAGCTTGTGCGTGCCGGGCCAGACGCCGAATTTTTCCATGTCGTCGCCCATGGCCGCGACGCCGCCGGGATGAACATTGGCCGCTTCGCGCAAAAAGGTGATCACCTCTTCGACTTTGCCGAAGGGAACGATGTAGCGCAGCTTCTTCTGCCCGGGATAGAGCCGCACACTTTTGCCGCGGTCCTCAGCGATGTAAGCGCCGAAGAGTTCCTCGGGCTCGAACCCGGCGGAGAGAAAGTGCATGTCGTCCACGAGCGTGTAGGCGATGTTCGCGTTCGCAAGAGCGGTGGGAAGCTGCGGCTCCCAGACGCGCTCGGCAAGCCAGGCGCCGGAGGGACGCTGCCCAAAGTGTTCTTCCAGGTAGCCGGACAGGCGCGTGATTTGCTCGAACTGGTCTTCCGTGGGAATCGAAACCAGAATCGGCTCGTAGAACCCGCCCCCGACAAGTTCAACCTGCCCGCGTTGGACTAAATTTCTCAGGCGGGAAAAATATTCGGGGCGATGCTTCTCGATCCAGGTGAGTAGCGGTCCGGAATAGTGAAGTCCTAAATGAACTTGCGGATGTTTTTCCAGCTGCTGCAAGAATGGGTGATAGGAGTCGTCGTAAGCTTTTTCGAGAACGTGCTCGAAATTGCCGCAGGGCTGGTGAGCGTGGATTAGAAGAGCAAGATGGAACGTCTGCGGCATGGGGACAGTTTTTTCTTCCTACTTTCTTGTCCCTACCATGATAGCAAGCCGCGCGATTTTATGAATTCAAACCGCCATTGTTATGCAACAAGCGCGCAACTCACCAAGCATCTGCAGCCATGATTGCGCGCCAACTCAAACGTAGTCGAAGAGAGTCATAAAACCAAAGTCCATGTGCAACTGCTGATGACAGTGAAACAAAGTCATACCCGGATTGTCAGCTACGAAGTCCACTTCGGCTTCCTGGTAGCCTCCCAGCATCACGACATCTTTCAATACACCTGCCGTGGGTTTCCCGGCTAAGCTGGTTAGTTCGAAGCTGTGCCGGTGCAAATGAATCGGATGTATGTCGTCACTCGCATTGCGCATGCGAAGGCGATAGCGTTTCCCCTGTTTCAGATGAAATGCGGCCGGCGCCGGTTCGTTGGCCATTGGATACGAGATGCCATTGATCGCCCAGCGGTTGAAGCCTTCTTCCGCGGCGTTGTCTTTCGCAAAAGTCATCTCGATGGTCTCATCGGCTGGCGGAGCCGTGGCGCCAGGCTTGGCAAACCGCGCGTAGTTCCAGCGGAATTTTGGCGGCGGGAGCCACTGCGCCCTGCCCCTGCTGCCGGCGTATTCAACAACGATGCCCATGCCATGCCCACGATCGCCATCGTCAAGATCGCCCAGAATCCATACGCCAGGATGGTTCATTTGTACGAGCGCGGAGATGCGCTCCGCTGTGCAAATCCACAGAACAGGAACGTTCGCTGGATTCGGCACTGAATTGCCGTCCAAAGCAAGAACCTGAAATGAGTGGCCCGGCAATGCCAGGCTGCGAATTTCGGTAGCGCTCCCATTCAAGACGTGAAACAAAACGCGTTCGCCCTGTTTAACGCGGATTGGTTCTCCATGGCCGAGCATCCGCCCGTTCATCGTGAACGAGCGGTAGCCGACTTCGTATCCATGCGGCATACCCTTGGAGAGCGACGCCTTCATGGATGACTCGCCGATATCCTTAAGCTGTTTGTTCGGCTCCGCTGGAGAGAGGAAATCTTGAGGCATGTCCCCACCGCGACTGAACGTAGGCTCAAACTCTTTGAGCACAAGGAAGACTTCGCGGTCGTAGCGGCCGGGCTCCTGAGCCGGCTCGATGTATACCGGCCCCACTTCTCCGCCGTATTGGCCGGCGGCCAGGTTTGCACCCGCGCGATTGTGCGTGTGATAAAAACGGAAGCCTGCTGGATTTGGCGTGAATGCAATTCGCCGCTTGCCGTGAGCTGGAATGAACGGTGTACCCTCCTCGGCTGCGCCGTCCACATCGACTGGGACTCTCTGACCATGCCAGTGGAGTTGTTCCGGCGTGTCCGTATCATTGTGAATGTCGACGGTGACCTGACGGCCCTCCTTGAAGCGAAGCAGCGGTCCGGGAAACTGGCCGTTGTAGGTGATGGCTGAGATGATTCTCTTAGGCGCGATCTCGATGGGGGAAGTCTTGATGTGCAGTGTGTAGTCAACTGCTTGCTCCTGTGAAAACACGGAGCTTAGGAACGCGCCAGCGAAACGATTTACGCTCGCAACTCCCATACCGGCGGCGCCAACACCCGTCACGAACTTGCGCCGCGAAAGAATTGGAGAACGCATATTCAGCTCCGTTCGCCAGAATCATAATACGCCGCGACGAGTCAGGCTGCGCTGCAAGTCTCAGCGGTAAACTGTCGTCTGCGGCATCAAGGGGAAGTGTGCTTGAGGATCCAGTCGGAGATGGCGGTGAGGGCTTCCGGCGCGAAGGTTTCCTGGATGCCGCCGTATTCCGTGGGCGAGCCGGTGGGGGCGTGCTGGAAGAGATGGTTCAGGCCGGCGAGTTCGTGAGCCTGAAAATCCTTGTTGCCGCCTTCCTGAAGAGCTTTCTGGATTTGCGCGAGATTTTCTTTGGAGGCAATCTGCAAATCCTTGTCGCCGTTAAGGGCCAGGACCGGGCACTGCGTTTTTTTCAGCGCAGGGATGGGATCGTAATCGAGAAAAAAGCGAAACCAGGGCGAGGTCATCATCTGTGCTTGGGGTTTGAGCGTTGTTGGGGGCAACGTGGTGCTCATGCCGGTGGAGTCGACGAGATCCGCTAGCTTGGTTTCGAGGACTTCCGGATCTTTCTCTTTGCGCGCCAGCGCATACGACTGCAGACTGAAATCGCGCGCCTTGGCGATGCGGTCGTCGTCGAAGCCCGCGGCTTTCAGAATCAGCTCGGACTGCAGCAGCATGATTTGTTCGCCTTTCAGGCCGGGAGCCGCGAGCAGAACCACCCAGGCTACGTCGGAAGAACGGGAGGCGATCATGGGAGCAATGAGCCCGCCCTCGCTGTGACCGATGAGGCCGACTTTCCCGGCATTGATTTCTTTGCGAGATTTCAGGTAGTCGAACGCTGCCGCTGCGTCGCTGGCGAAGTCCTCGGTGGTGGCCTGGTCGTAGTTGCCCGTGGACTTGCCGATGCCGCGCTTGTCGTAGCGAAGGACGGCAAAGCCTTTGCGCGTAAGATGATCGGCAAGGACCAGAAAGGGGCGATGCCCGGCGACATTTTCGTCGCGATCGTGAGGTCCCGAGCCAGCGATGAGAATGGCGGCGGGAAAGGGGCCCTGGCCCAGGGGAAGCGTCAGAGTTCCAGCGAGCGAGAGCTGCGCCTTCGGATTGGCAAAGGTCACTTCTTCTTCGCGATAAGGATAAGGCTTCACAGGATTTTGCGGGCGCACGAGCTCGACCAGTTGATCGGAGCGTTGAAAATTCAAGTTGTGGGTGATGCCGCCCTGCGTCCAGTTTCCGCTGATGACTGATTTTGCAGCGTTTAGATTGCCTTCGTAGACGCCCTGCACCACGGGAATTTCAAAATGAAAAACGGTCAGCTTCTGGCTGACGTTGACGGCTGGGAGGCCGCTGATGCCTTGGTCGGGGCTGTCCAATGCCGCGAGGAGATGCTTCTGATCATCGTGCGTAACGTGCAGTTGAAAGCGCAGGCGGAGGCCATTGGCTTCCATCGCGCCCTGCCAAACGCCTTCCACGCTGGCAACCGCATCGCCCGGCTTTTTCGCTCCCGCGCCGGCAGCTTGGCGATGAAAAGAAAGTGGAAGTCCCACATTACCCTGAGACCAGGTGCCTTGAATCCCGGCGTGGTCCGCGGAGAATTTCCCTTCGAATTGAGCGCCGACGGAAGAAACGCTGAAGCGGACATCGGACTCATTTTGCGTAAAAGCAGTCACTTCAATTCCGTAAACGCCTTGATCGAGGCTATCAATCGTAGCTTTGAAAGCGCCGCCTTCAGCCTTGGAAACATGCAACACAAGATGCAGAACCGCGTCGCCGGCCTCGAGAGAGCCGGCCCAATTGCCTTCGAGCGTGGCCGGATTATGAGGAGGTTGCGCCTTGTGATTCGCCGGCGCTTGGGCGCTGATTACGGAAGCGAAAGCTGCGACGAGAAGTAGAAACGCAAGCCCAACTACTAAGCAACTGCGAATGGCCTTCAAACAGACCTCCCCAGGGGCGGATTCCCTAATAGATGATTTTACGAGGAAAAGAGTTGGCGCGCAGCAAGCGGATCTCAATGGGCAAGAGCCTTATCAGCTTGAGAACGTCTGCGACAAGGTTGAAACAGTTAAAAAGGATCGGAGAAAGAGTCTTCAGGGGCTAAAGCCCATCTGGCTCGACGCCTCTTTGTCAGAGCTAAAGCCGCCACCTCCTAGAGAAAAAGGGCGGCACGCTAGAATGTGCCGCCCCAGAATTTCAAGCCATGAAGCTGCGGCTGAAGGGATTGGTTTACTTTCCGCGCTTGGCGTACCAGTCGGCGTTAACCGGCGTGAAACTGTTCCACTTTTCCGGCAAATCTTCCAGCGCAAAAATCGCGGTCACCGGGCAAACCGGGACGCAGGCGCCACAATCGATGCATTCCGTCGGATGGATGTACAGCTGCGTTTCGGCGGCGAATTCCGGCTCATCCTTGCGCGGGTGGATGCAATCCACCGGGCAGACATCCACGCAGGCGGTGTCTTTTGTGCCGATGCAGGGCTCGGCGATCACGTAAGCCATTCGAGGTCTCCTTTATCAAACTTCAGGCCGGGGCTTCTGTGAGAATCGGCACAACCGGCAAAAAAGTCCTTATATCATGAGGCCGCCGGGAGCGACAAGCAGCTACGGCTCATTGTACGCGGGGGGAATGAGTTTCTCAACCGGGAGAGCAATGGATAGAATGAGAGTGAGAGGAACGAACATGAAATTGAGAAACGTGCTGGCGCTGCTGTGCTTTATGGCTGGGGCGTGCGCGCTGGCTGCGCCACAAAGCCCGAAAACGGCCGCGCCGCGCGACCCTGAATTGATTGACGGGAAGGGATACCAGAAACTGGTGCAGCAATATCGCGGCAAAGCGCTGGTGGTGAACTTCTGGGCGACGTATTGCGAACCCTGCCGTGATGAATATCCAATGCTAAATGAACTGGCAAAGCAGTATGCGCCGCAGGGACTGAAGCTGATTGGCGTAACCCTGGACCAAGACGGCGATCTCATCTTGATGCGACGTTTCATTGCCCGGTACAAGCCCATATTCCCCAATTACCGGAAGAAGCCGGAAGAATCGGAGGATGCTTTCCACATGGCGGTAATGCCTGGTTGGAATGGGTCGCTCCCAATTACCATCTTTTACGCGAAAGACGGGCGGCAGGTGGGAAATTTTGTTGGCGAGCGCAATCGGGAAGCGTACGAAGGGGCGATTCGCTCGCTGCTCAGCTCGGGATCGAATTAACCCTAGTTCTGCGGGCTCAACTCCGCCACGTTTGTTTTGCCGGAAATTCTTCACGGAGGGTATTTGTGCTCAACACCAAAGGGAATCGCATCACCTATTTTGGCCACAGCACGTTTTCGCTAACGACAGCATCGGGGCAAGTGGCGCTGATCGATCCCTGGGTGATGACGAATCCGTGGTGTCCTGAAGAACTGAAAAATGCAAAGCGGCTGGATGCGATTTTCCTGACACACGCGCACTCGGACCATTTGGGCGACCTGCTGGCGTTAGCCAAGCAGCACCGGCCCAAGATTGCGGCGGTGTTTGAGACCTGTTTGTGGATGGAAAGCAAAGGGTTCGTGGAAGAAACCTGCCCGATGGGAAAAGGCGGTTCACAGAAAATCGGCGACTTTGAAATTACGATGACGCACGCGTTCCATTCCAATTCGATTGAGGAAAACGGCGTGCGCCATTATGGGGGAGAGCCCGCGGGTTATATCATCCGCATGCCCGGCAAGTTTACGGTGTACCACGCAGGAGACACGGCTTTGTTCGGCGATATGAAACTGATTGGTGAGCTCTACAAACCGGACCTGGCGATGCTGCCCATCGGCGACCGCTTCACGATGGGGCCGCGGGAAGCCGCTTATGCCATCCGGCTGCTTGGCGTGAAACATGTTGTTCCTATGCACTACGGGACGTTCGCTTTTTTGACCGGGACCGTGGAAGCCCTGCAAAGCGAAACGAGCGAGATTAAAGGGTTGAAAATTCACGCGCTGAAACCGGGGGGGAAACTGTGATTCGCAGCGAGAATTTGCGCAGCGGGTACATCCAGGACGATGTCGAAGAGTATTTGTACAATTTACTGCCGGAGCGCGACCCAGTAGTGAACGAAATGGAAGATTACGCCGAGGAGCACAAGGTCCCCATCATTGGCCCGGCCGTCGCGCGTTTGCTGACACTGCTGGTGCAGGCCTCCGGCGCGAAACGCATTTTTGAGATGGGTTCGGCGATTGGATACTCGACGGTGTGGCTGGCGCGCGCGGCGGGAGCGCAGGGCAAAGTTTTCTACACGGATGGCGATCCGGAAAAGGCGAAGCGGGCGGAAGTGTACTTTCGCATGGCGGGAGTGGCGAAGCGCGTGGAAGTCCAAGTGGGGGACGCGCTGACGCTGGTCAAAAAAACGCCGGGCAAGTTTGACATGGTTTTCATTGATGTGGACAAGCACCAATACCCTGCTGCGCTAGTGGCGGCGCTGCCAAAGTTGCGGCGGGGCGGATTGCTGGTTGCGGACAACACGCTTTGGTCGGGCAAGGCGGCGCGGCCCGCAGCTAATGAAGACAAGGACACGAAAGGCATACAGGAATTTAATCGCGTGGTGTATGCGTCGAAAGAGCTCTATCCTGTGCTGATTCCGCTGCGCGACGGGGTGACGGTGTGCGTAAAACAGTAGCTCGGTTTATGACTGGCTACGAGCGGAAGAGATTGCGGAGGATGAAGCCAACATTGGCCGGGCGCTCGGCCAAGCGGCGCATAAAATAGGGGAACCAGTCGCTGCCAAAGGGGATGTAAATGCGCACGCGGTAGCCGTCCTTCACCAGGCGGCGTTGCAGGTCCGTGCGGACACCATAGAGCATTTGAAACTCGAAGTCGTCCTTGGAGATTCCCTTCGACGCAGCATAACGAATGGTAGCCGCAATCATGCGCGGGTCGTGGGTAGCAATGGCGTGGTAGAAACCGTTGGAAAGCAGAATCTGCATCAGACGGACGTAATTGGCATCGACATCAGCTTTCCTGGGAAACGCAACGTCTTCCGGTTCCTTGTACGCGCCTTTGACCAAGCGGATGCGGCAGCCACACGCCAGAAGATCACGCACGTCCTTCTCGCTGCGGTAGAGATAGGACTGGATCACCGTGCCGACGGCCGGATTGCGCGAGCGAACGAACTTGACGAGATCAATGGTACGTTGCGTGTATGCAGAGCCTTCCATGTCAATGCGCAGAAAATTGTCGAAACCCGCCGCCCGCTCGACGATGGAAAGCACCAAGCCCGTGCAGAATTCTGTGTTGATGTCGAGTCCGAGCTGGGTGGGCTTGCAGGAAACGTTGGCCTGCAGTTTTTCCTGGGCGATGGCCTCAAAGATCTCGAGATAAGCATCGCGGGAGCATTGCGCGTCGGAAGTGCTGGTAACATTTTCGCCCAGATAATCGAGGCTGACCATCAGGCCGGCGTCATTGCAGCGCCGGGCCGCGGCGATGGCCTCTTCCAGCTTTTCTCCGGCAACGAAACGGCGTGCCATGCGGCGCGTGGTCTGATTGGAACTGACCCAAGTGCCGAACTTCTTGCTTTCGGAAAGCTTCAGAAGTGCAGACCGGAGCATGCGAGTCAATTATCGCAGGCTTGGGAGGGGCGACACTAGTGTTTGTGCTCTTCCAGGAACTTTTCCGCGTCAATCGCGGCCATGCATCCAGAACCGGCTGCGGTGACCGCCTGCTTATAGCGATGATCCTGCACGTCGCCGGCGACAAACACGCCCGGAATCGATGTCAGGCTGCCATGCTTGGCGATTAAGTAGCCATTCGAATCCATTTCGAGCTTACCTTTGAAGACGGTGGTGTTCGGGTCGTGGCCGATGGCGACAAACACACCATGCAGAGCGAGTTCCCGGATCTCTTTCGATTCCGCGTTGCGCAGGAGCACGCCTTCGACCAGACCCTTGGGAGCAAGAATTTCTTCCACAACAAACGGCGTGACAAATTCGATTTTCTCGTTCTTCTTGGCGCGGTCAATCATGATTTTCGAGGCGCGAAATTCCTTCCGGCGGTGAATCAAATGGACTTTGCTGGCGTAACGCGAAAGAAAGCTGGCTTCTTCCATCGCGGAATCGCCGCCTCCCACGACGGCGATCGCTTTGCCGCGGAAAAAGTACCCGTCGCACGTGGCGCAGGTGGAAACACCGTGGCCAATCAGCTCGCGCTCCCCTTTCAAGCCGAGCAAACGTGCTGAGGCGCCAGCAGCAACAATCAAAGCTTCGGTTTCATAAGTATGTTTGCCTGCGATGACTTTGAAAGGGCGCTGGCGAAGGTCCACTTCGGTGACGGCGCCAGCCTTGAATTCCGCGCCGAATTTTTGCGCCTGCTTGCGCATGTTCTCGATGAGCTCGGGGCCCAGAATGCCGTCCGGGAAACCGGGGAAATTCTCAACGTGCGTGGTAAGAGAAAGCTGGCCGCCGGGCTCGTGGCCATCGAGAACGAGGGGCTTCAGGTTCGCGCGCGCAGCATAAATCGCGGCGGTGAGGCCAGCACAGCCACTGCCGATAATGACGACATTGTGCATTCCCGTTTTCTCCACCTATTAGATTCAGCACTGCGCCCGCCGGATACAGCGGCGCTATTGTAGCATTCTCGACCACGCGCCTCGGAATCCGGCGGCAGCCAATTTGGTGAGACTTCTTCTTTCGCGGCGCGTTGACCAGCGGAAATCCGCCTGCGTATAGTCCTGACAACGGAGTTGCCCAAGGAGAGGCTACGATGGATGCGCGCTACCCAATTGGGAATTTTGAGATGCCGACGCAGATTACGCCGGGGCGGCGGCAGCAAGCAATGGACGAAATTGCGTCTTTGCCGGCGAAAATGCGGGCGGCGGTGAAGGGCCTGAACGACACACAGCTCGATACGCCCTATCGCGCAGGCGGCTGGACGGTGCGACAGGTTGTGCATCACGTTCCAGACAGCCACTTGAACGCCTACGTGCGACTGAAGTTGACGCTCACGGAAGACAAGCCGACGATCAAGCCCTACGACGAGGACGCCTGGTCCAAGCTGGCGGATGCGAAGTCCACGCCGATCGAGGTGTCATTGACGCTTTTGAGCACCGTGCACGATCGCTGGGACCGCATCTGGCGGTCGCTCAAGCCGGAGCAATTTGCGCGCCCGCTGATTCACCCGGAGAGCGGCGAGCGCACGGTTGACTGGATTCTCTTTCTCTACGAATGGCATGGAAAGCATCACACCGCGCATATCACCGAGTTGCGCAAACAAAAAGGCTGGTAAGAGAAGCTTCACCGCGAGCTTGCCTGCACAACGTTCATCGTTAGTCTTCAAGCCGTTTCGTCGTTCGTCAGGCGCGTGGAGTGGCGTGCCGCGGTCTGGCTCGTGTAGGATGATTCGACGCACAATCGTCGTAAGGAGACGGAGAACGCATGAGCCGACCGGCAGGAACGTACGCCATTTTTGAAACTTCGCAGGGGAATATTGCGGTGCGGCTGTATGAAGTAGAAGCGCCCAAGACGGTTGCCAATTTCGTGGGGCTGGCCGAAGGCACGAAGGAATTCACCAACGAAAAGACCGGGCAAAAAGAGAAGCGGCCGTTCTACGACGGGCTGGCTTTTCACCGTGTCATCCCCCAATTCATGATTCAGGGTGGTTGCCCGCAAGGCAGCGGTATGGGCGGGCCAGGCTACAAGTTTGCCGATGAGTTTCATCCTTCGCTGAAACATTCAAGAGCCGGATTCCTTTCGATGGCGAACGCGGGCCCGAACACGAACGGCAGCCAATTTTTTATCACCGTGGCGGCAACACCCTGGCTGGACAACCGGCACACGATTTTTGGCGAAGTTGTGGAGGGCCAGGACGTGGCCAACAAAATCTCCAATCTGCCTCGCGATTCGAACGACCGCCCCCGCACTCCCGTCACCATCCAGAAGCTGCGTATTGAACGCATCGCCTGAGTGGAAGTGAAGGCCAGCCATGCTCACGCCGGAGCGGCTCCTGCGGGTCATTGTCGAGTTGATTTTCGTGCTGCTTGGCGGACTGCTTGTCTGGCTGGGTCTTCGCGGCCCGGTCTACGGGCGAATCGTTGACCGGCACAGCGTGAGCTGGCTGATTCTGGGCGCGGCGTTGATCCTCTGGGGATTTCGCGCGCTTTACAAACCGGGACAATGGTGGAGGCGCTGGGAAAACTGGACGCGCGGGCTTTCTCTGGTGCTTCTGGGCGTGCTGATGCTGGCGATTATTCGCGTTCCTTTTTCGTGGGTGGAACCCATGCTTATGGCGGCAGGTATGGTTCTCATGATTCGCGGAGTGGTGGCCTCGGCGCTTCTCTTCCTCCCGCGCTGACAGAAAGTCTTCCGGCGGGCGACTGCTTTATGTTCTTCAGAACTCGGCGATTCCTCCGCTTTTTTTCTCTTCTTGGATATAATCCGCGCTACTGACGGCCCTCTCAAGGGTTTTTCTGCGCGGGGCCGCCATTCACCTTCATCGAAAAAAGCAAAGGAGAAAGACCGTGCTGAAGGACTTCAAAGAATTCGCCATGCGTGGCAACGTGATGGATATGGCCGTAGGCGTGATTATCGGCGCGGCGTTCGGAAAAATTGTCACTTCTCTGGTGGAGGACGTGCTGATGCCGCCAATAGGGCAACTGCTCGGTCGTGCGGATTTCTCGAACCTCTTTATCAGCCTGGACGGAAAGAGCTATGAGAATTTGGCGGCTGCAAAGGCGCACGCGGCAACTATCAGTTACGGCGTTTTCCTAAACAACATTGTAAATTTTCTCATCGTGGCGTTCTGCGTGTTTCTTGTGGTGCAGCAGGTGAACCGCTGGACGAAGAAGCCTGCGCCAGCGGGGGCACCCACCACGAAGGAATGTCCGCAATGCGCGATGACCATTCCCATCGCCGCGAAGCGCTGCGGCCACTGCACCGCGCAACTTAGTCAGGGCTGACTAATAGGTGGAGGAGTGGATGCTGCCAGCAGTCAGGAGGACTGCTTGCGTTTACTCTGATTTGTTTCGAGATGGGCGCGAAGGCGGCACACGACGTCCTCTTCGTGCCCGTCTTCCATTTCTTTCTGAACTTCTTCCAGGGCGAAGTGGACGACGTCGTGGTGGTGCAGCTCCATGGGGGAAACCAAATCGCTGAAACGCAGCCACAGTCTGTGTAAAAGATTAATTTCGTTGGCGGTGAGGTTGGGAGCGTGGGGACCGAGGACCTTGTAGAGCTTCTCCCCATTGGGCATGTGAATTTCAAGGTTGAACTGCGGCTTTGGATCGCCAAGCTTTTCCCAAGCCTCACCGACGAGCCGGGCGTGTTCTTCCGTGCTTTCTCTCGAGGAGCGACCAACAACAATAGTGCTGGATTGTAATGAAGTGGCGGCGCGGAGAATGCCGTCCCACAGGTCGTTTGCGGCGACAACCGCCAGGCGAATGGATTTTCCCCGTTTTTCGGCGAGGGCCAGCGCTTGTGAGAAAAGCTGCTGTTCGATGCCGCCAAAGAGCTGCTCAGCTTCAAGTTCGTATTCGCCGGAGGCCGAACGCCGCAACAACCGGATGTGAAGAACTACGACATCCCGGCGGCCAGGCTTCACGCGGTCGAGAACATTGGCCAGGTGGTACAAATTGAACTGGTTACTGACGGGAACGAGTATGTTGCCCGGGCGCGCTCCGACCGCCTGGGGAGTGAGTTCGCTTTCTGATTCGAGGTTGAACTGGTCCATCTCCACGTGGCCAGCTCCCACCCTCTTGCGATGACGCTCGGAGATTGTGAAAACGATGTAAAGAAGGACGGAGAAAACGCCACCAGCCATCGTCGCCACGGGCTTGGTGAACAGGTTCACGACGGCGATGAGAAAAAGCGTCAGCGTGATGGCGATGAGTCCCAGGGGAACCTGGACACCCGCGATCCGGGGGTTGAAAGGAACCTGGAATTCGCGCTCGCCAGGATGCGTGTAGCGCAAAACAAGAACGGCAAGGCCGTTCATCGTAAAGCTCCAGATCACGCCGAAAGCGTAAAGGTTCGCGAGAAACGTGACATCGCCGCGGCTGATGATGATGGTGGCGATCTGGAGCAGCACGATGATGTTGATGATGCGATAGCTGGTACCGAAGCGCGGGTGCGGTTGACGAAACCAATCGCTGAGCACTCCATCTTCGGAGACCCGGTTGAGGACGCCGTTCGACCCCACGATGGCGGTATTGACCGCTCCGGCAAGAATGAGGGTGCCAACGATGACCACGAAGCCGTGGAAGATCAGGCGTGCGAGAAACGGCCCTTCCAGATTCATGGCCAGGCCGCCGATTAGGTTCTGGAGGAAGCCCTGGCGTACATCGTCGGGGATGATCATGACGGCAAAGAATGAGACCAGGGAAGTGAATACCAGGCTGTAAATGAAAATGACCAACCCGGCTTTCTTGAGGTTCCGCAGCTTCGGGGACTCCATTTCGCGGTAGACCTGTGCCAGCGACTCCTCCCCGCTCATCGCGAGGACCGAATGTCCGAGAGCGATGAAGACGGCAAGAACGCCAAACGCGTGCGGCAACGAGCTATGAGTGAGCCAACCAAGCGCGCCAGGGCTAAAGTGAAGATTGCTAGGGTACGGAAATGGCGGGAGCGAAGAACGCCGCACGATGACCGTGCGGACGCACCAGGCGATGAGCACGACCACCATAACCGTGACCAACTTCATGATTTTGAGTGCTTTGTCGCTGGACTCGTGGACACCCTTGGTGTTTTGCCACCAGAAATAAAGAGTGACGAGGATTGCAAAAGAGGCCGCAAGGAAGCTTACGGAGCCGGACGAGAACGGGCCGCTGAGATGAAAATGCTGAGAAGTTTCGCTAAGCAATCCCGCGAGGTATTGCCCCGCGGAAACGCCGCTGATCGGCCCCGTGAGGATGTAGTCGAACATCAGAGCGGAGACGCTGAACTTCGCAAGGCCGCCGCCGAGCGACTGCTTGACGGCGCGGTACACGCCGCCGCGCACAAACATGCTGCAGCTTTCGATGTAAACCGCGCGAACGGCGTAGGAAAACAGCATGATGCCGAGGATGAACCACGGAGCTGCCTTGCCGATGTAGCCTTCCGCTTCACCGCCCGCGTAATACGCGGAAGAGGCCAGGTCGTTGAGGACAATCGCGGCTGCCCGCCAGAAGGAGATGAAGCTGAGCAGCGCGGTGGTGGCCACCAAGACGCGCGGAACTCCGTTGCCCCGGCTGCCCGCAGCAGCAGGGTTATTGGGAATGCTGCTCATGTGTGGGTTTCGCTACCTAGCAGGTTGGAATGCTCGCATTTTTCGGCTGTGATGTCTAGCAAGTCGAATCCGGTATTAAATCGTTCCAAGGCTTTTGAACCACAAATAGGCTTGTTTGTGCGGGCATGTCAAGTCAATGGCGGTGAGTAAATCGCAAAAGGCGCTTACCTATTTCTTACGCAAGACGTCTTCGATGTCGCCAACTTTTTCGTACAGCAAATTGATTTTGCGGGCCAGTCCTTGAATGTCTGACGCGGCGCGCCGGTTGACGTCGTAATCCAGCTCACCGCGCAAGCGGTCTTTGGTGTCCTGGCGGTTCTGGCTCATCATGATCACCGGGGCCTGAATCGCCGCGAGCATCGAAAGAAACAGATTCAGGAGAATGAAGGGATAGGGATCCCAGGCGCGCTTGCCCATGTATACGTTGACGGCCGTGTAGGCTGTGGCCAGAACTCCGAAAAGAATGATGAATATCCAGGAACCTCCAAACTGGGCCACGGTATCGGCCAGACGTTCGCCGAAAGTGGATTCTCCTTCAATAATTTCGTTGGGGTGACGGCCCGCGCGCAGGCGAACCAACTGCTGTGAAGCGTGAAACTGTTTGCCGAGAACCGTGAGCATATCCATGCCGGCAAGGGGTTTGCGATGAAGAAGTACGGCGATATCGTCGCGCGAAACCTCGAGGCAGGTGGTCTCCTCCAAAGCGACAGCTTCGGTCTGATGTGGAGTCCGTTCCAGCATCGAAGCGAAACCAAAGAATTCGCCGTGACCGGGCTCGTCCACAACCACTTCTTGATGGTCTTCGTCGACAGTGCTTACGCGCACCCGGCCCGAAATCATGACGTAGGCCTGTCCGGAGGTGTCGCCGATTTTGTAGATGCGCTGTCGCGGCGCAAAGCGCTTCACCTCGACCTGGCCAGCCAGAACGGCAGCCTCTTCGTCGTCGAGCAGCGCGAAAAGCGGCACATGTTTCAATTCATGAAGGTCACAAGCCATGGTTCACCTCAGTCGGTCATTGGGGGATCAAGGAAATCTCAGCAGAGCATTCCACAAAAACGCGCAATGGTTCAACCGTCAACGGCTTTCCTGAAGATAGAAGAATCTAGCGCGCAGCAGTGCGGAAAGCTTTGGCGCATTCCTCGCAGGGGCAGATGTTGCGGAGATGGTCGTAGGCGTAGATGCCCGTCGAGTGGCCGTCGGTAAAAGTGATCTGAATGGCGTAATTCCCTACTTGCGTGGCAGCTTTGGCGCCCGGCTTGGGCTTGAACATGGGTAGCGCCGGAGACGATGCCATTCCCGGCGCTAGCGACTTGAAGGCTTCCTTCTTGCCGCGCTCGTCGTTACAGGTCGCGCAAGGGCATTCGTCGCGCAAATAGGCGAAATCGTAATGGCTGGCGTGGCCATCGGCCCAAGTGATGTCCACGCCGGCGCCGCTCGAAACGTGAATCTTGACGCTGGTCGGCTTCTTTCGCGGATCGAGGAGAGTGGGCATTTTTGCGCGCGGGCTCAGGCCCTCGATTTTCCGTCGCAGCAGTCACCCGGAGGAATAGGGTTGCCGTGCGGGCAGGTCTTCGGGTGGCCCAGGAACGTGCAGATGCGCGCGTCGAGCTCCGGACTGATGATGTGTTCGAATCGGCAGGCTTGCGTATGCGCTTCAGTTTCGTCCACGGCAAAAGTGTCCTTGAACAGGCGCTCCGCCAAACGATGACGACGCACCACGTCGCGCGCGCGCTGGCTTCCCACGGGAGTCAGTTGCACTTCCCCGTTTTGCAGCGCGACCAAATGCAGATCGGCCATCCGTGAAAGAACGCGAGAAGCAGGCTCTTCTGGCACCGTCGAAAGTTTCCCGGAGGCTCCGGCGGCGCGCAGGCGCGCGATTTCGGCGGGCTTCCCTTCTTCGCCGCAAACCCAAATCTGTTCGAGCAGGTGGTCGAAGCGGATTTCGTCGTCACCCGAAACGGACTTGCAGCAATCCGGCGTATCCACCAGCGGACAATTGAGCGGCTGACCCGGTCCGTGCAACGCGGAATCGTAATGCAAATGGCCGTGGGCCAGTTCGATGCGGCGGTCGGCTTGCCGCGCGATGTCCGGATCGTGCGTGACCATCAGAATCGTGTGCCCGGCATCGTGCAGCTTACGGAAAATTTCGAGGACGATTCTTTCGTTGGCTTCGTCGAGATTGCCGGTAGGCTCGTCGGCCAATATAAGTTTTGGCTGATTGATCAGCGCGCGTGCGATCGCTACGCGCTGCTGTTCGCCGCCGGAAAGCTGCGCGGGCAAATGCGTCAGGCGGTCGCCGAGGCCCACGCGCTTCAGCGCTTCTTCCGCTTCTTTTTCGTCCGTCACACTGTGAAAATACTGCGCCAGCATCACGTTTTCGAGCGCCGTGAGATACGGAACCAAATGAAATTGCTGGAAAACGAAGCCCACTTTTTCCGCGCGGTAGCGGACCAGGTCGTTTTCGCCCAGTTTCGCAAGGTCGACGTCGTCCACAATCACTCGACCGGAAGTCAACGTGTCCAGGCCCCCGAGAATGTTGATGAGCGTGGTTTTCCCCGAACCGGAAGGCCCCATGAGGGCGACCCATTCGCCGGTGTTTACCGCAAAGCTCACGCCGTTGAGAGCGTGCATGGCTCCGTACTGCTTGATCAAATTGTCGATGACCACTTGCTGCGCCGCAGCGCGCGGCTGCAATTGGACTGGAGCCACCACGCTCACGCTTCACCTCGGAACACCGATGCCGGGCGAATGCTCGCCAGCCGCCGCAGAGGAAAGGCGCTCAGGATCGCCACCAGCGTCGTCAAACCCACAGTTAAAGGATACACAATCAGGCGTGGACGCGCCGCGACTCCAAAGACGGCTTTGCCCAGGCCGATAGAGAGCAGAATGCCGAGCGCGGCGCCGATTAGACCGCCCGCAAGGCCCAGCAGCGCGGCTTCTGCCAGGAACAAGCGCACCACGCGACGCGTCGCGCCGCCAATCGCTTTCATCAGGCCGACGTCCATTTTCCGTTCGATGGCGACGTTGGTCATCGCGGCCATTACGCACAGCGCAGTCAGCAGCAACACGATTCCCACCGTTGCGGTCAGCAAGCCGCTGATGCGGTTATAGATTTTTGCTTCGCCCTCGGTGAACTGCCGAATCGGGCGGACATCGGTGTCAGGGAGGCGCTGCTGGAGGGCTGAGATGTAGTTCGTGATTTCCTGTGGCGCACCGGGCACGGTGAGTTCGATAAGGCTGATGCGGCCTTGAAGAGCGGCGAGCAATTGAGCGGCTTCAACGGAAACGACAATTTGATCGTCTTCCGGTCCGCCAGTCGAAGATATTGATGCGAAGGTGCACGGTTGCTGTCGCCCCTGGATTTGCAGAATCAGCTGGTTGCGCAGGTTGAATTGCACCAAGGGCAAGCCTGAGGTAATAGGCACAGGGGACAAATCTAGTTTGGCAGCAACCCGCGAGCCCACAGCGCAAGTGATTATCCAGCGTGCCTCAGGACCAGCGCTGCCGCTGCCACCTAAAGTGGCGGTCGAGCCGTCTTTCCCCGCAACGACAACCGACACATGGCGATTCGAGCCAGCTTTGCGGGCATCGGCAATTACATAAAGAAATGGCACGACGTCTATACCGCGGCGGTACCATTCGTCGGGAATTTGTCTGAGGATGGACTCGTCCAAGGTATCTCGTGAACTTGTTTCCGTGCCGGTGTCGCGCGGGGCGACGATCACGTTGGCGCCAAAAGCGCGGAACTCGGTGGTGAGGCGGCGCTTGGCGTCCACTTGCAGATTGAGCAGAGCGGCGGTGACCGCGGCTCCGGCTCCTAGCGCAAGCAGCATCACAAAAAGCCGTCCGCGGTTGGCACTCAGCAAGCGCCGGAGGATGCGCCAGAACATCGCTCGATTGAGTGCGCGAAGCTCGGTCATCATTCGCCCCGCAGGATGGGCGCCGGCTCAATGCGCGAAGCGCGCCGCAGCGGAATTGCGCTGCCGAGCAGCGTCACAAGCGCGGCTAGCCCGATTACGACGAAAAACACGAGTAGCGTCGGTTCCGGCGCGGCTCCGAAAATCTTTTCACCCAGCAGACGCGCCAGAACGATTCCCAGCGCGTAGCCAACACCTCCGCCTACGAACGCGAGCAGCAGTTGCTCCGCTGCGAGCAAGAAACCAACCGTGCCGGAGCCCGCGCCTAGCGCCTTCATCAAGCCAATTTCAACCTGCCGCTCAATCACCGAAGCGGCCGATGAAGCTCCCACTGCCAGCGCCGCAGCCAACATGGCTGCAAAAGTGACAAGCCATAGCAACGTTTGCACCCGGGTAAGAATCTGGCCTTCGCCTTCTGCCACGCGTCGGATCACGCGTACGTCCGTTCCAGGCAATTCCTGCTGAATCTGAAACGCAATCGACGAAATGTAGGGCGTGCAGAACCAGCGGTCATATTCCACCGGCGTAAACGTCTTCGGGTCGCGCTTCGCAAAAGCATCCTCCGGCTTGGTCAGCGCACTGACGTAAAGCTTGCGGTACTCGCCTTGCTGCCGCGTTAACCACTGCACGGTGTGAATCGGCACCAACAGCGCATCTTCTTCAGGCCCTCCGGTGGATAATACTCCCGTAACTTTGCAGGCCACCGACTGAACTCCGAAATACGCCTGCATCTGCTCACGATCCGGCAGGCTTAGGGAAATGCTGTCGCCGGGACGAGCACCAATTTGTTTAGCGAGTCTCGCGCCAATAACGCATTCCTCTGGACGAGGAACATACGTATGACCCTGCCCCTCAGGCGTTGAGACATTCACGCGGCGTGCAGTGCCCGCTTCCGGTGAAAACCATTCCCCATCGACGTGAAACCACGGATTTGTTTTGTCAATCCCAGTGACAAACGTCGTGCCGTCGCTCAAATAGACTGGTTTTTTGGCCCAAGTTCCAATGAGTGGCACGGAAGAGACACGGGCGGGTACTTTTCTCTGGTCATCAGGAGCGACCACATCGACACGCGTCTCCAGGACGGGCGCAAACGCCACAATGTTGTTGTGCCAAAAAATAGTCTTGAGTTTCGCCAGGTCGGCTTCGGGCAGGTACGCCCCCGCGTTCACGGGCCGGTAATCCACGCCGCCGATTTCCAGCGGAAGAGAATCGGCCTTCGGCGTGACTACCAGGTTGGCACCCAGGCTGCGGAATTCCTTCGCTAAGCGGTCGCCGACCTCCAACGCTACGCTGAGCGCTGCCGTAGCCACACCCATACCGAGAGCCAGCGCCGCACCGGTCAGCAGTTTGTGGCGCGGACGCCGCCCGAAGGAATCGGCTACGAGTCGTAGAAACATGTCTTCAGTCGTCGCGCATGCAGCGTCACGAGCAATCGTGCGCTACTGTGGAATCTCCTTGGACATCTTTGCAAGGTCGGAAATATCAATCACAATGGCGCCTCCATCCACATGCGCGGGCACGCCGATGGGATTGCACCCTCCCTGATCGCCAATCGAGGGAATGTAAATCGCGGACGCGCAGTGGCGGCAAATCACGTTCTGGCCGTCCTGGCGGTAGCCTTCGGCGCCGCAAATCCGGCAGGCGTCCAGCGCCACGCCCCAGCCATTCGGCTTCTTGATAACCATGAAGCGCATCGACTGGCTGCCCGCGTTGACGGTGAATAGGTGCATGGTGCCGTCCTGCACTTCGCTGACGGGGATGCGCACGATGTTGCCAGCCGGGTCAATGGCGCGCGCCGACGGTGGAGCGGAGTTCGCCCGCACATAAATGAAATCCGCAGTCAAAACGAGAATTACGGTCAGTGATGCCGTCGCCGCCGCAATCATCCAGCGCCGCTGGCGCCGGTTCTGTGATTCGAGCAGGCGCTTCTCCGCGTCGTTCAGCGATTCCTTCGCGGCTTTAGCATGCGAAGCGACCTGCCATTCGCGCAGTATCAGCAGCATCGCAGCGCCAAAAATGAAGACGAAGAAGAACAGCTCGTTGCGCACGATGGGCCCGAGAATGGCCATCTCTGCTTTGCTCGAAGGCAGCCAGCGCGCCTCGCTCAGTTCGTGCAAGCCCGTCAGCGCCAGTTGGAACGCTACGAGAATCAAGATGACGCTCGTTGCTGCGAAAAACCGGTGCAGCGAGATGCGCAGCGTGCCTTTGAAGAAGAACAGCCCCACCGCGACAGCCGCGGCAATCCCGGCAAGCGTGCCGATCCAGGTCTGCAAGCCTTCGGTCGATAGCTCCACGGCGCGGAGGATGAGCGCCAGTTCCACCCCCTCGCGGAGAACCATCAAAAACACGAAAAGAAAGATTCCCCAGCCCGCAGCCTTCCCTGCGCGTTCGGCGTAGGACTCCACCTTTTCTTCAATTTCTTTTCTCAGGTGGCGCGCAACTCGGTTCATCCATACAATCATCGTAACAACGAACACTGCGGCTACCAGATACATGAGGCCTTCAAAGCCGTCTTCGCTGATGCGCCAGCGCTCCAGCCCCACCGCCACAGCCAGGCTCAGCGCAGCGGCCGCCGCGACGCCATACCAGACGAACTGCGTAAGATGGCTGCGAGCGGTGCGGGAGAGATACACGAGGATGATGCCGACGACGAGCGCCGCTTCCACGCCTTCGCGAAGCGCAATAAGAAATGCTGAGAGCACGGATTGTCCTGTAGGTCTAGTTGTAAATCATTTGCAACTACGAATTCGAGTTTACCCCAGGCAAGCCCTCCAGGTCAACCGGACTAATTCAGTCCTATTTCATTGGGCGCGCAACTTTAGCGCTTGGAATACGCTATTCTGTTTGTTGCGCATGGGGTTCCTTCGCCAAGCCTTGTCTCTGGTTCTTTCCGGCCTCCTGTTGTCTTCCCAAGCCTTCGGCCAAGCGCCAAAGCCTGCATCTCCGCCCTCGTCGCAGGAACCCGCCCAGCGTGAGCATCCCGACCTCAAGCGGGCGCGTCGAGCGGCGGAGCGGGGTGAAAAAGCGGAGGCTGCTGGTCGCTTCGAAGAAGCCCTGGCCGCTTTTGAAGAAGCCGCGCGCTATGCTCCGCAAGACATGGCCTACGCGACTCGAGCCGCAGGGCTGCGCTCGAAGCTGGTTCGTTCCTACGCGGACGCCGCAGAGCGTGACGCCCTCGCCAGCCGTTTTGAGCAGGCAACGGAAGATCTTGCCGCGGCCATGGCCATCGACCCAACCAACGCCATCGTCCTGGAGCGACTGCGCGAAATAAAAAGCATGAGCGATGAGACCGGACCAAAAGCCGTGCCGGCCATTCCCGGTTTGCCTCGATTGAAGCCGCAAGCCGGAAAGCGCAACCTCGACCTTCGCGGAGACACCAAGACTGTTTACGAGCAACTGGCAACTATCTTCGACCTCAGGGTAACTTTTGATGCCGACCTGATCGTTAGAAACGTGCGCTTGAATGTCGAAGACGTGGATTTTCCGAACGCAGTGAAAGTTCTAGCGGCGCAGACCGGCACCTTCTGGCGCCCGGTGAACGCCGTGTTGATGTTTGTCGCCGCCGACTCGCCGGAAAAACGCAGGCAATATGATTTGCAGGCGGAGCAGACTTTCCCGCTCTCTTCCGCAATCAGTTCCGAGGATGCCACGGAAGTTTTGCGCATCGTGCGCGACATCACGGGGTCTCCTCATATAGATCTCGACTCGCGCGCTCACAGTATCACCATGCGCGATACTCCGGAGCGGCTGGCTCTCACCGGCGCGCTGATTCAGCAAATCGAAAGAGCGCGCGGCGAATTGATGCTTGAAATTGAACTACTCGAAGTGGATAAGAACACCGCCAGGAAGCTCGGCGTGGAGCCTCCCACGAGTTACAGACTCATCGCCCTTCCCCCCAACCTGCTAAGCCAATTGACGCAAGCAAATAACGTGACCGCGCTCCAAACGCTTCTTGCCGGAATTTTTGGCGGCGGTGCAAGCAGCGGGGGCACCTCGATCAATTCATTGATCCCGCCCATTGCAGTCGTCGGAGGCGGTAAATCCACCTTTCTTTTGACTCTTCCTTCAGCCGCTGTGGACTTCTCGGACGCTTTGTCGCTCGTGCAGAGTGGACGCCAGGTTCTCTTGCGCGCGCAGGATGGCAAGCCGGCCACTTTCTTCGTGGGCGAGCGATTCCCCGTCACTCTTTCCCTGCTTTCGGGCAGCCTGGGAACAAGTGCTTTTACGCCCAATCCCGGCGGCGCGAGCAATCCCTTCCCCAGCACTTCGTTCGCTGCTGGAAAAGGACCCGTCGCGCTGGTAGCCGCGGATTTTCTGAATAACGGTTCACTCGACTTGGCCGCCATCAACGAAATCGATAATTCCGTGACGGTCTTGTTGAGCCAAAGCAGCAGTCAGGGAACATTTGGACAGGCCACGGGTTCTCCCATTTCACTGGGAACTGCGCGCGCGGCAGCCCCGGCAACGCATCCGGGAATCGCCTCCGCGACGTTTACGAATAGCGGATGCCACGATTTGGTCGTCAGTGATCCGCTCGCGAACCAGGCAGACGTGCTTCTCAGCAATTGTGACGGCACGTTTCAGAAGCCTATCGTGGTTCCCGCCGGCTTTAATCCCACGGCGATTGCCACGGGAGACTTCAACGGTGACGGCAAACAAGATTTCGCCGTGCTGAACGAGGACGACGATTCGGTTTCGATTTTTCTTGGCGACGGCACGGGCAAGTTTACTGCCGCGACGGGTTCGCCCTTCGTTCTTGCGCGGCAGCTTCTCGTCACCACGACATCACTTCCTGACGGTGTTCTGAACACGGCTTACACCACAGCTTTGCAATCCATCGGAGGAACCGGAGCGGTTACCTGGAGCCTTACAACGGGAACGCTCCCCGCGGGCCTTACTCTGAATCCAGGCACGGGGGCAATTGCCGGCACGCCAACCGCGGCAGGAACCTCTGCCATAACGATCGCCGCGACGGATTCTGCCAATCCTCCTAACTCCGTCGCTATCCCCCTGAGCATTACTATCAATGCTGCTGCACCGCCTTTGGCCATATCCACGGCTTCCCTTCCCAACGGAACCATCGGAACGCCTTATGACCAAATCCCTTCCGCCTCTGGAGGAACCGCTCCATTTACCTGGAGCGTTTCGACCGGTTCACTTCCGACGGGTTTGAGTTTGAACGCGACAACGGGCGAAATTACTGGAACCCCCACTTCTTCTACGACAACGCCGCCAAGTTTCACGTTCACCATGACTGTGACAGACTCCAGCGCCACACCTTTAACGGCGCAAAAGCAGTTTACTTTGACGCCGATCCCGGCGACCGCCACGGAGCGCGGCCCCGTGGCTATCGTCCAGAATGATTTCAATTCTGACGGAAACCTGGATCTGGCCATCGTCAATCAAGACACCAACAACCTGACGATGCTCCTGGGCAGAGGCGACGGCACTTTCACGGAAGCTAACGGCTCGCCGATTTCGTCCGGCATCGGCAATGGACCCGTAGCGATTGCGTCCGGCGATTTGAATGGCGATGCTAAACCGGATTTGGCTGTGGTGAATCAAACGGATAATACAGTCAGCGTCCTGCTGAACAACGGGGATGCAACCTTTACAGCGAGCGCAAGCTCACCCCTGCAAACCGGAGCAGGGACGTCACCCACAAGCGTTGCCATCGCGGACTTCAATCAAGACGGCCTCGCTGACATCGCTGTGACCAACGGCGGCGCCAACAGCTTCAGCGTGTTCGCGGGAATTTCCGGAGGGCTGTTCACCCTGGCTTTTCAGCCGCCTGCCGGCCCGGTTGGTTCCACGCCAACCGCCATCGTTGCAGGCACTTTCGCAACGGGCGGGTTCCCGGACGTAGCGATTACCAATGATGTGTCTGGCGCAGCCGGAGACGTCACCGTAGTTCTGAGTCCAGCCAGTTTGTTTACCAACGGCGTGGCTCCTGGAGTCCTTCAACAACCCTATCCCGGTTCGGAATATGTTGATCTGGGCGTGAAAATCAAAGCCACGCCCACACTGCATCCCAATTCGGAAGTGACCCTGCAGTTGGAATTCGAAATCCGCGCGCTTGCGGGCAGCAACGTCAACGGGATTCCCATCCTTTCGAATCGCACGCTGTCGCAAACCGTGCGCGTGAAAGAAAACGAACCGACGCTGATTACCGGAATGACGGACACGGAAGAGACCCGTTCCATTGCAGGCTTGCCGGGTTTCGCGGAGGTTCCCGGGCTGAGATATGCGTTTAGTTCAAAAAACCATGCTTTCCAGGATACGGAGCTTCTCATCGTAATTACACCGCGCAGGCTGCGCTTGGCGGATCATCTCACGCGGACGATCTATGCAGGCCGCGGCGATGTTGGCCGCAGTGCCGCAGGCCCGGGATTCCGTGGAACTCCCACGCCGCAACAACCTCTGCCGCAACAACCCGAGCCGCCGCTACAACAGCCGCAACCGCCTCAACCGCAGCCCCAGCCGCCCCAACAGCAGCCTCCGCCTCAACCGCAACAACCGGAACGACCGCAGCAGCAACAGCCCTAGCATCCGGCCGCTTAAGGCAGCGGTTCGAACACCACCAGGGGCTGGTAAGTTCGCGGCACCACAGCCTCGGCAATGGCAATCAACTTTTCCTGCTGATTGAAAACGCGCAACCGCGTAGCCATCGGCGGCCCGCCATCCAGTTCCATTGTCGCTCCGGGAGGAGGTTCCACGCGCCCCGGCTTCAACTGCGAAACGGAAATATTGAACTTCGACCCATGCCGCACGCGCCTTTCGATCACCGGCAAAACATTGACTCGCGGGAAATTCGGCAGCAGGCTTTCGAGCTTGATCAGGCAGTTTGCGAATCGGCCCGCCCGGCTCGCCTCCGCAAGCTCCTCGAGCGTGATGGCTTGCTCGAGGGAGAATTCCCCCACAGCCGTGCGCGTGATTTCCGAGAGATGCGCCCCGCAGCCTAGCTTCTGCCCCATTTCGTGTGCCAGTGAACGGATATACGTCCCGGAAGAACACTCGATGACAAAGCGCGCGATGCTGCCTTCAATCCCCGTCAGCTTATACTCGTAGATCTCCAGTTGGACGGGCTTCAATTCCACTTCCTGCTTTTTCCGCGCTAGTTCGTAGGCGGGGCGGCCTCCTACTTTCTTGGCAGAGAATGCCGGCGGCATCTGCTCGAATGGCCCGATGTGTTCGGCCGCAAGCCGTTCGAGCACAGCAGCATCGAGCGCGGGCGCAGCGTCCGGGCCCTGTGCTTCGCCGTCGGAATCGTACGTATCCGTTGCGAATCCGAAGCGGAAACCTGCCGAGTAACGCTTTCTTCTGCCGGAATAGAAACGCACCAGCCGGGTAGCCCGCCCAAGCAGCAAAACGAGAACGCCCGTTCCCAACGGATCCAATGTCCCTAAATGTCCAATTTGCCTGAATCCTGCCAGGTGGCGCACCGCATCCACAACATCGTGAGATGTTTTCCCTTTGGGTTTGTTGATGACGAGCGCGCCGTCAAACGGCGCCGGTTGAGGCTGGCGTGGCATGGAATGAGTTTCTGGTCGTAAGTCTTAGGTCGTAAGTCAAAAAATCCGCAACCGCACAAGGTGCGAACCAGTATCTGCGAAAAGGCAGTTCTTCTTCGCTGTTTCTAGCTGGCCTTACTCGGTACTTATGACTTACAACTTAAAACTGAATAAGGACTACCGCGAACTCTTTTTCTTCGTGGACGGCTTGGCCTTCTTCTTTACTTCTTTGCGCTCGGGCTCCTCTTTCTTCACTTCCCTCAGCAATTGCTCGATGCGCTCCACGTGCTCCTCAGACAGGTCCAGCGCAAAGTGCAATTCAGGCAATCGGCGCAGTTGCAAACGCTCCACGAGTTCGTGCCGAATGAAGCCCGCCGCATGCTCGAGCGCTTTAATCGCATCAGTTTGCTCCTCGGTCGTTCCTTTCACGCTGATGAACACGCGCGCGTGCTTCATATCCGGTTGCACGCGCACTTCGCTGGCGACAACGCTGCCTTCCAGCCGCGGATCCTTTAATTCTCCCGCCAGCATGGCGTTGATTTCGTGAGCGATTTCTTCGCCCACGCGTTCATGACGATGGTTGGTGGAACTCATCTGCGTTTCTTCTGCGGCGTTTCTTAAATAATCTCAACCGCCTGGTTGATTAAAATGGAGCCAAGAATACCATCCGCCTCGTCCAAAACTTTTTGCAGCACTTCATTCACATGCTTCTCTTCGTTCGAAATGGTCACCACGCCCACCACCGACCTCTGCCACGCATCGTGATGTTCGAGTTCCGCCACCGCTACGTTGAAATCCCGCCTCAGCCGATCCTTTAGGCTGCGCAACACTTGCCGCTTGTCCTTCAGCGATTGCGCGTCGGGGATGTGCAGCTCGAGGGTGAGCAAGCCGACTGGCATCTGCGGCTCCGGGGAAAACTGGCGGTTTATTTTCTACCGGCGGGCGCGCTGGCCTGCCCGGATGCTTCTGCAGCGCTCATCTTGGTGACGCTGAAGCATTCCAGGACGTCGCCAACCTTGATGTCGTTGAAGTTGGCCACGCCCGCGCCGCATTCAAAGCCCGTGCGCACTTCGCTGGCGTCGTCCTTGAACCGCTTCAGCGAGCTCAGCTTCGACGTGTAAATCACCGTGCCGTCGCGAACCACGCGCACTTGCGCATCGCGCTTCAGAATCCCATCTACAACGTAGCAGCCCGCTACCGTGCCTGCGCCCTTTACCTTGAACGTGTTCCGCACTTCCGCCCGGCCCAGATAAGTCTCCGTAATGACCGGCTCGAGCAAACCTTCCATAGCCTTCTTAATTTCGTCCGAAACCTCGTAAATGATGTTGTGCGTCCGAATGTCCACGTGTTCTTGCTGCGCCAGGTCCGCTGCCTTGCGGTCAGGGCGCACGCCGAACGCGATGACGATCGCGCCTGACGCCGACGCCAGGAGCACGTCGTTTTCCGTGACCGCACCCACGCCCGAGCCGATAATCTTCAGCTTCACCTGGTCAGTGGAAAGTTTCGGTAGCATCTCGCTCAGTACTTCCACGGACCCTTGCACGTCCGCCTTGATGACAATCGGCAGCTCCTTGACCTCGCCGGCCTTGAGCTGTTCATGGAGCTGATCCAGCGTGATGCGCCCGCCGCTGCTGCGCGCCATCGCCGCGTCGCGCTGCTTGCTTTGGCGATATTCGACGATGTGGCGCGCCTTGGCTTCCTCGGTCACCTGGAAATGATCGCCCGCTTCCGGCACGCCCTGTAATCCCAGCACTTCCACTGGCGTGGAGGGCGGAGCGCTTTTCATCGCGCGTCCCCGATCATCGAACATCGCGCGCACTTTGCCAAACACGGAACCGCAAATGAAAAAGTCGCCCGCATTAAGCGTGCCGTTCTGTACCAGCACCGTGGCCACCGGCCCGCGTCCTTTGTCCACACGCGATTCCAGCACGGTACCGCTCGCCGGCGCATCCGGATTGGCTTTCAATTCGCGCAAATCCGCGACAAGCAAAATAATTTCCAGCAGTTTGTCGATGCCCGTTTTCTTCTTGGCAGAAACTTCCACGAATTCCGTCTCCCCGCCCCATTCCGCAGGCATCAAGCCCAGATCCGACAGTTGCCGCTTTACGCGTTCGGGCTGGGCTTCCGGCTTATCAATCTTGTTGACTGCCACGATGATCGGCACATTCGCCGCTTTGGCGTGGTCAATAGCTTCCTTGGTTTGCGGCATCACGCCGTCGTCCGCCGCCACCACCAAAACCACGATATCCGTCACCTTCGCGCCACGCGAGCGCATGCGTGTGAACGCCTCATGCCCTGGCGTATCTACAAAAACCACGCTGCGGTCGTTCACCACCACTTTGTACGCGCCGATGTGCTGCGTAATTCCGCCGGCTTCGCCTGCCGCAACATCCGCTTCGCGGATGGTGTCCAGAAGGCTCGTTTTCCCGTGGTCCACGTGACCCATGACTGTCACCACCGGCGGCCGAGGCTTCAAACTCTCTTTCGTCTCTTCCTTTGCGACTTCCAGCACCATTTCTTCTTCCAGCGAGACCACGCTCACCACGCCACTGAAGGTTTCCGCGAGCGTCGTAGCAGTAGGCACGTCGAGTGCTTGGTTAATGCTGGCGAACACGCCTCTATCCAACAAAGTCTTCAGCAAGTCCTTTGCGCGTACATCGAGTTTTTCCGCAAGTTCGCGAATCGTGATGCCTTCGGTGATGGTCACTTCTCGCGGCGGACGCGGCTCCGGCGGCGCAATGACTGCCGCGGCAGCCGTACCTCGGCCCACTCCCTGACGCATGCGTGTCGGGTGTAGCTTGCGCTCTCCTTCGATCTCACGCTTGTCAACCGTGGGCCGCTGGCGGGGCGGAGTCTTGCGCGCGTAAAGCGGCTTCCCTGGCTCCGCCTTCGACGGCATTTTGTCCGGCAGTGGCGGCAGCATTCCCGGACGTCCAGGCGTGCGCGGCCCGGGCCGTGTTCCGGTCGGCATCGGACCGCGGCGGTGCTCAAAAGGACGCGCAGGATCCGCTCCCGGCCGCGGTCTGCCCAGGCCCGGCTGTTGCGGACGCATGGGTTGTCCCGGACGCGGGCCGCTGGGACGTTCGCGCGAAATGTCAGGCAGCGGTCCGCGATTGCCTGTCGGCAGAGGACCGCGGTTTCCAGAAGACCGAAGCGGCGTGTTTGGCCGTGGCGTTGCACCGGGACGTGCGGGAGCAGTTCCCGGCGCCGCGGCCGCGGGCCGCGTCGCAGATGGCTGTGTACTCGGCCGCGTTGCGGAAGGCTGTGCACTTGCTGGGGCCGCAGCTGCCGACCGAGCCGGTGCGGCTCCCGGTTGTGAAACTGGAGCTGCAGGACGAATGGGTGTTGGTCCAGCAGGCGGAGCGGGCTTCGCGGCAGTTGGAGCGCTCGCCGGCGCCGGTGCTGGCGCCTTCGGAGCAATTCTCGGAGCCGCAGGCGCAACAGTCGGAGCAGTTGCCGGGTGAGGTGCTGGAGCCACCGGTTTAGCCGCCGCGGGTGGAGCGGGCGTCGCCGGAGCGGCTGGCTTCACAACGGAAGGCGCCACGAGAGTCTGCGGCGGCGCTGCCGGGGCGGTTGGCCTCAAGCGCGCTGCTTTTGCCGCAGCTTCCTTGGTTTCCTTCTCCGCTTTAGCGGCCGCTTCCGCCTGAGCCTCGGCTTCCGCAACGCCCTGAATTTTTTTCCGAACCTTCTCCGCAACGTCCTCGGGAATCGAGCTCGAATGCGTCTTCTTCTCCGTGACTCCGTAACCGGGGAGAAGATCAATGATTGCTTTGGCCTTCACTTCCAGTTCGCGGGCCAGCTCGTTGATTCGGACTTGATTCGCGTCGCTCATGCGCTCCGTTCGTTAATCGGACCCTCTTACTCCGGCTTTGCCTCTTCCGCTCGTGTTGCTTCGCTGCTGTTCTCCTCTGTCGAAACCTCGGCTTGCGCGTCTTCCGCGGGCGCGGTCTTTTCTGCAGCAACAGTTTCCGCTTCCACTGAAGCTTCCTCCGTGGCTTGTGCTCCTTCCGCAGTTTCCGTCGAGCCTTCCTCTTCTGCGGCTGCTTCAGCTGTGGCCTCTTCGCCACCCTCGGCTGCAGCTTCAGCAGTTTCCACAACCTCCGCGATTTCCTCGCTCGCTGCGTTTTCGCCCGTTGCCGCGGGTTCAGAGGCGCTCTCGTAGAACTGGTTCACCGCCTGGTAGATTTTGTCCACCATCTTTTCGCCGATACCCGGAATCTCCATCAATTGTTCCGGGGTCATCGACGCGAGTTTTTCCACTGAATTGATTCCCGCGGCTTCCATCTTTTCGATGGTTTTCGCCCCAACGCCCGCAAGCGAAGTTAGCGGCGTTGCCGGCGCGGTCAACGCGCTCATCTGCTCTTCGATTTCCTGGCGCTTCTCTTCCTCGCTCTTGATATCAATGTCCCAGCCAATGAGCTTGCTCGCCAGCCGGACATTCTGACCTTTTTTGCCGATTGCCAGCGAAAGCTGCGAGTCCTCGACAATCACTTCCAGCTTTTTCGCTTCGGGATCGATGATCTGTACGCGCGTCACTTTCGCGGGGCTAAGCGCCTTTTGGGCGAACGCCACGGTTTCTTCGCTGTACGGAATGATGTCGATTTTTTCGCCGCGCAATTCACGGATGATGGACTGCACGCGCATGCCTTTCATGCCTACGCACGCGCCCACGGGGTCCACATCTTTGTCGCGGCTCATCACCGCCACTTTCGTTCGCTCGCCAGCTTCGCGCGCGGCGTGGCGGATCTGCACCGTGCCGTCGTAAATCTCCGGCACTTCCATTTCGAATAGGCGCTGTACCAGGCTCGCGTCCGCGCGGGACACAATCACCTGCGGCCCTTTCGCCGCGCGGTCCACCGCTTTAATCACCACCCGTAACCGCTCACCGATGTTGTAGGTCTCCAGCTTCGATTGCTCGCGCTTTGGCAGCCGCGCTTCCGTCCGCCCCATGTCCACGATCAGGTCCGGACCTTCGGCGCGCTTCACAATCACGGTCACGAGCTCCCCGACACGTCCGTTGTACTCATTGAAAATAGTGTCGCGCTCGGCTTCGCGCACTTTTTGCAGAATCACCTGCTTCGCTGTCTGCGCTGCAATGCGTCCCAGCACATCCGTTGGCTTCGGTGTCAGGATTTCCGTGCCGACCTCGGCCGTCGGATTCTTCTTCTTCGCTTCGGCTACCGTGATCTCTTTCTTCGGATCAGTCACTTCCTCGACCACGATGTGCACCGAATACACGTCCACTTGGCCCGTTTCCGGGTTGAACTTCCCGCGCAGGTCTTCTTCCGTCTTGTAGAATTTCCGGGCCGCTACCACCATCGCGTCTTCGATCGCCGACACTACTATTTCCGGCTCAATGTGCTTCTCGCGGCTCAGCATCTCGATTTGTTGGTAAAGCAAATTCGCCATATTGCGTCCCTAAATCCCCGGAATCCCCGCCCTTAGCCTCTAAAACTCCACCACCAAATTCGCCTTGCGAATCGATTCGAGAGGCAGCTCCACGGTCCTCGCTACCTTCCCTTTCAACTCCATTCGTACTTTTCCCTCCGCAAATCCCGCCAGCCGCCCTTCAAAAAACTTCGCGTCTCCAATTGGCTCCGTGGTCGTGATTTTCGCCAGCCGTCCCCGGAATCGCTCAAAGTCGGTGGCCTTCTTCAGCGCCCTATCCATCCCCGGAGAACTGACCTCCAGGATGTACCCGGGCCCGGGAACCAGTTCTTCCACGTCCAGAATTACGCTAAGCTGCTGGCTCACGCGTTCGCAATCGGCGTGACTGATCTTCGGAAACGGGTCATTTACGACTTCCCCCGTCCCAAGCGTGCCGGCAGCATCGCTTATCACAGCCGCAGGCTTTGGCGCCCGGTCGATGTACACGCGCAGGAACCGCTGTTTGCCGATTTTCCATTCGACATCAACGACTTCCAGGCCTTCCGAACGCGCTACTCGCTCGGCAGCGGCGCGGATTTTCTCCAAATCCACTTGCAGAGACTCCTATACCGTAGCCGGTTCGCACCACACTCCGCCCGGCCCCAACAAAAAAGTGGGCTCGCGCCCACTTATCCGTTCGACCCGCTTCAGAGCGAATTTAGAGTATATTCCTCTCACAAGACAAAAGCAAGATACCGGCATTATCGCTTCTTCTTCGCCTTGAGCCGCTCTCCGAACAACGCCATGCTCTGCCTTGCTTCGCGGGTCCTCGAGCACACATTGTGGAATCTATTACGCGCTCGGACTTACTTCGCCCGGTAAATTGTGAGGAATCCACAAGATCCGAATCGGCCAATTTCTTGCATACTGTCGCTACTGCGATGGCCATGACAAAAGGAATCGGCAAGGTCCCGGCGGTCCTGTTAGTGGCTCTGCTGCTCGGACTTGCAGCAAGCCTTGGCTACGTCCGGACCGCTTATCATTGGATTTCTGGCTGCCGCTCTCGCAATTGCTTCTCATCGAATCAGGACAACACCGTTCCGCTTCCGCCCGTTGTTTTTTGGGCTTGGGAAGAGCCCGAGGATCTGCGACTCCGCAATCCAAACAGGGCAGCCGTAGCCTTTCTCGCCAAGACCATCTATCTTTCGCCTCCCAATCCGGCCTCCTCCGTTAGGTCCGCGGCAGGTTTCCTGGTTCGGCCTCGCTTGCAACCGCTTCGCGTCGCTCCGGAGACGGCACTCATCGCGGTCGTGCGCATCGAAACCCCCTCGGGACTCCAAGGCGCCGCGCACACCGCTGCGCCCGTCGCGCCGAACTATTCCACTTCTCAGCTCCAGGACATCGCCTCTCAAATCGTAGAACTCGGATCCCTTCCCGCCGTGCGCGCAGTCCAGATTGATTTCGACGCCACCACGCGCGAGCACGGTTTCTATTCCGCGCTTCTTTCCGATGTCCGCCGCAAACTGCCCGACAAGGTGCCTCTTTCCATCACCGCCTTGGCATCTTGGTGCATCGGCGACCCTTGGCTCGAGCAGTTGCCACGCGGAACGATTCAAGAAGCCGTTCCCATGTTCTTCCGCATGGGACCCGATGCCGTCAACGTCGCCAATTTTCTGCGCTCCGCCGAGGACTTCCCGGTCGCGGCCTGCCGGGGGAGCATTGGCGTCTCCATCGATGAGACCTTTTCCTCAAAATTGCTCGACGGGAATCTCCCCGGTATGCCCTCGGCATGGCGTCAAAAGAGAATTTACATTTTCTCTCCGCGCCCCTGGACCCCATCCAGTGTGGATTCCATTCTCAAGGAGTGGCAACCATGATGCACCGCCTCGCTCGCATCTTTTTTATCTTCATCCTCATCGACGCGCTCATTTTTCCTCCCGCGCCAACCCTCGCATGCGGACCGGACTTTACTCTCCCGACCTACACGGATTTTCACGCCCCTGACAGCCGCAATCTCTCCTATGAGCGCGGGCAACTCGGTGTGCTGCAGCGCGGCTATTACCACGTTTTTCTTTATGAGGCCTATCGCAACTTAAGTCGAAAACCGTTCAGCGAAGCCGAATTGAAAGCCCTGAAAGACTGGCCGAATGGAATTGCCGGGCAGCCTGACGGGCAGAACGCTTCAGGCCAGAAAACCCAGGATTGGATTGGCCCCTGGCGCGAGATCAATACGAAAGCACTCGGCTTGCCGCGAAACCGAAGAGAGCCGTATTCCGACGCCGCCGGAATCGTTCGAATGGAGTTCCGCGATCAGCTGTTTCATTCCTACTACAACTGCCTGCAAGACGCCTTTCAGAATGCGGTCCGAATCGCCAACGAAAGAGAAAAACAGTTCGGCGCCGATAATCCTGTCTACAAACAATGGATCATCGCGCAGGATCAGGTCTTCGAGAACTGCGCCGGCGAACAAAGCTATCCGCCGAAACCCAAGCCCGCGGTGATTCCTGCTGCCGCGCGCGCCGAAGATCCGCAAATCATCCGTGCCGACCGCGCTTATCAAATCGCCGCGGCGCATTTTTATTCCGGAGATCTTAACGCCGCAAAAGCTGGGTTCGAGCAAATCGCCAAGGACCAGTCGTCTCCTTATCGGGGAATTGCTCCTTATCTGGTTGCGCGCGCTCTCGTTCGGAAAGCCACTCTCACGGAAACCGAAGATCAATTCGATCCCGAGACCATGGCCCAGGCCGAAAAGCAACTCCTCACCATCCTTGCCGACAGGAACGCCGCTGAATTTCATCCTGCCGCCGAGCGCCTGCTCGGCTTTGTTAGAATTCGGCTGCATTCAGAGCAACGTCTCCGGGAGCTGGAGGCGGTTCTGCTAGACGCCAAACCAACGCCGAACTGGGACCAGGATTTGACCGATTATCTCTGGCTCCTCGACCACCCTTTCACGGAACGCACTTCTGCGATTCCCGTTCCACCACAGCCTACTGGAATCGTCGTCCAATCGCCGCATCCCGTACCGAAGGCAACACGCATCAAGGGCAGCGATTTGACAGATT
>Ga0307471_100000122_pt1 | contig 37348 bp, 59 predicted proteins | sample atmos_gasesAM3C__2_FD_204566 | JGI IMG/M metagenome (GOLD analysis project Ga0307471, IMG submission 204566) | Hardwood forest soil microbial communities from Morgan-Monroe State Forest, Indiana, United States - atmos_gasesAM3C_515 | ecosystem: Environmental > Terrestrial > Soil > Temperate... | reverse complement strand
TTTTCGTGCTTGTAGCGATTTTCTTCTTTCATAATAAAAAACCCCTCAGCATACGACCAAGGGGCAATCACTGTGCTTGTGATATATCATCCAACCACTGGAAGGTGTCAAATGATGCAGTTAGTGTAGCATACGACTCATTTTTTATCATCACATTTCATCGTAGGAGGCAAAGCATATTTGAGGTCGATATAGTATACAGCTCTCTTCTTGTAGACAGGGGCTTGTATAATCTTCCCATCACTTAATACAATATCCTTGAAGACCTTATTTGGTGCATATCTTCTTTCATCGTAATAGGTGACGATATCTGAGCTTTCGTTTAGGAATTCAACATAATGATTTATGTCAGACAAAGCTTGATGTCCCTTCAGAAGCATGTTAAGAGGCTTTTGATCGTCTGAGGGGTATGTCATTGAGTTCTCCATAAAAAGAGTAACCTATAGGAATTGCACCTATGTCTCTTGGATAATAAAGGCCAAGGCTCTACTTACTGAACTAAGGTTACTCAACATTCGCGGTCTATTGGAGTTGCGCCAATAACCTCACGCAGGTACTTGTGTGAATTTTCAAGCGTGTGCTCCTACTACTTGAGCTTAGACCGCGACAATTATTCTACGCTTTTCCCTTTTTTTCTGCCTCAACAAAAATGCGCTGTGCATCCACAAAGTGGTTTGAGGGCGCTTCTTCTTCTTTTCGATCCCACTTGAACATGTTACGCATCATCATTTGGTAGATGGCTGGTTCGCAATGCGGAACCTTGCCATCCATCATGTTTAGGCCACGATTTAGCCAGTTGTTGTAGCGTTCGTTTTCAGCGGCGGCTCTCTTATGTGGTGGAAATTCAGACGGGTTATCGGCCATCATTTTATCTATCATTTGGTGATTAACACATGCATCTTCTGTTTCATAAGCAAAGGCGTCTTTAGGCATACCGGAACGTAGATGAGCTAGATATTTTTCGAAGGCTTCTTGCTTGACGCCAGGATCGTGGAGCTTTCTTGCATTCTGATTGCCTATCATTGTTTTTGCAATCTTTTCATTGCGTGTCAATTTGCCCTTTGGCATGAGTTTGAGTCCTCTTTTTTTCTTCACCATATGACAAGGAATTCTTTTTCTGCAAATACTGCATTTTTTCTCTTGTGTAAATTCGGGGCCTTGGCGTACTATGTGTACAAGTCCCTCAAGGAGGTGGGGCGCCAAAACAAAAAGGGAAGGAAAAAATGGGAGTCAACGAAAAGGTTCCGATCATGGTGTATCTAAGATCGGAATCGATAGCAAAGCTCGTGAGGTATTCACGGACTTACAACTTAGGATACGGGGATATCGTAGACAAGTTTATGGAACAAGAAATCAAAATTAAAGGACAAGATGATGAGCCGAAAAAAACTAAGACTGAGCCTGAGGCTGGAGCAAAGCTTCATTCAAACAATGAAAGTGTACGCAGTGATGATGAATATCAGCGTTGGGGAGTTCGTAAAGAAGGCATCAGAGATGCTTATCGAAGCAATCGAAAAGACAGGGTCGAAAAAGAACGACGTTAAGTTGTTGGAGGTAAAGTGAATTTTATTGGATCACCAGATGACGTATTTGAAATGACAGAAGTTGTGGAAGAGTTTATGAAGCGATATGAGGGTAAAATGGAAGAAGGTGTGATTTGTTCGAATATTCTTTTTTTGGGCACTTTGAAGGAATATCTCAAAAACAGTGAGGAAAAAAACAAACTATTCTTCATAGCTTTACACGCATTTTTAATGAGCTTAAGACAATTATTTCCAGAAGAGACTGAACTTTTTTTCCAGAGAATGAAATGAACAAAGAAATCCTCTACAAATGTAAACAACTCCTCTTAGATTTGGGACTACAATTAAACGGTCTGCAGCTTGAAGAAGATGATCTCTTATTTAAGATGTTAATGGATGACTTAGCACAGTTTTCATTAACTTTCGAAAACATGGTTGACAAAGTTAACAGAATAAACGGAGGTAAAAGTGACGCCAGGCGACGCAAAAAAACTTAAAAAGATGGAATGTATAAGAGGAATACAAAAGTATCTCGAAAAAATCATCATCTGGACAGAAGAATTGAATCGTTTTGAATATCCGAAAGATTTAGAAGTTCGGAGGAAAAGAGATATTTCAGAATTAAGAGGAACCCTCATTAACTTTGGATCTCTTCTGGAACATTTTAAACAAGACGTGAGAATGGATAAGGAAATGGAGGAAAAAACCCCTCCCTAAAACCCCCGGGAAGGTAGGAAAAAGGGAGGGACCCTACAGGTTAGATGAACAGTAGGGGCCGTGAGACTAAACAAAACTGAAGATTTCGCACAAGCGAAATTTAAAACCAAAGGGAAGGTAAATATGAGCAACTGGGATTATGCCAGTGATGAGGACGGTTCTATCCTCGAACAAGCGTCTTTCAATTACGAGACAATGAGCTGGGATTTTCCAGCTAAGCCTTATTCAGGTCATCCTGACTGCTATTCATGTGAAATGATGAACGATGAGAGAGAAGACGGAAAAAAACGTCTCAAAGTACTCATGGACATGATATACGGCAAAAGGGATTACGATCCAATAAAATTTGAATTTTCCTTAGACAAGCTATGTGGTGTCTTTGGTTTGGATCTAGAAAGTTATTCAGAAAGAATGAGAATCAAACCAATTTTATAGGAGATGGTTATGACAGCATTAGTAAAATACGAGGAAAAAGAGCTCAGATTCACTGAGGAACAGGTCAAGATCATTAAGAACAGCTTGTGCCCAGGAGCAAGTGATGATGAATACAAAGTGTATATCGCGATGTGCCAGGAAAGGAACCTAAATCCTCTCAAAAAGCAGGTCTACGGCATGGTGAGCAATAAGAAAATCACCACAATGGTCTCCATAGAAGGTTATAGGGCAATTGCTAATCGATCTGGGCAATATATGCCTGGAAAGGAAACCACATTTGCATACGACAAAGATGGCAATCTCTTTAGCGCTACTGCATATGTCAAGAGATATAGTCCTCAAATGGGTGACTATGTAGAATTTGGGTATACAGCCCTACTTAAAGAATTCGTTAAACCAAATCAAAACTGGAAGGATAGGCCTCATGTAATGTTATCAATTAGAGCCGAAGCGAATGCAATTCGTAGAGGCTTTAGCGAGGAAACAAGCGGTCTTATGACGAAAGATGAGATGGATTACGAAGAAGAGGAATTGAAGACCATAGTAATTGAAAAAGAAAAAACAACTGAAATGGTCGCAAAACCAGAGCCAGCAAAAATAGAGGGTGTTTTTCTTGGTCCATCACAAATGGCAATTGTAGAAGGCATCTTTGCCCAACATCCTGATCTTAGAGAACGAGTTGAAAAAAGCTTGTCAAAAGCAGGAAATTCCATGGATCATGTCCCAGCTTCCTGGATGAAAATCCTCTGCGATGAGGCCCAAAGGAGGGCAGTCGCAATAGAGGAGGAAAAAATAGTGAGGGACCAATGACCATATCATATCACGAGTTCAAATGCCTTATAGAAGAAAAATTCAAAGAGCATATCGAAATGCTCCCGTTTATAGAACGGGAGCAAACACTTCTACAGATGGCCAAAATGTCTGTGGAGGAACTCACGAGGCACATTAAATATGAGGAGAAATTTCGTGTACGAAATCATAAATCTTGAACAAGGGACCGAAGAGTGGCTTGCTTTTCGACGAGAACATATTGGGGCATCAGATGCTGCTGCTGTTCTTGGAATTGACCCTTGGAAAGGACCACAGGCTCTTTTGGAAGAAAAACTGTCTCTTCGAACTGTTCCCTCAAACCCTCATATGTTGAGAGGAAAACAGCTCGAAGAACCAGCTAGAGATGTCTATGTACGTAAGACGGGATACAAGGTAAAGCCCGTCGTGATTAAAAGCAAGGAATATCCTTGGATGATCGCATCGCTCGATGGAATCACAGAGGATTTTAAGCATGGCGTGGAGATCAAATGCCCAAGTCCAGGAAGCTTTGAGAAGGCATTGGCTGGGATAGTGCCACAGAACTATATGGCACAGCTACAGCACCAAATGGCATGTTGTGGGCTTGATTTTATAGACTATTTCTGCTACACACCTACGTCTGACGTGACTTTGCGTGTGCAAAGGAACGACGAATACATCAAAAAGCTGATCGAAAGAGAGCTGGAATTCTATGAATGCATGACATTCAGAAAGGGTCCAGAAGTACTTGAGAAAAGGCTTTTGCAAATGGAATCTGAGGCATGGGAACAGAACTGCAAGAACGTAGTCATACCAATCATGAAACGAAAGGAGGAGTTGCTCCACGAGCTGAGTTCTATCGAAGAACAAGAGAAAGCCTTCAAAAGTACTCTAGTGGAACTTTCTGGCAACCAAAGCGCCTCCGGAGCAGGTGTAACTTTGCTCAAACAAGAGCGTCGAGGTACTATCGATTACGAATCGATCCCGGAGCTAAGAGGAGTCGATCTCGAGAAGTACCGAAAGAAGACTATCACGTTTTGGAAGTTGAGACTTGAGTGAAAGACAGGCTGGGAGTTGATATTAATGCGCCCAGCCTTCACACACACTCTGAAGAACGATTAAGGAGGTCTAGGTCAAAGAATATATTCCATTTAGGACATTTAACGCAAGATCACAGAGAGGAAAATTTTTCTCTGGCCTAAAATTTCATGCTTGATATAGCGTGACGATTACAAAAAAAATCCTCTAGGGAATCGGTCCCTAGAGGATCACTGTTTAACCCGTTACAAAGGAGTTTGTAACATGACAAAGAATGTCACAAGTTCAGATTTAGCACAAGATCAATTTTCCGAAAAAATAAAAAAAGAAAAAGTTGTCAATTACCAACTATCCGATGGGTATCGATACCGTTCAATTCCAGAATACATATGCCAACTAGATATTCCATTTGCCGCGATGTTACTTTATGGAAAAATTTCTGCCCTTGCCAATCAAAGGGGTTATTGTTGGGCGACAAATGAATTTTTGGCAGAATCTTTAAGATGCAGCGATAGATATGTAAAAAAACTCCTTTCAATATTAGATGACAATGGTCTTGTAGTGATCGAAATCGAAGATCACTATCGTAGAAAAATTTGGTTACCAGAATGGTATGCAATTAGAGGGAAAACTCAGCATCTTGAGGAGTTAAATCAAAGATTTACCCCCCAGGAACAAAAGTTCCCAGGGGGTAGGAACAAAAGTTCCCCCATAGATAATAACCTAGAAAAAGATACTATTACCACCACCTTACCTCCTCCTTCAAAAAAATCCCCAAACCAGGCAAAGAATGGTGGTGGTGGTTTTTTAAAGAAGGGAAAGGAAAAAACAATGCAAGCAGTTGAAGAACGCAAGCACGCTCCAGACCCTGCTGGTTATCTTGCGTATACGGATGTTATGACTGGGAAGCAGAGGGAAATTGGTATGAGCCAAGTAAGAAAAACACTGTGTGACTATCCGAATGCCATAATAGAGAAAACAATCGCTGAGTTCCATAAGACCTCACCTGATGTCGGTAACATCCTAAGCTATCTAACAAAGATTGCAAAAAGACTATATGACCAGAGGAATCGTAATAAAGGCGGTTCAAATGCCCCACAATCGTTTAAAAACAACGAAGCAGTACCCATACACAGAGACTTCGAATCGAACAAACGTAGGGCAAAAGAAGTGGCGGAAAATAAAAAGCTCGGGAAAGCAATCGTTCCAAGAGATAAATTGGTAGAGCTAAAATATGCATTTGGAATCAACCCCCTAAGTTACAATATGTCAAAAATAGACTTTAACCACACGCTTGATCGTTGGAAAGAGGATATATTCGAACAGATGTGAGATTTCTCTTTCCTTAAATTTCGAGGCCTCATACCATTGATGGCGAAATGTCATGCAAAAAGGAGTAAGTCAATGCAGGGTTTCATTACGTTAGCGACTCTTATTATTCCCTTGACCTTTATGAGTTGTGTCGACGATGCAATCGATAAGGACTTCCTCGAGTTCAAGAAAATGAAGAAGGAGGCCACTCAATACCTCAATGAGGCGTTCGAACTCAAGTTGAAGAAAATATCCCAAGACATGTATGCTATCGAAGCTATTTTGGAACGAGTAGAACATAGAGTACAAGACGACCTGAGCGCGATTAAGGAGATATACGAATGCAAAAAGCTTTTACACAAAGTGAGAAAGGATGTGTTGGAGATTCCCAACTCAGTCGTGGTAAAGAAAGAGTGATCACTTTGGCTATCATGTTGATGGTCATTTTGATCGCTTATGGGGCAGCGAGGATAACACAGGAAATCATTTGGGAGAGTGATTCCTTCGACTATGAGGATTATCTTGTTGTCGAGTTATAAAGAACATATCAAAAAAGGGTGGTGCGAAATGAAAATTTTCACTAAAAAATTTGCCATACTAGCAGTCTTTATATCAACCATAGCATTTGCCGAACAAGGCTGTGCTTGGGATGAAAGTTCTGATTCTGAATCCATAGATCTCGATTACGACACAACGACAAGTTATGAGTGGACTTTTCACTGTCCACATTGTAGGACAAGTTACCTAGTCAACATTGACAATTTAAATCTCACCCCTATACGAGGAATTCATAAATGTGATAATGGTTGGTTTCTCGAAGGAGAGTAAAACCATGATATTCCTTTTGATTTCCCTATGGCTGTTTTTGCCTATGGTGATAGGCCTTACAATCTTACTATATGAGCATAAAACCACTAGGGAAATCAAATGACTAAAGACGATATCATTGATGGTATGAATAAACTTTTTGGAGACGGAAGGGTCACAGATATAAACTATTTGAAACCTAATGCCACAGACGATGGTATAGAAATGTTCAAATTAGATGGTCGTTGGCATATGGTGAAGTATGCTCCCGACCATATAAAGATTTGGATTGAAGGGAAAATCAAACAATGGAAAGTATCAAATGATACCACCGGATGACTTGCTCGATATACACGAAGGTACTGTTAACATCATTGATTATCTACAACAGTTTCCTCCAAAATCGGCATTGGAAATGATACTGAATGCCTATGTAAACTTAGTGGCTCATCTTACAAAAGATCAGGATGATGGTGAAGTCAAGTATTTACTTGAAATAACATTTGACAACATCAGATTCGGAACATTTGTCGCTCTAAAACAATTTCGTGAAGACAGAAGAATCAAAGAACTAGAGAAGAACAATGACACCACCAAATAGCATTAACGAAGAGATGTTTGAATTTGAGAAAGAAGAAAAGTGTTACAATTTGGATGAGTTTCTTATTGAAGTCCTTGGTGCCGAAAAGTTGGCACAGGAATTCAAAGTATGGGCCGTGGGTAAGTCTGACATTACTTTTCCTGAAGTACCAGCAAAATGGAATCTAAGGCACGGAAAGCTCTTCCTAATCGAAGAGGATGGGACTATAGCAAAAGATGTTGCTAAGATGATTCAGATATGGCGTAAGGAAGACCAAGATGCAAATCAATGAAGACAACCAAGACTCCTTTGAGCTTCAGATGACGATTATGAAGACCCTCCATAAGAACATAGTTGGAGAGCCTCCTTATGAAGCAGACAACTCACAAATTGATATGATGTTAGAGATATTAGTCAATTGCTTAGCAATGACCTTGCACATGTATATCGAGGACAGAGGGCATTCATATTCTTTGGACAGGATAAAGACAAAGTGTCTTGAGAAGACAAAGTACTTAAGGGAAGTTGATGAGAAGGACGGAATTTCATGATGCTTTATCTCTAATTTTATTCAATTCAGATTCCGAAAATCCTCTTTCTGATAAGAACCACAAAACATCTTCTATATCAATTGGTCTTGTTAGCTGTCTTACTCTAATGTTTTTTGTGCCAGGTCGCACAATGAACTGACATGGATTTTCTTTTAAGTAACCCCATTTAACAATGCAAATTGTGAAAACATGCGATAGGGCAGCCAGTTTTCTTTGAAGAGTCGCTCCTGTAACTGGTGTATTGTATCTGGTAATCTCCTTTGATTTTTCATTGAGAACTTTCTCTATAAAATCTTTATCAACTTTGTCTAATGAGACATTTCCAAAAGAATTTACCCACTCATCTAATTGAGAGGATCTTTTTTTCTGTCCATCGGGATTTAGTTTTGGAATTATCTCCTCCTTATATCTTTCTATCACGGATGAAAAATTTAAATTCGACTTAGATTTTTCTAAAATTTTGAAGTTTTTGACATTTACAAGATTAGATTCTACTTGGTGTGCCCATGCTTTTGCAGTTTCTAGATCCCTAAAAGTAGCACTTTGTAATGGAAAACCTTTCTTTCTGATTGCAACTCTAAAAGAAATAGTCCCATTTTTTAATTTTCTTTTTTCGATTCTCGACATTATGTGATCCTCTTTAAGTGGTTGTTTATAATGATTTCAGCAATCTCATATGAAAGTGGCTCAATAAAATTAATACCAAGTTCTTTCATTATAATTTTTTGACTATGAGTGGCCTTTTCAGTAAAGTTCTTAGAGTACTTTTTTATGAAATTCATTTCCTTGATGATTATTTTTTTACCAAAATGCTCGTGTTTTATTTTTCCATCCAAATCAGTTAAGCTATCATCTGATTTAAACTTATCAAATAATTCATCATCACAGTTTATTCCGGTAATCATAGTGGGAAAGCTGCAAATGTCATGGTCATTATCTGTTAATTCTACTACGATACATTTTTTCTTATCTGGATAAAGTCTTAGACCTCGTCCAATCATTTGAATGTAAAGCGATGCACTTTTTGTAGGTCTTGCCATCATAAGAGCTTCTATAGAAGGCTCATCAAACCCCTCGGTTAAAAGCTGACAATTTGTCAGTATTTGAATCTTACCTGAGCGAAATTCTTTTAATATTCTTTCTCTCTCTTCTTTCGAAAGTTCACCATGAATAGCTGCACATCTATAAGACTTCTTCCTAAAGTGTTCTGCGACTCGTTCCGAATGAAATATCGATACACAAAAAACCACTGTTTTCTTATCTTTGAGAATTTTTTTGTATGATTCACAGATAAGGTCATTTCTGTTTTCTGTGTTGATGACATGTTCGAGCTCAGTGAGATTATATTCACCACGGACAACGCTGACCTTAGAGAGGTCGGTGTGTGTCATAACCCTAAAACCTTTAATATCGCATAAATAGCCTTCTCTGATTAGATCAGTGATCTTTCTTGAATAAGCTATGTAAGGGAAAATTTCTTCTATTGACTGGTTATCATTTCGAAAAGGGGTGGCAGTGCATCCTAAAACAAGTTTTTTCTCTTTCTTAAAATGGTCGATGAGTTCGTTATATGACCTTGAGCATGCATGGTGAGCCTCATCAACTATTAACATATCGAACTCTTGCGATTTTATCTGCTCTATGTTCTTTTGACGAAATGCCCATTGGATGGTCTCCGACAAGAAATCGTCTTTTTTTAATACCTGACGACACGTTTTCATATTTTGTCTCTTCAGTTCGCAGGTATGCGAAACAATAAATGGCTTCAAACCTAGTTCTCGAGCAATTGTTGAGAAGATAACTGTTTTTCCAGATCCTGTAGGTAAAATTAGCAGTTGCGATAAATTCGCTCTTTTGACACCATTGATAACGCTATCAACGGCTTCACGTTGGTATGTACGAAGTTTCATAGATGGGATTATGGATCCTAAGGAGGATTTTAGACAATGAAAAAAGGTGAAAGAAAAAGACTGCTTGAGAAATACCATAACGATATGATCATGGCTGATACGCTTACAGGCACTTGGGTGGAAATGATTGAGTCAAAAGATTATGAACACGAAGAAGTTTTGTGGATGAACATAGCATGTGAGTTGTACTCACAGATAAGCCTTCTGAAAGAATTTTCAGATGAGATCGTTGATATGCTCGGTGCAGACTGTGAAAAGTTTGACAAAAAGCAGTTTCAGCTTATGATTCAGTTACGCAAGGACTTGTTGTATGTACAGTAGAAAACTACTGTACAACATAACCATGATTATCGGACTCGTATAATTATCTTAAATTTCGTGATTTGTTGTCAAGAGAAGAAATAACTTTATTTGTTGGATAGTCTCCCTCGTGAACCGTCTCTCTTTGATAAACCTGATACCATCCACCACAGTCAATACACTCTTTATTCTTCTTATCCTTATCGGTGAATGAGAATGAGCCGCATTCAGGGCATATGTAGAAAAAGTCCTTCAGTACATCGCTCACTTCTTCTTATTCTCCTCTTCAATCTTCATGAGATGTTGCACAAGTCTATCGAACTTTTCCTTAGAAGGCAATGATGGTGGTGGTTTGAAATAAAATGCCTTCTCATGCTGCTCAAGAGTATTCCAATCAAGAGGCTTTGAATCACTGATCGTTTTTTTCGGTGCTGTCATCTTTGGTTGTATACTCCCTCATGAATTCACTCTGATCCGATCTTATAAAGACCTGTAAAGGGTCCCCACACTGCCAACAGAAGGCATCTCTTAGTCTTTCATCACATATGAAATCTCTATAGCAATGAAAACAACAATAATAATATAGGCCTTTGCAAGTCCTTTTCAAGGATGTACGCTCACAGGTATCTGTGCATCAGCTTCGACGTGTGTGGCGGCATTTGTCTTACCTACATCAGTCGTCTGGCCACAGGTTTTTATGTTGGTTAGAGAAAAGGTACATGAATGAAAGAAGAAGCATAAGCAAAAAAAAAGAGGCTTCACTTACCCCCCAGGAGGCTGTCGATTGGGTTAAGTGCCTTGACAGCCGGATCAGGATCAACTTGTACTTCAGTCGTAGGCGTCTCAGTGCCGACATCTTTTGCAACTCCGTGGGTGTCAGTTTGATTGATCGTTATACACCCAGTGATAAAGGGGAAGATGATATAAATAAACTTTTTCATTCTAAAATTCCATATAAAGTAAAGGTTCCAGAAGAGATATTACCACTACTCATAGAAAATTGAAAAGCATTAATAACGCTACTATTTGTCAGACCACCGGCTATTAATGTCAAAGCAGCAACGTTATTTCCATTGTTATACATTCCCGTTCCACACCATGTAATGTTAGCACCAACTGTGACATTTTGTATGGTAAAATTAGCTGATGCCAAACCAAGGCCACTAGTATTTATACCACCTGTAATTCTTAATTGAGACGTAGAGTTGGTGTTTGCTACCGTTGTTGAATTATAAGCTGTAGTAGTGACTCCAGACTGATATCCTGAGTTAATGTAACTAGAACCACCAGTGGAACTAAATTGCATATTTAAACTAGAACCACTACTTGCTGGAACAACATTCGATATTAAGAAAACATAAGTATTATATGTAGAAGTTATACCAGTTGTAAAACTTATTGATGTTGAATTAGAAGCAGGTTGTGATTGTATAAGTACCCACGATGCTCCTGAACTAGCCGGTGATGAAGAAACAAAGTTTGTTCCATCTGATTTTAAAATATTTCCAGCAGTACCAGCAGTGCTAGGATACGTAGCCGTTGAATAAGCAGGATCTGCAGATGCCCCGCCTGATTGTAGAACCTGTCCTGCACTACCTGCAGCAAGCTGTGTTATAGCAGTAGTTCCTGCGCCAACTAACACGCCATGGTTCGTCAACGTTGTGCGCCCTGTCCCTCCACCTGCCACTACAGCAGTACCAAAAGTAGGATCAGCAGCTGCACCTTGTGAAATAACAGGCACACCAGATGTTGCAGATGGTGCTACGCTTGTAATACTGTTAGAGGCTGCTCCTACCAGTAAATCATGCTGAGTGACTGTTACACCAGTAAAAGTCGCTGTTCCATCAAAATTAACCAATCCAGTTTGACTAATATTGAGTGAATTAGCTGGTGTCGACATACCTATCCTTAAGTTTTAGTTAACGTACCTATAACAGAACTTGACATAAATACGTTACTTCCAATATAAACTACTTCTACAGCATCACCAGCGTTATTTGACGTCAATGTGCCAGTCGTAGCTGTGGTAATTTGTGAACCTACTCTGATTTGTTGCGAAGCATTTTGAGTTATTTGAAAGTTTGCACTATTGCGAAGAATTTTAAAAGTATCCCCTACAGATGGCGTAGGAGGCAAAAGGAAGATTACGTTTGAAACTCCGTTACATATATATCCATTTTCTTTCACTATTTGCACTGTATTATTTGCGCTCGTTACAATATTCCAGGTAAATCCTGTAGTAACCACGTCAATGAGGATTTGGTTTCCGCTACCGAATGTTGTGACACCAGGGCCACCATTTACATCCAGAACGTTTCCTGCTGGAACTGCGGTACCATTATCTGTGACAAAGCTCGTAGGTATGCTAGGAACGGCTTTCGTGATACTTGCAATGCCTGCCTGACTCATTATGCCTCACGCAAGTTCTGATTTTTTCAAATGCAAATAGATGTTCTCTACTTTCTTCTCGAGTACCTTGATCGACGACTCGTTGTTCTTAGATCTTAATACCGTGTTTTCAATGTCTAGCACAACCGAATCTATCTTTTTCATTACATCTGCCTTCACAGCATTCGTATCTAACTGTGGTATAGATTTGAGGGCATTTTGTAAAGATTCAATTTCTTGGCCAAGTTGATTAGATAATGCGATAAAACGGTCTTGTACCTGACCTGCAAAGGCATTCAATCTATCTGAGGAGGCATTTGCATCTTGATTTGCCTTCAAGATAGCGTTATCGAGGGTTTTGTTTTTTTCGCAAATGGATTGGTATCGTGAATCGATAAGTTCCTGATGACGTGCAAAGGTAGATTGTGTCCAATCCGCATGTTTATGGAGAACTTCGATTTCTTGGAAAAGATCTGAGGCACGTTTGGTGACTATAGCAAGACTTTTTTCCACTTCAGGTATTCTGTGAGCATGGAGAGTTACATCTTTGGTGACAGATTCAAGGGCAGTTCTCAGCGCAAACATACCAATGTCAAACTGTTTTACAAGTTTGGAATTTTCTTCCAAACGCTCCTGAACGGTATCTTGACGATGGCCGAGTTGCTCATAACAATCTGCCCAGCTCTTATCCTTTTCACGGAATTCTTGTGACAAACGATCATGCTTTTGCTTTAGTTCGTCGTATGCTTTGCAAGCATTCTGAAATGAGATTCGAAGAATATCCAGATCGCGGAATCTGGCATCTATATCTTCGAATCTTTTCATCAGAGCAGAAATTGAACTAGGTATCGAAATGCAATACTCTTCAAGTTTAAGCAATCTTGCGTATACATGGTTATCTGGGCAGTTTGACATATCGTCTCCTAGCTAAAAGCTAAATCATTAATCACATCACACGATGTGATTGCAAAAATCGTATTTGCTCGAACACAACTAATGATTACAGTACATTTATTTGCAGCCACTGTTGTTAAACTTCCCCCAACTCCAACTGAGGTAGCGGCTCTTCCACATTGAATCTGTTGGTTGGCATTCTGATTGATTTGCCATGGTGGACTAGATGTTGCAGTTGAATCACATGTAATTAAGAACGAATCACCAATAGCTGCAGTTGTAGGCAACGTAAAAGTGGTTTTGCTTGAATTTGTGCAAATATAGGCGTTCCTATTAGAAATCGCTTGAGATGTTCCTGGAACTGTTTGCCAGTTAAACCAACTAGCTGTGAGAGTATTACCAGAACCAGTAACAAAATTTGCGCTTGCACCTAATACATTAAGTACATTTCCAACTGGTACAGCAGTTCCAGAATCTCCATTAAAACTAGTCGGTATACTTGGAGAAGATTTAGTGATACTAGCAATACCGGCTTGACTCATTATTCACCTATGATTTCGCTTATAGTTTTTTTCAGTTTCTCAAATTTCTCGACTACACTTTTGCGTATGTTCTGATCTTCTTGATGTAATCTTTCGATCATTTCGTGAACCCAAAGTGTTCTTTCTGCATTGGAATGAAGTTCTTTCGATAGAATTTTTGTGACATCTTCTTTAAGATCACTAAATTCCTTTTTTAAAATATCTAACTGATTTAGAATTTCTTCGTTTGACATTACTCACCCTTTCCGTAAATGCATTCAAGATACACAGAGCCCTTTGTAGGAGCCGAAGATTGTCGTACCCATGCTTGTGTGTTCTGGCAGAAGCAGAAAGGAAACTGCCCTTCAGAACCAGGATTAGCACTAAAATCAAATAGTGTAAAACCCCCAGCTGGAATGAACTGATTGTCTGCAGTACCATCACTTGCAGGAGCAACAGAACCTGTTGTCCAACCAATGAACATATCGCCATCTGTGTTGTTTGTGATTTTCACCATGCGAGTTTTATGGCCAAAAGCGGTACCTAAAGTTGCATAGGTACCGCTAATAGACGCAAAACCCAAACTTCTTAATGCATCAACGTGCACTACGATTGAGATTGCCATTTTAACCTTCCACTATAGCCTGAGCTTCTTCTACCATTACAGCGTCGGCTTTTTTGTTCGCTTCTTGCTGAGCTTTTTGCTCATCAGTAATGCGTGTGATGATGTAGGAACGCATTTCGTTCAGAACATCATAAAGTTGCCCTAGAGGTGAATCTGGAGCACATTCTAAAACATACTCTCGATCATCTCGTTTTACTTCTAACAATGTTTTCTGTTTCAACATAAAATTTTCCTTCTCTTATGTCCTCTTGCCATACCAAGAGGACATAAATGTAGCAACATGATTTTTAGTTCATGAGCCAGAAAGTGATAACTTTGTTTGCAGTGTCAGTTGTCACCGCAGCACCGTTCATAAGTGTGATTGTTATCGTATGGCCACCACCGCTCAGAACTACGCTTTGAATAACCGTTGCAGCAGCAGTTGTACAACCATACATTGAGCAAAGAACAACCTGGCTATTGCTTGTCACCATTGTGTTATTGATAACTAGAGCCGTTGTTGCACCCGCAGCAATGCTAATACCAGTAAACGTACACTGACCAAATCGTGCGTTAGCTGTAATCGGAGTTCCGCCGCTACCTGGAACAGTAACCGGTACAGATATACCACCATTGGTTAGCTGTAAGCAGTCTGTAGTGGCCGCAGTTGACTTCAGAGTCATAGCTGCACCAGTCCCTCCAGATGTATCGATAGCAACGCCTACACCTGCTCCAGAAGCTAATGTTACCAACGTAGGACAGTTAAATGTAGCTGTACCCGTTAGAGAACCAATTGTAATGACGTTTGCAACGGATGCCGTATCACCAATATGGATTGTTTTTACTCCTGTTCCACCAGTACCAAAGTTTAATGTTTGTGCACCAGTTCCACCGCCAATGGTAATAGTACCAACTTGTAAACCAGTTCCACCGATACTAATTGTACCTGTAGTCATGGCTGCACCAATTGAAACCGATCCAGCAGTTTGAGTGTTGGCGATTGCAAATACGTTTGCTCCTGTACCACCAAGTGTGATATCAGTTCGGGCCGTTCCTGTACCAATCGAAACAGACTGAGTAGTGCCTGTAGAGTTACCTGTAAGCACGTTTACAGCATATGTACCAGCGGTTCCGACACCAGTCATGATGTTTAATGTCTGATTTGCAGCTGGAGTAGCACCGTTAAGAATCTCGACTGAATTATTACCTGCAATGGATGCTCCGCTTTGTATAGATACAAGCTGTCCAGTAGCATTTGTTGCTTGTCCGATCGTAATCGTACCAGTTCCTGCCGTGCCTCCTAGGGCTATTGTTCCACCTATTAGGGCATTTCCTACAGCCACAGAGCCTGCTGTTTGCGTGTTACCAATCGTAATCACGTTCGCAGCCGTTCCACCAATCGCAATAGTCTTGACGCCTGTTGCCCCTGTACCTATGTTTAGGGCATATGCGCCCGTTCCGGTTGCTAGGTTAAATGTTTCCGTACCACCACTAGAGTTGCCATTCAAGATATTAACAGCATGCGTACCTGCGGTCATTGCGCCTGACATGATATTGACAGTGGAGCTTTGCGCTGTATTGCTTGTGTTAATACTTGTAGTATTAGCAGCGCCTGTTCCTTCACATATGGTGCAAGTAGATGCCCCTGCTCCACTTTGAATTTTAACCGTCGACGTAGCTGACGAGTTTCCTAACGTGATTACACCTGTACTCTGAGCTGATCCACCAATTGTTATTGTCCCTGTGGTAGTAGATTTACCTAGAGCATATTTCGATGAAGTTACACCATCTACACTCCAATCAGCAGTATTGCCTGTACCAACAAGTTCAGATATACTTGTAGAGCTTGTTATGTTACCGATTACAACTGTATTAGCAGCAGCACCATTGGCTATATTAACCGCGTTCCCACCAGTTCCAGAGGCGATATTAACCGTGGTTGCACCACCGCCCGCTCCTATTGCAACTGTATTAGTTCCAGAAGAACTTCCGAGGGTGATAGAACCTGTCTGAGCAGTTCCACCAATTAAAATACCAACACCACCAGATCCTGTGGTAATGCCTGTACCAATTGTCATCGTCGAAGTAGTAGCTCCTGTCAACGTGAAGTTACCCGTACCGACTTTGATATCGACTTCAGTTGCTCCAGAAGTATTACCAAGAGTCACTACATCTCCACCCGACGTACCAATATTGATTGGAGTTCCTGTGATATTAAGCGAGTCAATAGTAAGACCACCAGTGATTGTAGCGCCTCCCGTAGTTACTACGAGGCCCGTTGATGCAGTTAGCAAGCCAGATGATGTAACTGTACCAGGAGCGATAAAAGTACCAGGAATTGACAATGTGATTGTACTTCCTGCGCTTACAAGACCAATTTGATTGGCCGAAGAAGAGACGATATTAATGTTCCCAGCAGTAGGTGTAAGGCTGTTTATCGTGTTGACGTTAGACGAACCACCATTAGTTGATGCCCAGTTTGCAGAACCAGCTGACACACTGGTCAGAACGAATGCTGTGCTTGCTGATTTGTTGATCCAGACTGTAGCTAGAGGATATCCAGTATCAGTTGTAGCTGGGTTTCTTTTTGCAATAATTGGTGGAACCAAGTTGCTTTGTGTGGGCTGTGGAAAGCCATATAGGCTCTCAGCTTGTGGTTTTACCATAGGTAACCTACTCCATGTTAAGTTTCAAATTTGTTCATACCACATGAAGTACTGTTGATGATGGATTTTTCTTTTCTTGTTGCAGAAAAATTCAGGTGTGTATATTCTAGTTCCAACAAAATGGAGTTATTATGGCTGCCTTAGCTGAACAACTAACATTAGATTTTACAGTGATCGCAAATAAGACACAGGTTGAGTTTCTGAATGACCGTGTCGATATGATCGAGTCAGAAACTAGAAATGTAAGAAAGGGTCTATTTGCTCGATATGATGCGTTGAATTTCCTTTATCTAGAGATGTCTAGGGAACTTAAAGAGCTGAAGGAGAAGCTGATAGCTACACCATGATCTGGATACTACAACTGATCGAGTTGGCAGGCATCGCGCTGCTTGTCAAACTGTTTTACACGAGCCGAAAAGATGCCAATATGGCATGGGCAGAAGTGGTGAGTTTGAGGACCGCCTCAGATTTATTGAGGGCTACAATTCTAGAGGCGAAGGCTGAGATAATGAATTGTAAAACGCAGGAAATCCTGAAGGGTAAAAGTGAAAATGTGATTATACCTCATATTGAGTTTAAACAGGTAGATATGGAAAAGAAACGAGGACGACCTGTAGGGTTAAAGAAGAAAGAAAAATGATGGAGTATTTACAATATTTTTTCTGGTGCGTATGCGGATATATTGGGATTCAAATTATTGGATTGATATTTTTCATATTTATTTTCGTGAAGATATTCAATCATAGTTTCAGTCAAATTACAAAAGGAAAATGATATGTGGGAATTTTTTGGTTTATTACTCGCCATTATTGGGACTTTTTCTTGGATGAGATATGAAACTAAGTCGGAAATTTTAGAACTCAAGTATTCAATTGATGCACTTACCAAAATGGTCTACGGAGAAATGCGTGATTTCCATGGAAGACTGATGTCTCTCGAAGAAAGAATGAAAGCAAAGGAAAAGTGATATGATCTGGCCATTAATTCTTGCAGTTGCTATTCTTTCCTGGGGTGTTTATTGGAGTTTGCCACATGCAAAACACAAACTGGGAAAATTATAAATGAGTATTGGCGTATTCTGCTTTTTGTACGGCCTGTTTTTTCTCCGATTTATTACTAGGCTCCATAACCGATAATTTTTCAAGTCCTTTATTCAATTTGTTATAGTTTGTAATGAATGCCTGTGCGTTTTCATTCATAGCTGCTCCTATTGCATTCCAATAATATTTAGCTAACACAGGACTATTCCACATACGGTTAATTACTTTTCCGGATTGATACAATCCCGATGTAGCGGCTGTACCACCTAAAGATGCAAATGCAGGTAATTGAGCAAGTCCATAACCACTGCCACCAAATAATGCTAAAGCTGGGCCTGTCAACACTTTTGCATATGGTCCTTTAGCTAGAGACTCTACATAATTTGATATTGCATTGCTTTCATGTATTGCAGACCATGCTCCTAGTCCATTTTGCCAATTCGATATTGCTTCAGGATGATTGACTCCCATATCAACAATCTCATCACGTACAGCACCTAAAACCCGATTTATGGCCCCTCTGGCAAATTTTTGATCAGATTTTTTCATAGAAAAAAGTCCAGCGTCACGTTTGGCTGCATTAACTCCGTCGTAAGCATTCATCATCGATCTTGAATCTAATTGACCATTTGCAATATCTTTACGAAGATTATTTAGAGTTGATCTCGCCAAGGCAGTTCTAGGATCAGCATTTGATAATGTAGCCTCTATTTGATCTAATCTATGTGTGAATCTTTGAGTATCAGCACTTAAATTTGCTGGAAGTCCATTCCTGCCTTTATTCATAAGTTCAGAGGCATACTTTGGAGCATTTACATTAGATAATAAACTCATTGGAATCCATACAGCTTGCTTTATCATATTGGCTTTATCTTTACCAAACCCTAGATCTTCAACTACGTTTTTAGTTACGTTCGCAGCTGCTGGAACTAGAACTTTATTTATAGCCTTCTGCACCAGAGGATTACGATGAGTCATAGGTGTTTTATGTCCAATGAGTGATCCAACATCCTTTGAAAATTCTTGGAATTTAGCTTCTCCTGGTGTTTTAGGTTTTGTATAACCACCAGTGATTTTATGTGAAAATTCTTCTAAATTTTCTGATGTCGGAAGCATTTGTTCATCTGCTTTTATATATTTTTGCCAAGTTTCAGGACCCATGAGTTCTGAAATTGCCCAAGAAATCGGCCCACCGGCTAATGGATAGTTTGATAATATATCTTTCGCAAATCTTTCAGTATTACCTAGTTTTCCTGCGACTTGTTCACCTATTCTCGAAGCGTTTGCAGTAGCATTTCTTAAAGAATAATCCATTAAATCTTTATCAGCAGTCGGATCTACATTGCCTTGGAAAGTCATAGGGCTCAAAAAATCTCCCCATTGAGGCTGCTTTCCTTCTGGCTTCATTTCATCTACGACCTGACCATGGATTTCTTGTTGGTCTTCGTGTGACAAATTCTGTTCTATCTGATTACCAATTTGGACATTATTTTGTTGTTGCTGTGGACGCTGAAAGCTATTCCAATCTGGCGCTACCATATACGGCGTCCTCCATTCTCTTGCGCCCATTGAGCATGATCTTTAGGAACAAAGACCACACTTCCATTGGGATCGAAGAAAGGAATAGTCCCATTCGGTACTTCTTTGATATCAGAAAGTTTAACAAATTCATTATTAATCCGATCAATTTGCGGTTTAACCTGATCAAAAACTTTCTGTTGAAAATCAAGTGGAAATTCATTGGAATCAATTGCTTTCTGTTGTGCCTGACGCATTGAATTATAGTATACTTCCTTCATCTCACCTAGTTTAAGTAAATTACTCGTGATCATTCGACGACCATTTGCACTATTCATTAAAGTAGGAATAGTTTTTAGGAAGTTATCTACTTCAACCTTCAGAATTCTATTACCATATGTTTCAGGTAGACCTTTAAGCAAATCTTGACTCAATTTGTTATATACTTCACTTGATGGATCTTCTAACGCCCCAAGAGGTATTCCTAATTTCTCCAGAAAAACAGCTGATGTAGGACTTACTAAATCTTCGTCTTTAATGTTTCTCATTTGTAATAGACGAGGTTTCATATCAGTTTCAAATGATCTATATGAGGCTGTTGTGTCATTTATGAAATCTTCATTAGATTTGTATGCTTTATCAAATTTTTCCTGTTTCTTATCTTCGATGCGTTCTTGTGTTCTTCTTTCTTCTTTTCTCTCGCCTAATGCAATTTTTCTTTCCTCATTATATTGCCGCATTAGTTTTTCTTGTTGTGACTTAGGGGCATTACGATGCATTTCAGCGAATTCCTGAAGAGTCAAATCTTTTAATGCCTTTCGTGGTGCTTGTTTTGGAAGCTGCTGTAATTTTTCCCCCTGTATCTGATTCTGAGGAACTTGTTGCTGAGGTTGCCTTGTTGTCATTGATTCCTGAGGCACATTCAATGCACCAGGAGGCGTTTGCATTAATTCAGGATGTCTACTTGCCAAAACTCCTTCTGGTTGCATCATCATTTGCTGTGGACCAATATCTTCAGGAAATTGTCCTTGTTGAAACTGTCCTTGAGGTGATGATTCTTGTCCACCAAACTGTCCTGAGAGAGCGTTTGCAAGGTAATCAGAGCCATATTCCTTCAAAACAAAGCCCGTGAGATCGGGACCCATTTCTTCATAGAATTGACCTAATTCTGGCTTCCCTTGCATCTTTGCCAATGCTTTGGCTTGAGGCTTCCATAATTCTTTAGCTCGTTGAGCTTTTTTCTGTTCCCGCTGTTCTTCAAGATGAGTTTGCAATCTAGCGCTCAAACCAGCTTGAATGCCCTCACCTAATGCTGAGGCTATGTTTTCAGTACCATATTTTCCTGGTTTGGTATTTATAAAGAATGCCATTTTAAGCCGCGCCTCCTGTAAAGTATGCTGTTGCTCCTTTCACTGCGGGTGCAATCGCTTGACTTGCATAAGAAGGTCTTCCTTGTATATTTTGATAACCAAATGGTTGTGTACCGAGAGCTGTTTGCTGTTGCCTTAAGCGGTATTCTGCGGGTAATTGAGCATAGTTATATGCCTGTCCAGCAGCTTGTGAACGCAATCCTGCTTTTAATGATGCCAAACGTTCTTGCAGATCAGCTGCTGAACTTCCTAGAGCTTGTTGGAAAGCGGATGAGCCTTGTGCGCCTATACCACCAAATTGTTCAGCTAGTTGAGGAATGGTTTGCTCTCTAAACTGTCTCAAATATGGCGCTTCAAAACGCTGATAATCTTCGGAAGTTCCTCCAAGCATATCTTGAAGATAATCTGAACCACCTTGATAGAGGTCTTCATTTATACCAGTATCACCGCCTTGAATCTGTCTCATAAGTTGTCTGAGAAGACTTTGTTGCCGAGGATTAAGCATATCTAACTGTTTCAATTCGTCTGGTTTAGACTTGAAGAATTTGTCTAATTCTCGTGAAAGTTTCGTGCCTTTACCAAACAAACCAAAAATACTGTGTTTGAATACTGCCATGTTAACCTCATCTTTTTTCCTCACGATATGTAAACGACAAATTTTAGTCACTACATGTCAAACAGTTTTACATTCCCCTTGCATAAAAAATTACTTTCCACATATGCAGAGAGAAACACTGCTCATGGTGATATGTGAAGGTACTTTACGATATGGATGACAGAGATGAGTTTTTCGAAATAGAACTTTCAGAAGACGATCTCAAAAAGGTTAGATTTGGTGAGAGGATCTCCAAATCCATTCTGCTACCGCATCTTCGTAAAAAAATGCCTTTTGACATATCTGTGAGGAAACAATCAAATAGGGAAGAATATGCCGTTAGTCAAAGGTAAAGCTGCAAAAACTCGGAAGGGTTTCTCGACTAATGTTAAACGAGAAATTAAAGCCGGAAAACCACAAAAACAGGCTGTAGCAATAGCCTACAGTGAAGCTAGAAGTGCAAAAAAGAAAAAGAAGGTTAAATGAAATGTATGATGATGTGAGAAGTTTGTATTGCATGATTGTCAAAAGGCAAATTTCAGAACTCGTACGTAGTATGAAAGAACTAGATGAAATTGATAAAGAACGAGGTTCGTGTATGGAATCTGTTCTAAAACTTATTTCAGATTGGTTTGATTTAGAAAAATTACCAAATTTGGAGATGAAAAATGGATAAGAAGATCATAGCCGTTAAGAAGGCCAATGACAAAAAAATGGATAAACTTGTCAAAGTAGATATGAAGCGCGATGCAAAATGCGATAAGGCCGAGATGATGGCCAAAAAGAAGAAAAAGAAAAAGTAATCTTGTGCTGCTGTAGTTTTTTTGGTATCCTTAGCACGAACAAAAAAACGTGCGCCTGCAGTTTTGTCTACAGCAGCTTTTTAGCTCTTCAAATACTCTAGAACCACAATTCCGCTCGTTATATTCGCAGCTGTAGCTCCGTTTTTTATGATGATGTTTGTTGCATCACATTTAAGACTGCATCCATCAGTTGCAGCCACAACCCCTACAGATGGCAATGGACGATAATCAACTACATCGGTAATACATGTTCCATAGATATTCGTGAACTGAACTAGATTTGTTATATTATGTGCTATAGTCAATGTTGCGCCCTGTGCAATAGCTCCAAAGTAATATGTCTGGCGATATACCGGTTTAAAATTTTGAGGATTAGTGGAATCTATAAATTGTTGACCATCCAAAATCTCCTCGGTTGTATAGATTGCAATCTCTCTTTGGTTTAACCCCTGAGATAAGACTATATACGACTCTGTTAGAGAATATCTCAATGCTGTAGGATCATCAGTGTCAAATACTTTTGAAGTCGGGACAAATGCTGCTTCTGAATTGACTGGTCCAGCTGTCATGGAGTTAACCTAGCATTATTTGAGAAGTAAAGCACCATAGAATTGATGGTAATCTCAGATTCAGGACAGTCCGGTATTGAATTACCATTTTGATCTAACCCAAACATTTGAGGCGTTGACATAGTTATCTGCATCTGGAAGTTCTCACCTAAAATATATGAGAAGAACCTATGCCATATCTTATTCTGCTGGGCTTGAAAAGGAAGTATATCTGTATTCTCCGGTGTTGTCAATATGATGGCATTCTGTGTCACTGGATCATTGTTATTTGTGGGATTTGCAGGTAAGTTATTTAATGGTAACGCATTATTTTCGTTTAGGTAAAGATTTACCGTAAATTGCCCCTGTGCAGTTCTATCACAGAGGAAATCCACATAACCTAGTTTTACGCCTTGCCCTTGTGTGTAAAACGGTGCAAATATCTTAGTGAACACATTAATATTGTTGATAGGTGTGATTCTTCCGCCACCTAAATATGTTCCAACAGTTGTAAAACCCTGAGCAGTGTTTGGATAGGGAATATTATTTCCATTTACATCTTGTATTAGGAAGTTATTCTGGTCAATGACTGAAATTTGATATGTTGCGTTATTTAAAGTGTTTGGGTTTTGGTTGTTAAGTCCCAATGTCCTACCAATAATACCTGAAACAAAAATCACCTGTCCGCTTTGAAAGTTATGGTTAATTACAGTAAATTGTGCATATAAAGATGTTGCAGCATCTGATCCAATATTAGTAATTGCCAAAGTATCATCGTTAGATGTATCTTCGTCGCTAATTACCTCTACGAATCCTTGTTGATTACCAGCAATAACATTCTGTGCAAATTCTTCTTCAAATCCAGATCCCCAAGGTGTATGCCATGTTCCCCACGTCAGTTTAGGATATTTTTGTATTAGACTTCCCCATGTATATGGAACTGCTGATTGATAGTATCCAAAGCATGTCCAACTATCATTGAAAATAGCCCAAGTTTTGTTAACGTAATTATAAACTAATACTTTATTATTAAAGATTTGATTATCGCTAGATGCATCTGGATAAGCAAAATAAGCCAACTGGTTTACAAAATCTCTAATTCCATATACTCGCTCTATTCCTGCATTTGAGTCATTTATTTCATCGATAATGTCTGGTATGTTTTGATCTATTCTTTGAACTACTACTGAATTATCTACTGTTACTCCGTAATTTGTGATCGCTAAAACTCCATCATCGAAAGGAATTAAACTGAATGTTGACTCTGCACCAAACTCTGTATTTACTTTCTCAAATAAGAATGGCAACGCGGGATTACCTGTATATGTCAACTTCCAAGATGATCTCTCGCATTTGACAAGTAGAACATCCTTCATGAACTCAACGCTGATTATCTCTTCTTGAGTAGGTATGTCAAGAAATCCTCCAGTACCAACTGTATCTGATCGCCATGCGGTATTTTGTACGGTTGGATCGCCGTTAATAGACCAACGGAGTCTATTAGGGAAGTTTACAGCGTTATTTTGATTACCATTTGGACCTTCCCACGTATTGAATGCAAGCAGCCTATTCTTGAATGGAACTAGAATTAGGCATGTGTATAACGTATTAGATCCATCAATCTTTGGGGTAAAATTGGTCCAGGTTGAGTTATCGAAGTACCGGATAGGGTCGCCTGCATTATTTACATTATTGTAGTTTGTAGCCCAAAATAGACGTACTCCATTGACGAACCAGTAATTTGTAGTCCAAAATAGGCTTGAGTTGTTTCCTCTCCAAGTTGTTCCAGGAGCCGTCAACTCTTGAAATTGACCTGGACTTCCAACAAAATTATAGGCATATTTTTGATCAAATGCAATGAATGTATCAACGTTGTTGGTTGATGTTTGACGCAATCGAAGTCCCATCACAGGAAGAGCTGGATAATATGCAAACGTGACAACTATATTGGTAGCGCCACCTAATGCCGAATAGTTTAAAATTATTCCACCAGTAACATAATCTATTGTGGAGCCACCTGTCCCACCTGATAAGGTCCCATCTCCATTGTCTGTGAATGTGTTGGCCCCAATGACAATAGTTAGGAGTTTATCAGGAGAACTTGCCTGAATTTCACCATATGTTTCAGAAATAGCAGGAGAGGAAGGAGACCGTACATTGATATTTGCATCATTGAGTAAATCGACTATTGTAACTGTGGTTCCTGTTGCTTGCTGTGATAACGTAAAGGAAGTATAAAATCTTCTCAGTCTTCCGAGCAGGCTAAAACCTCGTCTTCTACGTATTCTACCTCTCCATGCAATGGCGTCTTCACACACAGGAAAGGCACTTTCAGGCAATTTTGACGGCTCAAAATAAGTTATAAGACCACTATCTTGCTCAAAATTCTGTATATAGAGAGGTTGAAAGCTCAAGTAATAGATCCCCAAATATTTGTAACGATAGTTCCTGATCCACTGCCTGTAACTAACTGCAATTTACTTCCTGTTGAAGTTACATATTTCCATGTTGCAGTATCACCAATTAATTGTCCTGTGCTACTTCCTGAGCCCGGTACAATTATACTTGTCCCATCCCATATAAACGTTGTAAATATTGTTCTATTTCTTTGTGAAGAATCATAAAGGAATAACATACCAGTCATGGGTGGATATGCCAATGTCAGAAAATTAGCTACATCAGTTGTTCCTGATCCACTCCATGCTACTTGAGGAGCGTATTTCACAATTGGCATGCTGAATGTATTTCTTGTTGTCCCGTTGTAAAGAGAATAAAATGGCGCTGTGACAGTATTTGCACTATCTTTTGCTGCCCAAATCAATCCTTCAGACTTTGCTGCACCAGGTGTAAGTGGGATTACGGCTTGTTGGACTAAGGTAACCATATTATGCTTACCTCTATTAGATCCTGCAGGAAGACCTCCATCATCGGTCATGGGAACATGATTTGTTCCCATAGTATCATTGGCTATCCGAAAATTTGCCTTCATTAACGGTTGGTCATTTGAAGGTGCATTAGGCGTATCTGGTATATTGACATTGTAAATAGACATAAATATTTCCTTTAAAATCCACTGAACAGATTTCCGAATGGGTACTGCGCGAAAGCGGCCTGTTCTGTATATATGGAAGCTGTCCTCTCACTCGCTTGTTGTACTATCGATCTTCTCAAACACAACCTCATTTGCTCATCCATCAATGGTCGATATTTTTGGATGTTTTCGAAATCTCCATAGTCCTCGAATATCTTCAAGCAAGCGCCTAGGGAAATTAATTGCCACCATTCTTTTACTTGAGGAACTTCTGTATATGTTCCTCCCAGTTGATCGCCAACAAATTGAATTGGGTACTTATATGCTTCAATTGAAACCTGATATGCTTGGTCTGGAATAGGATACAATAAAAACTGATCTTGGAAAAATAGAATTGATTGTGGTCGAGATGGAACGTAAGGAACGTATTGCGCATTTATAGGATTACCCTGAGGAATGGCATTACTAAACACAGCACTGATAACGTCACCTGTTACATAATCAATAATTCCTCTACTCAATGGTGAAACAGCAGTGTCAGTAGGGTCATAAAGGTTTCCAGTTCCATCATCAACTAAACTATACCAAGGAGAAATACCTGTTACTGGATCTGCATTTCCCTGTGCTGTGATTAATACATTCCAATTGACTACCTGTAAATATGGAGTCTTAGAATTCCTTGGCGTATTGTTTAAATATCCTTTAGTGATAGGTGTATTTGTCAGTGTAAAGGTATAATTACCTGAATTTCCATTACCAGTAGCTACACTTTGCTGAAGAAAATTAAGCCCTGGATTAATTCTAAAGAAGTTTTCTCGGTCTTGAGTCATGTAACTCTGATATCCGCCAATATATACTGGAGGCATGTTGTCGAGCCATATATCAGTAGGCATATTGTATACTTGAACATTCGCTGTAGTCACGAACTGATAGTTGTACTTAAGGGACTCTAAACGTATATGCTCGGGCATATCAAATATGTAAAATGTATTAACATAGTTGATAATTTCCTGATCTGAAATCTGTGCTTGATTCGGTCTTCCAGTTATACGTCGGACCTTTCTGATGATGTCATTTACAGTGCTTGGTGGAGGTACTTGTACTGTCATCTATAACTCCGGAATTATGTTTTCATTGTTAATCGTAGCCATAGAAAACGTCTGACCACTCTCTCCTTCAGGAACAACGAGAGGAGATTGCAATTGTCCAACTAAAGTAAAAGGATCTAGCAAGGTAGTGTCAACAGGTATTGTGAAGGTGGTATTTCCAGTTACAGTGATGGGAAATACCTGATTATTTAACGCTGTCATACCAAAATTAGATCCAGTAGGAAAAACTATGCGTACTGAAAGAGTGCTATCATAGCCATGATTGGTCGTCGTTGTAATCTGAGCAGGGTTCGCTTGTGTGATCGCTGCTATGATAGCGTAGCTTGGTACGAAAAAGTTAACCAGCGTCATGTTATCGAGAATTCCGTTGATTCAAAAGAAAACCTTCGAATACGACGATCTACTTGATAATTTGGCATTGGATTACCATCTTTATCAACTGGTTTAGCTTGTATATGATTTGGCATAGTATTTACATAGCCCATAACTGGATAGGAACAGGTTCCTAATTTACCATTAATAGCTGTAGCTGTTGCGTCAATACCATTTAAGTGTCTTGCTACATAAAGAGGAATTGTATATTCACATCCATCCATCATTTCCATCTTGAATGGGCGTACATACTTCTCAGGATATTTTCTTACTTCTATTGTTTGTGGAGCACCTGGATAGTCATAATTTCTAAAAATGCCCTTCACCATCTTATGTCCTTCATCAGCTATTGCCTTTTGAAGCAATTCTGCGCCCTGTTTTTGCCGATCAGCTGTTACTTTTGGAGGAGCAATAATTTCAACTGGAGCGGCCTCAGCTACTGCTGTGGAAGCTTTTGCATTCATGTGGACCTACATTTAAAGTTTAATAATTAGGGGCTTGGCCAAGACAAGCCCCCATGTAAGCACTTTTTAGACGCTTACACCTTTTGTTGCAATCCACTGATAGTTCTTAGCAGCAGTTTGTACAGAAGTACCGACAACAATACCGTTGATGGACTGGTTAAGGGTCGCATCATCGAGTAAGTTTTGCGGGTTCACAGTACCTGCCGAAGTCGTAGCAGCTTCACCAACAGGTTCTACGAATGCAAATTGCATCCCAGCAGCAGCTGTAGCCGAAGTTGGCCATTGCCATGCAGGGAATGTAGAACTGTCAATATTGACATCGATCGTATTGGTAATTGCAGGACTTGAAGCATCATTTTGATTGATGTTTACAATTGTCCCTAATTGTCCGTTCATAGGTGTTTGGACTGTACCCACTGTAAATACGTTTGGTTGGTATATTCTTACCACTTGACCAATCGTAAATCCATGAGTTACTGACATAGTAATTCTAGTCAGTTTGCCAACAACACCCATATTGACAATGGTTCTACGAGCAGGATAGAACCGTGGGTTAAATGGAACAATCCTGTAGTTTGCTGATGATGCACCGCCCGACAGGTTTGTCTGGCTAGCATCAAGATAACCAAGAGTGATACTTGCACCGGCACTTACAGCTGTTACTGTAAAGTCCATACCAGCAATCTGAAGCATACCAGTTGAGTCTGTAATTTTAACTACAGAACCTACTTGTACACCTGTTGTTGTACCTGTTGCTGCAACAGCTGGGTTGACACCAGTAATGCTTGTAGCTGTAACTAGAGCACCGACAGGTGTCAAAGAACTATCTGCCAAGAACGTAAATCCGTTCGTGGAAATAGTTGTATAGTTGATTTTCGTGTCAGCCGAACCGCTCTTAGAACCAATATATGCTTGACCTGCAGTCATCAATGATGTACCGCATGCATACATAACGTTGGTATTAGAAGCTGTTGAGCCGATGTCATCCAAGTTAAACATCTCGAACTTGTCATACCCAGGAGGTAGACTAATGTTCGTTGCTACAACCGGGTTAGCGGCTGTAAATTTACCCGTAATTTGGGCATGTAGAGGGCTAGACATAGTTTATTCCTCCTTATGCCAACGTACATCTGAGATTGAATACCCAGGTGTCGTTTAAGATTCTTGGAACTTCCGCAAATTTGTACCCTACACTAGCGTTGAGAGCCAATGCAGAATCATAAATTGGGGGACGATAGATAAACTGAGAAGAGTATCCATCTTGCTCAACTGCCATTCTGTTACTTTTGTGACCATGTTAAACTGTTTTACATGGCGGGTAAAGTTCTTCGACTTCACCTCACGACCTTCATTTATACGTCGTGTTCAGACTATTGCATCACCTTTCGGTGCCTTCTCACTTAGTCGTTCACGCTGCCATTAAGGCTTGCGCCTCGTCACCCTCTAGGGCTTCCGAGTCAATCAGAGAAAGTTTTACTTCGCCACTATGTTTAGCGAAGGCTTCGCGCCCAGAACAGAAGATATTGTATACGTTTGCATGCAACATCGAAGCGTTAGCGGAAATGCTACCGATCGAAGACAGCAAGAAGCGTATGTTGGCTACAGTACCCCACTCAGAATCAAGAGTAGATTGCTGATTTGGGTAGTTCCACTTCTGGATGAAACCTTGGATGTTATCCAACTGACCAATCAAGTCAGTATGGCCAAGGCCAAAGTATGCATCACGAACTGGAGCTGTACCGAACCTGTTTTCGCCTTGCACGCCACTCAAGAATGAGTATGCGTTGTTACCTCGAAGTGTACGTACAACTGTATCAACGTCGGAACGTGTAATCTCAGTTGGGTTGTCACCGTTTACACCACCAGTGCAGTTGATAAAGCTAGCAGTCGATGCAAGCATATCCCGCATAAGTTGGTCTTCTGTCTGACGAAGCGAAACGCCGAGACGTTGTGCCGCTTCGTTTAATACCTTTCTGTTACTTTCGTGACCATATTTCTATGGCGGGCAAACCTCTTCGGATTCACCTCTCTGCATTTCTGCAGAGTTCAGACTATCGCATCCGTTATCACTAACGTCCCCTGGATTTAGTCGTTCAGGCTGATATTCTTTAAGAAGAAATTCGGAAACACGAATCAAAAGATCTATAGCTTCGGATAGACTTCCACGACCTATCCTTATGTCAATCAATTCTATAAGGAAATTTCTTACTTGTTCTTCTCTTTTCATATCTTGCCCCTTGTTGCCTTTCTATGCTGCCATAGCGAAGGGTTCCAAGTCAATTACCAAAGGTTTATTGACCCCATATTGTTTAGGGTCCTGGTTTTGAAGAGTTACCTGCTCATTCAATAGGATATAAGTTCCGTAAAAACTCATCACGGCGTCTATGTTAATAGCGGTGAGAGTCTGAGGAGCAGGAGTAATCCCACTATTCCCCAATGGAACAGGTGCGGTCGCTAATGGATTATAGCGTCGCATTCTAAGAGTTGTACCGCCGTTTCTTGGCATAGCTTTCAGGTCAGCTGGGATCTTGTGGATCATATACGGTACTGGTACCGATAATAGCTTGAAACTAAAAGATTGCTGAATTGGGGCGGGTAAAACTGATGTTGTAGTAACTGACATAGTTAAACCTAGTTATGTCAGATCACCCTCGCTTCATCGCTGTCTGCATCTCATCCCAAAGACTCTTTCGAAGTTCTGGAGTCAAGCCATTTTCGAACATGCGTACATCACCTAGGGCGGAAGTTTTAGATGCTGCTTGCGTTGAAATTGGCTTCTGCATATTAGCTTGGGCCTTCTTCTGTTCAACACTTGGCTGAGGCGATTTCTTTACATCGCCTGTCATCCTTTTCAACATCTTGTAGGCTGCTACGCTCTGTGCGTAAGGATCTGACATCTGAGACAGTGAGTAAGCAAAGTCAGGATCTGACGTTGTTAATAAATCAATATTCTCAGGAGTCATAACTTCGCGATAATCTGAATACTTCATCTGAAGACGATCATCAACAGTCGACGCATCCCTTTGTCGAAGAGCCTCATGGGTAGCTTCACGAGCAAATTTTTCTGCTAACTTCTTGGCTTGCTTCACAGTCAAAATGTCATCGTTGGCTAAGCCAGAGAGGTCATCTTCTTCTTGGGGCTTTGTTCCCTGTTTAAGACGAGCGAGTTCAGCTTCTGCATTAGCAGCGCGTCGTTCTAACTCTTCTTGTCTTCGTCGAGCTTGGGCCCAATTGTACGCCTGATCTTGACGTGCTTGAGCTTGTACATGACGATCGTCAGGCTTTACTTCCGCTTCAGTGCCCTGAGCGATGGGCTGATCTACTTCGGCTTCCGGAGCTTCTGTAGTAACACTCACAGTTTCTTCTTCGGACATAAGCTTTCCTTTTGATTTGCGAGATCCATTACGCATGTTCAGCAACCGCACGTAACGTGTGCTAACGATGGTTACTAAACATTTTTCTGTATAGGAAAGATTGGGATTTATTGTAAAGGGAAGAAGGACAATTATTTTTTACTTCGAAAAACTCGATGAACACGTAAACAACAAAAAAAATATTTTGTAAAGCGATCCAATATTCTATCCATTCTTTTTAGGAGGTTTAGGAAGTGGCATCCAATGAGAAACATTTTTATTTTCCAAAGGTCCAAATGCTAATCCTTCGCAATCGTGATTTCGAAAGTATCCATTAATATAAATACCTGAAAATACTTCGCGTCCATCGAATATGATAATGCTTTCTTCATTTTCTGGCAATCGATCTTTGACACTAATCCATTCCATCATTTTTCCTTAGGAAAATCAGGCAATGGCATCCAATGAGAAACATTTAAAGCACCACAACCATCTGACAGCCAATATTGCTTTATATTATTTTCAACATCTTCTTCAACCAACCATGCAACTCTTATCGTTTGCAATTTTGTGCCGTGCTGATATTTTAAAATATAACACAACACACCAACATTGAACTCAGGAAGTCTATCTTGAACACTAATCCATGGATCCGGAATTAAATAGTCCATATCTTCGGCTCCAGATATGTGAATTTTTAGTTCACTCATAAATTAACTCACTGCTAATTGTTGATCTATTCTGTTATCAATAAATTTTATTGGAATAGCCTGTTCCAAAACTTTTATAAATTCTCTTGCAAAATCATCTACAGTATGATCTGGAAACATCTCTCTGTTGAATTTCATTCCACTTTTTGAAATTTCTAAAAACCAATCGGATCCCAACATAAATTTCATTTTTTTGTCAGGATTTGGTTTATAAATTTCATAAGTTGTGTAATCGATCATAACTAACTCACAGCCAATTGTGGACCATACGAATCCTTGTCATACTCCCCAGTATATGCCCCCATAATCCATTTTACGAGGTCTTCATGGTACAATTGAGGGTTCTTTAGCAACGAATTGCAATCCTCATTTCCAGGAAGATTCCAACATATTGACACATCGCCCTTATCTTTGTCAATTCGATAAAGCGTCTTCATGTAATGAGGATATTCCTTGATCATATCACGAGCATGTGGAGGGCTTTGTCGTGCAATAAACCAATTCCTGACGACATTGTCAGCCCAAAACATCTTGTGGGTAAGAACGAAGACATAGAATGGGTTGTCATACTTAGAAAGATTGTCCTCAATGCACTTCTCAAGCTCTTTTGCGAAGTCTGGGCCTATTTCTTGGAGAGTTTCTTCAACAGTTTGGCTAGCGTTATCTTTTGAGAGGATATCAACAACAGCTTGACCGACTCTTTTACCTTTAGAACCATGACGGTTAAAGTCATACTTGTCGTCGCTAGAAATTTTCTCGATCATAACAACCTAAAGATTAAACAGGGCGATAAAGGAGTTAAATCGCCCTGAAAGTTATGATTGACAAAAAAACACACAGAGACGATAATGTCAAGACTACTTTTTCTTGTGCATCTTGCGTAGGGTTTCCGCAAGTACAGCACGTTTTCGAGTAGTAGGATTTTTAGAATGCTCTGCTTTTGATAGTTTCTTAGCTGGGATTTTATCTCCCTTTTTGACCTTAAGAGCCTTTCTAAGTGCTCCAGGATGCTTTATAGCGCCCTGAATCCATTTCTCTACCATATATCCTCAATGTATGAGATAAGGACCAGTTAGATCCTTTGTTTTCTGTATCTTTTTGGCCTTTGGCATATCTATGCCGGTACCTTTCATGACTTTTTTGGCAATCTTTCTTGCTTTTCCAGGAGGTGGTAGCATAACCATAAGAGTTACTTTTGGTTAGAGAGATAGCTTCTTCGTCGGCCTTCACCTTGAACTTGTACACGATCAACATCGGTGATGGTATCATCAAGATGTGAATCTGTACGGTTGGCACAGGGTGGATATGCCTTCATAATTACGCTTTGAGGCATATTTGCAAAATCACCGTGGCCTACGCCTTCGTCATGTCCGGTAACAAAACCGGTTGAATGACCTTCACGACCACGCATATGACCTTGGTGGTGTGATCTTTGGGCGCTCTTCATCGTTTCGTGCATGGCTTTTTTTCCATGGCTTTGTTTGTCTTTCATAAATCCTCCTATAGGATATCCGCAATTTGCTAAATACAATGAATTTTTTCAAGTACCTGTATTTGACATTTGTTGTTGAGCTACTTTTTGGGATTGTTGGATGTCTTCTTCTTTGAGCATACGTATGATGTTCATAGCACGCTCAATCTGGTTGAGGTCTATGTCTGTAAGCTCTTTTGCCGCACGTACCTTGTCCAGAGCAGCCGCATCTCGATTACGCTCAGCTTCTGCGATACGTTCAACCGCTAGGGCACGATTTTCGTGGATCCTACTCGCACGCTCCATTCCTAACCCTTCATTTGCCATAGATTTTGAATTTAAATCTTGAATCTGAGCTTGCATAACAGCCATCTGTTGTTGGTGCTGCTCTTGCTGCATTTGCTGCTGCTGTTGATTTTCCTGCTGAATAGACTCGATAAGTTTGTCTTTATCCTGTAATGTCGAAGAGTTAATGAGTAGGTCGGTTGGGACAGGAATGCCGAGCTCTCTGAGGTGTAATAGCTGGGCAAACTGCATCTGCCTTTGAGTGGATGTGTTGATTCCATCTTCAACGACTGCATCATATTTACCAAAAACTCTGTTGTAGAACTGCTGTGAAGGCTCATGTCCAAGTATACGTTGAACTTTTCCCACTGTCCAGTTATTTTGGATGACTTCGATCATAATGTCTCCTAGGAGCTTTTGAGACTGATCTAAACTATCGAAAAGGCCCTGAAGCGTAGTTAAAGAGGCGCCTTGTCTGAGCATTGAAAGAATGCCGGCTTTATCATCATCAGCAGCTCCTAAGAGTTCTTCATTGACACCAGAAAGTTCTGAAATTTCCTTTCCCAACATTTCTGTAAGTTGCATAATTGTAGGGTCAATTCCTGGAGGTTGTATTTTCTGAATGTCACTAATATCAGCATCTTGTTTTAAAGCAATCCCTTTTCCAGCACCTTGTAAGAACACATCTTTGGGATTAACAAGGCTATTTTCCTTGAAAATGAAACCAGAATGAACTTGACTTTCATACAGGTCCAAACTTAAAATCTTCTGGCGATTATAGAGATATTGAGCGTCACGGATTCCTCGCACCACACCTTGAGCACGCCACGGGAAGTATGGAATCTCTGGGTGATAATAGGCCCAGACGGGGACAAAAGGGTAACGATCGATCCCCAGTGGATTTGGACCATTGTAGAAAACCTTTCCCTGTACCACAATGGCAAGCTTAACTGTGGGGATTTGACTCGTGACGATCGTGATATTGGGATGGGCATGCATGAAGAGTTTGAGGTCTTCTTCTTGTCCTCTCCATTCAACGCATTCGCCTGTTTGTGTGTCGACAAGGTTTTTTTGTTCACGGCTATCTAGATACCAGAACTCGTCAAAAATAAGAAGATCTTGCATCCCATAGTTGTAGGATTCCGGTTCGAACTGAAACTTTCCATCTCTATTTCCCCATGCTGGAAGACTATCAATGTCCTTCTCACGGCCTGGTAGAAGGCTTTTTGCCTGAACTTTACTGTAATACTTTCTTGTCCAAATGTCATTACAATCGGATAGGTCACGCTTCTTGAAGTATGGATCGATTAGGTAAGCATTGTATGATAGGTTGTCGACCATTATTTCGCCATTGACAGGATCAGATCTATAATCATTCCAGACTGAAAGGAGGTTCATACCGGTAATACATGCCCCTTCAAAGGCATCAGAAATGGTCTCCAATATACGACCGTTCTTGTTGACATGGAAGAGGAGTTTTGTGAACTCAGAAGCTGTCTTTTCGTTTAAAGACTCAATTGCAGTGACAACGGTGCTCCTCCGATGTTGGCGCTGATGGCCTGAGATCATATTGATGACGCGACGGATCCTATTAAAGTTGAATTGTCTTCGTCTGAAGGCTGGCATGTTTCCGTAAATGTCATTGTAAAGTGTCTGATCACCAGCATGAAAACGAGCGTCCACATCTGCCTCAGACCAAAAACTCTGGTTGATCTGGATATTCTTAGCGTAGGTATAGTCCATACGCTTCAAAATATTGTGGTCATTATCGACATAATATGAATCTGTTAACTGGGGAAAAAGAGTCATAGCACCTGATAGATTGATGATTTTCCTTCACACTACAGATCAAACCATTTCTTTTCAAAAATTCTGATATTAGGTAATCAAATGTTTATCTTTCAAGGTGATATATGCCTCCTGCAGCAGCATGGAATTACAAAACAAAACCAATACGATTCGAGCTCGTTGAGTTAATGGATAAAGAAAGTCGCAAACAATATGGATGGTGGAGTGGGGATGACTGGCAGATCACAAACCGAAGAATCGGCCCTGTAATAGCCTGGAGATACAACAAAGGCGAATCAACCCTCAATATGAAGGAAAGAAGTTAATGGAGTTTTCTCAAAAGCAGCTCGACTCTCTTAACAAATCAGACGCACGAATCAATATTTGGGAAGGCTCAGTCCGTAGTGGTAAGACCTATATATCACTTTGGAGGTTCCTAAAAGAGCTTCAAGTAGGCCCTCAAGGCGAATATGCCATCATCACAAGAACATATGACACTTTCAAACGAAATATCCTTCCATTGCTTTGTCGCATGATCGGCTCTGATGTCAAATGGTATTCAGGTAAGCGTGAGATGAACATATGGGGCAAGACAATCCACGTAGTCGGTGCGGCCGATGAACGAGCAGAACAAAAGATTCGTGGTGTCACATTAGCCGGTGCTTATTGCGATGAGCTTACAATTCTTCCAGAGACCGTTTTCAAGATGCTTATAAGCCGATGTGCGATGGGTGGCGCCCGCATTTTCGGCACTACCAACCCAGATAGTCCATTTCACTGGCTCAAAACCGAGTTTATCGATAACAACCCAGACGTCAAGAGCTGGCAATTCAACTTAAATGACAACCCAGAGATGACGGAAGGTGAACGAGAGTACCTCACACGCCAGTACAAAGGCATGTGGTATCAGCGTTTCATCGAAGGCAAATGGGTGCAAGCAGAAGGTTCGGTTTATGATTTTTTTACCCAAGAGTTACATACTATCCAATTTGGCCATCCAAGCTATGAGTATAGCATATGTGGCGTGGATTATGGCACGACTAATGCTTGCGCCTTTGTTCTCTTGACTGTCAACCGTTCAAAGTTCCCAAACATAGTTGTAGAGGATGAGTATTATTATGATTGCAAGGTGCATCAACGGCAAAAAACGGATTCTGAATATGCCGACGACCTTAAACGATTCATCAAGGATCGTAACGTTAGATTCATTTATGTCGACCCATCGGCAGCTTCTTTCAAAGTTGAGTTGCAGCGTTCGGGCTTTCAAAACATCTATGAAGCAGAAAATGAAGTCATTGATGGTATAAGGTTCGTGAGCAAATACCTTGGAAACGGAACTGTCAAGATCAATAGAAAGTGCTCACACTTAATCAAAGAGTTCCAGAGCTATGTGTGGGATGCCAAGAGTGAGAAGACTGGGGTTGACAAACCACTGAAAGAGCATGATCACGCACTAGACGCCCTACGTTATGCTCTTTATACTCATTGGTATCAAAAGGATCGAGACAGCGATATGAAGGCACATGATTGGGATAGGTTATATGCCGAGACTATGGCTGGAGGGGAGGACAATCTTCCTGCTCAATTTCGACAACCGATGGATTATAGACCTTATTGATGACATCCACAGCATGACAGCTTTGATCGAAATCATTCTGTATGAATCTTTCCCAACTATGACCGTCTCCGATTTTCTCTTCGACAATATAGGGTTTTTCGTGCTTGTAGCGTTTTTCTTCTTTCATAATAAAAAACCCCTCAGCATACGACCAAGGGGCAATCACTGTGCTTGTGATATATCATCCAACCACTGGAAGGTGTCAAATGATGCAGTTAGTGTAGCATACGACTCATTTT
>Ga0307471_100000121_pt1 | contig 37422 bp, 41 predicted proteins | sample atmos_gasesAM3C__2_FD_204566 | JGI IMG/M metagenome (GOLD analysis project Ga0307471, IMG submission 204566) | Hardwood forest soil microbial communities from Morgan-Monroe State Forest, Indiana, United States - atmos_gasesAM3C_515 | ecosystem: Environmental > Terrestrial > Soil > Temperate... | reverse complement strand
CAATTCGAGGGAACAGCTCGATTCATAAAATCAATGGAAAGGAAGAAAAACATGAGGAGAAGTGTATCTATTGCAATCCTGACAGCAGCCCTGGCCATCACGTTCGGTGCGATGGGAGCAAGTCACCAGAATTCGATAGTGAACGCGCAGCAGAAGTCTGAAACCACGGACATAAAGATCGACAACTTCAGCTTTGGGCCTGCAACGCTGACCGTGCCGGTGGGGACTACCGTGACATGGACGAATCGAGACGACATCCCTCACACGGCAGTCAGCACGGAGGGTATCTTCAAGTCCAAAGTAATGGATTCGGATGAAAAGTTCTCTTACACGTTTACCAAGGCGGGAACCTTTCCCTACTTCTGTTCCATTCACCCGAAGATGACCGGCAAGGTTGTGGTGCAGTGAGGGAATCGTGAGCGCAAATCCCTTCGACATCAGAACTGTGCTGCTAGCCAAGCACGCACAGCACGTGGTGCTGATACACTTCCCGATTGCGCTGTTCATTGCGTCCGTGGCGTTCGACTATCTAGCGCAGTGGACGAAGAGCCGGACGCTGGCTGTGACCGCATATTTTAATCTTCTGCTGGCTGTGGTCTTTACTGTGCCGGCCGTAGCGACCGGTTTCGCAGCGTGGCAGTGGGCGCTCGAGGGGCAGAAGTTAAAAGGCCTTCTGTTAATGCATCTGGTTCTAGGTTCCATCGCTACTGTGCTGATCTGGCTTGTGTTTTGGATTCACTGGCGTGCGCGGCGCCGTCCAGAGGGCTCCTTGCCAAAATTACGCCTGGTGATCGAAGCGGTCGCAGTGTTGCTTGTGGGGTTGACGGCCCATCTGGGCGGGTTTCTCAGTGGTGTAAACGGGCCGGGCTAGACGCGCAAAGTCCAGCCAAGAGCGGATAGGTGAAATAAGGGTAATACACTCGGCGGAGGCGATGTGAGGACATCGCAGTTGAGTTGAGCAATCAATGTTTCTTCAGCGCCTGCCTAAAGCGGGCGGAGATAAACCAAGAACAGAGGAGAAAACTCATGAAACTGATGTGTGGAGTGATGGCCCTGGCCTGTGCGCCAGTGGCTCTAGCAAATAGTAATGTGCCTTATCCCAAAGAAAACGTGGCGGAATTCGTGGTCGAGAAGTTGGATGTCACAACGCTTCCCTCTGCCATTCGGCCGAAACCGGAGAAAAAAAAGAAGACCTTCGGTGATTATGGCTACACCCCACAGCAGCTAGACGAGAAGCAAGCTCTCCTCGAAGCGACACTTGGGGGCGCGCAAATCAGCATTAGGATCCTGGAACAAAAAACGTCTGGAATTTACGTTTGCGTTGAAGGCGCTGGTAAGCATGCGAGCAGCGACCAATTCCAGCGGGCCCTCCTGCTGAAGCTGAAAAATACGAACGGACTTCTGAAGGGCAGAGAGGCCGTGAGAGAATTTGACGGCTGTCCCGCGATCGGCGTCGACCCCGCTTCCACAGCGGACTCTTACGGCGGATGATGAGGCACCCCTCCAAAACTCACCCTGTGGATCAAATTCTCGGGACGTGGTGTCGCCAGGGTGAAGGGTGGTCCGCGAGGGTCCCCCAGAAGCATGAATGGGCGGGGCGGTAGTCGCCGGCGAATCGCCAAACGATCGTACTCGTATTGCCGCGCGAGATTCCTACGTGGGCGTCAGAAACGTGCGAGCGGCAGCGAGCCAGGAGACCCTCCTATGAATGAAGGTTTCCTAGGCACGGCGGCTCCCGCTTACGCTGACTTGACTCTGGTCCTTGAGATTGCCATGGGTGTGGGGCTGCTCATTGGCGCCCTGCTCACGCGCTTTGGCTTTATTCGGCAACACGCTTGGTGCCAGTCCGCTATCGTGCTCCTCAACCTTGCCTTGATCGTGCTCACGATGGTTTTTTCATTTCGCGTACATGTAAGTCCCAAGATCCCGGTCAAACTTGGCAAGTCCTACTACGCATTGGCAACGGCGCACGCTACGCTCGGAAGCGTGACCGAAGTCGCCGGATTGTACATCTTGCTTGCCGCGGGCACGAGCGTTTTGCCGGAGAAATTTCGCATCACTAAATACAAAGCCTGGATGCGAACTGTACTGGTGCTCTGGTGGATCGTGCTCTTGTTGGGATTGGCAACCTACGCTCGCTGGTCCGTTCCGCATTTATTTCGCAAGTGAAATCAAATTCCCAAGAGTCAGCACGAGTGAACTCGGCGCACTGAGATGAAATCAGATTAATCACTGTCAAAGACTGTTACGGAGGGCAGACATCCTTAAATCGCGGTCAATTCAGCGCACGGATTGGTAACCATCCACATTTTCAGCGGGAAAACGGCAACATGACCCAACCGACCCCGATCCCAACCAGCAGAAATAGCAGGAACGACCACAGAATATACTTCAGCCGATCTTTTGGCTTGCGGCGGCCCAGAAAGCCAAACGCCAACGAAATGACTGCGGCAAAAAAAACAAATGCCTGGAAATGGCTCAAGTTCAACCCCGCGGGAACAATCACGCTTTCCTTCCTCGTGCGGCTTCATAGGCATGTAAGGCAGCCAGCAGATTCAGCACTCCCGCCGTCGCCAGGAAGCGTGTGCCATAATCCCCATTAGCATGCGAAGCGTCCGGCCCCGTCCGTTCTAGCGCCCGGGCCAGAAAATAAAAGCTGCCTGTGCCCATATCCGCGACGTACCCAAGGGTATCGAAGGCGTCCGTGCCGTGCGTGTTAAACAGGTTTCCTCTCATCGAAGCCCCAGCGAACACCAGCAATCCGACGGCGAAGAATACGACCAGCGCTCGCCCCCACATTTTCTGCAGCGCGTGCCCCAAGCCGGGCAGCAGCCAGCTCGCAACTCCAATCAACCACGCTCGGCTCTCTTTTGGCCAAGCCGCGTCTGCGCTCTGCGGAGGGGTTTCTTCAGTGCTTGTAGGAATAACTTCATCTGGCATTTGATTCGGTCTTTCGCTGCTCATCAGGCAAGAAGAGCGAGAATATCGTTTTGCACTGCGCCGGTAACGCGTGCTTCCGTCTCATCCACATAGACATCCACCTCGCTGCGAATCCCAAATTCCGGCAAATAGATCCCCGGCTCCACGGAATTGCAGGTGTGCGGAATCAGATGCCGTTCGTCCTGCGTTTCCAGCCCATCCATGTTGACGCCATTTCCGTGAACGGATTGGCCAATGTTGTGGCCGGTGCGATGGAAAAAATACTTGCCGTAACCTGCTTTCTCAACAATGCTGCGCGCCGCTTTATCCACTTGCCAGCCCTGCAGCGGCTTGCCCGCTTTCACGCTGCCGACGATCAGGCTCACAGCGCGATCTCTTGCCTCCCGCACGACATTGAATATTTTCACATACTTTTCGGGCACCTTCGGGCCAAGATAACCCATCCACGTGACGTCATAATAGACGCTTCCCGGAGTCTTCTGCTTTCCCCAAACGTCGAGAAGCAGCAGATCTCCTTCACGAATGGCAGACGCCTTTTCCTTTGTCGGCGCGTAGTGCGGGTCGCTGGCGTTCCCGTTTACGGCAACGTCCGGTCCCTCTTCCGTCTCAATCCCTGCTTCCTCGAACCTCCGTCGAATAAATTGTTGCAAGTCGTATTCCGTCAATCCGGTCTTTTCGCGCACGCACTTCGCTGCGTGGACAAAAGCTTCACTCACAATGCGGTCAATCGCCCGGCCCGCCGCTAGATGCGATTCCAGCTGTTCTTTACTCCAGCAAGCCTCATATTTTTGGACCAGGTCGGCGGAAGTCACAATTTTCGCGCCTGTGCTGCGCACGAGCTCGACGGTGCCAGCGTCCACCATGGATACATAGGGAATGGCGTTCTTCGGAGAGTATTGCATCGCTACAGTTTTGGCGCGCCCCAGCAGCTTTTTCAAGTTTGTGCGCAGTTCCTGCAGTCCGGCGTAGTACAGCGTGTCTCCCGGCAAAGAAGCCAGCGACGCCGTCTCGATCCTGTGCACCAGCTTTCGCGGCGTTCCCTTGGCCGGAACAAAGTAGAACCACCGGCGCGTGCGCATACCAGGCGGAAGAGCCAGAATTCTTTGGGCGATTGGATCACGGCCCCGGAAATCATAAAAGAGCCAACCGTGAACTTTTGCGGCGCGCAAATCGCCTTGAATCTCAACAATATTTACACTCATGGAATCATTCCGCCTAAGACTAAAGCGCTCTCTCACTAAGCTTCGACTCGGAGCAAATCCAGTATTTGCTGGCGTGTTACGCCCAAAATCTCTACTCGTTTGATTCGCCCGTGTTCGCCGCTCTGGATTCTAACAGCGGACTTGGGCCTTTTCAAAAAATTGCCCAGAAACTCGGCCAGAGCCTCATTCGCGCGATTTTCGAGGGCCGGGGCACGTAAGCGAATTTTCAGGGCGCCGTCCATGGTTCCCGCAACCTCGTCTTTACTCGCCCGTGGCTGCACCCGAACCGTCAAGGTGACTGTGCCCTTCGCCGCGTCCTCGGTTATCTCGACAAAGCTCATGGCTTACCAGCCTCGCTCATATCGTTCGCCGAGTATTGGCACATCGGCGAAACTCCAATCCGGTTCTTAAATTCGATCTCTCACAGACGAAACGGCGCAAAAAGCTTCATGCTTCTCCTGGCCGCTTGGGCTTACTGTCTTGATTCACGCCGCGGGTGAGCGGATACCGAAAATAGCCGTGCCAATGCGCACCTCGGTTGCTCCCTCGCAAATGGCTGCTTCAAAATCATGCGACATGCCCATCGACAAGACGGGCAAACGGCGCCCCAGTCGCACTTCCAATTCATCTCGCAGCGCCCTCAGCTGTGCAAAATGTGGGCGCACTTTTTCTGGATTCTCAAAGTACGGAGGAATGCACATTAACCCCGCCAAATGCAAATTCTTTAGGAGCACAACTTGTTCCGCCAAAGCCGGCAACGCAGACTCCGCTATCCCGCTCTTTGTCTCTTCCCCGCCCAGATGAACCTCGATTAACACGCGCATTGGCTCCTTCGCGTGCTTCTCAGCCCACGCGCGATCTACTCGTTGTGCTAACGCAAGAACGTCAAGCGAATCGATGCTGGTGAACGCTTTGGCTGCGCGCGCCGCCTTGTTACTCTGCAGGTGTCCAATCAAATGCCAGTTTGCCGCCAGGTTCCCTAGCTCCGGCCGCTTCCCTTCCCACTCCTGGACCCAATTTTCCCCAAAGTCCTGCAAGCCGGCCTCAAAAGCTTCCCGGATCGCTGAAGCCGGATGCATTTTCGAAACTCCGATCAGCGAAACATCATCTGGGGGACGTCGCGCTCTCCTAGCGGCCGACGCAACCCGCTCTCGAACCCGAACCAGGTTTTCTTTGATTGTGGATTGTTCCATGAGCATAATTCCCGAAGCAAAATCCTAGCACGCCGCCCGATGATTCATCGATTCTGCAGAGTGGATCGTCGAGAATGTCCCGCCGTTGCAGGGTCTTTGGTATCCAGCTAAACTGGCTCCCACCTGTGGCACCCCCCTGCCACTGACGGGTGTTATGACGACAACTCGCGGCCTATTGATCGCCTTCGAAGGAATTGACGGTAGCGGAAAACATACGCAGGCGAAACTCCTCGAACGTTCTCTCCTCACCAGTGGCTACGCCGTCTACTCGACTGGGTTTCCCCAATACGACTCCTGGTTTGGAACCATGGTTGGCAAATTCTTAAATGGTGATTTTGGCCCGCTCGACAATGTGGATCCACATTTTACCGCTCTGCTCTATGCTGGTGACCGGTTCGAAGCCAAGCAGCGCCTTGAGGCGAATTTGAACCAGGGCAAGATCGTCATTATCGACCGGTACGTCGGCTCAAATCTTGCTCATCAGGTTGCGCGGGCGACCCCGGAAAAACGCTCTGAATTTCTTCGCTGGATTGAACATCTCGAATACAACATTTACGGCCTCCCTCATGAGAATCTCATTCTTTACTTGCGTGTACCGCCTCGCCAGGCGCAGCAACTTATCGCGCGGAAGACGGAGCGCAGTTACACTGCGGCAAAACACGATCTCCTGGAGACAAGTTTGCGTCACCTGCAGGATGCCGCCGAAATGTACGACGTGCTTTCCCGCAGTCGGCCCTGGGCCACCATCCAATGCTTTGACGCGAAAAACAATTCTGTCCGCCTTCCAGAAGATATCGCCGCCGAAACCCTGGAGGCGGTTAAACCGCTTCTCCCGAAGGCGGGGAAAGGCTGAAGGATGGGCTTTTCGGAATTTCTTGGCAACGAGAAGATCGTCACGGCCCTTCGCGGGGCTTTGCGGAATGGCCGCGTTCCTCATGCCTTGTTGCTGACCGGACCCCTTGGAGTTGGAAAGTTTACTTTGGCAAGGATGTTCGCGCAGGCCGCGAATTGCGAGCGCCTTCCCGACGATTTCTGCGGTGAGTGTGCGACCTGCCAACGCATCGCTCAGCTCGCGGAGCCGCAAAGGCTCCTCGAACAGGGTCTCGCCGAGCGCGGCGAAAGCGCCGATGCTGCTACCGTCGAGCGCGTCCCGCTGATCCTGCAATCGCATCCCGATGTCTGGGCGCTCGTGCCTGACCCGGTCCGCTTGAAGACACCGGTTGCACGCCCCATGCTCCGTATCGGCCAGCTTCGCGCCGTCCAGCGCGCAGCCTATTTCCAGCCTATGGGACGTCGCCGCGTGTTTATTTTGGACGGTGCTGAAACCATGCGCTGGGACGTCGCTAACGTGTTCCTGAAGGTCCTGGAAGAGCCGCCCGGCTCCGCCACACTCATTTTGACGGCGCCTTCTCCTTATGCGCTTTTGCCGACAATTGTCTCGCGCTGCATGCAGTTTCACTTTGCACCTCTTCCCCAAGCCGAGGTCGAACGCATTCTGAAAGCGCGCACTCAGCACAAATCTTCGGAAGTGAAACTCGCCGCGCAACTTTCCGAGGGCAGTCCGGGCCTCGCCATCGAAATGAAAGTCGAAGAAGTGGTTGCGAGGCAGAAGGCGGTCCTGCGGGTTATCGAGCGCGCCGCACGCGGGGAGGGCTTTGCCCAATTGTTCGCCGATACCGCTGCGCTTGCCAAAGATAAAGAGTCTTCCTTCGAGGAACTTCTTGCGGCTTTTTACTCGGTGCTCTGCGACCTGCTGGAAATCACCTCGGGTGTCGCGTCACCACTTCTTCGCAATCCGCATCTGAGGAAGGAGCTGGACACGGTGTCCCGGCTGGCTACCTCGACTTGGGTGATGCGCGCCATTAATGGCATTGACGAGATCGCCGCCGGTGCTCGTCGCAACCTGAATCGTCAGTTAGGCTTGGAGGCGCTCGCTGCCTCACTTGCTCCCATCGAGGCGGGGGGGCGCAAGTAGATTCTTTTGTTCGAAATGGATTAGAGAGAGAATGTAAGAAACCTAAAGCCCATCATTTGCGTCTTATAGGGTGAATCACTCCTCAGATCCCAAGGAGCCATCATGGTGAACCGTCGCATGTTTCGTCCGAGCTTTGTGGACGCCAAGGAAGCAGCACCTCCGCGCGGCCAGCACAATGGGCCTCTCCCCAGCAAGAAGCCTGCTCCCCCGGAAATTACCCATGCCGAAAACTTTTACTGGGTCAAGCAGATGCAAAGCCGCACCTCCATGGTTGTCGTGCTCGAGTCCGGTGAAGAACTGCGCGGATTTGTTGAATGGTACGACCGCGACTGCATCAAGCTGACTCGCGAGGGAGCGCCGAACCTGATGGTCTTCAAGCGCTTCATCAAGTACGTCTATAAAGACGGCGAGGAGTCCTCCGGCGGAGAAGAGTAACCTCTACTTCCCCAGGTTGTGTCCTGCGGCGGCAGAAAATGTCAGCAGCGCTTTTGCCGCCAACGAGCCTGATTCGTTGAATATCTCGCATTCTGTGACGATGAAATTGCGTCCTGCCCGCAGTACCCGTGCGTCTGCTTTCACGGTTCCCCCCGGCACAGGCTCCAAATAGTTGATTTTCAATTCCAGCGTGGCGATTTCCGCGCCGCGCGGTATCACCGTGTACGCTGCAATCGCTGCGGTGGTATCGGCGAGCGCCGCGAGAATCCCGCCGTGCACCACACCTTGTATCTGTTTGTGGCTCGGCCGCACATCCAGCCGGAAAATCGCGCGGCCGTCGTGCACGCTTTCGACATCAAACCCCAGCAGTTCTGTCGCTTTGCTCTCTCGCATGCGCTGGCGCACCAGCTCCGTAATCCTTTTTTCTTCCCTGCTCAATTTTCGCACCCGAGCCATGTTCTCCTCAGTTCTTCAATATGCCGATAATCCGCCGTCCAGCGGTATCGCCGTTCCCGTCATCCACGAGGATTCCTCCGACGCCAGGAACACGGCCAGCTCCGCAACTTCTTCCGGTTTCCCAAACCTCCCGAGCGGTAGCGTTGCCAGGCGCGCTTCACGGGCCCTCTTCCCTTCCTCTGTGGAGGAAAACAGGTCCCGGACAAGCTCTGTCTCCACGATCGACGGACAAATGCAATTCACCCGTATGTTTTCATGCGCGTGGTCCAGAGCCATTGCCTTCGTGAGCATCGTGACCCCGCCCTTGGAAGCACAATAGGCCGCGCGATCTTTCATCGCTACCAAACCCAATATCGACCCCACGTTTACAATCGTCCCGCCACCAGCCCGGCGCATCGCTTTAAGCACAGCGCGAGACATAAGAAACGGACCCTTTAGATTCGTCTCCATCAGCTGGTCCCACTCCTCTTCCGAGATGCTCTCGACGGTTGAAACGCTCAGCGCTCCGGCATTGTTTACCAGCACATTGACCCGGTCAAATACCGCCTCCGCCTCAGCTACAGCCTTCTCGGTATCTGGCGCCTTCGTGACATCGCACACCATGCGCATCGCCTCGCCGCCGCACTCGCGGACCTCTTGCACCACCTTGTCCAACCTCTCCCGGCGCCGCCCCACAATCGCAACCTTGGCACCTTCCCTGGCGAAGGCCAGGGCCATGGCCCTGCCAATCCCCGTTCCTCCTCCCGTTATGATCGCCACCTTCCCTGCCAGTCGTGTCACGTTCTGCCTCAGCCTTGCGTCTAATCGGTGTACCATGCCGCTGGCACTCTGTGTTGGCGGCGGTCCGCGCGACTCTAGCACCCGGTTCAGGTCCTTCGCAAGCGACCCATGGGCTAGGATGGGGAGCGCGGGCCAGGCGTCGGTTTACGGGTTCGCAGTTTGGGCTCTGCCGCGGAGACACACCTCTTGGTGGGCTTCACCAGCCGACGGACAAAGAACCCTGCGGTCACTCTTTTTTGAGGCGGTTTATGCGCATCGGCATCACCGGCTATCCAACGTACGGCGGTTCAGGCGTCGTTGCCACCGAACTCGGCATGGAACTTGCCTCGCGTGGCCACGACGTTCATTTCATCACGTATGCCCCGCCAATTCGCATGAATCAGAATGATCCGCACATTCATTTTCACCAGGCCGCGGTTGTCTCCTACCCGCTTTTCGATCATTCGCCTTATACGCTTTCGCTCGCCACTGAAATGCTCGAAGTCTTCGAGAAGGAGTCGCTCGACCTTCTCCACGTCCACTACGCCATCCCGCATTCGGTCAGCGCCTTGCTCGCCCGCTCCATGGCCGCGCCTCGCAAGCTGCCGTTCATCACTACGCTGCATGGCACGGATATTACGCTGGTCGGCAACAACCGCAGCTTTCTTCCCATCACTCGCTATTCCATCGAGCAGAGCGACGGTGTTACCTCTATTTCTCACTATCTCCTGAGGCGCACCCTCGAGGATTTCGCCATCAAACGCCCTATCGAGGTTATTCCCAACTTTGTGAATTGCGATATTTACCGCCGTGTCGAAAATCCCGGACTTCGTGCCCTCTGGGCTCCGAATGGCGAGGCCATCCTTATGCACCTCTCCAATTTCCGCCCCGTCAAACGTATTATGGATGTCGTCGAAATCTTTGCCCTGGTCCATGAAAAAATGCCCGCAAAACTCATCATGATTGGCGATGGCCCGGATCGCCCCGCCGCAGAGTCTTTGGCGCGCACCAAAGGCATCCACGAAGACGTTCTATTTCTCGGAAAACAGGACAATGTTCAGGAAAAGCTTAGCCTTGCGGACCTCTTCCTACTCCCTTCGCGCTTGGAGTCTTTCGGTCTGGCCGCTCTGGAGGCCATGGCTTGCGAAGTCCCCGTCATCGCCACGAAAGTCGGCGGCGTCCCCGAAGTGGTCGAGGATGGAGTGGATGGTTATCTGGTCGAGCCGGGAGAGGTACAACAAGCCGGGCGCCACGCTATCGAGCTTCTTTCCCGCGCCGACCGCGGCCGCGAAATGGGTCAACTTGCCCGCATGCATGCCAAGAAGAAATTCTGCGCCAATGACGTCATCCCCATGTACGAACGCTACTACGAACAAGTCCTCGCCAATACCAGCTCAGCCGTCGCGGCCCGTTGCGTTCACGATCGTGTCGGATGATCTTTTTCTGCTTGCCTGCGGATGTGTTCCAAGACTCGCAAATGAATACGATGGATGATGTAGTCAGACCATAACTTCCAATACTCTTCCGGCCAGAGCGCGCTCGAATACCATGTTGATCCCGTAAGCCGGGTCTTCCCGCCAGGCAATTCGGTCAGCAAGAACTGTCCTTTACTTGACACGAAGTAGCCACGCAAATGCGCGGGCTCGATATGTCCATAGGGCGAAAGCTCGTGCAACGATGGGGGATTCTCGCTTACGCTGAATTTCAGGAGCCTCGGTTCATCCCATACCTCAATTGGCTCGACAAATGCTCCCGTGGAAAAAATGCACCGACGCGTCGCACCTGCCCCGTGTCCAAGAATCTCGGCCCGAATCGGATACGCGATGCCTGCTTTAAACAGCATCTCTCTTGGAGGGGGGATCTCCGCGAAAGCCACCACTTCCCTCCAGACAACTTCGGGGGACGCGTTCACAAGGATTTCCGACTGAACTTGGAAGGTTCTGGGTTGTGGCCGGGTTAGGTACTCACTGCTTAGAAAAAACGGCATTGCAAGGAGGAGGGCTGACATCATTGCGGGGCTTTGCGAACGGTTCCATGCCTGGAATGAATGCCCAATCAAGGCCCCAAACACAGCCATCAGCATTGCGATAGGAGCGGCCATGAGAATACAAACCAGTCCTTCAACTGCCAGACCGAGCAGTCCGATACCCAGCAGGGTAACTGTTGTCAGCGCGACGGCTATGCTGCCTTCCATTGTCCGCGATTGGCGGTAACCGTAGATCAAGGAGGAGCACTGTCCCATGTCAAAGGGCAAGGCTAGAAACAGCCCCCAACCATAGGATTTCAGATGATTTGTGCTGAAGTAGGTGAGCGCAAAGCCGAACGGCAGTGTCAGGAGCAACGACATCACAGCACTTCCCAGCCGGCCCTGCGGAATCACTCTCTCCAGGAATTTGTTCCTCCCCTGCGCATCAGGTTTTGATACACGAGGTCCTTCTGGTGCCAGGCAAAGGAAGATTAGAAACAGTAAATTAACAAATGGTACGAAAAAGAAAATCACTAGCCATAACGGGAGCGCGGCGCTGCGAAGACGCTTCACACTCAATGTCACTCCAAGCCAAATGAATGGCAGAGCCAGAAGAAGCATACCCAACAGAAACCTCAGATCATTCCCGGAAAGCGTGTTTATTGTGGCGAGTTGTCCCAAGGGAAACCAATAGCTGTAGATGGTCCAGTTCTTATGAAAAAAGTGGGCTGCAACGTAGCGGTCCAGATTGTTCTTAATGGCAAATAGGATGAGCCCGATCATCGCATAAGTTCCTCGGCTCACTTGCCCGTCCCATTTCCAAAGATTCACAAGGCTCATAATTCCACCCGAGAGCAGGACACCGCTGCGCAACTTCGCTGCGCGGCAACCCGCCGGTAGCCGGAATGAAGAACGCTCATCATCCCGGGCACTCTAGATAGCCAAACCAGCGGCCGGGCCCACCAAATCTGCCGCGCCACGGCCAACACCGCATCTGCTCCGCCGGACTGCGTCCCGTCCGAGAGAAGAAAGCGCAACTCCCGCAACAATTCTTCTCCGGTCATCCCCAACAAGGCGCCCACACGAGGATCCTGGAGGGGAGCAACGGCGAATCCGCGCCTCCCCAGAATCGGCGCAAGCCACTGCGCGATGCGCGTACAAAAGCCGCATTCTGCATCGAAAAACAGCCAGCCGCGTGCATGGCGTCCTTTTCCGTCCGTGTATTCACTCGCCAGCGAAATCATGGCCCTGCCCTCTTCTCTGCGAATCCGCTCTGCGAAACTCGACGCTCTCAGCGCTTCTGCGTCATCATTGCTTTTCTCTTCTGCTCTTAATGCTGTTCAACTATTGACGCTGCCAGTCAATGCTTCTTATCCCGCCTTTTTCTTCTCCGTTCCCAATAAAGTGATTACCTTCCCGCGTAGTTTTCCCACGCCCTTTAATGCGCCTGCCGGCATTCGCAGGACCTCTTCAAACAGACCGCTCATGGTGGTCAGAAATTCCAACATGCTTTCCAAGCGCTCGCGCGTGTAGGCCTCTCCCTGCGCCCCACTCTTCAATTCCTGCACGCACTCCGCCAGCACCCTTAAGGTCGGATCGATCTCCCGCCGCTTGCGCTCTTCGGATACCGTGCGAAAGATCTCCCAGACATCCTTGGCCGTCTCGAAATGATCGCGCCGGTCGCCTAACACATGCACCACGCGCACGATCCCCCAGCCTTGCAGTTCGCGCAGGCTGGTGCTGACGTTCGACCGCGCCACCGCCAAAGTCGCAGCGATTTCGTCCGCCGGCACGGGATGCGGCGCGAGAAACAGCAAAGCGTGCACCTGCGCCACGGTGCGGTTGATGCCCCACTTGGTGCCCATCTCGCCCCAGTGGAGAATGAATTTCTGTGCTACAGGAGTGAGTGTACTTTTGGATGTGTCTGTCATTTCAGTATATACTGAATATACTGACAGAACAGACGACTGTCAAGCCTTTTCTTTGTCCGTCCTTTTGCGGAATTCCTCGTCTATAGCACGCTGACTTCCGGGATCACCGGCACCAGTTCCGGCACGTCGATCCGGATGGTCGTTCCCTGCCCTTCCTGGCTTTCGATTTCCAGGCGGAAATCGGCGCCATACAACACCCTCAACCGCTCTCGCACATTACTCAGCCCTATGCCTTCCACGTAGACGTGTGGCAACTTCTCTTCGGAAATGCCCACACCGTTGTCGGCGATCTCAATGTGCAACCGCTTCTCGCGGTTCGAGGTACGCAAGCAGATTCGCCCGCCTTCGAGTTTAGGTGCAAGCCCGTGTTTCAGGCTGTTCTCAACGATTGGCTGGAGCAACATGCTGGGAATAAACGTTTCCAGCGTGTCCTGGTGAATCTCTTTTACAATCTCGAGGTTATCCTGGCCGAAGCGAGCCACTTCGATATCGAGGTAATCGTCAATAAACGAAAGTTCTTCCCGCAGCGGCACAAAGGTCTCGTGCTTGCGCAGGAGCCGGCGCAGAATATTGCTCAACTTCAATACCACCCGGCGGGCGCTATCCGGATCCAAGCGAATTAGCGCCGAAACGGTGTTCAGTGTGTTAAACAAAAAGTGCGGATTGATCTGGCTGGACAGCGCATCCATCCTCGCCCGCAGGAGCAATTGTTGATGGCGTTCCAGGTTCATCTCGATTCGCGTGTTGTTCCAAATCTTTAGTGGTGCCGCCACGCTCATCAATGTGCCGAGCACCACCAGACACAACATCCAGTTCCAGCGCGGATCAATCGCGAAGAGCCAATTTGGTTTGGTGGCCATGACCAGCGCCACACGCCCTACTTCCAGCCCCACGCAGGTGAGCAGCGGCAACATTTCCCACATGATCTCGCCATCGCGAATCAGACGCATAATGGCCTTCGGAATATTCAGGAAGGTGAACGGCCCGAAGCTCCACAGGTCTTCTTTGTCGGGAATCGCTTGACGGATGAGCCCGCCGAGCAAGCCGGCGGTGGAGGCCGCTGGCATCGCCAGCCATTCGTGGCCCATCAGCGCAGGAATGGTGATAATGGCGCCGCCGATGGGTCCGACCACGCGCCCGCCAAGCAAACCCATAAGAAATGCACCTTCCAACGAGAGATCGGCGAACTGATACGCCCGGCTCACCAGCCGCAGAGTTACCCCCACGATCAACGCTGGCGTCATGAACAGCATCAGCTTGAGTTTCTGGTCTGGATCACGCTGTTCCGTGAACAGCACACGTCGGAATGTATTCCACCGGGCCAACAGCGCCGCGATGGAGGAAGCCACGCCCACCTTCAAGAGCAGCGTAAACAGGAGTTCGCGGATTGTCAGCGTGATGTCCATCGTTCGTTGGCTGCGTTTGGCCTACCCTAGCCAATCGCTGCTCCATTGTAAAGAATTCGCAGGAAAGAACCCATGGTGCCGCGGCATCTGTTTCGGTCCCTGCTATACTGAAATATTCCTATGCCCACAAAAATCTCCACCAAGAAAATCACGCGCGGTGTATCGAGTGTGCGCATGATCGCGCATGCGGAACTGCCCACGCGCTTCGGGCAATTCACCATTTATGGCTTCACGGGAAGTCGCCCGCAGGAAGAAGCTGTTGCCCTTGTGCGGGGGAACCTGAAAGGCCGCACGGCCCCGCTCGTGCGCGTGCACTCCCAGTGCCTCACGGGCGATGTGCTGACTTCGCTTCGCTGCGACTGCCGAGCCCAGCTGGAGCTTTCGTTGAGAAAAATCGGCCAGGCGCCTTCCGGTGTGCTTCTTTATTTGCCGCAGGAAGGTCGCGGGATCGGGCTCATGAACAAGCTCCGTGCTTATCAACTGCAGGACGACGGCATGGACACTGTGGAAGCAAACGTCTCGCTGGGATTCGCTGCGGACGCCCGTGAATACGACTTCCCCGCACAGATTTTGAAAAAGCTGGGCGCCAAACGGATTCGCCTTCTCTCCAACAATCCCGACAAGGTCCAGCAACTTGTGTCCGCAGGCATTCAGGTGGTGGAACGAGTTCCCTGCCAGCCCCGGATCTCGAAGACTTCCCGCAAGTACATGCAAACCAAGAAGCGTAAGATGGGGCACTTGTTGCAGGGCTTGTAAACCGGATTCCCTGGAGGATGGGTGTGACGCCTACAATTCAGCAGCGTGTCCGCTTTTGCACTTCACCGCAAACTCTCTTCGATGTCTATCTTGATTCCCGCAAGCACTCGCAATCGACTGGGGACCCTGCCAGGACCAGCAAAAAAGTTGGAGGCACCTTCGCAGCGTTCGGCGGACAACTCGAGGGCAAAAACTGCTGATCGTTCCGGGAAAGCAAATCGTAGAACTCTAGCGCGCGAGCCACTGGAAGAAAGAAGACTGGTCGATACTCATCTTGACCTTTAACCGGGTGGCAGGCGGTACGCAAGTGGACCTCGTCCACGTCGGCGTTCCCTCTTACGATCAAAAGGTGTGCGCGAAGGCTGGCCCCGCTATTACTGGCGCCCCTGGAAAAAATACCTCGCCAAAAAATAATGGCGGCTCGCTGCTGACGCCGGACATGCTGCTTCGTTCACCGCTTCCTGATTTCTTGGCCTCAGCCCCCACCTACGAAGTGAACAATCTCCAGACGATCGCCCGCAGCTACTTGCGTCTCTGTCCATTTTGCCCGCGGCAGAATCTGCAGGTTGTATTCCACCGCCACGCGCCCTGCGTTCAATCCCAATTGAGCCAGCAAATCCGCCACGCGGGTTCCCGCCGGCGTTTCTTGAGTCTTGCCATTCACCTGGATCACAATCTCATTTGCCATACGCATCCTCACACAGCAGGCACGCGCTGCTTTGCTCGCAGTGCAAATCGCAACTGGCCCTGTCTGTTACTTTCTTCCGCACGAATCATGAAAGCCGCGTCGTTGCCCGAAATCCTGGGCATTTCAAAATCAATTTGTGCCCGGCCATCGGCTCCCGTTTCAGCTTTGTAGGCAGCTCGCCCATTGGCGCCTTCTATCTCTACTCTCACACGCGCGTTCGCAACTGGTTCTCCGCGTTCCTCGCGCACAGTGAGTTCGAGGGTCGCCCGTCTCCCTTTCAGCCAAGAACTCGCATTCGCCAGTTCCAACACCAACTTGTGCGGTTCGGAAACTACCGGCTCCTTCTTCCGGGGCGGTTCCCCCACGCCTTGGTCGGCTCTTGGAACGGCAACCTGCTCCACGGAGAAGCTCGGCAAACTCACTTCCGCCGCCGGCGCTTGCATGCTGTGGGGAATTGCCAGTTGTAGCTCGCCCGAACGAATTTCTTCGAGAACCGCCCGATGTTGCTCGTCCAGGCGCAATTTCATGGCTTGCCGGCGATCTTCATCGAGAGGCAGCAGATCGTAATAATTGTTTGTCCGCCGGTGTAGGACTTTTCCTTTGAAATAAACGGTGGTGTCAATGAGCGCGCGGGATTCACCGCGGTCTTCCGTTTGCACATGGAAAATCACTGCCCCGAGTTTGATATTGGTATTGTGGCCGAACACCATTGTGAAAAGTTACTCCCCACCATTCTGATTTCTCGGGCCAGTCTTCACTCTCCGTGGCTCTCCACCCGGAATTCTCGTCGGAATATTTGACCGGGTGCGTCGCAATAGATATTATAGCCCTTTGACTATGACCCCTTCCGGTTTGCATGCATACGTTCCTCTACTGATACACCTGCTCATGGCGGCGGTCTTGGCTGGTGCTCTTCTTATCCTTTCCAGCCTGATCGGCTGGCGGCGTCCCAGCAAAACCAAGCAGCAGCCCTACGAATGCGGCATGACCCCCACCGGGGACGCCCGCAAACCGTTCTCCGTCAAATTTTACCTGGTGGCCATGGTTTTCATTCTTTTCGACGTTGAAGCCATCTTTCTTTATCCGTGGGCGTACATTTTCAAGGATTTGGTTCGCAACTCGGCAACCAAGTGGTTTGGTTTCATAGAAATGATGTTTTATGTGGCCATCCTGTTGGTCGGTTATTTCTATCTCTGGAAAAAGGGCGCACTGGACTGGCATAAATCACAATAGTAGTACCGCCCACTGAGGAAATCGCTAACGTGACGCAGCAAGCCAACTCAAACGCTGCTGTTGTTGTCGAACAACTTCGCGCCTGGAACCCTCAGGCCGTTTCTCGGGTGCTCCAATACCGGGGAGATACAACCATCGTTGTTCCTAAGGAGTTGCTGCGGCCCACCGCGCAACAGTGTAAAGATAATCCGGCGTTGCAATTCAATCTCTTGAGTGACGCCACCTGTGTGGACCGCTTCCCTGTCGAGCCGCGCTTCGAACTGAACTACCAGCTTGTCTCCATTCCGCGCCTCCAACGCATCGGCCTGCGCACCAGTGTCAGCGCCCAGCATGCAGTCGTTGATTCCTTAGAACCTCTTTGGGTCGGCGCCAACTGGCTGGAGCGCGAAATTTTCGACTTGTTTGGAATCCACTTCGAAGGCCACACCGACTTGCGCCGTATTTTGCTGCCGGAAGGTTTTGAAGGCTTTCCTCTCCGCCGTGATTTCCCCACGGAGGGCCGGCGTTAGCTTCCGCCAGGCGACCAATGACTACCGTTGAGACAGCCACCGGCACCACGAAAACAATGGTCCTCAACATGGGGCCTCAACACCCCTCGACGCATGGGGTGCTGCGCGTTCTTCTCGAGCTTGACGGCGAGAATGTGGTCTCCGCCGTTCCCGACCTGGGTTATCTCCATACCGGGATCGAAAAGAGTTGTGAAGACAAGACCTATTCACAAGCGATCACTCTCACCGATCGCATGGACTATCTTAATCCGCTGGGCAACAACCTGGTCTATTGCCTTGCCGTAGAAAAACTCCTGGGCCTCGAAATTCCGGAACGCGCGCAATACATTCGCGTCATGATGGTTGAACTCCAGCGCATTTCTTCCCACTTGGTCTGGCTCGGTACTCATGCGCTGGACATGGGTGCTATGTCGGTGATGCTCTATTGTTTCCGCGAGCGCGAGGAGATCCTGAAAATTTTTGAGCGTTTCAGTGGGCAGCGCATGATGACCAGCTACATCCGCATCGGGGGCGTGGCACTCGAGCCTCCAGCCAGCTGGCGCCCGCAGGTCAAGCGTTTCCTGGAGATGATGCCGGCTCGCGTTGACGATTACGAGGCCCTTCTCACCAAGAATCGCATCTGGCAGAATCGCCTGAAAGGTGTGGGTTACCTTTCGGCCGAGGATCTTATCGCTCTCAGCACCACCGGTCCGGGACTGCGCGCCGCAGGCGTGCCTCTTGACAATCGGAAATGCTTCCCCTATTCGTCCTACGAAGAATTCGACTTCGATGTCCCCACGCGCGTGGAGTCCGACTGTTACGCCCGGTACCTCGTTCGCGTCGCCGAAATTCGCGAGAGTCTGAAGATCGTCCGCCAGGCCATGGACAAAATCACGGAGCAAGGCCCTTACAAGGCCGAGGCTCCCGGCATTATTCCGCCGCCACGCGAAAAAATGAAAACCGAGATGGAAGCGCTCATCTACCATTTCAAGATTTTTACAGAAGGTTTTTCGCCTCCTCCCGGAGAAGCTTACGTTGCCGTGGAATCCCCGCGCGGTGAGCTGGGCTGCTTCATCGCCAGCGACGGCTCGCCCAAGCCTCTCCGTGTGCATTTCCGTGCGCCCTCGTTTGTCAATCTGCAAGCCCTGCCTAGGATGATTAAGGGTCAGCTCATCGCCGATACCGTCGCCAGCATCGGCACCATCGACATCGTGCTTGGAGACGTGGACAGGTAATATGGAACTCTCGCCAAAACTTGCTGCAAGGTTTGAACGGCTGCAGAACAGTTATCCTGTCAAGCGCAGCGCGCTCATCCCCATGCTGATGTACGCTCAGGATGAATACGGCCACATCACCGATGCGTTGATTCTTGAAATCGCTGGCCGGCTCGATCTCAAACCAGTGCAAGTGGAAGAAACCCTGGAATATTATTCCATGCTGCACCGCAAACCCGCGGGCAAGCATCACGTTCAGGTTTGCACCAATGTCGCTTGCATGCTTCGCGGCGGCGCCGAGCTGCTCGAACACGCCAAAAAGAGACTGGAAATCGGCCACAAGGAAACTACCGCGGACGGGGTCTTCTCCTTGGAAGAAGTCGAATGTATCGGCGCTTGCACAGGCGCTCCCGCGATGCAGGTCAATTACGACTTCTACGAAAATCTTACGCCCCTCACGTTTGATCGCATCATCGAAGACCTCGATAAAGGCATTCGCCCTGCTCCCGTGCCCGTCATTACTGGCGCTGTCCGCGAGCGCGACAAACTTGAGACTCCTCTCATCAGCAAGCGCTGGGGCCTGAAGGATTCCCACAAGATCGACGTCTATCTCCAGAACGGCGGCTATCAGGCTCTCGAAAAAGCCCTGAAGCAAATGACGCCCGAATCCATCATCGACGAGGTCAAAAAATCAAGCTTGCGCGGCCGCGGTGGCGCCGGCTTCCCCACCGGCATGAAGTGGTCCTTCGTTCCAAAAGACTCGCCGAAGCCCAAGTACGTTATCTGCAATGCGGACGAATCAGAACCGGGGAGTTGCAAAGACCGCCCGCTCATGGAAATGGATCCGCACCAGTTGATCGAAGGCATTACGATTGCCGGGCGAGCTATCGACGCGCACCGTGGGTTCATCTACATCCGCGGCGAATACCGCTACGTTCTTGACATCGTGGAGGCCGCCATCGCTGAGTCCTATGCGCGCGGCTATCTTGGAAAAAACATTCTGGACTCCGGCTTCGATTTCGATCTCCTGATTCACACCGGCGCCGGCGCCTACGAGTGCGGCGAAGAATCCGCGCTCATGGAATCGCTTGAAGGCAAGCGGGGTTATCCGCGCATCAAGCCGCCCTTTCCCGCCATCGTGGGCCTCTACGGGTGCCCGACCATAATTAATAATGTCGAGTCGCTGAGCTCCGTCCCTGCGATCATCCTCGAAGGCGGTGAATCCTACGCGAATCGCGGCACGCCAAAAAATGGCGGCACACGCCTGCTATGCGTCTCCGGTCACGCCAACAAACCTGGAATTTATGAGATTCCTCTCGGCATGAACATGAAAAAGTTCATCGACGAAGTTGCCGGTGGCGTTCCCGGCGGAAAAAAAGTCAAGGCCGTCATTCCCGGTGGTAGTTCCTGCCCCCTCCTCAAGGGCGACGAGATCGATATTCCCATGGATTACGATTCCCTGGCCAAAGCTGGCTCGATGCTTGGCTCCGGCGGCATGGTTGTAATCGATGAAGACACCTGCATGGTGGACATGGCGCGGCGCATCATGCATTTCTACGCGCACGAATCTTGCGGCTGGTGCATCCCTTGCCGTGAAGGGACGACCTGGCTTCGCAAGACTCTCGAGCGCTTTCATGCCGGTTATGGCCGCCCCGAAGACATCGACACGGTTGGCGATCTCGCCAGGAATATGTTGGGCCGCACCTTCTGCCCGCTTGGCGATGCCGCAGCCCTGCCAACCATCAGTATCGTCACCAAGTTTCGCAACGAATTTGAGGATCATTTGCACGGCAAGTGTGCTTACAAGTCCGCGGAAGCTCTTGTCGGTTCGCGGTAGGGCTCCATGGCCGAAACAAAACTGATCAATTTAAAAATCGACGATCGCGATGTTCAAGTGCCCCCGGGGACGCTCGTCATTGAAGCGACGCGACGTCTTGGCATTGAAGTTCCCTCGTTCTGCTATTACCCCGGCCTCTCGTTGCAGGCGGCTTGCCGCATGTGCCTGGTCGAAGTCGAAAAAGCCCCGAAACTGCAGACCGCGTGCACTCTCGTCGCCACGGAAGGCATGGTCGTTCGAACGAATACGGATCAGGTTCGCAATGCCCGCAAGTACATGCTGGAATTCTTGCTCAGCAATCATCCGCTGGATTGTCCCGTCTGCGACAAGGGCGGCGAGTGCGAACTCCAGGACATGGTCTTCCGCTACGGCGCCGATTCCAGCCGCTTCATCGAGGAAAAGATCCATCGCCCCGAGGAAAAGTGGTCCGACCTCGTCTACTACGATGCGCCCCGCTGCATTCTCTGTTTCCGCTGCGTGCGTGTCTGCGACGAGGGCATGGACGTGAAGGCTCTTGGAGTCGGCTTGCGCGGCGCCAACTCCGTCATCATTCCCAATGGCGGCGACCATCTTGATTGTGAAGAGTGCGGCATGTGCATTGACATCTGTCCCGTCGGCGCTCTCACCAGCGGCACTTATCGCTACAAGACCCGCCCCTGGGAAATGCAATATGTCTCCACCATCTGTACGCACTGCTCCAACGGCTGCAAAACCACTCTCAGCGTGCGCAATCACGAAATTCTACGCGCCAATAATCGTGACCTCTCCGGCATAAACAAGGAATTTTTGTGCGTCAAAGGCCGCTTCGGATTCGATTTCACGAACCATCCTGAACGCATCAAGCAACCGCATCTCCGTAAGGGAGGTAAGCTCTATCCCGCTTCGTGGGAAGAAGCCGCACAAGCTGCCGCCAAGAAGCTTAAGGAGATTCATGCCGCCAATGGCGCTGACTCCATCGGTTTTATCGGTTCCAATCGCACCTCGAACGAAGAAAACTACCTCCTTCAGCGCCTGGCTCGCACAACCTTCGGCACCAACAATATTGATCACCATCGCACCGCTGATTACACCGGCCTGATTACCGCCCTCGGCGAACGGGCCGCCGGTTCCACTCTCACGATGGAGCAACTCTACGCCTCGAAGGCCGTTCTGGTCATTGGCAACGATCCATCGAATCAGAACCCGCTGGTCGCCTGGCAAATTCGTGCCGGTATTCGCCACCACGGCACAAAACTCTTCCTCATCAATGCAAGCCAGATCAAGCTCCAACACAACGCCACCCGGTCTGTGCAGATTCCCGCGGGCCAGGAACCTGCCGCTGCTCGTTGGCTCGCGACGGGCGAAAATCAATTCCTGCAAGACATCGCCGAGCAACTTGCTGCCCTCAAGTCGGCTCTCGAAACGGAGCAGGACGTTGCGATAGTCTTTGGCTCGGAACTCAGCGGGGCGGCCATCAAGCATCTTGTCGACTTTGGCTCCAAACTCCAGGGCGTGACTCGCTATATGGCTCTTGGTGATTATGCGAACTCACGCGGAGCGGCCGATATGGGAGTGCTTCCCGATCGTCTCCCTGGCTACGCTTATCTCGACGACAATTCAGTCTCCGGCTCCCTTCAAAACCTTTGGGGGGCGCAAGTTCCAACGAAGCCAGGCCTGACTGCTCCGCAAATGGTCGAAGCCGCTCAGTCCGGTAAACTCAAAGCTCTTTACGTCGTCGGCGCGAACCCGCTGAAGCATTTCGGCAAGTCTGGTGCCGGCCGCGGCAACCTCTCGTTGCTCATCGTCCAAGAAATGTTCCTGACCGAAACCGCGCAACAAGCCGACATCGTCTTCCCTACCGCTTCAGCCTACGAGAAGGACGGCACGGTTACTAACACCGCTGGTGAAATCCAGCTTCTTCGCAAGGCGGCCGAGGTCATGGGCACGCGCTCGGACTTCGATCTCCTTCGCATCCTCTCGCATCAACTCGAAAAGCTGGGTCTGGGCAAGGCTTTCCACTTCAAAAATCCCGCTGCAGTCTTCGAAGAGATTCGCAAGGCCGTCCCTGGCTACAACGTCCAGGCCGCGGGGCTTCTTACCGGTGGTGCCGAACCGGCCAGGATCCAGTTTTCCAAGAACGGTCACGCACCCTACGATGTTCCCGTTCAGCTGATTCGCTCCGCCAACGACAACCTTTTCACCAGCGGCTCGCTCGGCCGCTTCTGCACCATGATGCATTCTCTGCCGGAGGCGGAAGCCAAGCCGTGAACGAATTCCTGACCCAGTACGCGTTCCTCATCGTTCCGATCATCAAGATTGTGATACTCATCTTCCTCGTGCTCACCGTCGACGCCTATCTCACTTGGATCGAGCGTAAGGTGATCGCCCATATCCAGGCGCGCTGGGGACCACACCGCGTCGGTCCTCACGGACTTTTGCAGCCGCTCGCCGATGGCCTCAAATTCATCATGAAGGAAGACCCCTTGCCTGCCAGCGTGGACAAGATTGCTTACTTCCTCGCGCCCTTTATCACCCTCATGCTGGCTCTCACCTCGCTGGCGGTGATTCCGTTCGGCCCCGGGCACTTCAAGATTTGGGGCTACGAATCGACTATCGGTATCGCCGACGTGAATATCAGCTTGCTGGTTCTGTTCGCGATCACCGCTCTTGGGGTATACGGCGTGGCTCTTGCCGGCTGGGCCTCCAACAACAAGTATTCCCTGCTCGGCGGGCTGCGCAGCTCCGCGCAGATGATCAGCTACGAACTCGCTCTGACCCTCTCCGTAGTTGGCGTTCTGCTCATCTCGGGCGACTTCAGCCTTCGCGGCATCGTCGAACAGCAGGGTGCTCACGGCAGAGGCCTCCGCGACTGGAACATCATCCCGCAGTTCATCGGCTTCATCTGTTTCTTCATCGCCGCCATTGCTGAAACCAATCGCGTTCCTTTCGACCTGCCCGAGGCCGAATCCGAACTCGTCGCTGGTTTCCACACCGAATACGCCAGCATGAAGTTCGCCATGTTTTTCATTGCGGAATACACCAGCATGATCACGGTTTCCTGCCTCGCCACGATTCTCTTCTTCGGTGGATGGATTTCCCCCTTTCCGACCACTTGGACCTTTGCGATATACTTACCCTCGGTCCTGTTGATTCCTCTTGGACTTTGGGTGATCTACGACGGTGTCCGCTACGAAACCATTTTCGGCCGCGTCCTCCTCCCCGGCGTGGGCACGATCCTCCTCGCTCTTGGCATTGCTTTGCTCCTTTTTCCTTCCGCTAACGCTCTTGTCCAGGGACCGTTCTGGTTTTTCGCCAAGGTATTCACATTCTTGTTCATCTACATCTGGATGCGAGGCACGCTGCCGCGCTTTCGCTATGACCAGTTGATGAGTTTCGGCTGGAAGTTTCTCCTACCGGTTTCCATCGCCAATGTAGTGCTGACAACCATTGCTGTTATCTTGTGGGGAAAGCTCTAATGGCCCCCTCTCTGATCATTTTCTTCGTTCTTGCTGCCCTCGCGATCTTCGGAGCAGTCAGCCTGATCCTCCAGCGGCACCCCATTCACAGCGCCCTCTCTTTAATCGTCGTTATGGTCGCCCTCGCAGGCTTGTACCTTCTTATGGGTGCCGAGTTCGTCGCTGCTGTGCAAATTATCGTTTATGCCGGCGCCATCATGGTTCTCTTTGTCTTCGTCATCATGCTTCTAAACGCTGGCGAAGAAGAACGGACGAATTTCTCGAAACTTGCCAGATTCGCGGGTATACCTCTCGCTGTCGCCGTCTCCGGATTTATCGCTGCAGCCCTCATGCAATCCGCTGGTGCTTCCACGGCTACCGGTCCTAGCGGCGTTCTGACGTCCACGAAGACGCTTTCCATGATGCTGTTTAAGGACTTTGTTTACCCCTTTGAACTGACCTCGTTCTTGGTGCTTGTCGCCATCCTGGGCGCCATTGTGCTTGCCCAGCGGGAGAACTGACCATGGTGCCGACGAACTATTACCTGATTCTTAGTGCCATTTTGTTCGGGCTCGGTATCGTCGCTTTCGTCTTTAAGCGAAACATCATCACCCTGTTCATGGCCATCGAACTAATGCTCAACGCCGTCAACCTCGCATTTGTGGCCTTCAGCCAGGCTCTCGGAAAGCCTGAGGGCGCCGTTTTTGTCCTGTTCGTCATTGTGGTCGCGGCTGCGGAAGCGGCTGTTGGCCTCGGAATCATTATTCTGACCGCGCGCAACCGCCGTTCGCTCAACGTCGAGCGCATCAATCTCTTAAAACTCTAATGCCCATACTCGAACATCTCTGGATCATCCCGTTGCTGCCGCTGCTTGGCTCCGCCATCAATGGACTATTCGGCGCAAAGTGGTCCAAGAGCAGGGTCAATATTTTTGCGCTTGGCTCCACGGGCCTCTCCTTTCTCTGTGCCGTCGAGGCTGTCCGTGAGTTCCTTGCCTACTACGACGCAACTCATCAGGCATTCGTAAAACATTTTGTAAATTGGATCGTGGCTTACAAGGATCTGACGATCGGGCTCGACCTGCAAATCGATCACCTGACTGTCGTGATGCTTATGGTCGTGACCGGTGTGGGCTTCCTGATCCACATCTACTCTACCGGTTACATGGCTCATGAAGGGGGCTACTACCGTTTTTTCTCCTACCTGAATCTCTTCATGTTCTTCATGCTGCTTCTCGTCCTCGCCGCCAACTACGTCGTTCTCTTCGTTGGCTGGGAGGGTGTGGGCCTCTGCAGCTACTTGCTCATCGGTTTCTATTTCCTCAGGCACTCGGCAGCGCAAGCGGGCAAGAAAGCTTTCATCGTAAATCGTATCGGGGACTTCGCGTTCATGCTGGGCATGTTCCTGCTCTTCCGCACATTCCATTCGTTGAATTTCGCGGCAATTTTTGACGCTGCCGCCAAACTGCCTCCCGATAGCATGGGGCAATTCGGCACGCTCACCATCGCTTGCATCCTGCTCTTCATTGGCGCTACGGGTAAGTCCGCACAGATCCCTCTCTATGTCTGGCTACCGGATGCCATGGAAGGTCCCACGCCCGTGAGCGCCCTGATCCACGCGGCCACCATGGTTACCGCCGGCGTCTACATGGTCGCGCGCTCCCACGTGCTCTTCTCGCACGCTCCCACGGCCATGTACATCGTCGCGGTTGTTGGCTGCGCCACGGCTTTCTTCGCCGCCACCATTGGTTTGGTTCAGCCGGACATCAAGAAAGTTCTCGCGTATTCTACCGTCAGCCAGTTGGGCTACATGTTCCTCGGGTGCGGTGTCGGCGCGAACGGCGCGGGCATTTTCCACTTGATGACTCACGCGTTCTTCAAGGCTCTCCTCTTCCTCTCGGCCGGCAGCGTCATCCATGCTATGGGTGGCGAACAGGATATGTGGAAGATGGGCGGGCTTTCCTCCAAAATCAAAGTCACTTTCTGGTGCATGTTATTCGGCACCATTGCTATCGCAGGTTTCTTTCCCTTCGCCGCCTTCTTTTCCAAGGATGCCATTCTTTTTGCCGCCTACAATTCCGAGGAGAACGGCAAGGCCCTTTATGCCGTCGGCTTGCTGGCGGCGGTTCTGACCTCGTTCTACATGTTCCGCCTTATCTGGCTGACCTTTTTTGGCAAGCCTCGCTTTGACGAGCGTCACGTCCACGTTCACGAATCGCCAAAAAATATGACCGTGCCCCTCATGATTCTTGCTTTTTTTTCTTTGACCGGCGGCTGGCTCGCTTTCCCCGCCCTTCTTGGCGGCAAGGACTACTTCACGGAATTCCTTGCTCCTGTTTTTGGTCCTGCGGAAGTGGCCGGCGGTGAGGCCTCGCAGTCTCTTGAGCATATGCTCTCGCTTGTGGCCGTGGGGGCCGCCACCCTCGGACTGATCGTGGCCTGGCGGATGTACACCAAGGGCGCGCAACGCGGCACCTCTACCGGGCTGCTCAAAATCCTTTACAACAAGTATTACGTCGACGAGTTGTACCAAGCCGCTGTCGTTAACCCGCTTGTGTGGATTTCCCGTAACATCCTCTGGAAAACAGTCGACGACGGGATCATCGACGGCATTGTCAATGGTGTTGGCAGCAGTACGTCCGCTGTTGGCGACACCGTGCGGCACACGCAGTCCGGCAATACCCGCAGTTACGCTGTCTGGGTTCTTGTCGGCGCGGTCGTGATTTTCGCGATTATCTTCTGGCCGATTCTTCACCCGCTCTTTTCTGGAACGGTGACGGGAGGGGTGCACTGATCATGCTTACGGGCAACCTCCTCACCGTCCTGATTTTCTTCCCCTTCGTTGGGGTTCTGGCGATTCTCTTGCTCCACAACGACGACCACCTCTGGATCCGCCGGATCAGCCTCGTCGTCGGCATCGTGGAATTCCTGCTTTCCTTTATTCCCGTCTGGGCCGTCACCCCCGGTTCCACTGGCTTTAAGCTTGAGGTCTTCCATCCGTGGATCACTTCGCCGCATATCAACTATCATCTCGGCGTCGACGGCATCAGCATCTTCCTCGTTCACCTGATTACCTTGCTGACGCCCATCGGCATTCTGGCCTCCTGGAAGGACATCAAGCATCGCGTCAAGGAGTTCCACATCATGCTTCTCCTTCTAGAGGTGGGCGTGATCGGCATCTTCCTCTCTCTCGATCTCTTCCTCTTCTTCCTTTTCTGGGAGTTTGGCCTTATTCCTCTGGCTTTCCTGATCGGCATCTGGGGCCATGAGCGCCGCCTCTATGCCGCCATCAAATTCCTGATCTACACGATGGCTGGCTCGATCTTCATGCTCGTCGGCATTATCTGGCTCTACAACATGACCGGCACGTTCGATTTCGTGGCCATTGAGGATTTGATTCAGCGCGGCGCTCTTTCTTTTTCTCCGCGAACCGAAATGCTGTTGTTTCTTTCCTTCTTCATCGCCTTCGCCATCAAGGTTCCCCTGTTTCCATTCCACACCTGGCTGCCGGATGCGCACACGGAAGCGCCGACGGCGGGTTCTGTCGACTTGGCTGGCGTTCTGCTGAAGACTGGCGCCTACGGCATCATCCGCTTTTGTCTGCCTCTCTTCCCGGAGGCGTGTCGCCGCGCGGCACCGTACATCGCCGTGCTGGCTATCATCAGCATCATCTACGGCGCTCTCGTGGCCATGGTCCAGCCGAACCTGAAGAGGCTCGTCGCCTATTCTTCCATTAGCCACATGGGCTTCGTCGTACTCGGCACCTTTGCGTTCACAAACATCGCCCTGCAGGGCGCCGTCTTCCTGATGATTGCGCACGGCATCTCCACGGGCACGCTGTTCCTCCTGGTTGGCATGCTTTACGAGCGCCGGCACACCTTCGAGATCAGTGAGTTTGGCGGCCTTGCTACGCCCATGCCTCGCTACGCCGCGTTTTTCCTGTTCGCCGTTCTTTCTTCTCTCGGTCTTCCTTTGCTCAACGGCTTCGTGGGCGAGTTCCTCGTGCTCATCGGCACTTACCAGGTCCACTGGAAGTGGGCCGCGTGGGCCGCGACTGGCGTGATCCTCTCCGCCTGCTATCTGCTCTGGCCTTATCAGCGCGTCTTCTTCGGCGAAATCACGCACCAGAAAAACCAGGAACTGACGGACGTAAATCCACGGGAGAAGTGGGTCCTCGTGAGCATGTGTTTCCTCATGCTTTGGCTGGGCCTGCACACACGGTTCTTCACCCTGCGCTTCGCTTCGTCCTGTGAGACTATCCTCCAGCAAATGAACCCCAACGTGATGCGCGAAGCTGCGGCGCCGGCCACAACTGATCCAAATGCCGGCAACCATCCCGCAATTTCTATGGAAAGGCTGGCGTCCCACTAATGGATTCCCCGGTCACCACTCCTGACGTTCTCCGCGTTTTGCCGGAGCTTGCCTGGTGCGGCGCTGGTGTCCTGCTGATGCTCTTGCAGCCGTTTCTCAAAAATCGCCAGGCACTCACCTTCCTGGCTATGCTCGGCGCTTCCGCCGGCACCCTGGTCAGTTTCTTCGGCCTTCGCGACCCCGGCAGCGCCTTCTCCGGCCTCGTTCAGGTAGATTTGTTCAGTCTGTTCTTCCATTGGCTCATCGGCCTCGTGTCGTTCCTGGTGATTCTCGCCTCGGATTCCTACCTCGAGCGGGAGAACCTGGAAGCCGCCGAATTCTACGCCTTGATTCTTTTCGCCACAGCCGGCATGGGCGTGCTCGCCTCGGCGCAAGAGTTGCTCACTGCTTTCATCGGTCTTGAAATGTCCTCGATCTCCAGTTACATCCTTGCCGGGTACCGGCGCGATTCCGTCAAGGCCACCGAATCGGCCATGAAATATTTCCTTCTGGGCTCCTTCGCAACGGCATTCTTCCTGTATGGCATCGCCTTAGTATTCGGCGTAAACGGCTCGACGAAGCTTGCCATGCTCGCAACTGCGGATTCCTCCAGCACGCTGCTCCGTCTCGGCCTGACTCTGATTCTCATTGGCCTTGGCTTCAAAGTCGCCGCGGCGCCCTTCCAGATTTGGACTCCTGATGTTTACGAAGGCGCACCCACGCCGGTTACGGCGCTGTTTTCCGCCGGCCCCAAGGCCGCCACTTTCGCTCTCATGCTCCGCATTTTCGCTACGGTGGAAGCCGCCACCTCCTTTTGGTTCTGGGCCTTCTGTATCCTTGCGGCGCTTACAATGTTTGCCGGCAATCTTGGCGCGCTCGCGCAATCCAACGTCAAGCGCCTGCTGGCCTACAGTTCTATCGCTCACGCGGGCTATATTTTCGTGGCCCTTGCCGCGGTTACGACATTGAAATTCCAGGGGCAAGCCGGCGAAAGCTATGCCTACGCTGCCGTCCTCTTCTACCTGCTCAGTTATTCCTTGGTTTCCGTGGGAACCTTCACGATTGTTTCGGAGCTGGGCGGCCGGGGCGAACGCAACTTGAGCATCGACGATTTGGCGGGACTTGGCACTCGCCAACCCTTCGCCGCTGCCACCTTCAGCCTCTTCCTCTTATCCCTGCTCGGCCTGCCCATCACCGCTGGCTTCTTTGGCAAGCTCTATATCTTCACGGCTGCGCTGAAATCCAATCTTCTATGGCTTGCCATCCTCATGGCGATTAACAGCGTCATTGGCGCTTATTACTACCTGCGGCTTCTGGTCGTGATGTACATGCACGAATACAAAGGCACTGTCCCCGCCGACCTGCCGCCGGGACTCAGCCCGACCGCCGCCATGGTCGTCAGCGTCATTGTGCTTGCGACTTTCTACCTCGGCCTCGCCCCCAATCACATCCTGGGAATCGTGCTTAATCCAAGACTGATCATCTCCTCCCTCTAGACCGGTTGCCGCACCGCAAGCTAGTCCGTGTTTCTCGCGAGTCGTATTCTTGCCCATGGCCAAAACACAACCACGCATTGTCATCCTTAACTCTTCACGGCAGTGACTTACCAGACGCCTGGGATAAGGCGGTACCGGACCTTCTCAGCGTACTCCGCATACCCCGACAGCCCCTCGCGGAGCATGGCGTCCTCGACGAGCGTGCGGCGTACGATGAGAGGGAGCAACGGCAGAGACGCCACACTCGCCCACCAGGAACCTAGCGCGAGGCCACTGAGGAGAAAATAAAGTATGCCCCCTGTGTAGCCAGGATGCCGCACAAACCCGTAGGGGCCGGCGGTCTCGACCACTTGCTGGCGGTCGGGCTGCAGTCTGACGGCTGAAGAGAAATACCGGTTCGCCAGCATGGCCCAGGAAAGAATGGCCAATCCAAGAAGCGTCAGCAGCACTGCAGAGATCTGTAGTAAAGCGGAAATCGGCCGCGACCAGTGGCAACGCCCCACATCCAGCCCGGCGATCAGGATTGCAGCCATATACAGCAAAGTGCCAACCGACCGGAAGAGGCGATCGCGATCTCCGGGGCCAGGTTTCAATCTCTCTTGCAAGAGCGACGGGTTTCGAATTTGAAGGACAATCGCAAGCGCCACACCCACGGCGAAATTCACGATGAAGTAGCACCACGCTACCGGAAGATCCGTACGGCCGGCGGACAAGAAGAAAATCAAGCCGCACACGAGATAGTAAGCTATGGCGGTGATGAGGACTTTTGCCATTCGGCAACTCCCTTCGGTCGCTCAAGTCCAGATGCGCTTCGCCGAGTTTCTCGCATTTCTTCGCTGGGCGGGTGGCTTATTTTGGGTATAGCATGGCTACGAAGAAGCGGGAGGACCAGAATGGCCAAGAAAACAAAACTAACCGATGTAGGCGCAAGAATTGGGACAGCAATCGGGAAGGCTGATCGCAAGGCCCGGAAATTCGCAAAAGCGGGCGCAGTGGCAAAGGAAGAGTTGCAGGCAATTGCCAAGCAGGTTGAAGAGTTGAAGCATCAATTGCAAAAGACAACGAAACGGATGAAGAAGGCGCTGAGCTAGAGCGCAAATGAAAGCAGGCCCGTCCGGAGATCCGAACGGGCCGTTGCTCTCCTTACATCTTCAGGTAGAGAACGATGGCGATAACGAAGGTCAATAGGGAGAGAGTTTCCACGAAAACGAGACCGAGAATCATCGAAGCACGGATCGCACCCGAGGCCCCGGGATTGCGCGCCATGCCTTCACATGCCGCTGCGCCGATTCGAGATTGGCCGAGCGCGCCGCCAAAGGCCGCCAATGCCATGCCGAACCCGGCGGCAATGGCTAGGAACGCAGCATGGTCGGAGCCAGCCTTGGCACCTGCTTCTTGTGCAAACGCTGCCGGTGCTACCAGCATCACCAGCGTCAACGCGACTAATGCTATTGCAACCTTCTTCATGACTTCCTCCTTGGAATGCACCGCCAGGAGGTGGTTCCCGGCTCTACGCACTACAACCGGTCTCACACTGTAGCGGCACACAAAATCTCATCAGTGCTCGTCTGCCGTCGCCATACCGAGGTAAATGGTCGGCAGCACGGTAAACACATACGCCTGGATGATAGCGACAAATATATGCAAACCGATGAACGCAAGCGGAATGACTATCGGAAGCACGGCGAGGACCGCACCCAATGGATGGAACTTTTCCCAACCAAAGATGGTAAGTTTGACCAACAAGCTGAGGAAAATCGCATAGAGCAGGTCGCTCGCAAAGATGTTGGCCCATAGTCGAACCGTCAAAGAGAGCACGCGGGCAGCGGTACTTAACAATTCCACGGGAAAGAGAAGGATCCCCAGATATCCGTCTGCCAAGGTCCGTGGCGACCCGGCGAATGTGAGAAGGTAATGCCCTACCCCATGATGGCGGATACCCTGCCAATTGAAATAAACGAAGGTTACGATGGCACAGCCGAGAGGCACGACAACGATAGCGGTGGGCGCGGTGAATGCCGGGAACACGCTCAACAAGTTCGAAAAGAGAATGAATATCGATACCGTGCCCACGATCGCCACATGCTTTCGTGGATCGTGCGCAACGTTTTCATCCAATAGATCGCATATCCCAAACTTCAGTGGATTCGTCAAAAGCATCTCGGCTACTTGCTGGAAGGAACCAGGGCGTTCGGCGGACAGTCGCCGGCGTAAGATCAGGGCGAGCACTGTCCCCACTCCCAGAACAATTAACGACATCACGACGTATTCCGGAATCGGTCTTTCCAAGTCCGACGGCTGAATATGGATTGTCTTAAGGGCGATTCTGGCAATTGGTCCAAAGACGTAATTGAACCAGTGAGTTAGCGCACTTATGTGTTCTTCCATTTACCTGTCCACGGGATGCAGGATTTCATGCACACTGACCGCCATCGCGGCCGCTCCCAAGGCGCACAAACCAAAAATCATGCTTAATACGGGAACGTTTAGATACTTAAAAATAACATAGACAGCCAGGCCTATCAACCCGTAGCGGAAAACGGAGTGGAAATAAGTGCCGAGGGGAACTCTTACTTTTTCCTGAATGGACTGCGCGGCCACGGCTTCCGTAAGTGCGTCGAGCCCTTGTTTCAGCCAGCGAAAATTGAGCCATGCGAGGATAGCGCCAATCAGGATTCCCGCGCCCCAGCGCAAGTCGTAGAAATAGCCAACAGGCAGTGCGGCCGCAGCGCCCAGAAGCAGCGTGAGCCAGGAAATCCGCCGCTCGGACTCCCGGTAGCGAGAGATGTCGATGGAAGTGTCAGGCAAGGTCGTCGCGTCGCCTCGGGGTTCACTGAGAAAAATGATAGAACAATTGCCCGGTGGTCGTGGCTAATTGTTCGGCAGCCGGCGAAGCACTTCGCGGAGCCCGCCAAAAAAACCGAGAAAACCAAAGACCAGCATCAAGACAGGCTTGGTGTGCAGCCAGCGGTCCAGAAAAAAGCCCATGAGTCCGCCTACAACGATAGTGCCCACAAGTACGAACGGAAGCTCCATGGCAAGCGCGAATTGCCGAGAAAACCCCTTGGCCTGCTTTTCCTCCGGGGTAAGTCGCTTGTCGCCATTCTTTTTATTGTCTGAGGGCATATTTCGCGAGTAGCGTGAACGGCTCAGGATACAATCCCGCGGCCAGCGACACAAACACTGCCACGATCAGCGCCACAAGCTGCCCATAGCTCATGTGCGGCGTCGGCGCGTCCTCGCCCGGCTTCCTCAGCCAGGCATGTACCACAACACGGAAATAGTAATAAAGGGCCGGAACGATATAGAGCGCGGCAAATACCGCGAGTACTGGATGATGAGTTTCGATGAGCGCGAGAAAAATGTAATACTTCCCCACAAATCCTGCCGTCGGTGGGATTCCTGCCAGCGACAGCATGAAAATCAGCAGCAGCAGCGCGGCGCCTGGGCTGCGTTGGTACAACCCGTCAAGGTCGTCCAGTTCATCGCCAATCAAGCCACGCTGTCGAAGCACAATGACCACCGCAAATGCGCCGATGGTCATGAACGCGTAGACGATCAAGTAATACATAATGCCCACAAGGCCGGTCTCATTGAACGCCACCAGGCCGAGCAGGATGTATCCCACATGCGCAATGGAAGAATATGCTAGCAGGCGTTTCACATTTGTCTGTGTAAGGGCCGCGAAATTTCCCCAGGTTAACGAAGCGACCGCGACACCGCCGATGACGTACACCCAAGTGATCTGCGCGTCACCGAAGACGTTGATCATCAGCCGCAAAAGCATAGCGAAACTGGCCGTCTTGGAGGCTACGCTGACGTAAGCGGAAATCGGCGTGGGTGCGCCTTCATACACGTCAGGTGCCCACTGGTGAAACGGAACGGCAGCGATCTTGAAGAACATCCCCGCAGCGACCATAACGAAGGCGAGTACGGCGAGCCAATCAATCATGCCCTGCGATGCCGTGTATTGAAAGCGGCGATCCAGGATGCCGCCGATCTGCGCGATGTTTGTGGATCCGCTCACGCCGTAGAGCAGCGAAAAACCGTACGCGAGGATCCCGGTGCTGAAAGCACCGAGGAGCAGATATTTCAAAGCTGCTTCATTGGAACGCTTTTCCCTTCGCAGAAAGCCGGTCATCACGTAGAAACTCAGCGCCATGGTTTCGAGGCCAAGAAACAGCACCAGCAAGTCGATGCCGGAGGACATAAACATCATGCCGATGCAACTGAACAGAATCAGGGCGTAATATTCGCCCTCTTGCTCTTCCTCGAGATCGAGATAGCGAACCGAGAGAAGGATGACCAGTAGAGTGGCTGCCAGAAATATCGCCGCGAAAACCAGCGACCAACCATCGACAACGACGGAATTGTGGAAGGCAAAAATGACCGGGGGACCCGAGCGGGTGGTGCGAATTTCCTGAATGCGCTGGAATTGCATCACTAGGCCCAGCCCGCTGGCGGCAACACCAAGCAGTGCCAGAACCGCGTTCCAGTGCTTCTCGCGCTTTTCCAACAAAAAGTCAAAGATCAGAATGCCGAGGGCGAAGAGAAGCAGTTCCATCTGCGGCAGGACGACGAGGCCGTCCCCATGGATATAACTCAGAATCGCGTCAAGGAAAGGAAGATGCATCGGCGTTCCTTACTTGACCTCCAAAGTGGCGGGCGCTGCCGGCACAGGCACCGCGCGATTCGCTTGCTGGTAATAGCCTGGATTCACTTGCTGGACGATCTTTTCTACGGGCTGGTCGATGAACGCGAAGAATGGTTTTGGATAAATCCCGATCCAGAAAGCCAGTGCAACCAGCGGCAAAAGCACCGCATATTCGCGCAGGTTCATGTCCGGCAGCGTCTTGTTCACCTCATGAGTGACCGGCCCGAACATGGTTCGTTGGTAGAGCCACAAAAGATAAGCGGCGCCCAGCACGATGCCCAGGGTGCCCCAAGCCGCCCATGCCTTACTGACGATGAAAGTGCCTTGCAGAATCGTGAATTCTCCGATGAAACCATTCAGCAGCGGCATGCCCAGGGAACTGAGACTGATGATGAGGTAAATGGCCGCAAAATTTGGCATGGGCGTGGCGAGGCCGCCGAATTCGGAAATCAGGCGGGTGTGGCGCCGCTCGTAGAGAACGCCGACGATCAGGAAGAGCGCCCCCGTGGATATGCCGTGATTGATCTGCTGGAGCACGCTCCCGGCCAATCCCAACGGAGTGAGCGCAAAAATTCCCAGCGTGCAAAAACCAAGGTGACTGACGGAACTGTAGGCGATCAGCCGCTTCATGTCTTTCTGCATCAGGCAGACGACAGCGCCGTAAACGATCCCGATGAGGGAAAGCACAATGACAATGTGGATGATCTTTCCGCGCAACACCGGATCAGCAGGCAGCAGCGGCAGCGAAAAACGCAGAAAGCCGTACGTGCCCATTTTCAGTAGCACGCCGGCCAAAATGACGGAGCCGGCCGTGGGTGCTTCTGTGTGCGCATCCGGCAACCACGTGTGGAACGGGAACATGGGCACTTTAATGGCGAAGGCGAAGAAAAAGCCCCAGAAAAGCCAGACCTTGAGTGCGTCTGGAAAGCGTTGTGCGGCCGCGAGCAGCGTTGGAACATCGAAAGTCTGCACACCGGAACTCTTCGCAACATTGAAATAGAGCGCCAGGATGCCCAGCAGCATGATGACCGACCCCGCGAGAGTATAGAGAAAGAACTTGATCGCGGCATACAAGCGGCGTTCACTGCCCCACACGCCAATCAGAAAGTACATGGGCACGAGCATGACTTCCCAAAATACATAAAAAAGGAAGAAATCCAGCGACATGAAAACACCGAGCATACCGGTCTGTAGGAGCAGCAGCAGGATGTAATACTCCTTGGTGCGGCTCTGGATGGCGGACCAGGACGAGAGAATCGCGATCATGCCTAGTAGGGTCGTGAGCATCACGAGAAGAAGGCTGATGCCGTCAATGCCCAGGGAATATTTCGCGCCGATCGAAGGGATCCAGTCTGCGGTCTCCTGGAACGCAAAACCACTGCTCCCGACGGGAAAATGAACCACCAGCGGAAGCGACACCAAAAAGCCAAGTACGCCAAACAAATTCCCCACGACCTTGTGCAGGACCTGTGAGTCGCGCGGAACAAACAACAGGAGTAGCGCGCCTACCAGCGGTGTGAAGAGCACCACGCTGAGGAGATGACTGTGAAGAAACTCCATGCGATTCGCCTTTCAGCGCAAATTGCGCACTAATACCTGCATGTGGTGCCCGTAATACGCAAGCAGAACCACGAGGCCAAGTAGAATCAGGACGGCATAACTGGAAAAAACGCCGGTCTGGAGCATGCGCACCGGCACACTGAAACCTCGGGTGACCTTGCCAACAAGATTGACGAGCCCGTCGACAATCCACTTGTCCCACCACATCGAAAGCCGCGAGGAAACGCGTGCCAGCCAACCCGCACCGTCCACCCCGAGGCCGTCGATTACTTTGGCGTCGAACAAGCCGAACGCGGTGCTCAGGTCCTTCATCCGATTCATGAACAGCGCATCGTAAATCTCATCTACGTAGTACTTGTTCACCAGCAGATTGTGCAGCTTCGGCCATTTTGCCGCTATTTGTCCGTGTAACTTCGGATTCTTCAGATAGACCGTGTACGCCAGCCAAAGTCCAAGCAGGGCAATACCCAAGGAGGAGAACATCAGGAGATACTCTTTGAACAGGCTGTGCGCGCCAAGCTCGACTGCGGCGGTTTCCGTTTTCACCCCGCGCAAGACAGGTTCTAGAAAATCTCCAAACGCGTTTTTCTCGCCCCATAAAACGGGAATGGCAAACCAGCCGCCACAGATGGAGAGAAAAGCGAGGACCATGAGCGGCACGGTCATAGTTGGCGGCGATTCGTGGATGTGGTCTTCGACTTCGGGAGCAACACGAGATCTGCCGAAAAACGTGAGAAAGAGCAGCCGAAACATGTAAAACCCCGTCAGGCCCGCGGTGACCAGTCCGATGAACCACAGAGCGAGATAACGGTCCATCATTTGCGAGCGATGAAAAGTGTGTCCCAGGATTTCGTCTTTACTGAAGAATCCGGCGAAGGGGAAGATCCCGGCAATGGCCAGCGTGGCAACTATGAATGGGCGCGAAGTACGCGGAATCGCGTTCCACAAACCGCCCATCTTGCGAATGTCCTGCTCGCCGGAAAGCGAGTGAATCACACTGCCGGCCCCGAGGAAGAGCAGGGCTTTGAAGAAGGCGTGGGTCATGAGATGGAAAATGCCGGCCGCAAACGCGCCCACACCAAGCGCCAGAAACATATAACCCAGTTGGCTGATGGTCGAGTACGCCAGGACTTTCTTGATGTCGTTTTGAACTACCGCCATGGTAGCCGCGAATATGGCCGTAGTGGCCCCGATGATGGCAACAACATCCATCGCGATCGGGGCGAGTTGATAGACCGCGTTCATGCGCGCAACCATATAAACTCCGGCCGTCACCATCGTCGCAGCGTGAATCAATGCGCTCACCGGCGTCGGGCCTTCCATGGCATCGGGCAGCCACACGTACAACGGGAGCTGCGCTGACTTTCCCGTGGCGCCGACGAAAAGGAGCAGCGCAATGATGGTAAGGACGGGCGCGCCGAAAGCCAGGACGTGGTGGTCGAGCATCGCT
>Ga0307471_100000120_pt1 | contig 37434 bp, 30 predicted proteins | sample atmos_gasesAM3C__2_FD_204566 | JGI IMG/M metagenome (GOLD analysis project Ga0307471, IMG submission 204566) | Hardwood forest soil microbial communities from Morgan-Monroe State Forest, Indiana, United States - atmos_gasesAM3C_515 | ecosystem: Environmental > Terrestrial > Soil > Temperate... | reverse complement strand
GTGCTTTCGGACGTGGTTGTCGTGGCGCCGTCGACGACGGTGTTCTTCCAATCGAACGAGTCGTTCGCAGAGATGCCGACCAGCTGCGCCGACTCACTCGTCGACTCCGTCACCGAGTCAGCGACACGGCACGCCGACCCTGTCACCGAACCGCTCCAACTCAGCGCGTGCTGCTCCGAGAAAACATCTTCGAGGCCGTTGCCGGTGGGGTCCTGCATGCTCGACTCGCTGGCAGCCGGCGTGGACACGGCCCCGAGCGTCCCGGAGGTCTGCGTGCTGCCCGGGTCGGTGAAGGCCAGCAGGTTGGCGCCGACCAGCCAGAAGTCGCCAGAACCGTAGACGACGTCGGACACGCCGACTGCGACGGTGTGCGCGGCGCTGTCGACCAGCGTTCCGACGAACGGTGTCAAGTCGACGACGTAGGGGCGGAGATTCCACGCGCGTGGCGACGGGATCGGCTCCCAGAGCCCGGGACCGTCCGCGCCCGTGAAGAGCACCGGGTACACGGGAGCCACGCCGGCGAGCCGGCCGTCCAGGTACACGTCGACCTCCCGGTACGGGGTGCTGACCGCGCACTGATCGGGCTGGTTCCACCAGAACTCCTCGCACGCTCCGTGACCTTGCGCGAACAGCTCCGCTGTCAGCCGCCGCAGATTTCGTGGAAAGGCGACCGCAGACGACGCAAGCTGTCCGGCGGTGCTCAGCGTGTAGAAGCCGTCGCCGCCGGAATTGGCGATGTTGTCGACCGGGATGACCGAGTCTGGGTGTGACCCAGCGGGAGCGCCCGGCCCGGTCCTGTAGAACGTGAAGTCCACCGACACGTCGTAGACGCCGGTATAGGTGCTGTCGTTGACGTTGTTGAGGAAGACCGTCACCGTCTGCGGTGCCGCATAGAGTGGCGTGTACTCCGTGACGTCCTTCTGCCACGTCCAGTACACGGTGGCGCCGGGCGTGCAGCACGGTTCCGACGTCGATGTGCTGAACACATTGACGCTGCCGACGTACACATCGGCGATGCGGTCGAACTGCACGCCACCCACACTTGCGCTGAAGCTGAGCACGACCTTGGACCACGGCCCCGGACAGCTTGCGGGGGACGTGAGTGTGCCGATGGCCGGCTTGTAGTACGACGACTGGAACAGGTGATGCACGATCACCGCCTGCGTGCACGACGCCGTCGCCGGCACCGACACCGGCGGATCGGCGGTCACCTGCTGGAAGCTCAACGTCGGCGGCCCCGCCGCCCGCGCAGCCGTCGCACCCACCGTCAGCGCGAGGACCGTGATCGCGATCGACACCAGGCGACGAGAACGCATCGACGAGCGTGGCCTGGGACGAGGGGGACACATACTCGCTTGCTCAGACAGTCCTCGGCCGCCGGCGACGGCGGAGACGCTGGGCCACGAAGTGCCATCGGCGGCCTGCGGAACTCGCCGCGAGCATGTGTCCCCCTCGTCCTGAACGCCCATCGAGCACGCTCCCTACCTGTTGCGACGCGATCACGGTTGCCCGAAACGGGCGGTGCCTGCTAGGATGCGGGCAATGTCCAGGCACGCAGTTGCCGCCAGCCAGTCGATGATTATGCGTCGCGGAGGTTTCCGTACGTAGCGGCGCACGCGCCCACGTAACGGAGGCCTCCCGGAGTGAATGACCCGGGAGGTTTTTTTATGTCGCCACTCTCAGTGCTCGAGCGATACGGCCGGACGTCGGTGAGGGGATCGCGCGTGATCGGGCTGATCTGCCGAGCGTGCGGAAGCACCTCCCCGGTCGACGCGGTCAACGCGTGCGATCGCTGTTTCGGACCGCTGGAGGTGCAGTACGACTACGCGGAAGTCGCCCGCCGGGTCTCGCGGGAGTCGATCGAACGCGGCCCGAATTCGCTGTGGCGGTACCGAGACCTGCTGCCCCTCGAGCGACAGGACGGAGACAGCCTGGTCAGCCTCGGAGAAGGCATGACGCCGTTGCTCCGCGCGCGCAACCTCGGCGACGAATTGGGACTTCGAAACCTCTATCTCAAAAACGACACGGTGAATCCCACCGGGTCTTTCAAGGATCGCGTGGTGACCGTCGCCCTCAACTGGGCACGCCAACACGGCTTCCAGACAATCGCGTGCGCGAGCACGGGCAATCTCGCCAATGCGGTGGCCGCGTACGCGGCGCACGCCAGGATGCGTGCACTCGTGTTCATCCCTGCCGATCTCGAGCCCGCGAAGGTTGCCGGCACGGCGATCTTCCGGCCGACGATCGTGGCAGTCGACGGCACATACGACGAGGTCAACCGTCTGTGCAGTGAGCTCGCCGACGCAACCGACTGGGCGTTCTGCAACATCAACGTCCGCCCCTTCTACAGCGAAGGAAGCAAGACGCTCACGTTTGAGACGGCGGAGCAGTTGGGCTGGCGTCTGCCCGACGAGATCGTCATCCCGGTGGCGTCGGGTTGTCAGTTCGTCAAGCACCGCAAGGCGGTGGCGGAGCTCGTCGAGCTCGGCCTGGTGGATCGCGGATCGCGCGTGCCGCGGATGACGGGCGCTCAAGCGGATGGCTGCGCGCCCGTGGCCACGGCCTTCGCGCGGGGCCGCGACGCCGTCGAGCCCGTGCGTCCGCGCACGATTGCGCGTTCCATCGCGATCGGCAACCCCTCCGACGGAGCTGATGTGCTGCGGATCGCTCGGGACACGGGTGGCGTCGTGGCAAGCGTCAGCGAGGAGGAGATCCTGGAGGGAATCGAGCTGCTGGCCGCCTCGGAAGGCGTCTTCGCTGAGACCGCCGGTGGGGTCACTATCGCGGTGCTGCGGAAGCTCGCTCGATCCGGACGCTGGTCCGGAAGCGAAACGCTCGTCGCATATGTGACCGGACACGGCTTGAAAACGGCCGATGCGCTGTCCGGACGCCTGGCTCCCCTGGACCCGATCCAGCCCTCGCTGCGCGCCTTTCGCGAACGGTACGCCGACTTCGCGTAGACAGACCAGCGGGTTTGCCACGCCTGCGGGCGTGGCATAGTCAGCGTGTATGTATCACGAGATTGCGCGGAATCGGCGCAAGAGCATCATCGTCATCGCCCTTTTCTTCGCAGTGTGGTTCGGGGCGGGCTGGGGCATCGGGCAGCTTGCCTCGGCGACCGGCGGCCTGAAGGGAGGCATCATCGCCGGGATACTGGCGCTTGTGGCGATCCTTTTTGCGCTCACGCTCGGCCAGGCGACGGTGCTTGCTGCATCGGGCGCGAAGGTAGCCGACCAGCGCCAGTACCCGCAGCTCTACGACATCATCTCGACGCTCGCCGTCGGCGACGGGCTGCCCATGCCGAAGGTCTACGTGATCGACGACCCCTCACCGAACGCATTCGCCACCGGGTTGAGCCCGAAATCGGCGGCCATCACCGTGACGGCAGGACTTCTGGCGATGATGAATCGCGAGGAGTTGGAGGGCGTGATCAGCCACGAGATGAGCCACATCCACAACTACGACGTCCGCCTCGTGCTCATCGTCAGCACCGTGGTCGCCATGGCGGGGCTGCTGGCGAGCCTGCTGTGGCGCTCCCTCTTCTTCACCCGCAGCAGCAGGGACTCGGGCTACGCGATCCTGATCCTCGTCGCCGCCGCGGCCGCGCTCTCGGTCATCGCGGTCATCGTCGGACCGATCATGCAGTTCGCGCTCTCACGCTCGCGCGAGTCGCTGGCCGACGCGAGCGGCGCCGCGCTCACGCGCAACCCGGTCGGCCTGCTCCACGCGCTTCAGAAGCTGGCGCAGAACCAGCAGCCGTTTCGCGGCATGAATCACGCCACGGCGGCGATGTGCATCGACAACCCGCTCGAGCACCACAAGGGTTGGTACCACCGCCTCTTCGACACTCACCCGCCGATCGAGGAGCGCATCGCGGCGCTCCAACGGATACTGGACGTCCAAGAAACCTGACATCGCCGATCTCATGCGGTGAAGGGCGCGCTGCAGCGGCCGCGCCGACCCCCCGTGGTCAGGATGTCGTGAACTGGACCGTCGGAACGGCGCGGTCGGAGTCTGCGGCTTCGAAGAACGCGTACGGCTGAAACCCGAGCACGCGCGCGTACAGTTTGGTGGGAAATGTCTGCAGCGCTGTGTTGAAGTCGCGCACGTTGCCGTTGTAGAAGCGCCGCGCGTACTCGACCTTGTCTTCGGTCGTGGTCAGCTGTTCCTGGAGGCTCAGGAAGAGGTCGGCCGCCTTGAGCTGAGGGTAGTTCTCGGCAACCGCGAAGAGTCGCGTCACGGTGGCGCCCAGGGCGTCCTCCGCTCCTGCCATCGCCGTCGGATTGCCCGTTTGCAATGCCGACACTGCCTGTGCACGCGCCTCGGTGACGTCATCGAACACCTGCCGCTCGTGGCTTGCGTAACCCTTGACGGTCTCCACGAGGTTCGGGATGAGGTCGTGACGTCGCTTGAGCTCCACGTCGATCTCGGAGAATGCCTCTTGGGTGCGCGTTCTGAGACGTATCAGCCGATTGAACCGGAATGCCAGCCACGCCAGGGCGACTGCAACGACGGCGACGACGATCCAGACAGCGGTCACGGTCGTGCTTCGGTCATTCCTCGCGAAGCATCGCTTCGGGGACCGTCACCACCCGATACGGCATATCGGTGATGTCGTGGAAGCGCAACGGCTTCTTGAGCCGCTTGGCGATGCCGATCTGCACCTTCACGCCCAGCGACATGTTCCCGAAGACCCACATCTGATCGCACCGCACGATGAGATTGTTGCACGCCTCGCGAACCGTTTCCTTCGAGACAGTGTGAAGCAGGTAATAGTCGAAGAGCATGAACGGCACCAGCGGCACGTGCCCTTCGTCGAGAACGAACTTCGTGACGTGCTGCCGCCAGAAGAAGTTGCGGTTGCTGAGCGCGCAATAGATGAGCTGCTTGGGCCGGCGAAGCGCCTTCTCCGCCTGTTCCGCCGGGCTCGCCTTCGGCGTGACCGTGAAAATTCGCTCGAGGATCTCCTCGGCGTTCTTGGTCACCTGCCCCGGCTGTGCGGGGGCTGGGGTCTGCTCGGTGATGTCGCGCACGCACTGACTCCGCGGACGACCCTTGGCATGAAGGCAACACGTCCCTAGACGCAGCGCCAATTAATCGATGGCAGATCATAGCATCGAATTGGCGCCCGGTCAGCAATCGAGCCAGGCTCGGAGACGCCGCAGTCTGCGCAGTGCGCGCTCCAGTTGCGCGCCGCGCTCCGGGTCGTTGAGCCAGCGGCTCTGACCCGACGGGTGCGGCAGCGGGAGGAGCAGCGGCGGAACGTCGGGCCGGTGCGTGACCTTCACACCTCCCGCGGTGAACGCGTCGCCGACCACGTCGTCGAGTCGGCGGCCAGGGAGAAACCTGCTCAAGGCAAGGGAGCCCACGGGCAGGATGATGCGCGGCGCGAGGAGCTCGATGACGCCGTCCAGCCACGTTGAGCAGAGGGCGACTTCGCGGGAGCTCGGCCGTCGATCGCCACCTCCGTTGGGCCGGCGCCCTGGAAAGCATGTCGTCATCGACGTCATGTAGATGCGCTCGCGCGCGTCGTTTTCGGAAACGAACCCGGCGCGCACCAGCCAACGCATCAGCTGACGCCCGGCACGCCCCGCAAACGGCCGCGACTGGTCAGTTTCGACAGGCCCTGGGGCCTGGCCGACAAGCAGGATGTGCTGCTGTTCGTTGCCGTTGAAGACCGGGTGCGCGCGCTCGATGAAGTGCGCATCGACACAGCGATGACACGCGCGCTGCTCGACCTGAAGCGCACGCAACATGTCGGTGTGAATTGGTGCGGCCACAATCGCAGTCTACGGATGCGGCCGACACTGACCCGGCGCGGCTTCCGGTCCTTTCGGCCGCGCAATCCACCGGCGTATCATCTCCTCGGTAGCCGGCATCACGGAGTGTGCCGCCGGCGGTCGAACAGGGAAACGTTCGTCACCACATCGGGAACTGATGTCAGACGAGTCTTCGCGATCCGCTCATCCTCGACCGAGGCGAAGCGATGGAGCCCCGGGGTGGTGGGCAGCGCTCGATCGCTCCGATCTTCCCACGGACGAGGAGGCTCCGGACCCGCCGGACCGGCGTCGCTGGTTCGAGGAGGAAGTGTCATTGCAGGAGACAAAGCTGCGCGACGTGTCGGGGGTCGAGGGAATACCGACGCGCTCGCGCGCGTGGCTGATCAACCTCGCAGTGGTCGCGGTGGCGGCTGTGCTGATCATGCTCGGCGTGGGCGTCAGCTCCCCACGTGCAGCGATGACGATCGGTCTTCTGTTCGGCGTGCCGATCGTCATCGTGGCAGTCACCGCGACGATCGCGGCGCGAAAAGCGCGTTGAGGCGCTGGCGCTGGCCGGGAGGCGCAGGGCACGCGGTGAGAGGCCGCGACCGGCTCGACCCCACCTCGACCCCTCTGCCGCGCGCAGGCTGATCCTGGCGGGCGACGAAGACGCCGGCGGCCGCGCTCGAGCGCAGCGCCGCTTCGAAGAAGCCGCCGCGGCAGGCCCTTCCGACGGCGGGCGCCCGGTCGACGTCGACGTCCTACGCGCACTCGGCGAGGCGGAGATCCGGCGTCTTGGCGAGGTGGCGTACGGGAGCAACGCTGTCTTCGTCATCGAGCTCGACGCGCCGGACCCGTCGAAACCTGCGGCGGCGATGCGCGGCATCTACAAGCCGATGCGGGGAGAGCGGCCGCTGTGGGACTTCCCGCACCAGACGCTGTACCTACGCGAGGTGGCGACCTACCTCGTCGACGCCGCCCTCGACCTGGGCCATGTGCCGCCCACTGTCTTGCGTGACGGTCCGGCTGGACCCGGGTCGTTGCAACTGTTCGTTCACGCCGCCAAGCAGCGTCCGGCCGCCGAGGAGGTGGTCTCGCTCGAACAGCAGCTGCGCGACGTCGCGGCACTGGACGCGCTCGTGAACAATGCCGACCGCAAGCGCTCGCATTTGATGATCACCGGCGGCGGTTGGATTCGAGCGATCGACAATGCCCTAACCTTTCTCCCGTATCCGCGCCAGCGCACGGCGCTGATCGCACTCGGCGGTGATGCGCTGCCGCACGAAACCGCTGCGCGCGTGCGCGCGTTGGCGAATGAGTCGGACCGTCTCGACGCACTGCAACTGCGTTTGAGCCGGCTGCTGAGCAGCACCGAGGTCGATGCGTTCGCGTACCGAGTGATGGAGCTCGCTGCGGACCCGACCTACCCGAAGCTCGACGAATGGGATGGGCGCCCGTTCGAGTGGTGGTGACACGCACCCGGCGGGCGGCCGGTCCGTGGTATGCTGAACGCGTCGACAAATTCTGGTCGACGCTCGCTCGTGGTCGTCTTTACCTTCTTGAACGAATGCGTGCGGTCTGTCCGTAGAGTCAAGAGGGTAGGAGACATCATGTTGGACGGCAACGTCAAGAAGGTCGTTACCGAGCGGGGGTTCGGCTTTATTGCAGCCGATGATGGACAGGAGTACTTCTTCCATCGGAGTGGCCTCGACAGCTCGCTCGAGTTCGACACCCTGCGGGGTGGCGAGCGCGTGAGCTTTGACATCGAGCGGAGCGACAAGGGGCCTCGCGCCCGTCAGGTGCGGGCGGCCTAACTCAAGCCGCAAGCCACGCCGGTGGCCCAGACAGACGTCATCATCGTCGGTCTCGGTGCCGCCGGCGCGGCGACCCTGCACCAGCTGACACGCCGCGGCGCGCGCGCCGTCGGTATCGATCGGTTCTCGCCGCCGCATCCGCACGGCTCGACGCACGGCGATACGCGAATCACCCGCCTGGCCATCGGCGAGGGCGCGGTGTACACACCGCTCGTCACGCGCTCACACGAAATCTGGCGTGAGCTCGAGGCGGAGACCGGGGTCAGGCTGCTGACCCAGAACGGCGGACTCGTCATCGAGAGTCCGCGAAGCGACCACTCGCTTCATCACGCGCACGGATTCCTCGACAGCACCATCGCGTGCGCGCGGCGTTACGGCATCGAGCACGAGGCGCTCACGGCCGAGCAGATGTCACTTCGCTTTCCCCAGTTCTCGCTTGCCGGAGACGAGCGGGGGTACTACGAACCTGGTGCCGGGTTCGTACGCCCCGAAACGTGCGTGGCGACGCAGCTGGATGCCGCCGCGCGTGCGGGAGCGGTCGTACGTCGTGATGAGACGGTGATCGACCTTACGCGCGACGGCAGTGGCGTTCGCGTGCGCACCAACCTCGCAACACACGTCGCCGATCGCGTCGTCCTCTGCGTCGGCCCCTGGCTCGCCGACTTCCTTCCGGCGTCGCTGCGCGGGGTCGTCAGCGTCTACCGGCAGGTGCTCATCTGGTACGGGCTGCGTCCGGACGCCCCCGATCACTCCCCGGACGCGATGCCCGTCTTCATCTGGGGACTGGCCGGAGACCGCCACTTCTACGGCTTCCCTGCAATCGACGGACCGGGTGGCGGCCTGAAGGTGGCGACAGAGCAGTTCGACGAGACGACGACCGCGGCCACCGCAGCGCTGGGCGTCGACGCTGCGGAAGCCGATGAGCTCCACGAGCAGCTGATCCGCGACCAGCTCCCGGGCGTGACTGATCGCTGCGTCAAGGCGGTGCGCTGTCTGTACACGACGACGCGCGACGGCCATTTCCTCGTCGACTGGCATCCGGATATCGACGGCGTGTTGCTGGTTTCGCCGTGTTCCGGTCATGGATTCAAACACTCCGCCGGACTCGGCGACGCCCTGGCTGCGTGGCTGACGTCCGGCGCATCCGACGTCGACCTGTCGCCCTTCAGAATCGATCGCCTGATTCAGGTCTGAGCACTCGCTATCGTGTGCCGCACATCGGCCGCGGACCTGCGGCGCCAGGCATCCATGGAGGACGGGCCATGCTCATCTCGACCACAAATGATCTCCCCGGCTTCGAGATCACGGAGGTGCTCGGAGAGGTCTTCGGCCTCACGGTGCGCTCGCGCAACGTGGGAGCTCAGCTCGGTGCAGGGTTGAAGTCCCTCGTGGGAGGCGAATTGAAGGGAATGACCAAGAACCTGTCGGCGAGCCGGCAGGAGGTGATCGATCGTCTGACGGCCGAGGCGACCGCGAAGGGTGCGGACGCAGTCGTCGCGTTCCGCTTCGACACCTCGGAGATGGGGGGCACGTGGACGGAGATCTGCGCGTACGGGACCGCGGTGAAGACGCGACGCGCCGGCTGATCCCCGCACGGCATCGTCGCGGTGGGAAGATCCACCTGACGTGCCCAGGGATATCACCGTGATTCTGGACGACCGCCCCGGTCAGCTCGCGCGTGTCGGCGAGGTCGCCGGCGCCGCCGGTGTGAACATCAAAGGCCTGGCGGCCTTCACCGGCGACGCGGTCGGCGGGGTCGTCCACGTCCTGGTCGATGACGACGCCGCGCGCAGATGCCGGCGGGCGCTCGACGAAGCGGGTCTGGCGGTCGCGGACGAGCGCGAGGTTCTCGTGATCGACGTCGAGGACCGACCTGGCACACTGGGGGAGCTGACCCGGCAGTTGGCGGATGCGAACGTCAACATCGACCTGGCCTACACGACGTTTGGGGGCGTCAAGGTCGTCATCGCCACCGACGACATGGAGAGCGCTCGAACAGCTCTCGACTAGGAGGTCAGTCGCGCGTGCGCCAGGCGGCCACGACGGTGATCACGAGGACAGCCGTGGCGGCAACACCGACGAAGAAGCCGGGCCCGTAGTACGGGGCCACGTAGATCTGGTAGGCGCGCGACCCCGCGTCGACATAGTCTGCATACACACCGAGCGTGACGAGAAAGCCGACGATCGTGAGCAACCAGCGCCCGTAATAGCCGAACCCTCGCCGGCGAACCACGATCGCAAACACCAAGGCGATCACCGCCGCCACGATCAGCCAGTTGGCGCCCTGATAACCGTGGACGATCGTGTACCCCGCGGCAGGGATGACGTGATGGTGCCAGGCGAGCGGCATCGATATCGCAAACAACACGACGGCTGCGACCAGCGCAGCGGGAACCAGCACGAGACGGCGCGGTTCAGCGTGCAGGTCCTCGAGTGGCGTGAGCGTATGCCCGGCTCTGGGCTGGCTAGCCGGCGTGGTGCTCTGCATGTGCCGCCGTCCGGTGATCGGGTGGGAGATTCATCTGTCTGAGCATCATGACTCCTCCGGTCCGCAGGAACCGCACCAGGAGCAGTCCGATCAGCAGCAGGAAGCCGATGTCCAGGATGGTGTCGGAGTTCCAGGAGATCGGCGCAGTGAAGGCCGTGACATTCCGACTGGTGGGTACCGCGTTCAGTGCCCTGAACAGCAAGCCGATGAGCAGCCCGGCCACCGCCATGGTCGGCAACGACACCGCGAGGAGGTACCCGCTGACGCTCGCGGTGTAGTAACGGCGGTAGATGTTGAGGATGGGCAGAATGACCAGGTCGGCGAAGATGAACGCGATCACCCCGCTGAAGCTGATGCCGCCCCGCCAGAGCACCGCCGCGAGTGGCACGTTGCCGACAGAGCAGACGAAGGTGATCATCGCGACAAGCGGCCCGATGACCGCCCCCCACACCTCGCTGCCGACGCCGTTGCCGGTGAGGAACAGGTGCGACCAGAACGAATCGGGAACCCACGCCGCCAGCGCGCCGGCGATCAGGAATCCGAGCAGCAGATCGAACCACAGGCTGTAGACATTCATGAAGAAGTAGTGACTGATCGAGGTGATCGCGCGAGGCGAGACCAGCCGTCGTAGCAATGGGCCGTCGGTCACCGACATATCCATGGCCGCGTGGCCTTCCATCCTGCCGAGCAGCCCGCGCGCGGCCTGTGCTCGCGCGCGGTCGACGAGGCCTGGCCGCATGGTCGCCCGGAACGCGAGCGCGAGCAGGACGACCATCACAAGCCCGCCGGCGAGCTCGGCGCCGACGAACTGCCACCCCAGAAGAATGAGCAGCACCAGGCCGAGCTCGAACACGAGGTTCGTCGACGCGAACTCGAAGATGATGGCGTTGGCGAACGTGGCCCCTTTGCGGAACAGCGTGCGTGCAATCGCGACCGCGGCGTACGAGCACGAGGATGACGCTGCGCCCAATGCGGCGGCCAGGGCCACACCGCGAACGGAGTCTTTGCCGAGCGCCCCGGTGATGGTCTGCCTGGCGATGACGGTCTCGACGACCGCCGAGAGGAGGAATCCCAGCCCAAGGGGCCAGAGCACCTGCCAGAACATGTAGAACGACGTCTGCAGCGCCCGGCCGAGCTCCTGCAGGACCCACACGCGAGCTATCCCTCGAGGTAGGGGCCGATAGCGACGCTAATGGGTCGGAGCTGGTGGACAGTCTCCGCTTTGCGGATATGGCTGCCGGTTGGCGGCCTGCCCCGTTTGCGGATCTGCATAGTGCAAGCACTCGAGGTTGTTGGGGTCCGCGATCGGGACCTCGAGCCAAGCAGGGTTCGGGTTCACGAGCATGCCAGTCGACAGGAACGTCGCGAGCTGGTGCTCGCCGGACGTCCTGCCCGCGAGCGTTGGATCTGCAAGCCAGCCGTGCGGGTCCGAGGCATAGGTCGGCGTCTTGTCGTTCCTATAGAAGACGACTCGGTCGTACAGCTGACCTGCCCGGTAGATCACCGCCGCCGCCGGATCGGTGGTGGTCCCGTCCGCGTAGGCGGTCTGAAACACGAAGTTCTTGGGGTTGCTCGCCCACGCTGGGTCTGGGCGCAGTCTGATGCGCGGCGCAAACGTCTCGGGGCTGCCAGTGCGGTCGTACCAGTTCGTATCGCCGAACAGTTCCTGCAGCGCCGCGGCTCCAGCGTGCGTGATGACCTCGGGTGGGTCGTTGCGCAGCGGCAGGTCTTCGGTGAAGCCGTTGAGGCCCGGGCCGCCATTGAGCAGGCTCGGCCGCGAACGCCCGAGTGTTGCGGCGAGGTCGCCGCGGAACGACGACAGCCGCGCGATGTCGACGATTGGCCCACCGGGGACGTTGAGCAGCCCCTGGTGAAAGAGCGGGTCGGTGCCCATGAGCATCGTCCCGTAGATGCCGCCGAAGCTCAGACCGTAGTACATGATCTTCGAGGGGTTGACGAGGTTGCTGCCGATACCTGGGATGTCGAGGCCCGCGGCCAGGGCGCGTCCGAGCGCCATGTCATCGACGGTGGTCTGCACCAGACCGGACTCGAGACCGTCGATCGGCTTGCGCGACGGCAGCTCAGGTCCCTTGGCCTGCACATGGCCGGTCGGACCGACGCCGTCGTTGAGGCCGTCGCCGATGATGCCGTCGCCGTCGAGGTCACGTCCACGGCCGTAGCTGAGGAACGTGAACGGCGTTCCGCTGCTGGTCACCGTCGTCGTGCTCAGCGGGCCGTAGCCGTGGCCCGACGGGTCCGTTGCCAGCGTGACGATGCCCAGCGACGCGTTGTAGTCGGCGGTGACGAAGAGGTCGTACTTGCTGCGCGTGAACCCCGGACCGTATATGGCCGCCGGCCACGGAGGCGCGAACTTGGTCGGATCAGGGGTCACTGCGATGACGCCGAGACGGTCGGCGCCAAAGGGCGCCGGGACTTGTTTGGTGGCAACCGGCGGAATCTCACCGTCGGTGTGGCCGTTGCCGACTCCGTATGGATTGTCCTGGTGACCGCTGACGGACGCGAACTGATAGCGCGGCGAGAGGAAACTCCCGAACGCGTAGTACCCCGCTGACCCCTGTGGGATCAGGTTGGGCACCGCGCTCGACTGGAATGCTCCGGACGCTTTCGGATCCACCTTCAGCTGGTCCGTGCGCGTGATCCCGTTGAGTGGATTGGCGACCGACGGTGAGACGGTCGACGCGAGGAAGACATCGTTGGTCCCGTTCTGGGTGAAGCTCAGCTTGCGGCTCGCAATGGACGTCGAGGCCGCGGGGAACCCCGCCAGCACGTATGCGTTGCGCTGGTTCGAAAGAGGCAGATCCATGGACCGGCGGATGCCGACGAGCTCGCCGCTCGCGGTTCGCGTCGTGAAGCGGATCACGCAACCGTCATCGCACGCGTCGATCGGCCGGCCCAGCGTGTCGTGGATCGACTCGGTCACGTGGATCCGGTAGGTCGTGTCCTCCTGCAGGAACTTGTCGCTGATGCCTGCCAGCGTGCTCGTCGCGGGATCGAAGGTGAGCTGGCGCATGCCGCTCACGAAGCTGCCGGCGTCGGTCGTAATGAAAAAGTTCGAGTCCTTGACCGATGTCAAGTCGATCGCGCCGTTGAACGGAACGACCACGCGCGGTTGGAGATCGAACCCGTTGAGCTTGTTGAGCTCGGCGTACGCGTCGCAGATGGAGTAGTCGGCGCTCGTGCAGCCGGACTGCACGACGCCGCCGACGATCGGGTAGTCGACACCCTTGCGGAAGTTGACGCGCCGACCGGTGACCTGCGCGGGATCCGAAACGGTGAACGCGTTATCCGGAAAGATCCGCGTTCCGTAGTTCGTACCGCGCACGACGTCGACGTCCGGTGTTGCAGCCGACACCGAAAGCGTTGTCGGCAGCACCGACGCCATCAGACACGCCGCCACAAGAACGCCCCAAGCTCGCCGGTGTCGCATCGCTCATCTCCTTCCCCCGCCCTCTGGGGACGATCTCAAGGCTCCGTTCTTACCACAGTCGTCGAGCGCGGCGCAGGCAGCGCCGCGTCAGCGCCTGCGCGCGATCACTGCGAGGGTGAGGAGGACCGCGCCGGTTATGAGCGCGATGAGGCCACCGGGGCCCCCTGCGCCACCCGTCGCCGGCGTTGTCGTCGAGGTTCCTCCCACGCCTGACGACGGTTTCGGGGTCGGTGTTGCGGTTGAGGCCGCCGTCACGGTGATGCTGCCGTGCATCGCCGCGTACCCGTGGATCGTGCAGTAGTAGTAGTACGTACCCGGGCTCGTGAAGGTGAACGACCCGCTGCTCCCGTCGATGGAGACGTTGAAGGTGTCACTTCCCGTGCTGGATGGCGCTCCAGAGCATGCGCTGGCGGTGCAGGACGTGGCGGTGTGCGCGACTCCGCTTTGATTCGTCCAGTTGACCGCGCCTGCGCCACCGGTGGTCGCCGACGCCGACTCCGGGTTGAAGCAGTAGGACGTTCCGCCACCGGAGCAGCCCCCCGACGTAACGGTGATGCCGCTGGCGGCAAACGAGGCCGCTGGGAACAGAACTGCCGAGACACCCAGCAGCCCGGCGGCTGCCATTGCAGCGACAAACACACGTACAGCTGCAGATCGGCGACGGATGGTGGCCATGATCGTCCTCCTGTACCCTCGGCCGCGACCGGTCCGGGTCTCCCGCAGAACTCTACCGAGGCTGGTTACACGAGGCCGCGACGGCGAGCCTCGAGACCCGCCTGGAATCGCGTGGTGACGTTGAGATCTCGAAGGATGTCCGCAATGTGGCGACGAACTGTGCGCAGGCTGAGGTCGAGCCGGGCGGCGATGAGCTCATCCTTGAGGCCTGCCGCGAGCAGCGTCAGCACGTCGTCATGCACGGGGCGTGCGGATTGGCGGCGTGGGCCCAGCTCGGGGGCCCCACCGCGGGCCGAGATCGGCGTCGCCCGATCCCAGAGCAGCTCGAAGAGCTCGACGAGCGCCTCGACGAGCGGCGACTCGTACAGCATCACTATGCGCATCGACTCGGGCCTGCCCGCCTCGATGCGCAATGGGATCAGTGCGGTCCGCCGGTCGGCGATCTCCAATTTCAGAGGCAGAGTCGGGCTGATGCGCGCGTCTTCTCCGGCCGCGATGCACTCACGGATGTCGTCCAGGCGGCCGGCCTCCATCCCACTCTGCTCGTAGATGGCTCGGTAGCGCACGCCGGCAGCGAGACGCTCCCGCTCGAGCGGATTGATCCCGCGCGAGACGGGATACGGCGGCTTGTCGAGGACGAGGACCTCGGTGCGTGCCAGATTCTGGATCAGGACGTCACGGCGAAACGCTTCGTCGGCTCCGACCGCCACCTCGAGCAGTTCCGCGTGCTGGTCCGCGACGCGCGCGGCGTGGTACTCGGTGGCGAGCGTCGACGTCCACAGGCGGATGCGCTCGAGCTCGGTCAATGCCTCGTTGACCCGCTGCTGCTCGCGCAGCAGGAGCGCCTGCAACGACACGTCGGGCGGCGAGGCGATGAGGACGCCGTCCGGACCTGTGGCGACGAGACCCTTGCGGTGCAACTGCTTGACCAGGCGGCTGACCTCTGAGAGATTGACGGTCAACTGCGCCGACAGGTCGTCAACCGTGCTGGCATCACCTCGCACGAGCAGCCGGTACAGCCGCTGCTCGAGGCCGGACAACCCCAGCCGCGTGATCGGCTCCAACTCCTCGAGCCGTGGCAGCTTCATGTCACCGACACTATACTGCCGCGAAGTCCCTTTCCCCAGCGACGCCTGCTGGCTATGCTGCACACCAGTCCGCGGGACGTCCGCGGCTTTCGGGGCAGGCACAGCCAGGGTTGCCGGCAGGGAGATTGGAACGACTACCAGGTTTTAGATCCTGGTAGCCGTTTGCCTCCGCTGATGAGCGTGCGCGACGGTTTCCGCCGCGAGCGTCGCGGCGAACACGGGCAGCGCGCACACGAGCAGCAGTCCGAGCAGCCGAGTAGGGCCCGCTCCCGCTCCGCTTGCGCCGACGACCCACCAGAGGGATTCCCGAAACGCAAGTGCGATCTGGACGCCGGCGCACGCCGCGACGGTCGCGTCGATCAGTCGCCGCTTGGCCGGGCTCAGCGGGCGCTCGCGACGCACCAGGCCGATGTACGCCCCCGCGACGATCAGGAACGCGAACATCCCGCATCCACCCACGACAACGTCAATCAACAATCCCGGGCCGGTTCCCTCGGTGAACCCGACGCCCGCGGCGACGGCTACGCCGAAGCCGGCCGCGATCATCGCGGCCACCGTGATCGGATGGCGCCGTATGGCGCCGAGGATGTGGCGGTGGATCCATCGCAGGTCGGTGGCCAGCAGGATGTCTCCGAACCAGTCCGGCGCATCGGCCCCGAGTGCCGGCGAGTACACGTGGTGCAATGAGGCGTTGCACACGTCGATCGCGACCTTGATGGCCGCGGCCGATACGACGCTCAGCACGGCTACCAGCACGGCCGTCGTGCCGGTCCACTGCTCGTGATGCGTCCGCAGCACGACGCTGATCCAGTCGCTGAGCAGTGTCAGCGAAACGATGCCGAGCGCGAGCCGGCTGCTGCGCAGCAACGCCAGTGCCCGCTGCACCGGCAGCGGCTCGGCGCGACGGCAGAGCGGAACCCTCAGCACCGTGAGCGCCACCACGATCGGAACGAAGAAGAGGCTGAAGGTGATCGCGGAATCGTAGGGGTCGTCCTCCCAGGGGCTGCGAATGTAGAGCGACCGGACCTCCTTGGTCACATACGTGAACATGACGAACGTCGTTGCGGCAATAAGCGTTCCCACCACCGCACGGCCGATCGGCGCGCGCCGCGGGTCGCCGACGGCGAGGACACTGGAGCAATCCATCATCGTGTCTGCCGAGCATTCTAAAAGCACCGTCTCTACTGCGAAGCTCGCAGGAGGTTCGCGCAGCCAGTGCAGCTCTAGCCCAGCACCCGGCGGCGCACCGTCAGCACAGCGATGGCTGCGGCGATCATCGTGAGCGCAAGCACCGCAGCTCCTGTCGCCGTGCCGGGGAACTCCGGTACGGCGGCCACAAGACTGCGGCATGCATCAGCCGGCAGCGGGATGATGGTGGTGTCGGAGCCAAAAGCGCCGCCGTCATTGAGGGTGAGTGTCTGCTCCGGGTTCGCACTGTACTGCGCGTGCGTCATGAGCATTGTTTTGAACTGGTAGCCCTGGTACAGGTCGTGTTGGTCTTCCCAGTTGGCCGGGGGCGGCGTTGCGCCATTGGTCGCGATGAACGCGCTCTCCTGCTGTTGATCCGATGAGTCGTCGTGCGCGACATTGCCCTCGGGATTGACGTTCTCACCGGTCGCAGCACCGACGTCGAGCACCTGGGAGTACGACCCGTGATCCCATCCCTTCGTGGCAGGCGGAATCGGCGAGGCGGGGAAGCCGGGGATCTGCGAGGTGAAGGTGCCCTCACCGATCGCAGCGAACGATTGGTATGGGTACGGGCGCAGCCATTGACTCATATCAGCGGTGTTGAACCCGTAGGTGCCGTTGCCGCCGTCGGCCTGGATGACTGACTCGATCGCCTGACGGACGAAGGCGTCGACATCACTGACGTAGGCGTGGGATGTGTGCCCGATCAGCGCGTCGTAGATGACCGATTCCTTTCCGAGAAACGTTCCGGTCATGTGGTCAGTCGTGTTGCCGAAGACGAGCGGTTCGAACTGGCTGATCATCTGTGAGGCGATCAACGCGGGCCACGGTCCGCCGGTGGCGCTGCCATCACCGTACACGAAGTTGTCCGTCTCGAAGATGGAGAGCGCGGGATGGTCCTCCTTGTTGTCGTTGTTGGTGTCGGAGCGCTTGAACCCACCGGTGCGCCACTGGTTCAGGTACTGCAGCGCGCTCTGCAGCTGCGTGTACATGGGATCGGACGGCGGGGCCGTCTGGATCGCGTGGGCGAAGATCGGATACCAGGTCGCGGCGTAGGGGTCGTCGCCCTCGAGGTAGGGGCGGTCCAACGCTTGCAGGTCGGTCATGCCGGCGTTGTGCAGCGTCGCCAGCAGTTTCTGGTCGTGCGCCAGGCGCGCCTGCACGCCGACGTCGATGCTCGAGCTGTTCGGCCACCAGTTGATCGGTTTCGATTCGATGCCCTGGTTCACCGCGAAGTAGCCGCGCACCGGGTTCTGGTCGTTCGGCATCTGACACTGGTTGAGGAAGCCCTGCCATTCGGCGTTGCCGGTTCCGGGCATGGGGAAGCGCCGATCGGTGCCGGGCCGTGCCGGTTGCAGGCCGGTGAAGCGGTACGCGATTTGACCCGACGAGTCGACGTAGAGCAGGTTGTACGTCGCCGTGAACGCGTCGGTGCCATACCAGAATGCGTTGAAGTCCTTCGACGTGTTCCAGGCCAGCGCTCCGTACAGGCTGCGCAGGAAGACCCCGGTCTGCGCGCGGCGGTAGTCGAAGGCGACGTTGTTGGTCGAGTCGAACTGGAACACGTAGCCGTGCACGGTGTAGTAATCCGTCTCGTTCACATCGTGCGGCGTACAGGGGCCGAACTGCATCCCCGGCGTCGGGCACAGTGGCAGGTCGCTGTTGACGTGGTACGTCGTGGTGATCGCGGTCATGTCACGCCACGCCCCGTTGAACCAATACTGGTGCTCGTTCGCCGGGTTGATCTTCTCGACGTACAGGTCAGCCTGGTCACCCTCGTTGCCGGCGATCAGCGTCCACGCGTGCTGATTGCACCAACCGATCCCGACGGCCGGCCCGAGACCGGGCACGGTGAAGCCCTCGCAGTCGAGGACGCCCGGGATGTGCGCGCCCATTTCGTAGAAGATCGGTGGTGACATCAGGCCCGACTGCGGCGAACCGAGCAACAGGCCGCCGTGCGAAGTGGTGCGCGAGCCGGCAACCGCCGCCCCGAACGAGCCGATGTGCGGCACCGGAATGTTGAAGTCTCTAAGGGCCGCCTGCACCTGCTGCAGCGCGCTGTCACGTGCTGCTGCGACCTGTCCCACCGTCGGTATCGACAGCAGCGCTTGCTGCGCAGCGGTCGGGCGAGACACCGCGTACCGCTGGCCCGGGCTTCCGCCGCCGGGATCGGGCGGCCCGTCGCCGGCCGGGATCACCGTCGGCGCGTTGGCAAACGTCGGTGGATACAGGTCGTTGAATATCTGCAACGCAGCCTGCTGGCCGTACTTGGGCTGCAGCTTCTGCAGCATCGCGGCATTGTCCAGCTCTCCCGCCGCGCCCTCGCCGCCGAACGTGACCATGGTGAACACCATGTCGATGGCGACTGTGTCCTCCGACGTCCAGGGCGTGAAGCTCGTGACGCCCAGCACGTTGTACAGCTCGGGTCGCGTGGCCGGATTGTTGAACACCACGGCCGCGCCGTCATTGACGCCCTGCGCATAGGCGGCAAACAGCGATCGCAAGTGTGGATCGAGTGAATGGAGCTGTCCTTCGATGTTCGCGGTGTTGAGGTACTCGTGGCGCATGAACTCATCCGAGGACAGCTCCAGGTCGCCGAGCAGCTGCGAGAGGGTGCCCTCCGCGAGGCGCCGGATGAAGTCCATCTCGAGCAGCCGGTCGGTGGCGGTCACGTACCCGGTGGCGTACGCGACGCCCTGCAGGTCGGAGGCCTCGATGTGGGGGACGCCGTAGTGGTCCCTGTACACGGTGATCGGGGCCGAAGCATGAGCCTCCAGCGGCCGCGTCGTGGTGAGCAGCGCCAGCGGCGCGATCACCGCCACGGCCAACGCCAAGGTCACGCGGCGGCTGAAGCCTGCATCGCTCCGTCGACCCCCGTCGGTCATGAGCTCCTCCTTTGCCTCTCCTATGGACGTGGGAGGCGGCCGGATCTTGCGGAGCGCTCACGTCAGGGCGCGGAGGTGTCTCCTTGATCGCCGCCTGAGGCGGCCAGTGCGCGCACGAGTCGGGCCGCGTCAACGGTCCCCAGTCCGCTGGCGAGGTCGTATCCGGCAGCGGCGGCGAATCCGGGCAGGGTGACGGTGTTGTCGTGCATGTCGAGGAAGCTGAAGGTGTTGTTGCCGACGGTGACGTCGACGAGCCCGTCACGTCCGTAATCCAGCGAGTACAGCGCCTTGTTGATGTGGCCGAGACGCCGTCCTGCCAGCTGATCGGCCATCGCGACAATGCCTGCAAACTCAGGAGCACCCTCGCTCGTCCCGGAGATGATGTGCCAGGGGCCATCCTGGGTCGCGTCGTCACTGGGAAGGAAAGTGTGATAGGTGACGACGGCGCCGTCCGTTGCTGCACTCATGCTGACGTCGGGGATGCCCCGGCGCTTGCCCACGACATCGGCGACCGTGTGCTGGAAGGAGGGCCGCTTGAACACCACACTCAGGCCACCGCCGCCGTCCTGCCACACCGTGTCGGGTTGGGTGCGGTCACCGGCGCGGTCGAGGTGCAGTCTGGTGCCGCCGATTGACGTGACCAGCGGGTCGCTCGAGGGCCACTCGATGGCGCGTTGCTGATAGCAGCACTGAGAGTCGGGGAGCAGCCCGGCCGCACCGGTGTCACCTGATGAGGCGATGACGGTCACGCGGTGCCGCCGCGCGTTGCTGAACGAACTGCGAAGGTCGAGGAGCGAGTCGGCTGTGGGAAAGGTCTGCTCGGTGGCGCCGAAGCTCTGCGATATGACGTCCGCCATCCCGTGGTCGATTGCGTAGTTCTCCGCCTTCACGATCTCGGGGAAGCCCTGCACGCCTTCGGTTTCACTCACCGGCGTCTCCTCGAGGACAATGCGCGCGCCCGGCGCGAACACGTGGCTCCATTCGACGTCGAGCGTGGTTTCATCGGCCCAGCCCGCCATGTCGCCGTTGTTCGGATCAAATGCCGGAACGCGGCCGGCGTCCTGACGGATTTCCAAGTCGGGCGGGTCGGGTATGCCGAACGTTCTGTCGAACACGCGAAGATCGTTCGCGATCGTGGGCGAGCCAAAGCTGTCGACGATGAGAATGGTCCGACCGCTGCCGTCGATGCCGGCGCGGTGCAGTGACGTGAGATCGTACGCGCGCTCGAGTTGTGCTGGGCGGTAGCAGCGGAAACCGAAGATCTGCAGGCATTCCGCGGTCGTCGGTGGAGACAGCAGCGCGGCGGCGTGAGGAACCTCGTGCGCGAGCGGACGCGCGGCTTCAGTGTTTGGGTGCTGTTCGCCGTTCGCCATGACGGTCATTCCGATGGCTGCCGCGCCCAGAGCGGCAGCGGTCAGCCGGCCACGGTTCATCTCACGCCCTCGCTTCTTCCCTCGGCCGGATCCTACCAGAACGCCTCAAACGCATCGTCCGAACACCGGCCCCCAGGTGGGACAATCCCGCGCGGAGCCTTCACGGGCTCAGCGGCGGCAGGCGGATGCCGCGGGAGGTGCCAGGTATGTCCACTGTCCTCGGTACCGACATTGAAAAGATGCTCAGCCGCGCCGGGCGAGCGTGGGAGTGGATCCTCGGATTCGGAATCCTCACGTTGGCACTGGGAGTTGTCGTGCTGATCTGGCCGAAAGACACGCTCGTCGTCATCGGCTACCTCTTTGCGTCGCAGCTCGTCGTGGCCGGTGTGTTTCAATTCGCGGCCGCATTTGGCATCCCCGGCGAAAACGGGTGGCTGCGTGCGCTCACAGCGATACTGGCGATCTTCTCGTTCGCACTGGGGATCTACCTGTTCGGGCACGTCGGACTGAGCTTGTTGGTGCTTGTGTTCACCCTCGGCTTCTTCTGGATCTTCTACGGGTTTGTGCAGCTGAACATCGCGATCGGGCACAGTGAGCTGCCGGCGCGCGGTTGGTTGGGCTTGAGCGGAGTGCTGGGCCTCGCCGCCGGCATTATCGTCATCGTCTGGCCGGGCATCTCGCTGCTGGCACTAGCCCTCGTGCTGGGTGTGTACCTCGTCATCTATGGGGCTGTGATCGCGGCGAGTGCCATACACATGCGCTCGATCATGCGTTCACGGCGCTCGCCGAGCATGCTCGCCCCGGCTCCCTAACCTCGCCTCCGCCGGCGACGCGCCCAGGCGATCCCGATCACCGCTGCGGCAGCAAGTGGCAACTCGAGCGGCCAGGCTTGCTCCGGAATACCGGACGCCGGGCTCGAGACGATCATCGCCACGAACCCGTCGTCGAAGCCGCCCAACGTGAACGAACCACCTGCGTAGGTCGGCTGCATCGCGCTCACCGTCGGGAAGTCCGGCGACTGTGTGATGCCCATGACGTGCAGGGCACCGGCTGGGTCGACTGCCACCCCATACCCGAAATCGTCGACAGAACCGCCCAGGTAGCTGAGCCAGCGAATGGCGGTTCCGCCTGAACCGAGCTCTCCGGCGAATGCCTGGTGCGTGCCGCGACCACGGCTGTGCTGCAACGCGTTCGCGGTCGTCGGAAGATCGTGCGACGACGTGTAGCCGATGACGTACGTGTCGCCCGCCGCGTCGAGGTTGATGCCGAAGGCGCCGTCGTAGTCGCTGCCGCCGAGATAGGTGGAGAAGACGAGGCCTGTGCCGGTGGAGTTGAGCTCTGCGATGAACGCATCGTTCTGGCCCGCGAGCGTGGGCTGCACGACGCCCAGCGTCGTGGGCAGATCCGTCGCATTGGTCTCTCCCGCGATGTACGCGTCACCGGCGGCATCGACCGCGAGGCCGCTTGGCACCGTGTAATTGGGGCCGTTGCTCCCTGTCGTGCCCCCGAAGTACGTGCAGTACAGCAGCGTGCTGCCGGTTGCGTTGAGCTTGGCCACCCAGGCCGCATACCCGCTGCTGTGCGAGGTCTGCAAGGCTCCCGCTGTTGTGGGGAACAGCTGCGACGACGTCGTCTCGCCGGCGAGGTACACATCGCCGGCCTGGTCGACGGCGATGCTCGACGCGAAGTCGTAACCACTGCCGCCGATGAATGTCGAGTAGTCGAGCGTGGTCAGACCTGGCGCGATCTTCACGAAGAAGCCGTCGTAGTCGCCGTGGATCAGCGGCTGCACCGCACCGGTGGTCACGGGGAAGTTGACGGAGTCCGTCTCACCGGAGACGTACACCTCGCCCGTGGCGTCGGTGACGATACCGGTGCCGAGATTCTCGTTGTCGACGTGCGGCGGCAGCTGCACGGGGGTGATCTGGGCGTGGTCGGGGATCGATCCGCCGAGGTACGTCGACGCCAGCAGACGGCTTCCGGTCGGGTCCAGCTCGCTGATGAAGGCGCTCGCGCCGCCGGCGTTCGTCCGTTGCAGGGCTCCCGATGTGAGGGGGAAGTCGGTGGACAGCGTGGCACCGGTGATGTAGACGTCGCCGGCCCGGTCCACGTGCAGAGCGAATGCATTGTCGAAACCGCTGCCCCCGAGGTAGGTCGAATACACGAGCCGTCCTTGCGCGTCGAGTTTGGTGACGAACGCATTTGCATCCGGCGGCGCCGTTGTCTGGTACGCGCCCGTGGTCGCGGGGAAATTCGTCGAGTACGTGTAACCGGTGAGGTACGTGGCTCCGGTCTCGTCCGATGCGATGGCCCATGGGTGATCCTCACCGGATCCGCCCAGATACGTCGCGTACGCGAGCACGGGATCGATGGTGAGCGGGAGCGCGCGGTCATAGCGGCCCACGCTGAAGCGCACCGTGCGCGCGGCTGCGTCGACGGCGAACGCCGCGCTCACGCCTCGGCGCTCTCCGTTCACGTCCTGCCACGCAGTCGGCGCTCGCTCGCTGAGTGCGGCTGTGGCGGCACCCGAGCCGGCACGCATGACGAGGTTGCCCGCAGCATCCAACGAGAGCGAGCGAACGCCGGCATAGCGAATCGTGATGCGGCCTGGATCGGCGCCCGGCTGCAGCCTGTACGTGCTCTCCAACACGCCGCCTCGTCCGCTGTATACCAATCGAACGCCGGGATACATACCGTCGTAGGCGATCGAGTCGAACGCCGGGGTGCCGGCTCGCCATCGAGAGGGACTGCGACCGACGAGATAGTTGGTGCGTCCGGGGAGCTGCTTTCCCGCTGAGATTCTGGCCGGCATGGCGCCGGCAAAGTCCACGTGCACGACGGTCCGCGCGAGCGCGACCAACGCACCCGACGTCGTGAACAACATCGTGGAGTGGCCGTCGTGCAGGAGGTAGCGCACCGACGGGTCCACCTGGCCGGCGTTCGGCTCGAACCCCAATGATGGTCGTGGCATAGCCGCGGCGGCCGCGACGCCCGCCTGATTGCCGAGCGCCGGTGCGACCAACCCCGGCAGCGACGCGAGGAGCGTGGCGGCCAGGGCGAACGCGGTCCTGCGCGACCGAATGTGCTGGATTGGCATCATCCCTCCCGGTGGCCGCGAGTGTATCAACGGGCTGCCGTTTGGCGATTTGATCTGAGGATGCTAGGGTGGTAGTGCCCGGGTCGGGGGGTGTTGAGCGCCCGGGAAGAGAGGATCGATGGGGGACGTATGCGAGCGCGCGTGAGATTCGGTGGCGCCAGTCACTTCGGCGTGGCGCTCTGCTGTCTGGCGGCTGCGTTGGGACTCTGGGGCTGGACTGCTGACAGCGTCAGTGCGCAGCAGCCGTCAGTCGCGCATGTTCTCGCCGGGCGCACAGTTCGCGTCGGCGCCCCGACGATCGCTCCGACTGCAGACGGGACTGCGGATCGTCTGTCCGTTGCGGTGACCCTGCAGAACACCGGTGCTCAGCCGCTGGCCGCGCAACCCGGCGATTTCACGCTCATTTCCGAAGGCGACGTCTTCAATCAGGTGGGCGCCCCAGCGGCGCTCGCAGGCCAGGTCGCGCCGGGCGGCTCGCTCCAGGGCACGCTGGACTTCGAACTGCCGGCGGCAGCCGTGCCGGCTGCGCACGTCTTCTATCACTCCACCAGTGACGGCGTCACCGGCACTGTGGACTTCAATTCCACAACGGCGTCGACTGCGACGGCATCGACCGCAGGCACGACGTCTGGCCCGCCGACAGTGCGAGCAAAGATATGGGCGGCCGGTTCGCCCGAACCGAGCACCTGGATGGTGACCGGCACCTCGCCGAGCACCCTGGCGGCGAATCCCGTCGGCGCCGGCGGCTCGTGGGACCAGGCGGGCACCGGTGAGACGATCGACTACGCGTGTTTCGCACACGCCACCAGCACTGCCCGCGGGTGCGCGAGCAGCAGCAGCAGTGTCAACGCGATCGAGGACACGTTCACCCGCGCGAATCAGACTGGATGGGGCACCAGCACCAACGCCTACAACGTGCCCAATGTCGCCTGGGGTATGGACGGCGGTGGCGCCATGTCGAACGTCGCCATCGCCGGCAACAGGGGGAAGTACGGGTATCCCGGCGCCATCAACCAGGTCGGCATCGCCACCGCCGGCACTGTCGCTTACAACGGCGGCGACTCCCTGGTCGAGTTTTCGGTGAGCGCTGTCGGGCATGCGACCCCCTACGTCGTGCAGAACGCATGCCCGGACAAGTCTTGCTACTACGGCGCACGACTGCACACCTCACAGAACCAGCTGGAGGTCGCAACGCGCTCGGGCGCCACGACCACGATCATCGGCTCGGCGCCGTTCACGGCGAGCGCCGGAACGCTGTACTGGATGCGCGTGAACGTGCTGTTCTTCGCCGGCTCGAGCACGCTCACCGAGCACTCGATCAGCAACGGCATCGGAGACCCCTGGGGGACCGCGGTCACCCAATCCGGCAATGTGTGGTTCGCGGAGCCGGGCTGCGATTTCGGCAGCTGCTCCTCGTCGTCCCGTCCCGGCCAGATCGGCCAGTTCGTCGTGGCGACCAACGCGATCAACCTCTATACGCTGCCGAACATCCCCAACAACCAGGCGTTTTTCCTTGCCCTGGACGGGTCCGGCAACGTGTGGTTCACCACGCCCGACAACGCCATGATCGGTGAGTTCAGTCCCGCGACGAAGACGTTTGTCGGCCAGTGGGCGGTCACCGCCGGGACCGGGCCCTGGGACCTAACGTTCAACAAGGGGATGATCTGGTACACCGAGCACCTTGCCAGCGCGGTCGGCGAGTTCGACCCGTCGACGCACACCCACGTCGATATACAGACGCCATCGGCGGGGAGCAACCCCTACGGGATCGTCGGCAACGATGCGGTCAACGGCAACCTCGTGTGGTTCACGGAGAACACATCCACGGTGGCGCGCATCGGCGTAGTCGATACCGGCAACGGCAATGCCGTCTCCGAGTATCTCATTCGGTCGCAGCTGCCACCAGGCTCCAACGGATTGACCCCGCATCTCATCGCACTCAGCACATCAGGGCGTCCGTGGTGGACAGAGGGCTGGGTGCACGACATCGGCTCACTCAACCCCGCGCAGGCCACGGCGGGGTCGTGTGGAACGACCTCGGGTGATTGCGCCGGCGTCACCGAGTACGCGCCGCCATCCGGAACCTGCAACAACGGATCGCACCTGTCGGGCATTCACATCTCGCGATCGGGATTGGTGTGGTCGGATGACTCGCTCTCGGCACAGCTGTTCAGCTTCAATCCGCCGGCCAGGAAGTTTGCGAGCTACGCGCTTTCCAACTGCAATGCGCACCCGCACGACGGGCTCACCACGGACTTCTCAAACAACGTCTGGTCGGACGAGGAGTTTTCCAACACCCTCGGCACGCTCGTCACGTCGGTCGCCTTCGGGACCAACATGCCCCTCTTCGACGCCAACGAGCAGATGATCACCAACGCCGCGACGCGGTCAATCCTGGCGGGGTGGCACTTGCCCTGGATCCGGATGCCCTTCCGCCCGGTGCTGAGCGACGCGGTTGAGCTCTCCGCGCTGCAGGCCATCAAGGGCATCGGCGCGCGGCCGATGGTCATCGTGCAGGGGCCGCTCGACTCGAATGCACTCAATGACGACCTTCATGAGCTACAGCTCACCGCGTCGGTATTCGGGGCCAATCCGGTGTACGTTGAGTACGACAACGAGGCCGACCGAGCGGGCATCACCTCAGCCGCCTACACGAGCTCGTGGAACGCGACTGTGCCCACGCTGAAGTCGAAGTATCCGTCGTACAAGTTCATCGGCCCGGTTCTCTCTCAATGGCATCCGACGTATGTGGCCTCCTTCGTCACGAGTGCCAAGCCCGCGCCGGACTTCATCTCCTGGCACGAGTACGTCTGCAACACGTCTGAGACCACCGCCTATTGCATGCAGCACATCGCCAACTGGGCGGTGCACGTGTCACAGACCAACAGCGCCGAGACCGCGGCGGTGGGGCACACGGTCCCGTTTTTCATCTCGGAATGGAACATGGACAGCTCGGCGGACACCCGCTACGGCGATCCGTCGGTGATCGGGCCGTTCACCACCAATGCGATCAAAGAGCTCGAATCGCAGATCCCCAACGGACTGGCGGGTGCGATCGAGTACTGCGCGGATTCGCACGAGAGCGACTTCCAGTTGATCGACGCCACGAACCAACTCACCCCGCAGGGCCAGACATTCCACGTCGCCATGTAGCGGTGCGGACGGCTCCGTTGGGGAGGTCGATACGATCGGTGGGTACGACGCAATTGGGCGCCGGAAGTGCTATCGTGACAGCACCCGCGCAGGAGGTGGCTAGGCCGCGCGGGTCGAGAGGACTCTGAGGGGGCATATGCGGTTGCGTATGAGGCGCGCTGGCGGCAGGGCCGTCGCCGCGCTGCTGGTCGTCGTGGCGGTGCTGTTCGGCCTGGGCACCTGGTCCAGCAGCAACGTCGGCGCTCAGCCGGCGGCGGCGGGTGGCAGCTCAAAGCCTGTGGTGCTCGAGGGCCGAAGCGTGCATGTCAGCGCCCCGACGATCGCTCCGATCACGGCCGCCCTCGACCGCGTGAACGTGGCGGTGACCCTCAAGAACACCGGAGCGCGACCGCTCGCGACGCGCCCCGGCGATTTCCTGTTGATCGCCGCGGGGGACGTCTTCGGTCAGGTGACGGCGCCGTCGCCTGCGGGCGCGCTGACAGGCCAGATCGCGCCTCGCGGCTCGCGTAGCGCGACGCTGCGCTTCGTGCTGCCGGCAGCGGCCGTATCCCAATCGCAGGTCTTCTACCACTCACCGAGCGACGGCGTGACCGGAGCTATCGCCTTCAACTCGACGACCGTGCCGGCGTCGGCGCCCTCGGGAGCGACCTCGGCCGGGTCCAACGCCCCGCTGAGCGCGCCCTTCAACACCATCGAGGACACCTTCACGCGAGCAAACCAGACGGGGTGGGGGACGAGCACCAACACCGATGCCGTCCCCAATGTCGCATGGGGCATGGACGGCAGCGGCTCGCTCTCGAACGTCACCATCGCCGGCAACACCGGCCGCTACAGCTATCCGGGCACCACCAACCAGATCGGCATCGCGTCGGCGGGCGGCACCACGTACAACGGCGGCGACTCGCTCGTGGAGTTTTCGATCAGCGCCGTGGGGCATGCCACTCCGTACGTCGTCGAGAACGCCTGCGCAGACAAGTCCTGCTACTACGGGGCGCGGCTGCACACCTCGCAGCACGTGTTGGAGGTGGCGAGACGCTCGGGTGGAGGCACGGGGGTCCTCGCCTCGACGCCGTTCGCAGCGGCAGCGGGGACGCTCTACTGGATGCGCCTCGACGTGATCTTGGGGAGCGGTAGCGACACCGTCAGGGCGAAGGTCTGGGCGGACGGAGCGGCGGAACCCGGCTGGCTGATCACCGCGACGGACACGCAGCCGCTGGCGGCAAATCTGCCCGGGACCGGCGGCTCATGGGACCAGGCCGGCGCCGGTGAGAGCTTCAACTATCACTGCTACGCATACGTGAGCAGCGGGACTGCAGCCGCGTGCGGTCAGGGAAGTCCTCCGCCGACGCCCACACCGACGCCGACGCCGACACCGACACCGACACCCACTCCAACACCAACGGCAACACCGACGCCGACGCCAACGCCCACACCAACACCAACGCCGACGCCCACTCCGATACCGAATGGTCAGCCCGTCCTCAAAGCGAAGGTCTGGGCCGCCGGGTCGGCGGAGCCCAGCGCCTGGATGGTCACGGGTACGTCATCCCAGGCGCTCGCCGCCAACCCCGTGGGAACCGGCGGGTCCTGGGACCAGACCGGCACCGGCGAGTCGATCAACTATGCGTGCTTCGCGTTCGCCCCGACCAGCGCAGTCGCGTGCGGTGGTGGCGCGGGCGTGAACAAGATCGAGGACGCGTTCACGCGCGCCAACCAAACCGGATGGGGCTCGAGCACCAACGCAGACGGGATTCCCAACGTCACGTGGGGGATGGACGGGAGCGGGACGATGCCGAACGTCACGATCACAGGCAACAGAGGTGCGTACGGGTATCCGGGCAGCACCAACCAGATCGGTGTCGCCTCCGCCGGCGCCACGTCGTACAACGGTGGGGACACGCTGGTGGAGTTCACCATCGGCTCGGTCGGACACGTCACCCCGTACGTCGTGCAGAACGCCTGCCCGGACAAGTCCTGCTACTACGGCGCGCGGCTGCACACGTCCCAGAACCACCTCGAGGTCGCGGAGCGCTCCGGGGGCAGCACCTCCGTGCTCGCGTCGGTGCCGTTCACGGCGAGCGCCGGCACCTACTGGATGCGCCTTGACCTCACGTTCAGCGCGGGCGGCACGACGTCGATCACGGAACACAACATCCCCGGGGCCGGTGACCCATGGGGCACCGCGATCGACGGTGCCGGCAACGTCTGGTTCGCGGAGCCCGGTTGCGACTTCGGCTCCTGCAGCTCGTCGTCGAAGCCAGGTCAGATTGGCGAGTACGTGGCCGCGTCAGGCACCTTCAACCTCTACACGCTGCCCAACATCGCCAACAACCAGCCGTTCTTCGTGGCGCTGGATGGGTCCGGAAATGTGTGGTTCACGACGCCTGACAACGACATGATCGGCGAGTTCAACCCGGGCACGCATACCTTCGTCGGGCAATGGTCGGTGACCTCTGGCAGCGGCCCGTGGGGCCTCGCCTTCAACAAGGGATTGATCTGGTACGCGCAGCACCTCACAAACGCCGTGGGAGTGTTCGACCCCAGTGCGCATACACACAATGACTTCTTCACGCCGAGCAGCGGCAGCAACCCCTACGGCATCGTGGGCAACGACCCCGCCAACGGCAACCTGGTCTGGTTCACCGAGAACACATCCAACGTGGCGCGCGTAGCATCCATCGACGTCAACACGCACGCGATCAATGAATACCTGATCCGGTCGACACTGCCCGGTGGCAACGGGTTGACGCCGCACCTGATCGCGCTCGACTCGCAGGGACACCCGTGGTGGACGGAAGGTTGGGTGCACGACATCGGCACGCTCAATCCCTCTGCCGCGACACCGAACTCGTGCGGCACGTCATCCGGCGACTGCAGTGGCGTCACCGAGTACTCGCCACCCCCGCCCGCGGCGGGCAACTGCGGCAGCTCTGGCTCGCACATCTCGGGCATCCACATCGCTTCCGGAATCGTGTGGGGTGACGACGCGCTGTCGGCGCAGGTGTTCAGCTTCAATCCCACCACCACGCAATTCACGGGGTACGCGCTGACCAACTGCGGCGCCCATCCACACGACGGTCTCAACGCGGACCCGTCCGGCAACGTCTGGTGGGACGAGGAGTTCGCCAACAGCCTCGGCACCTTCCACCCGTAAGCCCGTAGTTCACTCGGCTCATGTGCCGTGGAGCGGCGTCGGCGATCATCACGTGAGCGGCAGGGGTCCAGGGGAGGACGCGGTGTGCGGCGCTTCGGAGTAGTCGTGGTGGCGACGCTTGCGCTCGCCTCGTGCGCGACCGCCGATCCACCAGCGTCCCCCCATCCGCCGTCCGCGAGGCCTTCCGGCGGTCCCTCCGCATCGCCGTCGCTCCCCGTCACCACGCCGGCCCGGCTGTTCGGCACCAACATGCCGTTGTTCGATGCCAACGAGCAGATGCTGACCAACCCGGGGACCAGAGCGGTGCTGCGCGCGTGGCAGATCCCCTTCATTCGTGTGCCGTTTCGGCGGGCTCTGAGCGACGGGGTGGAGCTGTCTGCGCTGGAGGTCATCCGCGACATCGGGGCGCAGCCGATGGTGATCGTGCAAGGAGCCACCGACGAGAACGCGCTGGCCGACGACGTGCACGAGCTCCAGCTCGTGGCGTCGGTCTTCGGAGCGGATACCGTCGACGTGGAGTACGGCAACGAGGAGGACGTCGCGGGCGTGGACGCGGTGCGGTACACGCAGTCGTGGAACGCGGTGGTGCCCACGCTGACGAGCCAGCATCCCACGTACAAGTTCGTCGGCCCGGTGAACTTCCAGTGGAACCCGCCGTACATCGCGTATTTCGTGGCCCATGCCAAGCCGGCTCCGAACTACGTGTCGTGGCACGAGTACGTCTGCGATCCCTCGGCGTCGAGCGACTACTGCACGCAGCACATCGCTCGGTGGGCGGTGCACGTCGCGGAGACCAACGCCGCGGAGCGAGGGGCCATCGGCCACACCGTGCCGTTCTTCATCTCCGAGTGGAACATGGACGGCAGCGCCGACCCCCGTTACAGCGATCCCATGATGATCGGGCCGTGGACCGCCAGGGCGATCGCAGAGCTCGAATCGCAGATCCCCCACGGGTTGGCGGGAGCCATGCAGTACTGCGCCGACTCGCACGGCGACGGATTCCAGCTCATCGACGCTGACGACCACCTCACCCCGCAGGGGCGCGCGTTCTGGTTGTCGACTCCGTGAGGCGCTGCCGGCGGACAGGGCCCGGCTGACCGTACCCTTCTCGGGTGACCCGACTGCCGGTACGACGGTCCGCATGACATTCCAGGCGACCCTTCAAGGCTGGCACGACTTCTACATGGTCGCGGGCACCGCAGCGGCGAGCCTGGTCGGACTGCTCTTCGTCGGACTGTCACTGCATCTGCGCACGGTGGTCTCGCGTTCGGACGTCCAGGCGCTGGCAAGGGTGACGCTGACCAGCTTCGGACTGACGCTGCTCATTGCCCTCTTCCTGGTGATCCCTGGTGAGACCGCCGCGACGACCGGATGGCAGCTCATCGCCCTGGGTGTCGTCGCGTGCGCGCTGATCGTTCGAAGCGTGATCGCCGGTGTGCGCGGCCACGCACACACGATCGGCTTCCGGCGCCTCACCCGGCGGTTCGGCTTGACGGTTCTGGCTTTCCTGGGCCTCATCGCAACCGGCGGGATGTTTGCGGCCGGAGCGTACTCAGCCGGCCTCAACTGGCTCGTCGGCGTCGTGGTGGTATTGCTCCTGGTGTCGCTGCGCAACACCTGGGATCTGCTCGTGAGTGTCGGGGCTGCAACGCTTGGCGTTCAGGGCGACGAGCGATAGCCGTCAGCGCCGCGCCGCTCCATGGCTTCGCGGCAGAGCTGCGCCGCCCGCTGCTCATGGGTCGCGTTGAGGTACGAGAACACGAACACCACCGCCAGCACCTCGGCGCCGCCGTCGAGCAGCTCGGTCGCGGCGCGACGCACCTCGTCCTCGTACAGGGGGATCACCATATTCCCGAACATGTCGATGCGCTCGCGAACGCCACGCGCCAGCCGCTTCCGGATGTACGGAGTGGTGTGGAGGTGCGTCGCCGAGTGCAGACGCCCGGAAGTACGGCAGCGCCAGCCATGGGCCCTCGCCGCGCTCCATGAGCAGGTAGTCCTCGAGCCCCTTGCTCACGATCAGCCCGACCGTCTGCCCACTGCGCGTCAGCAGCGTGTTGAGCATCACGGTTCCGGCGTAGACGATCCCTTCGCAGCCGCCGAGCACGGCGCGCATGTCGCGGTCCGCGGAGGTTGTCGCGTCGCCGATGCTCTCGAGCACGCTCACCGATTCGTCGGCCGGGTTGGTGAGCGCTTTGCCGAGCATGAATGTGCCCGCCGAATCGACGACAACGGCGTCGGTCATGGTCCCGCCCGCATCGAGAGCGACGAAGTAACGGCCGGCACCGTCGGCCTGTGTCCGCGGCGCCTCCCTGCTCGTCGCCGTCATGGGTTGTCCCTCCGCCACTGCGGCCCTGCCATCACCTCGGACGGGTCCGGGGCGTTCGCAGCGTAGCGCTGGGGGCGGGGGTCGGCTCAGCCGCTTACACGGCGCGCGGCGAGTTATACCCACCGAATGCCGCAAACGCGCTATTCTCGTCAGGCCTGCGCACTCGAGCTGCGAGAGAGGCAGGCGTGGGCACTCGCAGAGGGGGGCGCAACATGCCAAAAGAGTCGCACCGCACCCGGTGCTTCATCTCCTGGACGTCCGCGGTGCTGCTTACCGGTGCATCGGTCACTTCGGCGGTGCTGGCACGCTCGTCGAGGCCCGCTGAGGTCCGCCAGGGCGACAGCGTGCTGAATTCGTCCCTGGCTCGAACGCGCCTCGATGGTAACGGGAGCATCAGTGGGACTGTCACCGGCAACACCACGGGGCTCACCGGCATCTGCGTGGTTGTCGACAACGGGAGTGGCGGACCGCCCACCTTCGCCACGTCGACGAACGGGGGTGCCTACACCCTGAGCAACCTGCCGGCAGGCTCCTACGTCATCCGGTTCGACAACAACAATGACTGCAGTAGCACCCCCAACGCTGGAAGCTGGGTATCGCAGTGGTACAGCGCGGCATCGTCGTTTCAGAACGCCACGCCGGTCTCGGTGACGGCGGGCAACACGACGAGCAACATCAACGCCACCATGTCGGGGGGCGGATCCATCCGGGGAACCGTTACCGGGCCGACCACCAGCACTGACCTGCAATACATCTGCGCGATCGTCGACACCGGCCAGTTCGGACCAGGTGGCGCGCAACCCATTGCGGCGTCGACCGCTACAGACGGAACGTATCAGCTGAACAATCTGCCGACGGGACAGACCTACAAGATCCGTTTCGACAACAATGGTGACTGCCCAGAGTCGCAGGCGAATCCGGGCAGCTGGCTCACCCAGTGGTGGAACAATCAGTCGAGCTCCAACAACGCCAATCCTGTCCCGAGCAGCGGGACTCTCACGACCACCCCGGTCACCGGGATAAACGCAAACCTGGCGGCCGGCGGAATTATCGCGGGCAAGGTCATCAACTCGGCCAACGGGAACAACCTCCAGGGCATCTGCGTTTCCGGTCAGCAACAGAACCAGTTTGGAGGCGGGGGATTCCCGGCTTTCGCGCAGACCGCGTCGGACGGCACCTACGCGATCAAGAACTTGAGCTCGGGCGCGTATCAGGTCACTTTCAGCGGTTGCCAGAACTCGGCGGGGTCGTGGGTGCAACAGCTCTGGGAATCGGCGTCGGCCCAGAACACGGCCACGGCGTTGAACGTCACGGCACCGAACAGTGTCACGGCGATCGATGCCGCCATGGTGGCGGGCGGGACAATCACGGGCACTGTCACGGGTGGTGGCAGTCCGCAGCCCGGGATCTGCGTGTCGGTCGACACGGGGCAGCCCGGTATGTTCGGCGGGGGTGGCTCGTCGCTCAACACCTCGACTGACAACAGCGGAAACTACAGCCTCGCCGGCGTACCCGTGGGGCACAGCTACAAGATCCGCTTCGACAACACCAGGAACTGCCCCAGTCAGGGCAACTTCGGCAGCTGGGTAGCCCAGTGGTACAACGGATGCAGCCAGCCGTGCGCCGGTTCGTCAACGTTCGGTGGCGCAGCAGCGGTGAGCGTTCCCAGCGTCACGCCCGTGCCCAACATCAATGCCACCATGGCGCAAGGGGGAAGTATCGCCGGCACGATTACCAATAACGGGGCAGGGCTGGCGGGTGTCTGCGCGGCCATCGACCCGGGACTCCCCGGGGGGGTCGTCACACTGCAGTCGCAGACCGCCGGTAACGGCAGCTTTTTGTTGAACAATGTGGCTGCCGGCCACTACAAGGTCCGCTTCGACGGCTACAGCTGCAGCTTCAACAACAACGGATCAACACCGTGGGTGACGCAATGGTGGAGCGGCTGCACTGCGCTGCCGTGCGCCGCGGGTTCGTCCACCTGGGTGGGAGGCACGACTGTCGCAGTAACTGCTGGTGCGCCGACGACGAATATCGATGCGACGCTAGCCTCAGGCGCAGGCAGCATCCCAGGGAATGTCATCCAGGCGGCGGGCGGGCAACCGCTGTCCGGCATCTGTGTATCGGCCCTGAACGGAAGCGGCAAGGTGACAGGCGCGACCAGGTCCGGCCAGTTCTTCTCCAACAACGCCAACTACCTGATTCAAGGTCTGCCCGCGGCCAGCTACCACGTGCGCTTCGACGGCTGTAGCGGCGGTGCCGGCAGGTGGGTGACGCAGTTGTCGCCGAATGAGTCGGTGAGTGGAGGGAGTACGCACGCGAACGTCGATGAAGGTCTCGTGGCGATCGCCATCGTCGCTCTCAGCCCCGCCGGCGGGACCACGGCCGGTGGCACCAGCGTGATCATCTCGGGAAGCGGCCTGAGCAATGCCACAACTGTCCTCTTCGGCACGACGTCGGGGACCAACCTCACCGTCCTCTCCGACAATCTGGTTGAAATCACAACGCCCGCCCACGTCGCCGGCACCGTGCCCGTCGCCGTGTCAACGCCCGCGGCGAACGGGGGCAAGAGCAACGTCGTGACGTTCACATACTCGTGAAAAGCACGAGCCCGACCAGCCGGCTCGTGGTCTCGATCGCCCTGCTCACGGGTTTCGTGATCACATCCTCGTGGTACATCTGATCGGGACGGTGTCTGTGGCGTGGCCCGGGCGGCGCCGCTACCAGCGCCGGCAATGTGTGCCTGCTGCGCTGGATTCAGAACCCTCGACGGACTATTGATGGCAACCCAGAACTTCATCGTCGGCAAGAAGTACCGACTGATCACGAGGGCAGGTGTGCAGAAGCAGGACAGGGTGCAGATCCTGCGATTTCTCGGCAGGAATGACTTCACCGGGGAGCTCTACTTCGACGCCCGGCCTGTATCCGGCACGCAGATCCTGCGATCCCACAACATCATCTCGGCGGCGATGGTCTCGGATGCGGCCAAGGTGACGACCGATTCGATGGCGCCTTCGCGAGACCACTGACTGCGTCAGAGGCGCTTCTCCAAGCAGACGCTGGTCGGGGACGAGGCGTACGCTCCCCAACAATCGATCGGCGTGAAACCGGCGCGGCGATACAGGGCCGTCGCCGCGATCTGATGAACGCCCGTCTCGAGCACGAGTCGCCGCGCTCCGAGCTGGCTCGCCGCGGCCTCGAGGCTCTGAAGGATCGCCCAGCCGACCCCCATGCCGCGATGACCCGTCTCGACAAACATTCGCTTGACCTCAGCGGTCGCCGGGTCGATGAGGCGGACGGCGCCGCAGCCGATCGCGCGCTCCCCCTCGCGGGCTAAGAGAAACGCGCCGCGACCATCGTCGAGATGCTCCGGCCTGAGGTTATGCCCGAAGCGCTGCTCGGGCGGATACAACTCGCTCAGGCCGGCGTCGAGCAGTGCGATCAAGCGTCGCGCGTCATCGGACCCGAACGGCTCGGCGGCGATCGTCAGGTCGGCCATCGCCACATGAGACGCGAAGATTGCGTCGACATGCAACGTTCGAAACGGCTCTCCGTCATCGCTCGCCGGCTCCAGGCCCAGGGTCTGGTCGGCGAGCCGTTCGCCACCGCGGTCGACGCGGTGCGCTGGCTTGGCGCTGTGCAGTCGCAGGACTACCGGGCAGCGAGGTGGGCGCTCGGGCAGCGCACGAGTGACGCAACCGAAGCCGGTGTTGACCGGCTGTTCGACCAGGGCGCGATCGTCCGCACCCATGTCATGCGCCCCACCTGGCACTTCGTCGTCGCAGACGACATTCGCTGGCTGCTCGTGCTCACGGCTCCGCGGGTGCGGGCGGGTCTTGCCGGTCGACACCGTCAGCTGGAGATCGACGAACAGGTCGCGGCACGCGCCAACGAGGTGATCACGCAGGCGCTCGCGGGCGGCCGCCACGCGACACGCGCGCAGCTCGGCGAGGCGCTCCGCCGCGCCGGCATTGCGCCCGACGGCCAGCGCCTTCCGCACTTCCTGTTAGGTGCGGAGCTGGACGGGCTCATCGTCAGCGGACCGAGGATGGAGCGTCAGTTCACGTACGCGCTCCTCGACGAACGCGTGCCGCCAGCCCGTCCGTTGGACCGGAACGAGGCGGTCACCGAGCTCATCACCCGCTACTTCCGCAGTCACGGCCCCGCGCAGATTCGGGATTTCGTGTGGTGGTCCGGCCTCTCAACAACCGACGCGCGCGCCGGTATCGCTCTGGCACGGTCTGCGCTTGACCACGAGGTCATTGACGGCAGCGACTACTGGTTCGACGCTGCCACCGCAGGCATGCAGCGCGCGTCACGGAACGCGCACCTGCTGCCGAACTTCGACGAGTACACCGTCGGCTACCGCGACCGCTCGGCGTTGCTCGACCCGGACCGTCCGTTCGCAGCGGAGCTCTTCTCCTTCGCGAGCATCCTCTCCAACGTTGTGACCATCCGCGGCGAGGTCCGCGGATCCTGGCGCAGAATCACAACACGCGGCCGCGCGTGCATTCAGGTCCGCACCCTCGACCCGCTACGCTCGTCAGAATCGGCGGCTGTTGAAGACGCATGCCGGCGGCTCCGCCGCTTCGTCGAGCGCGATGTGTCGTTGACGTGGTCGTAGGGCGCCGAGACACGGAAAGAGCCTGTTGTGGACCGCCGGCGTCGCCGAATCGGGTGCTCACCTGATTTCAACCAGCTCCCCAGACCCCGGCATCCAGCGTATCGCCGCTCGATCCTCGTATCACGACGGACAGGTATGGACGTCGATGCGTATGGAGGTGTCCCCCTTGGTGCGCGGGGACGCGGTGTTCCCTCTACCGGGTCGTGACCAAGATCGACCAGCATATCTCCGTGCGCTCACTTGACTCTCCCACTCATGGAGGATCCAAGCTGATGGCATGAAGGACCCGGAGAAGCGCCGCGAGGACCGCACCGCACGGATCGTTGCGCGGGTGCGAGCGATCCCGAAAGGGTTCGTGC
>Ga0307471_100000119_pt1 | contig 37752 bp, 36 predicted proteins | sample atmos_gasesAM3C__2_FD_204566 | JGI IMG/M metagenome (GOLD analysis project Ga0307471, IMG submission 204566) | Hardwood forest soil microbial communities from Morgan-Monroe State Forest, Indiana, United States - atmos_gasesAM3C_515 | ecosystem: Environmental > Terrestrial > Soil > Temperate... | reverse complement strand
GCTTGAACCAATCGCGATCGCCAGCCTGGCATGGCTCGGGCCTGGATCGGGCGGCATTCCGAGATGGCTTTACAGAACGAGCCGCTATCTTCTTGCATTTGCGCTCATCGTCTTTGGCATCGCCCATTTTCAGGTTCTCACCTTCATTGCCAGCCTCGTGCCCGGCTGGATTCCCTGGCACTGGTTCTGGACTGTTTTCTTCGGGGTAGCCTTCATCTCCGCTGGCGTAGGCTTCGCCACTGGATTTCTGCAGCGATGGGCGGCTATAGGTGTGGGATTGATGTTCGCGCTCTGGACCGTAACAATTCACGTACCGCCTGTTCTCAACTTCTTGCGCACCTCCGGCGCAACTCAAGACCCGGACAAGTGGTCGGACGTGTTTATAGTCGTAGCGCTTTGGGGAGGCTCGTGGGCGCTCTCGCGCGATTTGCGCGATAGAAAAGATTTAAGCATGCAGGCAGATTCGAATCGGGCCTAACCAGATGATCCAGCCAACCGCTGGCCGGGCGTACGGCTTGACTTTCATATGACTAACCTACGTTCATTCCAAACCAGTCTCGCCCTCGCCAGCGGTGGCCCAGCTCCGTCTCGTTAGGCCTCAACTTTCAGAGAAGTTCGGTTAATTGATTCTTTGCCGTTCGCACGAAACCTTTATCCAAGTTATGCTATCGAGCATGAATACGATCGCAGATATTGAAACACTCTACGCACGTTTAGGCGAACGCGACTACGAAGCGGTGATGTCGTATTTGGCTGACGACATTGTCTGGATCGTGGCTGACAATTCGCCGTTGGCGGACCGCAGCCCTTATCACGGAATAGCTGAGGTACGCTCGGGCGTTTTCGAACGCTTAACGGCGGGTTTTGACAAACTCGTCTTTGACGCGGACGAGTTCTTCGAGTGCAGCGGAGGCGAGAGAGTTGTGGCTCTCGGCTACTATTACTTTAGATTTCACGGGCAAGCTGAGGAACGCAACGCACAGGTCGCCCACGTCTGGACGATCCGCGACGGCCGGGCGGTTAAGTTCCAGCAATACCTCGACACGCTCCAGGTCGCACGCGACGCGGGAACGGTCTAAGGCTCCATGCACGTTCCGCCGAAGGCCTAACCAAGCGATGCAGCGAACTCCGAAAGGATTCGCGAGCAGGCTGGCCCCATTGCGAGGCAAGTTGACTCATTCACTCCCGCTCTTTCGGCCTTCGGCTTTCCCATCTATGTCGCACCGCTTCCCGCTGGCTCCATTCAGAGTCTTTGCCACGACACCGTGCCGTGGCTTATCTATTTCTCGTTAGACGATACAATTACCCATCCCTATGCTTATCTTCCGGAATTGATCGGAGGAATGAACATGTGCACCCCAAAAATGAAGTGGCTCGTACGAACGATGGCATTTACATCGCTCGGCCTTGCGCAGATTACGTACGCTGATGAGGCTTTGACGGCACGCAATAAAGCCCTTGTGCGCGACTTTTACACAACGGTACTCATTGGCCGACAGGTCGATGCGGCGCCGCGATTTCTCAGCACCGACTACATTCAGCACAACCCGAACGTGCCGACTGGATTGAAAGGCTTTATGGATACATTTCGGAAGCGATTCGACCAGAAGCTTCCGTCCGATTACAAGCGCGAGCTGCTAAATGTGGTTGGCGAAAACGATATGGTTGTGATCTACGTACGCCAGACATGGACGAGCTCTGACGGAAAGCACAATCAGGCGCTTGGCTTTGACATGTTTCGAGTTCAGGACGGCAAGATTGCCGAGCACTGGGATGCGGAGGATTGATCTGCAACGCTACTTGTGGAATCACCTCTGCGTGAGCGAAGTTTGTTATCGCGTCAAATCGTCTAGCCAAGCGCTGCAGCCAGTCGCTGCCCGCGTGTTCGGCTTCGCTTTTCCATGATGAAAGCATGTTTATTCCAAGCTATGCTCGGTTCAGCCAGCGGTAACTGATCTTATTCTCGTTAGGCCAGAGTAAATGGCGCGGTTTCGCCGATAAATAGATTTACAAACCGATCAAGATCTAAGCTTACTTATTTCGGAGTATCAATATATGAACAGAATGAATTCCAAGGTTGATGAATATTTAAGAAAAGCCAAAAAGTGGCAGGAAGAAATGAAGAAATTGAGAATGATCAGTCTTGACTGTGGGCTGACCGAAGAATTGAAGTGGGGTAAACCTTGTTACGCGTTTCAGCACAGTAACATAGTTATCATACAAGGATTTAAAGAATTCTGTGCGCTTTTATTTTGCAAAGGCGCCTTGTTAAAGGATCCCCATCGTATTCTTAAAACATTTGGATGGCAGGCGGCACGCCGGATTCCGTTCACCAATGTTCGAGAAATAGTTGAGATGGAACCCATCTTGAAAACCTATATCCGTGAAGCCATTGAAGCGGAAAAAGCCGGTTTGAAAGTGACTTTAAAAAAGAATCCGGAACCTATTCCTGAAGAACTTCAAAATAAATTAGATGAAGTCCCTGCCTTGAAAGCTGCTTTTGATGCATTGACGCCGGGACGGCAACGAGGATATATCCTCTATGTTTCTGGAGCCAAACAATCCAAAACCCGGGAGTCACGGGTAGAAAAATGTATGCCGCAAATTCTCAATGGAAAAGGATTAAATGATCAGTAGTGCGACCAAACGTTCGATTCTTCGCTGTATCCACCTACTCCTTACCATTCCGATACTCGGTTACATTTATGGTGAGCCTTCGGAAGTTCAACAGTACGCCGGCGCTGTTCGGTTTGTCTTCGTGCCTGTACTTATCCTTTCGGGATATTGGATGTATTCGGGCGTATTCTTCGCCATCATGGGCGTCGCGGCATGGCTCGGTGCATATCAGCTGTCTGGATATGGGGCGGCTATCCTGGGTCAGGTCGCGCTATTCATCGCGCGGAGGATTTGGTTGGTGATTCGTGCGCGACGTTCGAAACAATCGGCCTAATCGGGGTCGACTCTTCACACGACACAGCAATGAAAGGAAATCTCTATGAAAGGCGTGGAAACAAAAAAGGAATTGTCACCGCAACAACGTGAAGAATTCCTTTATGTCCTCATTGGATTTGGCCTACTATTCATTCCCCACCAAAGCGCCTAACCATGCGATGCAGCTAACAGGCTCCGCGCGTCACGGTAGCTACTCCCCGCGGACCCCCACGCCGCTAGCGCGCCGCGCTCCGCCTGTAGCTGATCTTGTTTTCGTTATGTTTCGCCGGATGGCGTTTGTTTCGTATAGACGACGGAAAGGATCGTTGCAGTAGCAAGTCGGCGATGGGAACAAAGACGATCGCGGTGCTGGTCACGATTGCCTTTAGTGTGATCGGCGTACTGGGTGACTACTTCCTCAAGCTCGCCAGCGCTCGCGAGCAGCCGCTACGAACCGGTTGGTTTTATCTTGGCTTCGTCCTGTATGCCTCGACCGCGTTCGGCTGGGTGTTCGTAATGAAGCACCTGAAGCTGGCGACCATCAGCGTCCTCTACTCTGTTTCCCTTGTGCTGCTTCTCACCGCCATGGGCGTTGTGTTGTTCCGGGAGTCACTGAACTACTTTGAAGTAATCGGAATCGTGTTGGCCGTCGTGTCGCTCGTTCTATTGATACGCTTCGCCTAGTGATCCACCCCCATAAACAATGTCCTAGCAAAGACCTGACCAATCGATAAGACCACCAGCGTCTCTTGACCAAAGTGAGGAGAAACCAGCAGATGGCGACCAATTCACCCAAGCGGCAAGTCCCGAAGCCAAAGACATCGGTCATACGGTGGCTGCCTATGAAAGCGTCTCTGGCGATCTTGACGATGCTGTTGTTATTCGCCAATTTCGCACGCTGTGCCAACGCTGACGGGGAGCGCCCCGATCAGGAGTCTTTGCGTAGCTACATGGCTGGAGAGTACGACCTCATCGGACGCAAGGCCGATTCAACTGCGACGTACAGCGGGCATGCGACACTTCAAGACGTGAACGGAGTTCTACAAGTCACACGAACGATAGAAGGTAAGACCGACAAATGCGTCGCTCGATTCGATACAGTGGCAGGCGGCGATAAGATTCCAGTGCTGCGAATCCATTTTCATTTCGATGGCAAGGAATATGATGCCACCTACCGCTGGCAATCCGACCCCGACAATTATCCGCGATTTACCGGGTACGTTTATCGCGCCGACACCAAGTCGCCCGGACTCGAGGCGCTTTTTCCAATCCACCGATGACGACAACATTTTCGGAAGGAGAAGATGGTTTTAGATTTTCAAACTGCGTTTTCGATGTGAGTCGCGCGTCGCTATGAAGCCTGGCCCGACGATGCGGGTAGTCCGGCCGACCGATAATCTGGCCGCGATCGCCGAGATGTATGCCAAGGGCCTTGGCTTCGACGTGCTCGCTGAGTTTGAAGATCACCGCGGTTTCGACGGCGTTATTCTGGGTCATCCGAAGCAGCCTTACCACATCGAGTTCACCTCTGAGCGAGGACACGAAGTCGGCAAAGCTCCAACGCGGGATCATCTGTTGGTCTTCTACATTCCCGACAAGAACGATTGGGAAGCAGGCTGTGAGCAAATGATATCGGCAGGGTTTCGCAAGATGCCATCATACAACCCGTACTGGGACCTGCAGGGCAGAACATTCGAAGATATCGATGGATATCGCGTGGTGTTACAGAATGCGGCGTGGACCAAGTGAATGAGGTTTTACGGCAGTACCGGATGGACCTCCTGCGCAGGCGACCCGCACGCCGCTACAGCATTAAACGCAATTATTTCGGCGAACGCGAATCCGCGTGCGTTTTGACATCGCGCCTTTGCTTGTCCACGACGCGGCATAGTTCGCGTTCCATCGTTTTGAACGCGTCGTGGATCACCTTGTTGAGCGGCTGGTGCGAGCCATTGTCCATCTGCCTTTCGTCAGCAACCAGCTCGTGGCCCCGCGACACGGTCACATCGATCCGGCATCGGTAAGGATTTCCTTTCTGATGTGTGTGATTGGTTTGTTCAATGGCCACATCACAGCGATTGATGTGGTCGCAAAATTTCTCGAGTCGCGCCGCATAATCCAAAACGAGATTGTCGATCTGGTCAGATTTTTCCAGACCCCGATACGAGATCTTAACAGGCAGTTGCATGATTAATTAGACATTAATGCCCTTTCCAATGTTGAGGGAACAAAAAACATTCCGATGCATCGCACCTTCACATTGGTTGCAACGAGCGAAACCGCGAAATGAGTTTCGCCGGTTCTACTTTCACCAAATCCGATTTCACATGTTCGACGATTCGGTCACGCACGGCAACAGGCAAAAGATCGACAATCGCCCCGTGAATTTCGGCCGGCGCGGCAAACGCCCAACCATCCTTCCCATTGAACGAAACAATTTTTGTAATCTGATCGGCGAGCTCTTTATGAATGCGGCGGTCCATTTCTGTTGCCAACTGCGTCCTCTCGGCAATGGAGCCCGCGCCATGATGAGTGCCCGCGCCGTTGGTCACCGGAAAGCGACCGGCCAGGTCGCTCAGTTTATCGACTAACCTTCCGTGTGCGTCGGTGATGTTGAATGCCTGCACTAATTGCAGGCTTGGTCCGCGCGTCGGCGTCTCGTTCACCCGATATGCTTTTAACTCGCCTCGATCAGTGACGATAACAAGAGAACTAGGTGTCATTGGCGAATCACTGACCAAAAAATTTGGTCGCGCATCAAAACGTGCGCTTTCTATCTCTATAAGCTAATTCGTTTCTGGCAAGAAGATTGCGTTGCTGAATTTGTCCGGCGTGCAACGGGCTATTTGCGGCGAGCGCGTTCTTCCTCTGCACTTAATGGTGGAAATTCGACGCGGCGTTTTTTCCAGGATTCCTCGCGTGCCTGAGCTTGCGTCCCGCTTACAAGTCGGAGCAAACAGCAAGCGCGACCGCCAAGATCGACATCGTCGCCGGAGGCGAATTTTCTTGGTTCAGCCAGAAAACCGTCCGGATCCATCGTGTCGAGAATGAGTTGCCACTCGAGATGTTCCTGGCCAGGCAGAACAAATGGGATCGGTTCGTAATGCGCGTTGATCAGCAGCAGAAATGTGTCGTCACGGATTGGCTCGCCCTCGAAACTTAGAACATCACTGGTATCGCCACTCAGCAGCATGCCAATACAGCGAACGAATGGCGACGCCCATTCTTCCTCGCTCATCTCGCTGCCACCGGGATTGAACCACATCACATCCCGAATCTCCGAACCGCGTATCCGTCGGCCCTGAAAAAATTTTGGCCGGCGAAACACCGGATGCGCATTACGAAATCGGATCAGCTTTCGCGTGAACTCCAGAAACTGACTTTGCTTTTCGTCGCGCGCCCAATTAAACCAACTGATCTCGTTGTCCTGGCAATAAGCATTGTTGTTGCCGTTCTGTGATCTCCCCCACTCGTCTCCGCCACTGAGCATCGGCACGCCCTGGGAAAGAAAGAGCGTAGTCAGAAAATTCCGGCGCTGCCGTTCGCGCAACGCGTTGATCTGCGGATCTTCTGTCGGACCTTCCGCGCCGCAATTCCACGAGAGATTGTTGTTGTCGCCGTCTTTGTTGGAGTCGCCGTTCGCCTCGTTGTGCTTATCGTTGTAGCTGACCAGGTCGTTCAGCGTGAAACCATCGTGCGCGGTAACAAAATTGATGCTGGCGTAAGGGCGTCGCCCGTTATGCAGGTATAGATCGGGGCTGCCTGTGAGCCGGTAACCCATCTCGCCGATTCGGCCTTCGTCGCCTTTCCAAAAACTGCGGACCGTGTCGCGGTATTTCCCGTTCCATTCCGACCATGGTGGAGGAAAATTCCCGACTTGATAGCCGCCATCTCCAACGTCCCACGGTTCCGCGATAAGTTTCACATTCGAAAGAATCGGATCCTGTTGGATGACCTGGAGGAACGGATGCAGCATGTTTACGCCCTCGCGATTGCGCGCAAGCGTCGCGGCGAGATCGAAACGAAATCCATCGACACGCATTTCCACGACCCAGTAACGCAGGCTGTCGATCACCAGCTGCAGCACGCGTGGATGGAGTAGATTAAAGGTGTTGCCCGTTCCGGTGAAATCCAGATAGAAACGCGGCTTCTCCGGATGCAACCGGTAGTAAGCGGGGTTGTCGATTCCGCGAAAGCACAGGGTGGGACCGAGATGATTTCCTTCGGCAGTATGATTATAAACCACGTCGAGAATCACTTCGATTCCGGCAGCGTGAAGACTGCGCACCATCGATTTGAACTCGGAGACCTGTTCACCCATTTGCCCTCCGCTGGAGTATTGCCCGTGCGGCGCAAAAAATCCGATCGTGTTGTAACCCCAGTAATTCGTTAGGCCGCGATCGACCAAGGCCTTGTCGTCGATGTGCGCGTGGACTGGCAATAGTTCGATCGCTGTCACGCCGAGTTTTTTGAAATAGTCAATTGCTGCCGGACTGCCGAGCGCCGCGTAACTGCCACGCAAATTCTCCGGCACGTCGGACCAAAGTTTGCTGAAACCTTTGACATGCAGTTCATAGATCACAGAACTGTGCAACGCGGTGCCGGGCCTCCTGTCGCCTTGCCAATCGAATCCGGTGTCGATGACGACTGACTTGGGCACTCCCCACGCATCATCGCGGAAATCCTGAGTCAAATCTTCCTTCTCGCCCCCGATCACATAACCGAACATCTCATCCGCCCAACTCACCTCTCCGGCGATAGCCTTCGCGTACGGGTCGAGTAGAAGTTTCGAACTGTTGAAGCGCAACCCGTGTTCCGGATCGTACGGACCAGCAACCCGAAAACCGTACAATTGTCCTGGACGCACATCCGGCAAAAACACGTGCCAAACCTGATCGGTGTGTTCGTTGAGCGGGATACGAATGTTTTCTTCGGTAGCCTCGATGTTGTCGAACAAGCAGAGCTCAACACCGGTGGCGTGCTCGGAAAAAATGGCGAAGTTGACGCCGTTCCCCATCCACGTCGCGCCCAGCGGATATGGGTGACCGAGAAAAGTTTTGACGGAAGTCATAAACGCGCCGCGCATTTATCCGGCATCGAGTCCATATTGGCAATCATCAACTGGGCTTGCACTCGACATTCCCACTCGTATTGCATTTGTGGCGAGGTTACTAAGGTCACCGATGTGATTGGCAAAATCGTTGTAGCATCCGTGGCATTGGTCGCAGTCTGTGCCTTGGCACTGTACTTCTACGCACATCACAATTGGCATCCATTACCCGCGCGGACAGCAATCGATCGGATCGTCGTGGAAAAATCGGCGAAGAAATTATCGATCTTTCACGACGGCAATCACATCAAGAGTTATCGAATCGCGCTAGGCCGGAATCCGGTGGGTGCGAAGCAGGAAGAAGGCGACATGAAAACACCGGAAGGGATCTACAAGATCGATAGCCGAAATGCGCAAAGCAGTTTCCATCTCGCGCTGCACATTTCTTATCCTTCAGATCAGGACAACAAACGTGCGGCCACGCGCGGCGTCTGAGCGGGTTTTGACATTATGATTCATGGAATTCAAAACGGGCGCGGCTGGATCGGCGCCTTTCATCGTTGGAAGGATTGGACCGCGGGCTGCATCGCACTCACCGACGAAGAGATCGAAGAACTCTGGCGCGTGACGCCGGATGGGGCGACGGTCGAGATTCGTCCGTAAACGCGCAGGGACTAGTGTGATACAAGCGCGACGCGCACTGGTCTGCGCAGGCTACAAATCCTTCAGGGCACGCTTCGCTTTTTCCACATCCGACGGCCGTAGAACGATCAGACCTTTTTCCACGTCGCGCCCACCGGCGAGATATGCGTATTCGATATTCACTTCGACTTCTGCAAGGCGTTCGGCGATTTTCGCCAGCACGCCGGGCTGGCTCGCGGTTTCGATCATCAACACTTCGGTCTCTAGCGCAAGAGTGCCCGCCTCGCCCAGAAGCATGAGCGCCTTGGTTGGATCGCTTACTACCATGCGCACCACAGTGTGATCGACTGTGTCCGACGTAGCCAGCGCACGGATATTAATTTCTGCTTTGGCCAGCGCTTCACACACGCGCGCAAGCGCCCCGGGACGATTTGCAAGAAAGACTGCGAGTTGGGTGGCGGTTTCGATGGAGAGCGATGGGTTCATGCTGCTTTCAAAGTGATGCCGGGAATGGCTTCTGACAACTCAGGAAAATCCGCAGCTGTGACTCTGCCTTCACTCTAAATCACCAACGAATTTTCCAACCGCGACCAGCATGTCGCGGCATCTCGTTCGCCGATCATGAACTTAAATACCACTTCGAAAGAATTCGCGAGTCCCGATAATTTCGGGATTGTCGATCTGGAGATGACTACAGTTACTGAATCTCGTCCCGTGAAGTCGCGATCTCCGCGGCGAACCATCGGCTTTGTTACGGCATCCTCCATCGTTATTGCCAACATTATTGGCACTGGCATCTTCACCAGCCTCGGTTTTCAACTGGCGGACATTCAATCGGGATTTCCGCTGCTGATGCTTTGGGTGATTGGCGGAATGACCGCGCTTTGCGGCGCGCTTTGTTATGGCGAGCTAAGCGCCGCGCTGCCGCGCTCCGGGGGCGAATACCATTTTCTATCGCAGATCTATCATCCCGCGCTCGGATTCATGGCGGGATTTGTTTCCGCTACTGTGGGGTTTGCCGCACCAATCGCACTCGCGGCGATGGCGTTCGGGAAATATTTTGTCGGCGTTTTCGGCGTCGGCTCGCCGATGCTTTTATCATTTGTCGTTGTTTGGGTGGTAACAGTTTTTCATCTCGGGAACCTCCAGGTCGGCAGCATGTTCCAAAATCTTTCTACGCTGGTGAAATTGCTTCTGATTGGCGCCCTTATCGCCGCCGGATTGTTTGTGCAGCCAAAGCAGCCGATCAGCTTTCTGCCCGCGTCCGGCGACACGATCGCGATCTTTGGCGCGCCATTTGCAGTGGCGTTGGTTTACGTGATGTATTCTTACTCCGGTTGGAACGCGGCGGCCTATATCTCAGGCGAGATTAAGCAGCCGGAAAAAAATGTGCCGCGCTCACTGCTTGTCGGAACCGGTCTCGTGATCGTGATTTACGTTCTGCTCAACGCAGTCTTCCTTGCGACGACACCGGTCCAGGAATTGAAAGGTCGACTCGATGTAGCGTTGATCGCTGGTAAACATATTTTTGGAACGAACGGCGGGCGGGTCGCCGGAGCGGTAATTTGTCTCGGCTTGGTTTCGGCAATCAGTTCAATGACGTGGATTGGGCCGCGTGTCAGCATGTCGATGGGCGAAGATCATTGGTTGCTGCGACTGCTTGGGCGCAAGAATCTTCACGGCATTCCCAGAAACGCCATCGTGCTGCAGTTGCTCATCGTCAATCTGCTTTTGCTCACACGCAGCTTTGAAAGCGTGGTGCAATACACTCAATTTAGCTTGTTGCTCTGTTCGCTGTTCACTGTGCTCGGCGTGATAGTGTTGCGCGCTACGCGCCCGGAAATCGCCCGGCCGTACCGAGTGTGGGCTTATCCGATGCCCCCGATTATCTTCGCTGTCATCACGCTTTGGATGATGTTTTATCTGTTGCGCTGGAAGACCATCGAATCGCTGGCGGGACTCGCCACCGCACTCGTTGGGCTGCTGCTCTATTTTTGCACACGAAAGAACGCGCAACGACAACGCTCTGCATGAAAACGAAAGGCTTGAGGAGGAACGAACTTTTCCCGTTTGCCGAGATAATCGAAAGCGGCGCAGCGGCGCGCGCACTCCACGACGCAAGCGCGAACGGAACGCGGAAATTGCGGACACGTTTTGGAGTGCGGCGGGGCTTCGCCGCTTTGTTCCTGGCGATAATTTCGACGAACATGCTCAACGTTTCGGCACAGGAGAATCCTCAGCTCGCGCCGCGCGCCATTCCTGTGGCTCCAGCAACTGCCGGACCCAATGATATTGCACGGTTCCTTGCCGGAATGCCCGTTCCGGGAAATTCTCCGCTCGCGCCGCTCACACGCGATCAGGCATGGCAAGCGCATTCCGCTTTTTTCGAGGGCGAGTTCACCAAGCTCTACCAGCGTCAACTCCAAAAGCTGCACGCGTGGGTAGCCACGTATCTTCCGGAGGTAACACAGCCGGTTCCGGTCGCGTTTTATATGTTCAGCGGCCCGGACTTTTTGTACGTCGATCAATTTTTTCCCAACGCTTCGGTGTACGTGCTTTGCGGGAAGGAATCAATGGGGCCGCCGCCTGATCCGTTGCGCATCCCAAATCTCTCCGGCGCGCTGGGAAATCTGGAAAACGCAATGAAAACCTCGCTGAACACGACGTACTTCATCACCAAAAACATGAAAGTCGATTTGCAACAACAGAACCTTAATGGTGTGTTGCCGATTCTCTACGTCTTCATCGTGCGCGCCGACAAATCGATTACGAATGTGACCTTCGGCGCACTCAACAGTAACGGCGCATTTGAAGAGGCCGCGCCGGGAAAAAAAGGCGGCAGCATTCCCGGGGTGCGAATCCGTTACACCGATAATCAATCGGGCAATTCACAAACGCTCTATTATTTCAACACCGATATTTCCGATGGTGGAATCAAGTCCACGCCGGGTTTCCTCAAATTTTGTGAGCGTCTCGGAACCGGCTCGAGTTTTCTGAAATCGTCATCGTATCTAATGTTTGAAAACGGCTTCGCCACGATCCGCAATTTCATTCTCGCGCACAGCAACAGAATTGTGCAGGACGACTCCGGAATTCCCCTGGCTTACTTCGACCCAAACAAGTGGAACCTGCGTCTCTTTGGCGTTTATCTCGGCCCGATCGATCTCTTCAAACAACATTACCAGCCCAGACTTCAGGAACTTTTTCGGCAGAGCAATCCGCCGCTCGACTTCGGATTTGGTTATCGCTGGAATTACAAGGAAGCCAATTTAATCGTGGCGGAACGGAAATGAAGCGCGGTGATGTCGAGCGAAGTCGAGACACCCCGTTGCGGAACCAATGGTATTACAACGGGATTTGATTCGCTCACTCCCGTTCGCTCAGCCTGCGGCCTGCCCGTCCATGGCGCGGCTGCCCCAGCCGCTCCATTCTCGACTCCACTGCGCTCCCCTCGGAATGACCAGGCGGTCTTAAAACCTGCGAAACCACGAGTAAGGAAAATCGTCTCCAGGGCAATCGGTCGGCCAACGCGGTGGATTCATCTCCCGGTGTGGCCGCACCGGAATCACGCCTCTGTCGGTCTTACCGCAACGTTCCCGCAGATAGCGGATGAGTTCCTCGCATGCGTCAAGCTGCGCGCGCGTCGGCTGGCCACGATTGAAATCGCCGACCAGACAAATGCCGAGCGAAATGTTGTTCAGATAATCACTGTGCACGTGCCCGCCGTTGATCTGGCGGCGCCAGCGATCGCCCACTTCGATTTGGCCGTTTCCTGTGGATGTTCCGTTCCCGATCACGAAATGATAGGCGAGACCATTCTGCATCCGGCGCACGTGCCGATGGTAATAATCGAAGACACGCGCGTTGCCCTGTCGCGTGCCGCTATTATGCACCACAATGAATTGCCAGCGGCGCCGTTTCACTGGCGCGCGTCGGATCGCTTCGATGACAGACCGCGTGAGATAACGATAGTTACTCGAACTACGAGACCACGGCCAGAGACCTCGTCTCGGCGGAGGCGTCGGCGCAGGCTCGAGGCCCTGGTCCTCTTCTAGGCCGGATTTTTCAATCACGACCTGAGCGCGCTCACCGCTTGGAGGAGCTCGCGGAGCTTTTGATTCTGGCGCGGCCGCTGGCGTCGGGGCTGCAGACTCAAGAGCTTTCGGTGCTGGGGTCGGGCGTTCTGATGCAGTAGCACGTTCTTCTGTACCGGGTGCCGGTGTTTTTTCCGGTTTCGGTGTTTCGTCTTCTTTTCGCGCCGATTTGGATTTCGCGGCTTTTTTAGTTTTGCGCGAAACCTCCTTCTCATGGGATTTCTTTGATTTCGGTTTCGGTGTGGGCGTGTGGTGCCGCTTTGATTTTGATGAAGCACTGGGCTCGGGTGTTTCGCGTGGCGTAGGCCTTGGCGTTGCCTCTTCTTCGCCCTCAGATTTTTTTGCCAGCTTTGCTTTGCGAGGGCGCGGCGATTCCTGTGCGTCTTGCGACTCGTTATCGTCGCTGGTCGACTCCTTCTTTGCTGCCCTGGCCTTGGGGATGGGCGATGCCGATTTTTTTTCTTTCGAAGGCTCTGTTTTCTTTTGCGACTCTTCGTTTGCTAATTTTGCGTGAGGAATCGCGCTGGGCGCCTTTTCCGGGGTTGCGGAAGCCAGGTGTTTTTTTCCCGATTTGTCCCTCGATGCTTTCGCTACCGGGCTCGGAGATTTTTTTGGTTTTGGCGACGGCGAAGCGTGCGTCTGGATTTGCTCGGACTCATCGCGCCGGCTTTTTTCTTCGTCACCGACCTGTGCGCGGAGAAGATTTCCAGCGATTGCGCCAGAGGCGAGCGCAGTTGCGAGCCAAATGCCGAAGCGCACCACTGCGACGGACCGTAACAGAGCGCGCGACGCGATCAACCACGAATGCTTTCGGGGTCAACGGAATCGTTAAGAAAGTTAAAAAGGGCAATCACCTCTTCCCTCTTAACGTTTTAACTCTCTAACTCGTCGGCGCGGGTTCCGCCACGGCAGGCGCAACCGCGCGCATTCTTTCGCCTTCGCGGCGAAGAATGGCGTTTAACTTGCCGCCCAGCAATAGCAGCAGACAAGTCAGATACATCCACGTTAGCAATACAACGATGGACGCCAGCGCGAGATACGTCGGGTTGTAGCGATCATATCGCGCCACATAGAGTTGAAAAAGCTTCGTCGCGATGATCCAACCTACCGAAAAGAAAATCGCGCCGGGCAAAGCCTGTCGGACGGTCAAGTAATTTTCGGGCGTCAGGAGATAAAGCGCCAGCGCGAGAATGACCAGCGCCACAAAGGTAAAGGGCAAATTTAGCGTCGTGATCCATGCTTGCAGCGGAAAGGCCAGTTGAAAATTGACTTCTGCAAGGCCAGCCAGCCGTTCGCCAAAGACGATTGCGTTGAAACAGAACACGATGATGATCCCGAACCAGAACAGCATGAAAAATGAGATGATGTACTTCGACCACCAATGGGGATCTTCCCGCATTCCGTACGTATGGCTGAGGGCGCGTGAAGTCGTCGCAATGAAGAGAGTCCCAAAATAAATTCCGAGAATGATGCCTGCATTCGCGAGCAGGCCGCTCGAGCCTGTCACCACCACATTTGCCATCGCCGAATCGAGAATCTCCTGCACTTTCAAGTCCGGCGGCATGAAACTTTTCAAGAGCAGAAACATGCGATGCAATTTGGTCGGATCGGTACCGAACAAGCCGAGTAGATGCCAAAGAAACAGCGATCCGGGGGCCAGCGCGAAAAGAAGTAGATACGCCATCTGTGCCGCCAGCCCGGTCGTGGTATCAGTTGCCGTTTCCCAAACAAGCTGCCGTAAAACGCGCCAGAGAAATCCGAGATATTTCATCTGCACCGAGAGTTTACTTTGCCCGATGCAAATATCCATTAAACTCCGAATGCTTCCGTCCTCGTTACCTCGTGAGGCGAGTTTCCCATTGGCGTTGCAATGGCCTGACAAACTGTGAAAAAACGAATATTGATCCTCACGGCGAGCTTCGGAGAAGGTCACAACAGCGCCGCACGCGGAATTCGCGATGGACTGGCGCGCGTCGCCCCGGAAGGGACGGAGGTGGAATTGCATGATTTGTTTGCCGAAGCTTACGGGTCGGTTAACGAGTTGGTGCGAAAAGGCTATCTGGCGCTCGTCAATTACGCGCCCGGCGCATGGGGTGCCGTTTATCGCTGGCTCGAACGCAAGAAAGATTTCGATACAGAATTCACGCGCTTCCCGCGGCTCAAGGATCATTTCGCCGCACTACTCGACCGTTTTCAACCAGACGTGCTCGCTTGCACTTTTCCGGCCTATCCGAATGTACTCAGGCAAATTCAGGGACAAAACGCCGAATGTTTTCGGCCTAAGATTGTGGTTGTGATCACCGATTCGATTACTATCAACGCAGTCTGGTATCGGTGTGCCGCCGATTATTTTCTTGTCGCAAACGAGGAAAGCGCCTCGGTCTTGCGAGCAGCGGGAATCGCCACGGAAAAAATCAAGGTGTCTGGTTTTCCTGTAAGTCCAAAATTTGCCGATTCCGCGGGGTCGAATCGCGTGTTACCCCCAAGCAAGTCTGAACGCCGCGTTTTGTATATGATTCATTCGGCCACCCGCGGCGCACCGGAATTGGCGCGGCGACTCGCCGATTTGGGTGTCGATCTCACCGTGACCATCGGCCGTGCCGACAGGCTCATGCCGGAGATCGAAGCCGCGGTCGGAGATAAGGCAAAGGTCGTTGGCTGGACCGACGACCTTCCGCGTATGCTTCACCACAGCCATTTGCTCATCGGAAAAGCCGGAGGCGCGACGGTACAGGAAACGATCGCTGCTGCCTGTCCGATGATCATCAATTACGTCGTCGCCGGCCAGGAGGAAGGCAATGCCCGGTTGATCGTCGAGACGAATTCTGGCGCGATCGCAAATTCGCCGCGAGAAGTCATCGCGCAGGTGCAGCGCGCATTTGCGGACGACGCAAAACAATGGCGCGAATGGTCCGCAAATATCAGCCGTTTGAGCAAACCACGGGCTGCACTCGATATCGCCGAGTTTTTGCTGTCGATATAGTCCTCAAAAACCGCGGATAGACACGAATAATTGGTGTTCATTCGCGGTTGGGGTGGATTTCATCATCACTGCCCGTGAGCGTTCGCACGACCTCCAATTCTGGCGAGAGAACGACCAAATCCGCATCTGTACCCACCTCCAGGCGGCCTTTGGTTTCAAGGCCAATGGCACGCGCCGGATTTTCCGTTGCCATCATGACGGCTTCGTGGAGCGGAACGTTTACTTTCATGATCATTGTGCGGACAAGGTCGATCATGCGCGAAGCGCTACCGGCAAGCGCCGAGCGGTCTGCAAGTAAACAGACGCCATCTTCCACGATGCAATCCTTCCCAAAAAGTGAGAATTGCGATCCATTCGGCAGCCCCGCGCCAGCGGTTGCATCCGTTACGAGACAAATCCCGCCCGGGCCTTTTGCGCGATACAACATTTTCATCAACGTCTCCGAAACGTGCTGACCGTCGGCGATCAGTTCGCAACTAATCTGCGGTTCGCTTAAGGCAAACTCCAGTAAACCGCCAACGCGATAAATGCCGCGGCGACGCGCGCTCGACATGCAGTTGAAAGTGTGGGTGACGCTGCGCATGCCACGCGCGAAACCTTCTCCCGCCTGCTCGTTCCATGCATCGCTGTGGCCTCCGCTGACACTGATCCCGTGCGCATAAAAATTCTCGATCGTCTCAAGCGCTCCCGGCAGCTCGGGCGCGATCGTGATCCGTTTGATCACGTCCGCGTAGTCGAGTAGTTGCCGGACCGAAGCTCGCGACGGGCTTTGAATGAATTCAGCGCGTTGCGCACCGCATTTGGCCTTCGAAATAAACGGCCCCTCGACGTGAACACCCGCGATCGCATTGGTAGGGCGCGACCTGAGCCTGTCCTGAGCAGAGTCGAAGGAGGCGCCCCGCTGAATAGAATCACGCGCTACGTTCAGAACATCGACAATCCGCTCTATCGGCGCGGTGGCCGTTGTCAGCAAAAGCGAAGTGGTGCCGCCGCTGGCATGATAATCGCAGATGACTTGAAACGCTTCCGCAGAAGCTTCCATGCTGTCACGACCCAGAGCGCCGTGCACGTGAAGATCAAGGAAGCCGGGCGCGAGATAATTTCCGTGGAGATCAAGGACCTTGTTTGCGCGGGCATGGCTATGCTCGCGGATTGCGGTGATTTTTCCTTTTTCAACAACGAGCTCCAGGTCATCCCGAATGCCATCGCGAAGAATCAAACGCGCGTTGGTAAGAATCATTTCGCTCAATGCTCGATGCCGAAGCACGAATGTCGAATGGTTGACCTCGCCTTAAGGGCTTAGTAGCCCCGCGTACCAATGTAGAAAGGTATTGCCAAAAAACATCCAGCTTAGCGCACCAAACGCCAGGTAAGGTCCAAACGGCAGCTTGGCTGACCAGACCCGTTTTCCAACGACCAGCGTGGCCAGGCCGACAATCGAACCGAGAAGAGATCCCGCGAACAAACTAAACAAAACCGCGCGCCATCCGAGAAACGCGCCGATTGCCGCGAGAAATTTCAAGTCTCCACGGCCCATTGCTTCGCGAGGAATCACGAGTTCGCGCGCCACGCCAGAAATCTGCGCCACGTCGTCCAGCATCATCACGTGGCCATCAGCCGTGACGCGATCGTAGCGAAAGTCCAGCGTCACGTTGCCATAAGTGCGGTGGTCGATCCTGGCTTCGTCACACTCTAGCAGTAGTCGGTCTTTTTCCCGGGCAAAATAGTCACTCCATAAACTTTCTTCGGTGCCCACTACAAGCTCCGCATCATCCCCGCGTTTGGTCCATGTGAATGATGTCGGGGCGTCGAATTCAATGCGTTTTCTTCCAAAAGCGATTTTGCCGGCTTCGAGAACGATCAATAAGATTACGTATCCCAACGCTGCGGCCAGAAGAGAACGAACGCACGCGGCAATCCGTGAATCCGTTTCCATCAAAGCTGGCACCGCCGCATTGCAAACAACGCCTGCAACAACGCCGCCGATCGTCACACGGTCTGGAATGATGAAATGTTCGAGATCGATAAATGTTCCGACGATCAAGAGCGAAACAAAAATCCAGTACGCAATCGCCATCTGCCACGGAAAGGTTTGCCAGACGATCAGGAACAACAGCGCAGTGATCAATTCCACGGCGAAATAGCGAAAGGCGATCTTCGCGCCGCAATTCGCGCAGCGACCGCCAAGCAAAATCCAGCTAACCAACGGCAGATTTTGATGCCAGGGAATCTGCTGTTTGCACGCCGGGCAAAAAGAGCGACGCGGCTTGTTAATCGAAAGATCGACAGGCCAGCGATAGATGCAGACGTTCAAAAATGATCCGACTGCCGCGCCGAGAACAAAGGCGAACAGACGAAAAAGAGATTCGTAAATACGGTGCTCCAAGCGCGATCAGACATTACCGCTCGCCTCGGAATTGCAACCCTGAAACGCATTCGGATCTCGCCAAGCGAAATTTTTATTGTTTGGTGGATCGACAACGTCTTACGCGGAAGCCGATCGAAGTCCGTCAAAGAATTCAGCACGTGATCCCATCGCTCCAGGACTTCGTCACTCCGCCTTCGCTAATTCCGCCAAAATCGCCTTCTGCACGTGAAGCCGATTTTCCGCCTGGTCGAAAATGGTTTGCGCGTTCGCTTCCAGGGTTTTTTCATCAATTTCCTGGCCCCGGTGAGCTGGCAAACAATGCATCACCAGCGCGCCCGGTTTCGCCAGCTTCACCAGCGACTCATTGATCCAATAAGGCGCGAGTTCGGCCCCGCGGCGCGCTTCCTCACCTTCGCGCCCCATTGAGACCCAGATATCGGTGTAGAGCACGTCTGCGCCACGCGCTGCTTCCTGTAAATCCTCGGTGCACATCACGCGGCCTCCGGCACGCTTCAAAAGCTCCGGACTCGGTTTGTACCTTTTCGGCGAAGCGATCCGCAATTCAAAGTCGAGCTTGCCGGCCGCAAAGAGCCATGATTGCGCCGTATTTGCCGCGCCGTCGCCGACGAATGTCACCACTTTTTCTCCGATCGTACCAAGTTTTTCCTGGATTGTGAAAATGTCGCCCAGGATCTGGCAGGGATGTTCATCATCGGTCAGCGCATTGACCGTCGGCACTCCGGAAAACTCGGCGAACTCTTCAATGTCGCGTTGCGCATAGGTTCGAATGATGGCGCCGTGAATCATGCGCGCGAGGACGCGGGCCGTATCCTTGATCAACTCGCCGCGGCCCAATTGTGCGTCCGCCGCGTTCATATAAATCGATTCCCCACCCAGTTCACGGATGCCCACTTCAAAGGAAACGCGCGTGCGTGTTGATGGCTTGGAAAAGAGCAGCGCCCATGTCTGTCCTGCCAGCGGCCTCGAAGAAATCCGCCCTCGATTTGTCTTGAATTCAGCTGTTCGCCGTAATACCCCGTCGATCTCTTCGCGCGAAATCTGTTCAATGCTTAGCAGATGTTTCATCTGTTTCTTCTTCTTACTCCTTTTGGTCTCACTTCTCTTTGCTCCTGCTCGGCGAGATCAGCGATCACTTCTTCAATCGCGCAAAGTCCTTGGCGCGCTTCCTCTTCGCGCAAATTCAAAGGTGGCAACAAGCGAACCACCGACGTCGCCGCTGGAATAGTCAAAAGATTTTTTTCATGCAACCGTTTCACAGTTTCGATCCCTGTAAATCTTGAGTCGAATTCAATGCCAATCATCAATCCCAGTCCCCGAACGTCACGCACGACATTTGGATTTCTCCTTCTCAAGTCACGCAATCCATGCAGTAAAAATTCGCCGATTTGTCGCGCATTTTCAGCGAGAGCATCGCGCTCAATCACGTCGAGAATTCGCAACGCCACGGCGCAAGCCAGCGGAGTTCCCCCAAATGTCGATGCGTGCGTCCCCGCCGAGAGCAGTCCGGCAAATTTCTCCCGCGCCCAAAACGCGCCGATCGGAAATCCGCCGCCGAGCGCCTTGGCCATCGAGATTCCGTCTGGCAAAAAATCAGCGTCCTGATCTTCAAGGATGCGCTGCCAACTGTGAAATTTGCCGGTGCGAAAGTGCCCGGCCTGCACTTCGTCGAGCAAAAGAAGCAAATTCTGTTCATCGCAAAGCTTTCGCAGACCGAGCAAATATTCCCGAGTCGCCATTGTGATTCCGCTCTCGCCCTGAATCGCTTCGATCAAAATCGCAGCCGTCGATTTCGTGATTGCGCCTCGCATCGCGTCGAGATCGTTGAATGGGACCTGTTTGAATCCGGCTACCATCGGCTCGAAGCCTTTCTTTACTTTTTCCTGACCGGTCGCGGCAATGCCCGCCAGGGTCCGTCCGTGGAACGACTCCAGCGCGGTGATAATTTCATAGCGGTCTTCGTCGTGACCAAATTTCCGCGCAAGCTTGAACAGTCCTTCGTTCGCCTCGGCGCCGCTGTTACAGAAGAAAACCCGGCCCGGCGCGATTAGATCGACAATGCGTTTGGCCAGTCGTGCCTGCGGTTCGATGTAATAAAGATTCGACACATGCACCAACTTCCTGGATTGCTCGACTAGCGCCTGAGTTATTTCCGGGTTCGCGTGGCCGAGCGCGCATACAGCGATGCCGCCGCCAAAATCGAGATAGCGGCGGCCGTTGACATCAAAAACATAACTTCCCTCCCCGCGCTCCAGCGCGAGGTCGAAGCGCGCGTACGTAGGAACAACATATTGGTCGAATGCTTTTTGAATTGAGCGTTCGGCGTTGGACGTTGGACGTTGGGCGTTCTCTTCTATCGTCATCGAACCACCTCCGTCCCCACTCCCGCATCCGTGAAAATCTCCAGCAACACCGAATGCGGAATGCGTCCATCGACAAATTGGACTTTTTCCACGCCGCGCTCGATCGCGTCAACGGCGCTGTTAACTTTCGGCAACATTCCATCGCCGATCACATCGTATTGTTTTAGCGCCGGCACTTCACCAACGCACAAGTGTCTCATCAATGTTGCATCGTCTTTGGGGTTCCTCAGCAATCCCGGCACATCACTCATGAAAACAAGCCGGCGCGCCTCCAACACGATGGCAGCTTTCGCCGCGGCGACGTCTGCGTTGCAGTTGTAGATCTTGCCGTCATCGCCGCGCGCTGTAGGGCTGATCACCGGCGTGACATTGCGCCGAATGCATTCGCGCAGCAGTTCGGTGTTTACCTCGACAACTTCACCGACAAAGCCAAGATCAACGTTTTCATTTGGCGGCGAAAATTTTCGGCATCGAAAAACATCCGAGCCGGCAAATCCGCGCGCCTTGCCGCCAAACTCCTCAATTGCTTTGACAATTTCAGGATTGATTTCCTGCGACAAAACGCGATCGACGATTTCCGCCGTCGCTGGATTCGTCACGCGATGGCCTTGCACAAATTGCGCTTGCAGACCGGCCATTTCCAGTGCGCGGGTAATCGCTTTGCCGCCGCCATGCACCACCACCGGATTGATGCCGACTGCTTCCAGAAAAACGACGTCCCGCGCGACGCGATGGCGCACTTCCAGATTATCGGAATCCATGAAGCTCCCGCCATATTTCACGACGAAGACCTGGCCACGAAATCGTTGAATGTAAGGCAGCGCTTCGAGCAACGTGGCCGCTTTGGAAATAGCTTCTTCCATCTCAGCCTCCAAGCGACGCTGGATCGCTCACGTCGCCCTTGTTCAGCGCGACATAGTCTTCGGTGAGATCGGTCGCGTACATGGTGAAGTTGGCGCCCCCGAGATGAAGATTGACATGCAGTTCGAACTCGGGTGCGGCTGAAATCCTGTAGAGCGTTTTCAAAGCCACGTTGGTGGGGCGGCCGCGGCGAAATGCAAAAAGGATCTCGCGACTCCCGGGCTTCGCGTAACCGACATCGACCAGCGATTCGTCCACTTTCGCCTTGGAATAACCGAGCGCGCACAGGATTCGCCCCCAATTTGGATCGCCGCCACACCAGCTTGCTTTCACTAATGAGCTGTTAGCGATCGCGCGCGCTGCGGCTTCCGCGTCGCTCGCGTTGCGCGCAGCGTGAACGTGCAGGGTAATGAAACGCGACACGCCTTCGCCATCGCGCACGATCATTTTCGCCAACTCCAGGCAAATGAGGTTGAGCGCCGTTTGAAAAATTTGAAATCGCAAATCTCGACTACGGATTGTCGGATTCCCAGCCAACCCGTTGGCGAGCATGATCACAGAATCGTTGGTGCTCATGTCGCCATCAACCGTGATCCGATTGAAACTTTGCCCGGCTGCAATTCGGAGCGCGCGCTTTAGCAGGCTCGGTTCAATCGCAATGTCACTCGTGATGAAGGCAAGCATCGTCGCGTGCATCGTAGCCATCCCAGGCTGAATCATGCCTGCACCTTTACAAATACCGCCGATTCGCGCTGTCGCTTTTCCGATTCTAAATTCGACGGCAATTTCTTTTCGTCGTGTATCTGTGGTCATGATGGCTTTGGCGGCTTGGCGCCCATTCCTCGCCGACCTCGCAAGCAACGGCGTGCATGCTCGAATCCCGCGCTCGACATTTTTCATCGGCATCGGCACGCCGATTCGTCCGGTCGAACAAACAAGAACATCGCTCACTTTCAGGTGCAGGGCGCCCGCCGCCATTTCGGCCATCCTTTTTGCGTCTCTGAGTCCTTGATGTCCCGTGCACGCATTTGCATTGCCCGAGTTGACGACGATTCCCCGTGCAAAATGTTGTGCGGCACGTTGTGCACTCAATTTCACTGGCGCGGCGCAAACCTGATTCGTTGTAAACATTCCCGCGACCGCTGCGGGACCATTCGATACGATCAACGCGAGATCCTGTTTCCGTCCTTTTTCCGACCCTTTACCTGTGCCAAGACGTTTGATGTCGCAAAACACCGCCGCAGCCTTGAAACCGCGCGGCGCGCAAATTGAGCCTTCGATTTTGTTGAAAATTCTGCCGTGAGACATCTCGATTAGAGGCACCCAGATTCACGGAATTTGCAGTCCAGCTGTTTCTGGATAGCCGCACATTGCATTGAAGCATTGAATGGCCTGTCCGCTCGCGCCCTTCATGATGTTGTCAATCGCGCTCATGAGGATCACGCGACCGGTGCGGGGGTCCAGGCGCCATGCGATATCAATAAAGTTTGTTCCAGTAACATTTTTGGTATCCGGAAAACGTTCATCGCCGAGCAGACGAACAAACGGCTCAGCGGAATACACCTTTTTGTAAACGGAAGCGATGGCGGTGGCGTCCATCTTTTTGCTGAGGTTGACGTGAATCGTGGTGATAATCCCCCGATTCACCGGGACCAGATGCGGCGTAAATTGAATGGTGATTTTTTTTTCAGCGAAGATCGACAATTGCTCTTCGATCTCGGAAAGGTGCCGATGTTTCGGGACTCCGTAGGGACGCAAACTCTCGTTACATTCTGCAAAGAGATAATCCGCGTCGACTTTGCGGCCAGCACCAGTAACGCCACTTAAACTGGTCACCACAACGCTCGCGAGATCGACCACTCCTTCGCGAACCAGCGGCAGGAGCGGAAGCAGAATGCTCGTGGGATAGCAACCGGGACAAGCCACGAGTTTCGCCCTCGAGATCTTGCCGCGATTAATTTCCGGCAACCCGTAGACCGCTTTCCCCAATAACTCGGGCGCGGCATGATCGTTTCCGTAAAATTCCTTATATATCTTCGGGTCCTTGATTCTAAAGTCCGCGCTAAGATCGACAATCTTCGCGCCCGCTTGCCACAGTGGTTCCGCAAGTTCCGCAGCGAAACCGTGCGGTAACGCAAGAAAAATAATTCCCGCCTTCTGCGCGAGCTGCGCAGCGTCAGGCCGGATAAAACGAAGCTCACTGGCCTTGCCGCGATTTGAAAAACGAGGAAAAATCTCAGCCAGCGTTTTTCCAGCAAATTGCCGCGATGTAAGCGCGGCAAGGTTCGTGTACGGGTGCTGCAAAAGCAGGCGAACCAGTTCTTCGCCAACGTAACCGGACGCGCCAATCACGGCGACCTTGGTCCTGCTGCGACCATCAAGAGCGGCGTTCGCCGAATTTTTCACAAGGCGCAATCCGTATTTCGTTTTGCTTTAATTGCAACGAAACATTGTAAGAAAATTCTTCCGCGCGAAGAGTCTCGCCCGCGAAGACTTACGTCGCCGTTGTGTACCTTAGATGGCTAGGAAACCAGCGTTCCCTCATTCGATTTCGAGGCACGGCGCTCCATTAGCCATGCAATCCAGATGCAGCTTTCGTAAAGCAGGCACATCGGGAGCGCCATCGCGATCAAGGTCAGGATGTCTGGCGTGGGCGTGATGATCGTCGCAAGAATAAAGATCAGGACCAGGGCGTAAGGTCGTGTGCGCGCCATGAACCTGTAAGTAATCAATCCAAATCGAACCAGTGCCAGGACTACGACCGGCAATTCGAAAGCCAGCCCGAAGCCGATCGTGAACCGTGTCACGAAGGAATAATACTGTTGCACGGTCCAGGTGGGCGCCCAGCCGAGCGACTCGGTGTCGCGGAAGAAAAAGAGGATCGTTTTCGGCAGCAACCAAAAATAACAGACCGACACACCGAGAAGAAATAGCGCGAAGCTGACTAAGATAGCCGGAAGCAAGAGGCGCTTCTCCACTGCCGTGAGCGCAGGGAGGACAAATTCCGCAACAAAATATAGCAGCAGCGGGAAGCAGAGAACGATGCCGGCGTAAAAGGCCAGATGAAACGAGATCACTATGGAATCGGTGATGCCGAGGGCTTTGAGCGTTCCTATTTGCGAACCGACATCGCGCAACGGCGCCTGCAATACCCGCACGAGCGTCGAGCGGAACGCAAAGCAAACGATCATCGCTGCCACCAGCGTGATTGCCATCTTCACAATCGTCCACCGCAGGTCTTCCAGGTGCTCCAGAAACGGCTTGGAAGTTTCGCTCTCGGGCACTTCGCGAAATTTGAAAATGTCTCGTAACGCCATTGGGTCGAAAATTCGAAATCCTAATGTCTCGCCTTCGCGGGGCTATGGCGTGGCAGCCAAATATCCAAACAAGCGCGTCTTCGCATGGGTTTTCAGAAAACTAAGCGGTTCCACTTGGAAGAAGGTCACGCGCCCCGAGTCGCGCCCACATGCTTAGCGTGTTGGCGTCGCGAATCTCATTCCCGGCGATCATTCGCCGAATTTCAAGAACGGTAAAGGCACGACAATCCAAAATCGATTCCGATTCATCACGCACATAATTCGGGGACGGCTCCACTGGGCGCGCCAAAAAGAAATAACCGCGTTCATCCGTAAAGCCGGGTGAAGTAAAATAATGGCCGAGCGCGATAAGTTCGCCATCCCTGGCAAGCTCATAGCCCGATTCCTCGAGAAGTTCGCGCAGCGCGACCTGCTCAACGGTCTCTTGAGGGGGGCCATCGATCTGGCCGGATGGCATTTCCCAAATTGCTGTTCGAATCGGAATGCGCTCCTGGTAAATGAGAACGATTTTGCCGTCCTGCGTCATCGGCGCAATGATCACAGCTGCTTTCCGGTGCACAATCGTCCATGCCCGCGGCTGCGAACGTGAGGGTGTTCGCACATGGTCGGTCACCACTTCAAGATGCGCATTGGCGTAATGCGGCTCGCTAGAAATGGTTTCCCAGGTGTCTTGCATAACGCGTGAAGTGTAGTGGCCGCTGTCCTCAGCGGCAAACTTAGACGCAGGACGGGCCGTTTGGAGTCGGACGCGGTTGCGCTCTAGCCTTCGCCTAGTAGCCCTTTCCAGCGCTTGATCTGCGCCGCGATATTCTCGGGCGACGCAGCGCCGACCGCGCGTCGCTGCGCGAGCGAATCGCGAACATCGAAAATCTTCGCTACATCATCGTCGAGGTGTGGCGAAAACTTTTTCATTTCCGCGACCCCGATTTGATCCAATGGAACGCTTTTCGTTATGGAGTACACAACAAGCTCTCCAACGATTTGGTGCGCCTCGCGAAACGGCGTTCCCTTTTTCACGAGGTACTCAGCCAAATCTGTCGCGAGAAGATTTGGGTCGCGCGCTGCATTCTCCATGCGCTCACGATTGATTTTCAATTCGGGCAACATTGTCGCGAAAACTTCCAGCGCGCTTTTGGTTGTATCGACAGAATCGAACAGCGCTTTCTTATCTTCCTGGATGTCCCGATTGTAAGAGGAAGGCAGCGCTTTCATCGTGGTAAGGATCGACATCAAATTTCCGTAAAGCCTGCCAGTCTTGCCGCGCGTTAGTTCGGCCATGTCCGGGTTTTTCTTTTGCGGCATCAGACTTGAGTGCGTGGAAAATGAATCGCTAAATTCAAGAAAACCGAATTCGGTCGTGCTCCAGATAATTAAATCCTCACTCAGGCGGGAAAGGTGCAAACCGATCATGGCAAGGCAAAAAAGGAATTCGCAGACAAAATCTCGATCGCCGACGGCATCGACGCTATTTTGGCTTACGCTCGAAAAACCGAGATCGAGCGCGATGCGTTCGCGATCCAGAACAATGGTCGATCCGGCGAGCGCTCCGGATCCGAGTGGAAGAACGTCTATGCGCGCGAGGCAATCTCGAAGCCGATTCGCGTCGCGTCCAAATGCCTCCATCTGCCCAAGCAAGTAATGCGAAAAAGTGATCGGCTGTGCGCGCTGCAAATGTGTGTAGCCGGGCATTACGACGTCAACCTGTCGCTCGGCAAGATCGAGTAGAGCAATCTGCAAACTTCGCAAACGGCCTGACACTTCCGCAATCTCAGCTTTTACATAAAGCCGCAGATCGAGCGCAATCTGATCGTTCCTGCTGCGTGCCGTGTGCAGCTTCGCGCCTACGGCGCCGGTTCGTTTGGTCAGCGCCGCTTCAATGTTCATGTGCACGTCTTCGAGTGATGCATCCCATTCGTATTTGCCCGCCTCGATCTGCTTCTCGATAGCGCGCAATTCGTTTTCAATTTGCTGCCGCTCTCCTGCAGTTATGATTCCCGCCCGGGCGAGGGCAGCGGCGTGCGCGATCGAGCCAGCTATATCGTACGGATAAAGTAACCAATCGAACGAAACGGATTCGCTGTAGCGCTGCGCGAGCTCTGCAGCAGGCTGGTTGATTCTTCCTTTTCGCATTGTTTTTGCAGCCAACATTCGCCGGGATCGCTGCTCCCGGCTACAGCTTCGCATCGTGGATGGCCTTCAGGCAACGGATGCAGTTCGCGTTACGGTTACAGACACGTGCTTGGCGTCTTCCAAAGGAAATTTCCGCAGCTCCACTGTGACTTTCTGGATGCGAAAAGTCTTCAGCAAATGCATCGCCAATCGGTCCGCGAGCGTCTCGATCAGAGACGTGGATTGATCTCGCACAAAATTCTTTGTCTCTTCAGCAACGATCGAATAATTGACTGTGTTGTCGATCCTATCGGCCATATCGCGCTGCTCACAATATGGCCAGAAAGAAATACTGACAGTTAATCGCTGCGGAGTGGAACGTTCCTTTTCTGGAACTCCGATGTGCCCAGAGATTTCGAGCTGCTCGATATGAATCCAGTCGGAAAAGGGATTTGGTTCGCTGGGCATTCGAACAAGATTACCGCGATGCCACTCAGAGCAACCTCGTTTCGTCAGGAACCTGCCCCTACTTCGGTGCGGGTGAGGCGACGAGTTTTTGGAAGCGCGGATCGTTCCGAAGCGGATCGAACATTGGATCGAGCCGAAGTAGCGCGGGAGTAAGCGGCATCCCCGCACCCAGCGCACCAGCGTACGGTATCGAAAGTAGTTTCTGTAAAGCGGCGATCGCGCGGTCAGGCTCTCCCATGCGCGCCGCCACCCGTGCGAGGATCTCGATCGGAATGGGACCCACTATCGCGTCTTTCTCGATCGGATTCACGGCGATGGCCTGTTCCGACAGAGCCAACGCGGCGGCCTTATCACCGAGACCCATATTGGTCAGAGCGAGATCGCCAACGAGGCTATAATTGTCCGGCTGTTCTTTGAGTAAAGGTTCCAGTTCGCGGCGCGCCTGTCGCCAACTCTCCTGAGCGCCGGCATGGTCGCCGGACACGTCCTGCGCCCAACCTAACCAAAAGCGCAGTTCGCCATTGATGTAACCCAACGCTGGATCAGGCCTGGCCAATATCTCCTTTAACCGAGAGATGACTTGCGCAGGACGGCGTTCAAGGATTGCCTGGTAAACTTGTGTTTCCACGGCCCCCGAGTCGTCGGCACCCGGGTGGAGCGGAGCGAGGAGCGCCACGGCACGCGGTAGGTCGCCCTCGGCCTGTGCGATAGTCGCCATTGTCACAAGGGTGTCGACGTCGTCTGGCGTGATATCGAGAACCTGATCAAGCTTTCGCAGAGCTTCCGGGAAACGGCGAAGAGCGATATCGGTAGTCGCCTGCTGCGTGAGGAGATTAACATCGCGCGGATCGAGCCGCTCGGCTTCGTTGAAGTAGGCTTTGCTCCGGTCCCACTGGCCTCGTCTCCGTGCGACATAAGCCAGCAATTCAGGAATCCGGCTGCTATTTGGGAGAAGCTGACGTGCTTGCTCAAAGTAACGCACTGCGGTGTCGTAATCTTTTAGGCAAAAGTAGTGGTAAGCTCCCTTTGCCAGTACGGCCTCGCCAAGGTTGGGCTGAAGAGTGAGCGCGGTTTCGGCTGCCTGCCGCGCCTCTTCACGCAGGGCAACCGTTGGTTGAACACTCTGTGTGATGTAGCCGCGCGCATCAACATATGACAACAGCGCCCAACCAAGCGCGAACTTCGGATCCAACCGCACCGCTTCTCTGAGATATTTCTGTGCGCCAAGGACGTTGGCGCTTGTGGGGTAAGTTTTCAGTGTATAAGCCACACCGCGGAGGTAGGCATCGTAAGCCTCAAGATCATCTGTGGGTTTGGCGGCAATGACTTGCTTCTCCCGACCAGTGAGTTTCGCCCGCAGTTGCTCGGCAATAGCCTTGGCCACCTCGCTCTCAACTGAAAAGATGTCGGTCAGCTTGCGATCAAAGGTATCCGCCCAAAGCTGGGAATCATTGGCCGCCCTGATTAGCTGCACGTTCACGCGCACGGCGTCGCCCCTCTTCTGAACCCTTCCTTCAAGGATGTGGGCTACTCCCAGTTGTTTTGCGATCGCAGGCAGGTTTTCCGGCGCGCTTTTGTAATGCTGTGTCGATGTGCGCGAGATGACCTTCAAATCGGCAATCTTCGCTAAGCGCATCAGAATCTCGTCATGGATGCCGTCGGCGAAGTAGGCATTGGCTTTCTCGCCGCTCAAATTCTCGAAGGGAAGAATGGCGATGCTCTTCTCGGGAGGGGTCGATCGGGTCATCAGTGATACTCGCTGGAAAAAGGTCAAAGAACTAATCACCATAGCTAGGGCAGCGACTACTAAAGCAAGTACCAGCAGGGACCTTGGCCGCCGGGGCAGGCTAACTGGGCGAACTATGTCCGATCCTTGCTTCCACCTTCTTCTGCGCCTGAGTTTCTCAGGGACCTGTGGATTACCGAGATTCTCTTTGCAAAGATTAAACAGATGCAGGTGTAGTCCGTGCTTCGCCTCATACTCGCCCAAGTCGTGCAAGCACGGTTGCCAGTGGGGGTATTGCGCTAAATCCTCCGCGACATGCGCCGACAAGAGAATGTGTCCGGCATCACTGCAATCAAGCACTCGCTGCGCGACATTGATTCCCGATCCTGCAAAGTTCGTTCTATCATTAACGTCGGTGATTCTATTGACAGGGCCACTGTGAACCCCCATTCGCAACCGAATACGCGGATGATCTTGCAACGCCCTGCTAATCTCGAACGCACACCGCACCGGTTCTTCCGGACTATGAAAAAAAAGCAGCGCCATCCCGTCTCCCGTCGGCACTCGATTGAGCTTGCCGCTTGCTTCAGCCGATCGAAAACATTCGGTGCTGCGCACGATTTGATTTAATTGCTGCAGCAACTCAATCTGCTCATTGATTAGCAGCTTGGAATAACCAGCCACGTCGATTAAGAGAACGTGCGCGATCTCCAATTCCAGATCGGACTTCGGTTCCACGGACTTGTCTTCCTCAGTTTGCGCCGGCTCTGTCTCGAGCGATTCCAATGCGGAAATGACCGGAGTGATTGGAGTACGAAGTTCGTGCGAAAGCATGGCCGGGAAATGGTCTTTGGTCCTGTTGGCGGTCTCCACAACTACCTTTTGTTGCTGAAGCTCTTCCCCAACGCGCCGGCGTTCGGCCATACCGGCGGAAAGCGCCATCGCCGTAATTGACAGCACGGCTGTCCACCATTGCACGGCGAGAAGCGACTGGTTTTCCGTCTCCCCGACGAATGGGCCGAAGCCATGCAGCGTCCCCCACACCGCGATCGCGGACAGGATGAAAATTCCCGTGGCAGTTTCGCGTTGCGTAAAGCGGAAGGCAGTCCAAATCACAATCGGTCCGCAAATTAAAACGATTGGATAATTTCGGGCGGAAACGGCAGGCCATCCGCCAAAGACCACCGCGCTCAACACCACCAGCAACAGGAGAAGCGCGCCGACTTCGGCAGCTTCCTTTTTATTCCAACGTCGTTTTGAGGCAGCACTCCACAGGAGAACTAAGGGAGTGAAAACAAGATCGCCAGTTGCATCGCCGAGCCACCATGTCAGCCAAATCGCGCCGTAGTTTGCCCAATCGGCAAAGCCGGCGACTCCAAGACTCGTCACGCCGAAAGCAGGGCTAATGATGGCGCTGATCCCTGCCGCGAGCGCAAATTTGAAAACGCCTTGTAGACGATCAAAGACATTTGTGCCGCCGGCGAATCGATTCACCAGCCAGGCGCCCACGAGCGCCTCGAGCGTGTTGCCGGTGGCGATGGCAAATGACGTAGCGACATTTCCCGCAGTCGTGACGTTCACCAGAAATGCACCGATAAAGATGGCCGGCCACGCGCGATAACCGAGCAAGAGTGATGCGGCAAGCGCGATTCCCGCCGGCGGCCATACTGGCGATGCACTCGCGTGCAACGACGCCAGCATCAAGCCGAGTTTGCCGGCGATGAAGTAGATGACCGCCAAGCTGCCGATGAGCGGCAGCCCAGAGAAACGTCGCGATTGCATCGCCCAACTGCCTTTACGGTCTACGTCCTGCGGCTCCAAGTTCGCATCGGAACATGTCGGCTGAGGAAATTCAGCTCGAGATCGCACATCGTTTGTTTATCGACATTATCGGGTCATCGGAACGCTTTTCAGCTTCGACTGTTTCGAGGAATTCTTTCCATTTTACCTCCAATTCGCCCCGGAAAATGGCGCAATCTCAAGCTGCGGATCGGGCGTCGGTTCCGCGGGCGTGTGTTGCGCGTCCACCCTTTTGGTTTGTCGCTGAGGTCTTTCTGCTTAGCAGGAACTTTAGCTCAGGCTCTGATGCATAGGGCTCACTTTCATTCTCCGGAAATGACGGAACGAAGTTCGCGAAAAAGTTAAACTCCTTTTCTGGTCTGCCAACTTCACGGATACCACTAACGCGTTGACCTCCTTGGCTCCTCTACGGCGTGCCGAGGGAATATGCGTTCCATCCTCGCACACAAAAGAGGATGATCGAGGAGCTTGACTGAGTTCAGCGACGCCAGACTAGGATGCCCGCTTGCTTCCGCCGATCGAAAACATTCCGTGTTTCGCAGGATTTGATTCAACTGCTGCAGCAATTCAATCTGCTCATTGACTAGCAATTTTGAATAACCCACTGCGTTAATTAACAGCAGATGCGCAATCTCGAGTTGGAGATCGGGCGTCGGTTCCGAGGGTGTGTCTTGGGCGTTCACCCTTTAAGAACTTAACAATACGTTTGCGATGGTCGAAGACAAACAAGGTTTCCACGCGTAGAAGGCGTCGACAAACACCTGATTGCCGATACTTCCTAATGTCCGGAGCTTCCCTACTTCGGAGCGAGAGAGGCGACGATCTTCTCGAAGCGCGGGTCGCCGCGCAGCGGATCCCAATACGGGTGCAAACGAAGCTCACCGTAGCTTAAGAAACCGGGGAGCTTCGCCGCGATAGTTAACTGCTCGAATGCAGGGTCCTTCTCGTCCGTCCACGCATAAATAACAGCCAGGTATTTGATGAATAACGCACCTTCTATGGCATTTTTGCTGACTGGCACCAGTTCGGCAGCGCGACGACCTTCACGAATTGCCTCCTCTTTGTTTCCAAGAGCAGCGTCAGCCATTCCGAGCACACAAAGCGCTTCCGCATATTCGGGTTGATCCGCGATCAGTTTGGTCGCTTCGTTACGCGCCGTGGTAAAGGCAGCACGCGCCGCCGCTTTATCGCCCTTCATCTGAGCGACTACGCCCTCACATGAGGCTCGCGGAAATGGAATCCAGTGATCGTAACACCCAGCCATCGGCATCGCAGCCAGAGCGCGAGTCGCGCCTTCGAAATCGCGCTCGCAAAGAGACACCTCCAACCAAAGTTGCGCTACGTTTTTGGCTTCGCGTGAATCTTCGGCAATGATCGCCCGGATCGTGGAGCTCAAAGGACGCGGATCAGCATGCCAGTGGAGCTCTATCTCCGCACGGTACCCTCGAATGTTTGAGTGTTTGCGATCAACTGCGATTGTGCGGTCCAAAACGCGCTCGGCATCGGCATATTGGCGCAGACACACATAATTATCAGCAAGTTGTTTGAGGAAGCCAGCGTTTCGCGGGTCGAGCTCGATGGCGCGCTCGAGATTTTTGGTCGATTCAGCCCACCGGCCCTGCCGCCGATCGATGAAGCCGAGTATTTCAAACACCAGAGGCTCGACGCGGCCAAATGTTGGCCGAGAACGACGGAAACCGCCGTCTCAGTTTTTTGCGAAAAACTCTTAAAGGAAGGAGGAAAAATCGTTGGTCCCTGCGCCACCAACCGCAGCGTTTCCCGACACGAAAATGAAATGATCAGCAGAAAATGTAGCCCGAACCATACCACGCAAACATATTTTTGGCGCAAGACACGTCCAGGTTTCAGAAAGTACCCATAGAGTGGCGCTGCCTATTTGAGGTCGCTCAGAACCTTGTCTATGTCCTCTTTGCTAGCAGCAGCAACCTTGTACACAACGTTAGGATCGTTACTGGCAGATTCTCCAGCCGCTGCGTCGTCCGCGACTTTGGATTTTGTGACCTTAACAGTCTTAAGAATTTCCTTACAAGATTTAGCATCGTACGGTTCTTCACCCTCGGCTTTCAGCTTACGAATCTCGTAAGTACCCCCATTCCGACAAACCTGTTTCAACGCGTCGTCGAACTTCTCCTCGGTAGTCCAGTAAACGTATGTCGGCTTACCGAATATCGGCTTGGTTCCAATGTACAGAAGGAATTTTTGGTTGGGGACGAGTCGAAAGGTGCAGCTGACGACCGCAACGGTCACTAGTACCGCCAATACAACAATTGCGAACGTTCCGGATAGGGGTTTCATAGCACCTGCTGGTTTGACTCCGGCCATCTTAATTGGCCAGCACAAAGTTAGGGTTGCAAGCCAGCAATCGTCGAGCACAGGGAACTTGGAAGCGGATCGGATGCGGCCACGCGAACCGTGCGTGCCCACCTTGACGTCGTGACGCGCGCATTGACGTTGAATGCGTAATGAAAACGGTCTGGCGCGTTTTTGCTTATTTGAAGCGGTATCCGTGGATGGCCGCAGGGACGTTGACCTGCGCGGTCTTGAGCACGCTGCTGGTGATTGTTTTTCCGGGCGTGACCAAATGGATCATCGACGATGTAGTGCGCGCGAATCGACCCGACAAATTGCTGCCGCTAATCATGCTGGCGGCGGTCGCATTTCTTTTCCAGCACGGGTTCAACGCCCTGCGCATTGTGCTGAACAATACTTTTGAACAAAGAGTAATCTTCGATTTGCGCAGTGATTTGTATTCACACATCCAACTGCTGCCTTTGCGGTGGTTCGACAATCGTGCCACCGGCGATCTGATGACACGCGTAATTGAGGACGTCAACTCGGTTGAGCGGATGTTGATCGACGGAATCGAGCAGGGCGTCGTCGCCGCGCTGCAGGTGATTGTTGTTCTCGGCGTGATGTTTTATTTGAGTTGGAAATTGACGTTGTTAGGCCTGCTGCCCGCGCCGTTTCTGGCCGGCGGTGCACTTTGGTACACGCTCACCGCGCATCGCCGTTATCGATTGCAACGACGCGCTTCCTCAGCCATGAACGCGCTACTGCACGATAATCTCGCCGGCATCCGGCAAATCAAAAGCTTCGTCCGCGAGCGCGAACAACACGGGCGCTTCAACAAAGTGAGCAACGAATTGCGACGTACCACGCTCATCGTCATGCGGGTTTGGGCGATGTATCACCCGTCAATGTATCTGATTGGCTCGTTAGGTGTCGTCCTCTTGATCGCGGTCGGAACAAAAGCCGTTCTGGCCGGCGCGATGCAACTCGGCGATCTCATCGCTTTTCTCATGCTCACCGGATTTCTTTATGAACCGATCGGGAAATTGCATCAGCTTAATCAACTCGTGCAAGCCGGGCGCGCGGCCGGCGAACGCGTGTTCCAAATTCTCGACGAACCCGAGGAGCCGGGTGCCATAGCCGGGATCGTCGATTCAAACAGCACGCGAATTCTCGGAGATATTCGTTACCAAGATGTGAGCTTCAGCTACGCGGAAGGATTGCCCGCTTTGAAGCGCGTTTCTTTTCATGCCCCACCAAGCGCGACCATTGCACTTGTTGGCGCAACCGGCGCAGGTAAATCGACTTTGGTAAATTTGCTGGCGCGTTTTTACGAATTCAGCGACGGCGAAATTTACGTCGATGAAAAACCGATCCGCCGATACGATCTGTTCACTCTGCGAGATTCCATTGGCGTCGTCACCCAGGAAAGTTTTTTGTTCAACGGATCAATCCGCGAAAATCTGCTGCTGGGAAAACCGGACGCAGTGGACGCCGAGTTATGGCACGCTATCGATGCGGCAAACGCGCGACAATTTATCGAACGTTTGCCGGACGGTTTGGAAAGCGAGGTGGGCGAGCGTGGGGTGAAATTGAGCGTAGGCGAAAAGCAACGGCTCTCTATTGCCCGAGCGCTTTTGAAAGATCCACCGATTTTGATTCTCGATGAAGCAACCGCGAGTGTGGACGCTGCGACGGAGCGCTTGATCCAGGAAGCGCTGGAGCGTCTGATGGCCAACCGCACATCGATTGTCATCGCGCATAGGCTTTCCACGATTGTGCGTGCGGACCAAATTCTGGTACTCGATCATGGCCGGATCATCGAGCGCGGCACACATGACGAATTGCTCGTGCTCGGTGGAAAATATGCACGGTTGTGCCAGCAAAGTTTACTCGAAACTTCCCCTTTGCGAGAAACAGAATCGCCGGCGGAAATTGCCGCTTCACAAACGCCCGAGGCAAAGGAGCAATTGCCAGTCTGCTGATAGAAGACATCCGTGGGTGCGACCACAAGACTCTTCTGCCTGGTCTTTATTTACAGGGCGGCAACCTCGGTACGGACAACCGGTTTCGGCAGGCTTCGGCGTGGCAGGCAGTCAAAGGTCTATGTTTCGACACGCTGAATGACCGCATCGTATTTTTCTTTTAGCTCAGTGTATCGTCGCTCGGCTTCCATCACAGCACGGCGCTCTTCTTCCAAGCTTTGTTCGAGATCACGAATCTGCTCTTGGAGACGAAGCGACATTCTTGCCACCGCCGGTCCAACAGGATCGCCCAGTTGAATTTCGGTTTGGGCATCCCCGGCATCGGCTCGTCCGGTTTCCCACAATTGCGGCATTTCCTGAATCTTGCAACGAGCACCGTTGCGAGTGTTAATGACGAGAGTTTCGCCATCGATTTCGCCGAGCCCAATAAATTCCTGGAGAGCGCCCAGGGTTGTCGGGCCGTAATAATGCTCGCTCGTAAGCTCGACCAACCAGTCCATGCCGAGCTGAGCCAGCATCGGCGCTTTCACCCAGGTCTGCCGGTCGTTAGAAAGCGTATCGTGTGGTGCGATTTGCGCCGCCGCTGCCCAGCGCGCGATTTGATCAAAACGCACCGGACCAAATGTGCTTCCGTCTTCGTGCTTGCGCAGAAACCAATTTTGATTCACGAGCCTTGCATCACTCCGTTGGCGATGGCGAACTGGAAGCCGCCGGCGACGCAGCCGGGATAATGATGCTCTGTCCGGCCTGCAGCTTGCGGCCATCTTCGATATGATTGGCGTTTTGCAGTTCTTCCACGCTAACCTTGTACGTTTTGGCGATAGAAGTGAGCGTCTCACCGCGTGCGACAATGTGCGTATTTGAGCCAGCCGGATGTGGTGAAGACCCGGCTGCAGCGGCCGCGGCAGGGCTAGCTGCCGAGGGGGTGCTTTCCCCAATCATTACGCCCGGGCGAATGTGCGCGATTTGCTGTTCGAGTTTGAGGATCTCTTGAGAAAGCGCGTCAATCTTCGCATTCTGTTCGTCTATCTTTTTTAGCAGCGCTTCAAGTTGAGTATTATCATCTGATTTGGCAGGCGTTGGCTCAGGCGTTTGAGCAAACGCAGTGCAAAGCAACCCAAAAAGGAACGTCGCACAAAAAATCGCTGCGAGCTTCATCGGAGCAAAACTTTGCCATCAGCGGATTTGTCTGGCAAGCATCATCAAAAAGCGAAGCGTGATTCGTAATTCGTGATTCGTTGCAATGGAGCCCGGCTCCAACCGTTTTAACGCTTCAACGGTTCGACTTTTAACGACGCGAAGCGTGCAGCTTGCCTTTCCAATTTTTGCTCTTAGATTTTTTTATGCCTGAGCGCATTCAGAAGCCGGTGGAACCGGCTCCGTGGGGTCCAAAACAAGGCGATGGCGGAGGTCCACGTTCACCGGATATTTCGCGGCCGGACACGAAGGATCTTTTAAAAAAAATGCGCAAGGTGGATCCCAACCAATCCAAGCGCTATCGCCAGCGCACCGGCCAATAATGGAACGCTCCCTGGTGGCGTTTGACCAGAATTTTTCTGGTGCAACCGGTGATTTCCCTGTGCTGCTCCGGCGCAAAGGCCTGCTTGCTCCAACGGCTGCGAATCCGGTGCCACAGGCGGGAACATCTCAGAAGATGTGGCAACCAACTGAGGCAACGACGATTCTGGCCTTCAAATTCTCAGCAGGCGTGCTGGTGGCAGGCGACCGCCGCGCGACGGCTGGCAATACCGTTGTGTACGATCGCGCGGACAAGGTCTTGGAAATCGATCGGCACTCGATCATGGCCATTGCCGGCGTGCCAGCAACAGCGTGGGAAATGGCGCGCGTGCTCGAGCACTCATTTCAATATTTTCGCCGAACGCAACTGCAGGAAATGAGCGTCGATGGCAAAGTGCGCGCTCTGTCCAAGTTGTTGCGTGACAATTTCGGGTTCGTCATGCAGGGCGTAGGAGTCGTGGTCCCGATCTTCGCAACCTACGATTCTCATCCGAAGCCCGAGTCACGGCTTTATTTTTACGATGCGATGGGGGCACAATTTGAAGCGACCGATTACGCGGCAACGGGGTCGGGATCGCCGGCGGTGCGCGGCATTCTTTATTACGAAAACAATTGGGGCGCAAAGCCACTGCAGGAATTAGGCGAAGACGAAGCGGTATCGATTGCGTTGCGTGCATTAGATACCGCTGCGGAATCCGACACCGCGACAGGCGGCGTGGATCGCAGCGGCAAGATTTATCCGCTTATCAAAATTGTATCGCGCCAAGGCATCACCACTTTGCCGGAGAGCAAGATTGCTTCGGTGTTCAAGGAAACGGTCGCATGATTGAAGAACCGTATCGTTGGGTCGAAGCGATCGCCAACCGCCGCGAGTACATTGAAGCGCAGCTCGCTCCGGGCAGTCCGATCGCGGCGCTCGGTTATCGCGAGGGCATTTTGTTTCTCACAGTCAGTCAGACACGCCAGAAGATTTTTGAGATCTACGACCGGATTGCCATGGGCGCGATTGGTCATCCTGGAGATATCGAGCGATTGCGAATGGCGGCGATCGAGCTGGCTAGTACGGAGGGCTTCACCCGGTCACCGACAGATGTTTCATTGCGACGGCTCGTACATTATTCGCTCAGTCCGGTAATGAAGAGCGCGTTTGAACAGGTTTATGGGCCACCGTACCTGGCACGAATGCTCTTTGCCGAGGTCGGAGAACGA
>Ga0307471_100000118_pt1 | contig 37809 bp, 31 predicted proteins | sample atmos_gasesAM3C__2_FD_204566 | JGI IMG/M metagenome (GOLD analysis project Ga0307471, IMG submission 204566) | Hardwood forest soil microbial communities from Morgan-Monroe State Forest, Indiana, United States - atmos_gasesAM3C_515 | ecosystem: Environmental > Terrestrial > Soil > Temperate... | reverse complement strand
TCCAGAAGCTTTCTAAATCGTTCCCCGCGCTCTGTTTGCACTGCTTCATCGTGGCTAGGTGCTTCTCCAGGAACTCTTTTCCCAGCTTCTCGTCGTACGCCTTGCCTTCCGGCGTTTTCAGGTTGGCCTCCACCGCTGCGCGCGCATCCGCCAGGCTGGTCGGCTTGTCATCCGCTGCGGCCCCCGGCCCGCCGCCGATCAACGCCAATCCCAACGCCAATCCCAACGCCAATCCCAGGATCACCATAAATGTTCTTGGTATCCCATCCCCGTCGAACTCCGAACGCGCGGCATCAAAAGGCCTTTGTTAGCCAGGTGGTAGGTCGTAGATGCTCCGCCGCCGTTCCTACTGGTCTTTAGGACCTTTACGCAACGGGTTGCTGCGTACGTTGAGAACCGGCGTCGGCACCACCTCGAACGCACCGATGTCCGGCTGCGCGTCGCGCAAGTGCCCGGCGAAGTCTTGAAACGGCGTCGGCCGGGACGCAATTCCCGCGTTCACTAGCATTGAGTTTGGCATTAGGGAGAAGTCTTCAAATTGTGCCGCCCTGAATCCGGGCACGACGGAAAGATCCAGTCCCGTGTTGATCACGCCGGAGTAGTTAGGCGCCGCTGCGCCCGGATTCGAGATTCCGATATAGTTAAAGTTGGAAAAGCTGGCGCCAAAATTGCGCAAGGTATTGCCGTAGTTGTCGTTCTTGGCGAGGTTGAAGCTCACCGGAATAAAAGCAAAGGTGGATGCCGTCTGCACCACCGCCGACACTCCGCCCGCATCATTGAAGGCGATCACATTGTTGTAGACGTTAGGCAAAAGAGTTGGTGTCCCTAGCGAATCTATGTACACGATGCCCGTGCCCGCGTTGTTCACGATGGTGTTGTGCCGGATGACGCGATCCTCCCCGGGAAAGTCCTGCGAAATCGGCCCGTCACTAACAAACAAGCCATGCTCCGTGTTATTGAAAATTAGGTTGTTCTCAATCACGCCCGAGGGCGTGAGCTGGAAAAAGCCTCCGGTATCCCCATCGTGGATGCGGTTTCCAGAAATGACATGGGCGTGGCCGCCGAGGATGTTGAAGCCGCCTGCAAGCGAGCTGCTGACGTCGTTCCCGGTCATCACCAGCGAGCCGTTGCTGAACGTGCCGATCATGTTCCCGTTAGGGTCCAATGCCAAAGCGATGTACCGCACGCAACTGGCGTTGCATCGGAAAACATTGTTCGCGGCCACGAGCCGGGATTCGCCCGTCACACTGGTGCCCAACGGAAAGGAAAACTGCATCGACGCGGCTTGAGCCTCCACGGTATTGGCCGCGTTTAAGTCTGTCCCTTGGCCTACAACGCCGGTGTTGTCGACCACCGAAGCGTGGGAACTGAACGTGGGGTCGGTAATCTGGAACTGCGCTCCTACAAAGGTGGTGTCAAAATGACAGTGCTGCACGGTTATCCCGGTGGCGTTGCGCATAAAGATTCCACGGCCGATAAAATTTGTTTGGTCTGGGATGCGGTTGCGGATGGTGAAGCCGTCCACCACAAAATTACGCGTCCCGAAACCGCGGATGGCGTTATTGGCGACGTTCGATGCGTCAAGGATGGTGGCCGCAGGGCCCTCCTCCGCCTGTAAGGTAACATTGAACAGGGGGTTATTGATCCCGCTTACCTCGAATCCAGGGAAGATCGTGGGCACATAGGTACCGGGATCGACCTCAATCAGCACGTCTGTCGGCGTCGCACCGTTAATGATGGCTGCCGCCTGATTGATGGCCCCTTGGATATCACCCCCCGAAGACACCTGGATGACCGTCACCTGCGCCCAGGCGGGCATCGGTACAGCAAGCAGCACCATGGTCACAAAAGAAAAAAGCACCGACGCGAAGATTCTCGTTCGCATAGTCATTTTAACTCTCCAGTCGAAGATACTGCGGGGACGACGCAGCGCCTCGCAATCTCTCTAGGAAATACAGCTAGGAATGGGCCTCCGAAGTTGCGGCTAAACTACGTCTGTTATTGGACGAAGTCAAGTGAATGATCAGTGAAAGAATGGTTCTCTCCCAACGCACACCCTTCCCGCCAGCTCCCTTGACTAGCATGTCCAGTTCTTCGCCGAGATTTGCGGTTAGAAAAGCGCCGGAATAAGAAAACGTTTTCTCTGTCGGCGAATCTTCACGCAATCGCAAGTTCCAATCCATCCGAAAGCGCGCTCGACCTCGCATACTCAATATGCAAGACGCGCCGGGGCATTTCACTCCGTGCTTTTGACGACGCATGCATGATCAGCGGCCGCATCGCCAGCACGCCGCCTCTTCCAACCAGGCACTCAATCTCGGCAATCTTGGTCGACAGGTCACGGATCTCCTCGTCCGTGAGCACTCCCAAAGCATGCGTCCCCGAAACTCAGGGACGAAACTCAGGAAACTCAGGGACAGAGAAGACAAACTCAGGGACAGACGGAACGTTTTCTCGCATCATTTGAAAAGACTCGTTTTGCTCGTGATGATTGGAGATTTTCAGATCGGAGGAACTTCCCGTCTGTCCCCCGTTTCGTCCCAGGCTGCTCGGCTTGTCATCCGAGGCGGCCGCCGTCCCGTCCGTGACCAACGCCAATCCCAGGATCACCCTAAATGGTTTTCGCACAGGTATCACCGTCTACACTGCTTGCCCCGAGCTTCGAGGAGAGCGTCGAAGGGCCGGCAATCGCCATTTTTCGCTTGACGTCATATGTACTCTATGGCATATTCCATCCATGGCATGGGACGTTGAATATACCGACACCCTCGCTGAATGGTGGGAAAGCCTTTCGGAGGAGGAACAAGAAGATGTGGCGGTTAAGGTGAAACTCCTCGAGAAAGCTGGACCAGCCCTCGGTCGTCCCCATGTGGATACGCTTGCGAAACAGTCAAAGCACACGAACATGAAGGAACTACGCATTGTTCACCGTGGCGACGCATACCGCGTTCTTTTTGCGTTCGATCCGCGCAGAGTGGCGATACTGCTTCTTGGTGGCCGAAAACCTGACCAGAAATGGTACAAAACCGCAATTCCAATGGCAGACAAGCTGTTTGAGAGGCACCTCGCGCAACTGAGAGAGGAAGGATTGATCTAAAGCCAAATTAAAAGCCCCGTCTGACTAACGGGGCAGGAGGAACCTATGACACAAAAATTTGAAAAGCTCTTCCAGAAAATGCGGCCGGAAGTGCGAAAGCGCGTTGAAGAACGGGCCAACGCGGAATACCAAGCTCTGGCACTCGCCGAACTGAGGGAGGCACGGGATCTCACGCAGGTACAACTCGCAAAAAAGCTTGGAATTGATCAAGGTGCGGTCTCCAAGATCGAGCGGAGAGCCGACATGTACTTGAGCACGCTTCGGAATGTCATTGGGGCGATGGGCGGAAAGCTGGAACTGACCGCACGTTTTCCTAGTGGTGACGCTCATGTGGTCACATTTCGGGCCACAGAACCCACCAAAAGGAAAGGCCGCCAAACGCGGCAACATAACCCAACAAAGCAGTCGTAATAACGGGGCATTAAATACGGCAATTTGATAGTCTGAATATTTGCAAAAGTTTAGGAGGCTAGGAAGTTTATGGCACTCAAGATTGGCCCCCCAGCTGAGGTGGCGCCAGGCATCGACGCTGTAGAGCAAGCAGAATCTGCTGCACCCGATGCTACTTACCCCACGCCATCCCGCGAAGCATCAACTAAAGAAGAGGTCACCTGGTCGGAGTTTCTGAAGAAAGCGAGTCGACAGGCAATAACTGAGCGTCTGTGTGCGGAGATTTCAGAGATTCTGAAGGTTCATGGCCTCGACAACGAATGCTGCTTAGCGATCCTTGAACCCCACGACAGTATCGATAGTTTTGATTTGGATCAGATTTTCTCTGCCCTGAAGGAAATCAATCCAAATCACAGCAAAAGGGTGGTTCTTTTTGTTATCAGTGCAGGTGGGGCCATTGAACCGGCCTACCAAATAAGCAAGCTCTGCAAGTCATTCGCCCTCGGACAATTCAAAGTGGTGGTAACCCGGCACGCGAAATCGGCCGCAACGATGGTCGCCATCGGTGCCGACGAGATCCATATGGGGCCTCTTGGGCAGTTGGGGCCGATAGATCCACAGATTGGCGGCATGCCCGCTCTAGGCGTTAGCCAAGCATTGAAGACCATTGCGTCCATGGCACATCGTTACCCAGGAAGTGCCGAGATGTTCGCGAAGTACCTACGAATGAGTCTAACAGTGGAGCAAATTGGCTACTGCGATCGAATTAGCGAATCCGCAGTTCAATACGCCCAGAGGCTTTTGTCTACTAAACCTAATCTCGTTTCGGCTGCCCCTCGAATCGCGAAGGAACTCGTATACGAGTACAAGGACCATGGCTTTGTCATTGATCTTGACGAAGCCAAGAAGCATCTAGGCGAGGATTGGATCAAGACAGATACGCCTGAACTACGAGCTGCAGAACACATTTACACGCTCCTTGAGCTCGTTAACTTCCTGCTTAAGGATGCGCAGTCCCAGCGTGTTTTGATTTCAGGGTGTCCGACTCAAACCTCCAGCGTGTTGATCCTTGACGTTGAACCTGATTAAACAAACACGCGGGTGGCGCAGAGAAAGTCGTCCTGGAATATCTTGCCTTGGTAGGGCCTAGCCCGCCGGATTCCTTACTTCAACTCGGGCAGGTTCTCCTCGAGGATTGTACGGACTACTTCGTGTATAGAACCGAGTGCGTTGTGCACATGAATCCACTGGTATGCCTTCACCCCGAGCCGCTGAACAGCTGTTGCCAGTAACGCATTTAAGAAACTGTGTGGTGCTGTTTCGACGCCCCGGAAGTCCAGTTCAATTTTCTTACCCTCAGCCACTGCGGACAGCAAACGGCGGTCTCGAAAGTTGATCGCTGCATCCTTATCCTCTGCCCACTTTCCGAAATAATTCTGTATGTTTACGTAGAACTTGTCAGCTTGCTCTTTCTGCTCCGCTGCACCGAGTTCCGCTTCCGCCTTCACGCGAATCTCACTCAAAAGCTCTTCTAAACTGACCTGTGGAGCATCACTAATGCTTAGATTGATAAGGACGAACGTACCGGGCCATGTATGATTTAAGCTCCTAGTCGTCACGTCTTCCGGAGAAACATGCGCTAGCCCATCGTGAGACACAATGTACATGTCACCCTTCAACCGCTTCAACAGTAGACTCGAATAGGTTAGCCCCATTCCCGCATTGTCTCTGACCCCGTAAACGGACTGTTGGCGAAATGTGCCTGAAACGCTTGGACGCAATGCGTAGATTATCGCATCCTGGTGCGTGGGCATTACTGGGTACGCTCTTTCAAGGTGAGCTTTGATTCCGATACCCAGATCACTGAAAAAAAAAGCTAGGCGACCAAAGGCCGGATAGTGTCCAAATTGGAAAATCGAAGGGACCGTCACCTGACACTTATCTATGACTGCCTGCCGAGAACCGTGCTCGGTAGCATTGTAGAGAAGTTCAGAGACGATATAGCTTAGGTAATCTGGAAACCCCACTTTGTAGTTCCGGATCGCCCTTCGTGCCGTGTTGATAGTGTTCTGAACATCGGCGCGTCGCCGTAGAGCAAACATTTTGTCCGGCCGAATTCCAAAATCTCGACCATCCATGGTAAGGACCTGGAGCCAGTCGAGCGCCCCCATCTTGGTCAGCATGAGCGTCGGACCGGAGCTGGGGACTCCGTATTTGAACGTTACGCGACAACCTCGCATTGTCAGTAGCCACGCGTATTGGATTAGCAGAGCCAGCGCCTGATAGTTTGCGGACTCGCAGGTAGTAAGGTCAACAACAACTGGTACTTCTTTAAGCGACCAGTCGAAACAACCTAATACGTAATCGAAATCAAGAAATCCTCGATGAAAGGTAAATTTCCTCGGCAGGCGAAGGACAGCCGAATTGTCACCGGACGATGGTGCGGCAGTTGGAGGGCCTGCAGGCGTCCTTCCTGCGGGGGGTGACGGGAGCCTGGCCTGCCCCAGAATTTCCTTACGAACTTTTTCGGCAACTTCGGCTGGGATCCAGCCTGAATGAGTCTTCTTTTCCGTGATTCCGTATCCGGGGAGTAAGTCGATGATCGCTTTAGCCTTGACCTCTAGTTCGCGCGCAAGCTCATTGATCCGAACGATGGCGGGATTCGTACCTTCTGAAAGATCGGAATTCACCTGCGCTCCCCTTAGAAATCATACCTTAACTAGATATTCCCTCGGTGGTTGGGCACACTTCCACGCGACCAGGCAGGTGAGCATAGACGGCTCCAGAGGCAGCGCCCCTTCTCGTTGGTCCATCGCCCCGCGAACTCTACCCCTGTGTTTTCTTTCTCTTACGCAAAACCGGTTCGAATCCGCGTATCCAACCGCCAAATATAAGTACTATAAAAGGACTTGACAGGATATTAAATAGGTGATAGCATGGGTCGTGGATTTTCGACTCCATCCTCGCCGAGCGTCTCTATATCCTTCCGCCTCGAGCTTTTCTATCCTTTCTGCCTTCCGCTTTCTGTTTTCACCCCATCCCGACTTTCTTTGTTTTCATGGACTTACGAACTGCCCAATTTGCAACTCTTTTCTTTTCATAACGATCCAACAGTGGGGGGTGGTGTGTACCCCCTCTGCCTCTTCAGCTGTGAACTGTAAACTGTCGGCTGTTGACTCGCCAAGTCCTTTAGAATGCGCAGTTCCACGATTTCGCCCGCTAAGTCCTTTGGAATGCGCAGATCCAAAAACGCACCGCCGTAACCCCTTTAGAATGCGCAGTTCCGAAAAAAGGTGGGGGGGAGGGGGGAGCCTCTTTCTTCGCTCGCCACTCGCCACTCGTCACTCGCCACTATTTCCCGGCCGCTCTTTCCGCGTTCACCGCGGCGCCGAGGATGCCCATTTCGTCCGAGGTGGGGATCATTTCAAACCGGCTGCCTTGCAGCGGGCTCATTTTCACCATTTCGTGGACCAGCCGGTCTAGCAGCCCCGTATCAATGTATTTCGTGTCCGGCCCAGTGATGAAAAACGTTCCCGGGCCTTCCATGTGGATGCTGGTGGCCGTGGCCGCCGCCAGCGCGCGATGGCACAGCGTCACAAACTCCGCGCAGCGGGCGTCGCCGGCGCGCGCGTTTTCAAACACTTCCTCCGGCTCGAGATCGAGGAAGCGCATGCGCATCGAGCGGCGTCCCAGAATTCCTTCGAGGTGCCCTTTGCCGCCGCAGCCGCAGAAGCTTTCCTTCGGGTCCAGCGTGACCACGGAGTGGCCGCCTTCCCACACGCCTTCGCTCGCCGGATACCGGCCAAAGCCGATGCCGTTGCCCAGCGTCCACACGCGCGTGAGTTGGTGCAGTTTGCCCTGCGTGGCGGCGATGCCCGCAGCCATAGCGTCGGCATCGTTGAAAACGCGCACCGGCACTCCCGCGGCTTTGCCCTTGAGCGCAGCGGAAAGTACAGCTTGCAGCGCGAAGCCTTTCACTTGTTGCAAGTTGGGCGATTCTTCGACGACGCCGTGGCGGATAATTCCCGGAAAACCGATACCCACCGCTTCGATTTTTTCTGCGCCCGCCACTTTTTCGATGAGCCCGCGGATGCACTCGGCAATGTCGGCCGAGGGCATGGACTGCAAGGGGTCGAGCGACTGCGCCTTCTCGGGAAAAAGTTTGAGCGGGCCGACTTTGTGGCCCTCGACCAAGCCCGCCGCGATATGTTCCATCACCAAAACGCCAACTGTCCTGCTCATCGCGCCCCTGCCCATCTCGTGCCAAAAAAATTCGAGGAGATCATCTCATTCTTTCTTTGGCCCCGTCAGCCCAGGAATCAGAAACCAAATCGGCCCTCAGATCGGCCTAAGCCTCATGCAAAGTCAAAAACTCTGTCTCGAAAAACAGTTACTTCAATTTATTGAGCCCGTTAAACGCCGCGGCTTTGTAGCATTCCGCCAGCGTCGGATAATTGAAAACCGTGTCCACAAAATATTCCACCGTGCCTTTCAGCGCAAAAACGGCCTGGCCGATGTGCAGCAATTCGGACGCGCCTTCGCCGATAATGTGCACGCCAAGCAATTCCTTGGACGTGGGATCGAACAGCAGTTTCAGCCGGCCCGTGGTGTCGCCGCGAATCTGTCCGCGCGCAATTTCACGGAAGTACGCCATGCCCACTTCGTAAGGCACTCCTTCGTCTGTGAGCTGCTCTTCGGTTTTGCCGATGAACGAAATTTCCGGAATGGTGTAAATCCCGTACGGATAATTCGCGCGGTTGGAATGAATCGGCATGCCAAACGCTTTGGCGGCGGCGATGCGGCCCTGTTCCATGGAAACGGAGCCGAGGCTGGGAAAACCGATAAGATCGCCGACGGCAAAAATGTGCGGCTGCTTGGTGCGGTACTCTTCGTCCACGGGAATGCGGCCGCGCGAATCGGCTTCCAGTCCGGCGGCGGCAAGATTTAATTCGTCCACATTGCCCTGGCGGCCCACGGCGTAGAGCAGCGCTTCGCCGGAAATTTTTTTCTTGCTCTTCAGGTTGGCGACGACGGAATGCTCAGGCGTTTCCTCGACGCTTTCCACTTCCTCGTTGAGGCGCAGCGTGACGCGGCGGTCGCGCAAGTGGTAGCAAAGCGCTTCGACCATCTCCTGGTCGGCAAATTCGAGCAGGCGCGGGCGCTTTTCGATGAGCGTCACACGCACGCCCAGCGTCGCGAACATGCAGACGTACTCGACGCCGATCACGCCGCCACCCACGACGATCATGGCTTTGGGAATTTCCGGCATATTCAGGATTTGGTCGCTGTTGATGATGGTTTTGTTATTGAACGGCACGAGCGGAGAAACGGCGGGCTTGGTGCCGGTGGCGAGGATGATGTGCTGCGTCTCGAATTCCGTTTGGCCGCGCGCGCTGGTGACCTGGATGCGGTGGGGATCGAGGAAACTTGCCATTCCGGTGATGACGTCAATGCCGTTGCGCGAAAGCTGCGCGCGAATAACGTCGATTTCCGTTTTGATAACGTTGAGCGCGCGGAAGGAAAGATCCGCCATGGTGATGGGTTCCTTCACGCGGTAATTCACGCCGTAAATGCTCTGGTATTGGTAGCCGGAAAGATGCAGCACGGCTTCGCGGATGGTTTTGCTGGGAATCGTCCCGGTATTGATGGCCGTGCCGCCAACAACTTCGAGCTTTTCAATAAGGGCGGCGCGCTTACCGAATTTTGCGGCCTGGATGGCGGCGCGCTGCCCTCCGGGGCCGGAACCAACCACGATGAGATCGTACTTTTCCATGACTAGAGGCGCGAGTATACCAAACGGCAGAAGACAGGGGATACAAGGCAGAACGCGGAAGGCAAATGAAGAGCTTTCGACGGAGATCACGCCGACACGACAACGCCGCCGATGTCACTGTGACCGTGGCTGGGAAACCGTTCAGATTGGCGACACGCTGTTCGAATGGAGCGGTCGCAAAGAAAGCGATCTGCGGGTGAGGAAAGGGTGACGGATAGGGTGCGCCCTGGAATCTCTCACACCAAGTCGTCATCCGAGGGTTGCTAAGATATCTGCAAGGCCCCCCCGGCGCTCGCGAACGCGGCGCTCCCGCCTGCACGATAATCTGCGAGAAAAATATGACGCCTAACCAGGACATCCGTGTCCTTGTGGTAGACGATTCCCCGGTTTCCCGCAAACTCCTGGAGCACGCGCTGGCCGAGGCTCCTTACACCCTCGTCTTCGCCAAGGACGGGGCGGACGCGCTACGGCTTTTTGATGAACGTCCTCCCGATCTGGTCGTCGCCGATTGGGAATTGCCAGATATTCCCGGGCCAGAGCTGTGCCGCATCGCGCGAATCAAGTTCGCGAGTGCCTACACCTACCTGATGCTGCTTACCAGCAACTCCGCCAAAAAGAGCATCGCCGAAGGGTTGGCTGCCGGCGCGGACGATTACCTGACCAAGCCGTTCGATACTGACGAACTTCGCGCGCGTGTAGGCGTGGGCCGCAGAGTCATCGAAATGCATCGCGAGATCGAAGCCAAAACCAAAGCGCTAGCCCTCGATGCGCGCACCGATCCTCTGACGGGTATGCCGAATCGCCGCGCCGTCGAGGAATGGTCGGTGAAACAAATCTCCGGAGCGGTGCGCCACGGCTATCCCATTTGGGTGGTGCTCGCGGACCTCGATTCCTACAAGCCGGCCACAGACTTATTTGGCCACGGCGCAGGCGATGCCATGCTGCAGGCGTTTGGCGAGATCATCAAGAAAAATACGCGGGTTTCCGATATGTGCGGTCACATGGGAGGTGACCAGTTTATTTTTGTGATTTCGCATGTCACACGGGAGAACATGAATCTGGTGATCAATCGCCTGCGTGACAAAATCGCGAATCACGATTTTTCTTTCCACGGCACCGCGCTTCCTCTATTCGCCAACTTCGGCCTGGCCGGCTCCGAAGGAGGCGAACGCCTCGAGCTGCGCACGATGTTGCAGCAGGCGGACGCCGACTTGCTGGAAGCCAAGCGCGCCGCGCAAACTCGGGCGAGCGAACCGGTCTAATAAACTTGAGAGGAACACCTGTTGACGAGGCGTTCGCGCTCTGCGATGATGCTGAAAATTTGTTTTTGTGTCGCGGTTCAGACTTTGGGTTAAGGTTTTTTCTGGCAGGAGTCAGCGATCGGCTTGCGGGTCTCCATTCTGGCCTCCGGAAGCTCGGGCAACATCACATTGCTCGAGACGGAGAGCACCCGCCTCTTAGTGGACGCCGGCTTGGGGAAGCGCGAAACGCTAGCGCGGCTGGCGGCCGTCGAAAACGAAGTCAAAAAAATCGACGGCATCCTAATCACTCACGAACACACCGACCATTGCAATGGATTGCCGCAGATGCTGGGCCTGTGGAAGGCGCCGCTGTACGTGACCGAGCCCACCATGGACGCGATGCAGCGGATTCTTCCTGAAACTTTTGGAAAGCGGCTGCGCGGCGTGGAGAAGATTCATGCAGGGCAGCGTTTCGCGGTGGGTGACATTGAAGTGCACGCCTTCGCGATTCCGCACGATGCGGCCGATCCGATTGGCTTCACCTTTCGAACGAACGGGACAAAAGTGGGGCTGGTGACGGACCTGGGCTACATGCCGGAGCTGGTGAAAGTGCATTTGCGCGGGGCGGACTGCCTAATCCTGGAGTCCAATCACGATCTGGAGATGCTGAAAGTGGGGCCGTATCCGTGGGTGGTGAAGCAGCGAATCTTGAGCCGCACCGGGCATCTTTCGAATCACGCGGTAAGCGAATACCTTTCGGACCCGGACGGCTTCGATGCAGCGGCGCGGTACTTGGTGCTGGCACATCTTTCGGAAGAGAATAACAATCCGTTCACTGCGGAGATTTGCGCGCAGGAAGCGCTGGGGCGCCGTCCGGCGGAAGCGGCGTTTACAGGTCAACTGCTGGTTGCTTCCCAGAGCAAGCCGCTCAAGCCGCTGGAACTCTAGTTTCCCGGAAGACATGGTTGCTGACGTGGAAAAGGGCGCAGCAGTGCTGCGCCCCTACAAGAGTTTGCAGGTTGAATTTAGCGTGTTTAGAAAAGGTTGAAATTTTTGTTGGCATTTGCCGCCGCAATGCCCTAAACTGGATTTTTCTTGGTAGAGGTGCGGAGGCCAAGAGTAGCCGGGCGCGCTGTTCCGATTCTGCTTCGGACGCTCGAGCGAAAGGGGCTCCTTCCGGCCGACAAAGGCCGGAGGCAATTTTAGGTTGTCCGCCGAAACCAACGCGGTAGCTGAGAGCCGCGGGGTTGGGGGGCAGGTCTAAGGCCTGTCCACTGTCGTCCGTAGTTTTGTAGCGGCCTTTCCGGCCGCGCGGATGAAGCGCTATCGAGAGGCGGCAACCCCGAGCGCATTTTTCTTCGCGGTTCCTTCCTTTCGTTTCGCTTCCGCACAAAAAAGACGGACAGAAAAGGCAAGAGTGCAACTGTTCGAATTGACGCGCGCGCTGGTGGACATTGAGTCCACCACAAACCACGAGAAAAACGTAAGCGACTACCTGTTTGCGCATTTGTCGGCTGTGGCGGCGAAGAGCAACGGGCAGATCCAGCGGATGACTGCCGAGCCGAATCGCGACAACCTGTTTGCGTCGTGGGGCGAACCGGTGGTGACGCTGTCGACGCACATGGATACGGTGCCGCCCTTTTTCGGTTCCAGCGAAGACGAGGAATTTATTTTTGGCCGGGGAGCTTGCGACGCGAAAGGAATCATCGCGGCGATGGTTTCGGCAGCGGAGAGACTGCTGGCCGCGGGCACGCGCAATTTTGGATTGTTGTTTGTGGTGGGAGAAGAGCGGAACAGCGCGGGGGCGAAAGTGGCGGCGGCGCATCCGAGTGGGTCGCAATTTTTGATTAACGGCGAACCGACCGAGAATCAGCTGGCGCTTGGGTCGAAAGGGGCGTTGCGCTATGAAATTAAGGCGCAAGGCAGGCTCGCACATTCTGCGTATCCAGAACTAGGCCATTCGGCGATTCACACGTTGCTCGACGTACTCCAGGACATTCGAGGAATTCCGCTAGCGGAAGATCCGCTGCTGGGGTGCAGCACGTTGAACATTGGAACGATCAGCGGCGGGCGCGCGCCAAATGTGGTGGCGGATGAGGCGGAAGCGGAAGTCATGTTTCGAACGGTGGGGGATCCTGCGGCGTTGCGGAAAGCGGTGGCTTCAGCGGTGGCGGGACGCGCGGAGGCGCGGGAGGTTCTGCACACGCCGGCGATTCGTTTGAACCAATTCGCAGGGTTGCCGACGACGGTGGTGGCGTTCACAACGGACATTCCAACCTTCAATGGCGCGTGGGGCGAACCCTTCCTGATCGGGCCGGGGAGCATTCACGTGGCGCACACAGCGGAGGAACGCATCGCGAAGAAGGAATTGTGCGATGCCGTGGAGATTTACGCGGGGATGACCAAGCAATTGCTGGCTACGGGACGGAGCGCAGCATGAGTCTCGGACTCGCCATTGTGGGCTGCGGAAAGATGGGGCGCTTGATTGAGCAGCTTGCGTCCGAGTACGGGTTCGAGGTGCGGGCAAAATTCAATCGCGAAAATAATCTGCACGAAGCCGCGGTTGCGGCAGAAGCTCTGCGGGGAATTGATGCGGCCGTGGAATTCACCACGCCGGATGCCGCGCCGGACAATTTGCGCCGGCTCGCTTCGCTGGGCGTCAGTGCGGTTTGCGGAACAACCGGATGGTACGAGCAACTGCCTGGGGTGAACGAATCGGTTCTCGCCGCGGGAACCGGACTGGTGTACAGCCCGAACTTTTCGGTGGGCGTGAACGTGTTTATGCAGACGGTGGCGCACGCCGCGTGCTTCTTCGCGAAGTATCCGGAATATGAGGCGTGGGGATGGGAGATTCACCACTCGGCGAAAAGAGACGCGCCTTCCGGAACGCTGAAGAAGCTGGCAGAAGAAATTCGCTCGTCAGGCTACAACCGCACGCTTACGCTGGCCGCGAATCGCGCCGGAGCTCATCCCGGCACGCACGAAATTGGTTTTGATTCGGCGGCTGACACCATCACGCTGCGGCACACGGCGCGGAGCCGCGAAGGTTTCGCGCGGGGAGCTTTGCGGGCGGCGCGATGGCTGGCGGGCAAGCAAGGAGTTTTCGAGTTTCGAGAGATTCTCGGTGAATTGAGCTGAGGATTTCTCTAAGGCGGCATTCCAGGCCGCGAGACTCGGCCCTCGGTAAAAAATCCGGTTACGTAGGAGAAGGCAAACATGGTTACTGGCACTCGCTTTACGGGCACGGGAACGGCGCTGGTCGCACCGTTCCGCCACGACGGTGCGCTGGACGAAAGGGCCCTGCACGGGCTGGTTCAGCGTCAGATCGACGCGGGAATCGATTTTCTGGTTCCTTGCGGCACGACGGGAGAGAGTCCCACGCTTACGCACGAAGAGCATCTTCGCGTTGTCGAGATTGCGGTCAAGCTGGCGAAGGGAACAGTTCCGGTGCTTGCCGGAGCGGGCGGGTACAACACGATGGAGGTTATCGCGCTCGCGCGCGAGCTTGCGGAGATCGGCGCGGACGGGATTCTTTCCGTGACGCCGTATTACAACAAGCCGACGCAGGAAGGGCTCTATCAGCATTTTCGGACAATTGCGGAAGCCGTGCCGCTGCCCATGATTCTCTACAGCGTGCAGGGGCGCACGGGTGTGAACATCGAACCGACTACGGTGAAGCGGCTTGCCGAGATCGAGAATATCGTGGGTATCAAGGAAGCTTCGGGGAACATTTCCCAGATGGCGGCGATTCTGAATGTCGTACCCGAAGAGTTTCTGGTGCTTTCCGGGGACGACGCGATTACTCTTCCGCTGGTGGCATTGGGCGGACGAGGGGTGATTTCGGTGGTGTCGAACGAAATTCCGACTGAGATGGCGCATCTGACGAGGCTCGCGTTGCGAGGCGATTTCACGGGAGCCCGGGAAATTCACCGCCGATACCACCCGCTGATGGAAGTCAACTTCGTGGAATCGAATCCCATTCCAGTAAAGGCGGCGCTGGCGGAGATGGAGCTGCTCGAGCCGGTGTGGCGCTTGCCACTCGTGCCGCCGAAGGCGGAGAATCGAGCGCGCATCCGAGCGGTGCTGGAATCGCTAGGGCTCGTCCCATGCGAACCCGTTGCGCATGCCGCCGAGAAATCGCATGCAGCCATCGCTCATTGAAAAACTATTCGACGAGGCGCCGAAGCACTACGAAGAGGAACATCACCGGCTTTTCCGGGATTTCAAGGCGGCGCTGAACCGCGGCGAAATCCGCCCGGCGGAACCAGATGCTAACGCAAAATCGGGCTGGCGGGTGAATGCGTGGGTGAAGAAGGGAATCCTTCTTGGCTTTCGCATGGGCGCTATCGCGGACATGTCGATTGACAGGGCAAAGCAGCCGTTTTTCGACAAGTCGACTTACCCGGTACGAAGTTTCGCGATCTCGGATGGAGTGCGCATCGTGCCGGGCGGCTCCAGTATTCGCGATGGAACGTTTATTGGCCGCGGGGTAATTTGCATGCCGCCGATGTTTGTGAATGTGGGCGCGTACGTGGGCGAAGGCACGATGATTGATTCACACGCGCTTGTGGGGAGTTGCGGGCAAGTCGGCAAGAACTGCCATATTTCTGCGGGCGCGCAAATTGGGGGTGTGCTCGAACCGGCGGGCGCATTGCCGGTGATCATCGAAGACGACGTGCTGGTTGGCGGAAATTGCGGCGTGTATGAAGGAACGGTGGTGAAGCGGCGCGCGGTGCTGGGGACGGGGACGATTCTCAACCGGTCGATTCCGGTGTACGACTTGGTCCGCGAAGCCGTTTATACAGCAACGGATACGGAGCCGCTCGTCATTCCCGAAGAAGCCATTGTCGTTCCCGGCTCGCGCGCGGTGTCGCATCCTGCAGGTGCAAAGTGGGGCTTGTCATTGCAAGCCGCTGTCATTGTGAAATACCGCGACGCGAAGACGGATACGCGTGTGCAGCTCGAAGACCTTTTGCGATGAATCTCCTTCGCCGATAGAATCAAGAACTCAGCAGAAACTGTTTGAAGTCCTCGTAATGGCTCGACATAGGCAGCGATAATTTCTGGCGCTTCAAATAGGCCGCGAGCCGCTCCGGCAGCGGTGGCGCGCTACCGATCGCTTTCCTCACCACATCCGCAAATTTCGCCGGATGCGCCGTAGCCAACACCAGTCCTTGCGCAGGCTCGGCGTGTTCCAGTTTGTACGCCTCCCAGCAAAAAACGCCAACGGCCGTGTGCGGGTCCGCGAGGTACCCGAACCGCTCGTGAACCGCTTTCATCTCGCACAGCGTTTCTTCATCCGTGGCCGCGTGGCCCCAGATTTCTTTTTGCACGTATTCGAGCCGTCCCCGGCACAAGTCCAGCAGCCGCGGAAAATTGTTAGGATTGCCCACGTCCATCGCGTTCGAATACGTGGCCGTCGCTGGCCGCGGACAAAACTGCCCGCTCCGCAAGTATTGCGGCACCGCGTCATTGATGTTGGTGCTGGCAATAAACCTCGCCACCGGTAGCCCGATGCGCTTCGCAAAAATTCCCGCGGTCAGGTTGCCGAAGTTTCCGCTGGGCACGGACACAATCAACGGCACCGACGCCACCGGCAATTGCCTGTAGGCCGCAACGTGATAAAACATCTGCGGGAGCAGCCGCCCGATGTTGATGGAGTTCGCGGAAGTGAGAAACGCCGTCTTGTTCAGCTCGACGTCCGAAAAAGCCTGCTTCACCAGCCGCTGGCAATCGTCAAACGTGCCCGCCACTTCGAGCGCTGTAATGTTTTCGCCGAGGGTCGTGAACTGCTTTTCCTGCGCTTCGCTGATGCGCTTCGAAGGGTACAGAATCACTACGCGGATTCCCGGCACGCCTAAAAATCCGTGCGCCACCGCGCTTCCCGTATCTCCCGACGTCGCCACCAGCACGGTGAGCGGCCGCGATTCGCCGCGGACGAAATAACCCATCAGCCGCGCCATGAACCGCGCGCCAAAATCCTTGAACGCCAGGGTCGGCCCGTGAAACAACTCGAGGATGTGCAGCCCCGGCGAAAGCGAAACCAGCTTCACCGGAAAATTGATGGCCTCGCTCACGATTTGCCAAAGCACGTCTTCCGGCACGTCCGGTGTGGCAAAGGGTTTCACCACGCGAAAACAAACTTCGGTGAACGGCAGCTTGCGAAACTCTTCGAGTTCTTCCGGCGAATGCCGCGCAATTTCTACGGGCATGTACAGCCCGCCGTCCGGCGCCAACCCGCGCAACACCGCGCCTCGCAACGAGGTCAACGGCGCTTTTCTCGATGTGCTCCGGTATCTCAACGAATTTCACTCACAAATTTTCAGCGCGTCCGCGTGTTCTTGCCCTGAATCATTCTCTGAAAGACGTCCGCGTCAATCGTTGCATCGCGCAGCGCCGCCACTTGCAGCGTGCAATGCGCCAGCGCTTCATAACTTCGCCAGCGCGCCTCGATGAGCGCCGGATAACATCGCGCAACGGTTTCCCGCGGGGTTTCTCCGCCCTTCGGCTGAAACGCGCCGCGCCAAAGAACGGGTTTCGGATCGTTCAAATATCTTTCGATCAAGAGTTGGCGCTCCTGCTCCGTCGCCGCCAAATACACAATCGTCACTTGCCGCCGCAGGCGCATCAGCAAATGATTTCCCGTATAAATGACGCTGCCGGTGGTGTCCAGGACGAGAGAAGAGTCGGGCTTCTTTTCAAGCTCCTGCAAGACTTCATCCAGCGTGTGAATCTCTTCGGCCAGGTATTCGGCTTCGCGCTCCGCGTAAGTCGGGCTGTCCGGCCAGCCCATCCAGGCGGCCACGCCGTGGATTCCGGAATACCCGCCCGGTCGCAGGCGTGGCGCCAGGCGTTGCTCAATTCTGTCGTCGCAAAAGATGGCAGGGGCACCCTTTTCCGCTAACTTCTTTGCCCAGAACGTCTTCCCGGAACCGGACATGCCGATCAGCGCCAGTCGCAAGGGGTTCTGTATGGTCGTTTCGCGCGACATAAGAGAATTTTCTACAATAGCGTGTGCCCGCCGCCGGAGCAACCCGGTCCAAAAGCTTTCTCCAGAGAACTTCGGTGCAAACCTGGAACCTGTCCTCGCGGACGGCTTGCGGCCCCTCTACGCAAGGTGGTACGTTGGACTTGACTCTGCTGCTTTATGCAGCTCCAGTCCGGCGGTTTTTCGGGAGCTCCCGAAGATTTTTTCGTTTGCCCAGATCCGAGGAAATTTTCGACGGACGATTTTGAGCCTGACCCTGATGAAATGGGGTCGACTCGAAACCCACGCTGTAGATTTTTCGTGACGCGAGTCGCGTCCGGTGTATTTGGACTAAACATGCAGTCCTGAGAGGACTCCTCGCGCGCGGGGTTTTCGTGTCTTACTGGTTTCGGAACGACAATCGTTTGCCGCAGGCGCGGCTCGCGATGGCTTCTTATGTCATCGTGGGTATGGTCGGTGTGTTGTTGCTGGGCTTCTGGAAACTTCAGGTTATTGACTCCGATAAGTACGCCACACTCGCCGAACGCAACCGCGTCCGCGAAATTCCGGTCATCGCCCCGCGTGGCCGGATGCTAGACCGCGATGGACGCGTTCTCGTGGACAACCGCCCATCCTTCAGCGTGCTGCTCTTGCGAGACGACATGTCCCAGGTGGAGAAACACCTCGGAGCCATCTCCGATGGCCTGGGCATTCCGCTGGCTGATTTGAAAGACCAGCTCACCAGCACGAAAACCCTCGCCAAATTCCAGCCCATCATCATCAAGTCTGACGCCTCGCCAGCGGATGTTGCGTTTATCGAATCGCACAAAACTGACATTCCCGTCCTCGAAATGATCCCCGTTCAACGGCGGCGCTACCTCCCTGGAGGCTTCCTTTCCCACGCGGTGGGCTATGTGGGTGAGGTCAGCGAACAGCAAATCGATGCGAGCAACGGCAGGCTTCGGCCAGGCGACTTTGCCGGCAAATTCGGCCTCGAGCAACAGTACAACGACGTGCTGCAAGGTACGGACGGCAAGCGTCGCGTCATTGTGAATAGCATCGGCAAGCAAGTCTCCCCCCTTCCCACTCAGGAAGCCATTCCGGGCAAGCAGATTCAGCTGAGCATTGACTTCGACTTGCAGCAAGTGGCCGAGCAGTCTCTGGCTGACCGCCCCGGGGCGGTCGTCGCGCTCGATCCGCGCAACGGCGAAGTCTTGGCCATGGCCAGCCACCCTACTTTGGATCCGAACGATTTTGCCATTCGCGTCTCCTCGGAAAACTGGAAAAAACTGAACGAAGATCCTCACAAGCCCTTGCTAAACCGTGCCATTCAAGCGCAACTCGCGCCGGGCTCTGTCTTTAAGATTGTGACCGCCACGGCGATGCTCGAAGACCACGTTCCGTCGCAAAGCTTTACGACGTTTTGTCCTGGCTACGCCAGCTTTTTCGGCCGGCAGTATCACTGCTGGGTCTACTATGCCAAGAAAGGCCCAAAGTCCCATGGCGTCACGAACCTTCATGAAGCCATTTTGCAATCCTGCGATGTGTTCTTCTACAACGTCGGCTTGCGCCTGGGAATCGACCGTCTCGCTTATTACGGCAGCCACTTCGGCATCGGACACAAGACGGGTATTGATCTTCCCGGTGAGGAAGCTGGCCTGATGCCCTCCCCGGAATGGGTCGAGCGCGTGCTTCACCGCAAATGGTATCAAGGAGAGGTGATTTCTGTGGCCACGGGTCAAGGCGCCGTCATAACCACTCCCTTGCAGCTCGCGCGGATGATTGGTGGCATCGCCTCTGGCGGCGTCTTCATGCAACCGCACATGCTGAAGGATGCCCCCAATGTAAAAGAAGAGCGCTTCCCTATCTCTGAGCACACCATCGAAGAGGTCACCGACGCCATGTATGGTGTCATCAACGAACCCCACGGCACCGGCGACAGCCTCAGGCTCACAGGCATAGACTTCAGCGGAAAATCCGGAACGGCGCAAGTCATCGGTTACGACACACGCGCGCGTGTGGGCAAGCAGAAAAAGTTCGAAGACAATGCGTGGTTCGTGGGCTACGCCCCGCGCCGCAACCCGGAGATCGTGGTCTCCGTGCTGGTGCAGGAAAGCGGAAAGCACGGAGGCGAGGCCGCCGGCCCCGTGGTGCGCGACGTCATCAAGGCGTACTACGACAAGAAGAACAAGAAGACGCAGGGTCAGTACACGACGGAAACCAGGCCCGCCGGCCCTCCCGCCAAGCCCGTCTCCGCGAAGGCCGTGGTCCCCCGCGCCGCTCTCCAGACAGAAGGCGCGCCCTCCACGGCAAACGGCCGCACCGTCGCGGAACGGGAGCGTTGAGATACACATGGCGCGCCACTGCACAATTCGCAGAACCACCACTCAAACCACGAGGATCGTGCCGAGTCCTTTCCTTTGCTGTGAACTGTTAACTGTCAACTGTGGACTTTCTTCATGAAAGACGCACCCGGAACACGCGATTACGACTGGTGGCTGCTCGCCATTCTCGCCACTATCTGCGCACTCGGCGTGATTGAAATATATTCCGCCACCCACGGCAGCTCGCTCGCGGGCATGCACTGGAAGCAGGTGCGTTGGATCGCCATCGGCGTCGTCTTGATGTTTGCGTTGTCACGCCTCGACTATCACTTGATTCTGGACCAAGCCCACATCCTTTACCTGCTGAGCCTGGCCGCCCTGGTGGCCGTGCTCCTCGTGGGGCACACGCATTTTGGCGCCAAACGCTGGATCCAGATCCCCGCCGTGGGGGAACTGATTCAGGTGTCAGAATTGGTCAAATTGGTTATAATCATTGTGTTAGCGCGCTTCTTTGCGGAAGTGCGCTCGGATGAGCTTGATCTTCGGGACCTCATCAAGGCAGGATTGTTGGTGGGGGTTCCGCTAGTCCTGATTCTCAAGCAGCCCGATCTGGGCACAGCGTTGGTGCTGATGCCCATGGTTGCAGTAGGCGCATTTTTGGCGGGCTTGAAGTGGCAACACGCAGCGGTTTTTTCCCTAGCGGGGATTCTCCTGGTCGGGGCGGTTTTTTATCCGCCCGTCAGCAGGCGCATCCTCAAGCCGTACCAGCGGGAGAGAATCACCTCTTTCCTGCACCCGGAAGATGACGCCAAAGGTTCCGGCTATCAGCTTTTGCAGTCTAAGATTGCCGTGGGCTCCGGCGGTTTCTGGGGCAAAGGATTCGGCAATGGCACGCAGAATCAACTGGGCTACATCCCGGTCCGCTATTCGGATTTCATCATGTCGGCCTGGGCGGAAGAGCAGGGATTCAAGGGTGTGCTACTGGCTCTCGGGTTGTATATGGCGCTTCTACTTCGTTTAGTGCAGAATGCTCAACGCGCGAAAGATCGCGCGGGAATGTTTCTCGTAATGGGCGTTGCAGCGGCGCTCGGTTTCCATGTGTTGGTGAACGTGGCGATGGTGATAGGCGCGATGCCCGTCACCGGCATTCCGTTGCCGCTGATGAGCTACGGAGGCTCCGCCACGCTGTTTGTTTTCCTGGCGATTGGTCTGGTGATGAACGTTCGGCTACGCCGCTTCGTCAACTGAACCCGCTGCCAGTCCCGCGTGGCATTCCCACTTCGTCGGAATGCTCCGGAGGAAGTAATTCGAAGTATGCAGGTTATTTGAAGTTAGAAAGTAAAGGATTTGTTGGCCCCGGTCAGGCTGGGGCCATGCATAAAAAGGATTTTTAGAGTGAGGACAGCATCGTCCGCCGTTCGCCCAGCCAGTTTTCGGCAACGGATTAACCTCGACAGACTGAGGACATCTTTTCCCTCTGGCTTCGAACGCCAAGCCATCTCCCTATATGTGTGCCCAGCGCACTTCCCGGCCGTGCCGGGAACGGTTCCGCTTTTCTGGGCCCGCGACGGGCAGCAGCTTGCGGCGATGCGTCCTACAGCGGCCTCCGGCCATGCCGGCGTCCGCTACAAGGAGTTTTCATGTCAAAAGAATTGGTTATCTCCGCGTCCTCCCACGAACGGCGGGTCGCGATTTTGGAAGAAGGTCAGCTAGTCGAGATTTACATCGAGCGGGAAAAAGAATTCGCTCTCGTCGGCAGCATCTATAAAGGAAAAGTTACACGCGTCCTCCCCGGCATGCAGTCTGCTTTCGTGGACATTGGGCTGGATGGCGACGCATTTCTCTACGTCAGCGACGTTTTTGAAAACCTCGAGGACTACGAGCCCCACGAACATCACGCGCAGCATGCTCCCGCGCCCGCCATTCCGGCGGGCAACGGCTCAACTGTCGAGGTGCTTCCGGGGGAATCTCTCGCCCGCGCCTCCGAACGGCACGAGGAGCCTCGCTCCGAGGAGCTTCATCCTCAGCCTTCGGCGGAACTGGAAACTGCATCTTCAGAGGAAGCTTCTGCTCTCGTGAGCCAGGAAGTTTCCCAGGCCGAGCAACAACCCGCCAGCGAACATCTCGCTGCCGCGGGAAGCACGCATGCAGATTCAGGAGAAGAGCGCCAGCCGGAATCCAACGCTTCGGCGCCGCAGAACTTCTCGCCACATTTCAACCCGACTCAGAATTATTCCCGCCGTCCCGGGAATGATCGCGGGAATGACCGTGGCAATGACCGCCAGGGCCAGCAGCATTACGGACGCGGAGGTGATCGCGGCCGCGGCGGACGTTGGGGCCGTCGTGGCGGACGTCATCACGGTGGCCGTCAACAGGGCGGTCCCGGCGGGCGAAATCTCCCGCCGTCCAAATATGCCTCGCCGCAGGGCGGCGAATTTCGCGGCTACGACAATCGCGATCGCGGCCAGCAGCGCGGTTACGACAACCGCCGCCAGGAAGGTCCGCGCAGTTCGGGCCCGTCACCTGCGGATGTCTCTGAGGAAACGATACTTCTCCCCGGCGAATCGCTTGCAAAGTACCGCGAAAAAGCCGCAGCCTCTCCGGCAGCGGCTCCCGTGGTCGAAAAGGAGCTCCACAGCGACTCTCCTGCGAAGGAAGAAGGTGGGCCCAGGCCTGCGAACACGCTTCCTGTCGCTACTTCCGGCTCTGCCGGCGTTCCTCGCCGCTTTTCCGGCGGCCTGCCGAGTTGGCTTCTCGCTGAAGGTGCGGCCGAGGCTGGCACGGAACCCGCTTCGGAAGCATCTCCTGCGGAAACCGAGTCTTCGCCTGCTCCCGCTCCCGCCGCACAGGAATCCGAGCCAGTGAGCAATGGTGCCGAGCTAAACGACGACCAGGTGGCTTCATTGGCCTCCGACCTCGCGGAAGCCAAGCACGAAGAAGCCACGGCGGAAGCCGAAGCTGACACTGTCGTCGGTGGTGCAGTTTTCGAGGAAGAAGACGAAGCAGAAGAGGAAACCGAATCTGCGGAAGAAGCTCACGCGGAAGCCGGTTCAGGTCTCAGCCCCGAAGATGTCGCCGAGGTCGAGGCTGGGCGCGCCGCCGATCGCGCGGAATTTGCTGCGGACGTCGCGCAGGAGAGCGCCGAGCATATTGCTGCCCTTGGCGAGCATCACGAACTGCAAGAACTGCAGGAAGAAATCCACGAAGCCGAACTCGATCACGCCGAATCAGAAGAGGAAGAGCACGCTCCTGAAACGCAGTCTTCCGAAGAACATGAAGAACATTTCGAAGTCGAGCAGGCTCATTCCGCAGCCGAAGTGATCGCGGCGTCTACCGGCGAAGGCGTCGTCGAAGCTGCCGTTTCGGAAGACTCGGAGACTCTGCTCCCGGGCGAAACTCGCTCGCCCCGCTCGGGCCGGGGCCCTTCGGGTCCTCGCGAAGATTATCCGCGGGATTCCGCGCGCATTGGCGGCAACCCGCGCTCACGCTTCCAGCGGCCCTTCCGCGGACGCGATCGTGGCGGACGCCCGGATCGTCGCGGTGGTGACCGTGACCGTGGCCGTCAGCGATTCGAACGCCGCGGACCCGGCGGACGTCATCACGACCGCGGCCATTCCGCGCCGCGCCGCCCGCAACTCATCTCCGAAATGCTCAAGCCCAGCGAGGAAATCGTCATCCAGATCGCCAAGGAACCTCTCGGCAAGAAGGGCGCACGTATTACCAGTCACGTCGCTCTGCCGGGACGTTTCCTGGTTTACATGCCCACGGTTCACCACACCGGCGTTTCGCGCAAAATCATTTCCGCGGAAAATCGTTCACGCCTCCGCCGTCTGGTCAGCGAAGCCAGCGCCAATTACCCCGGCGGGTTCATCGTTCGAACCGCAGCGGGTGGCGCCACCGATGACGAAATCCGCACGGACATCGACTTTCTCGGCAAGACCTGGCTCGAGATTAAGCAGCGCAGCGAAGAGCGCAAGGCCCCGTCTTTGCTCCATCGTGATCTCGACCTCGTCGAGCGCATGCTGCGCGATTACGTCAGCGACGATTTCACTGCCATTTGGATTGACAGCGAAGAGGAATACGGCAAAGTCGTTGATTTTGTGAGCCGCTTCCAGCCAAAGCTCGTCAGCAAGGTGAAGCTCTACACTAAGGAAATGCCGATCTTCGAGGAGTTCGGCATCCAGCACGAGCTCGACAAGGCTCTCCGCGCCAAAGTGTGGCTCAAATCCGGCGGCTACATCGTCATCAACCACACCGAGGCGCTTGTGGCCATTGACGTCAACACCGGCAAGTTCGTCGGCAAGGGCTCCACGCGGCTTGAGGACACCATCGTCAAGACCAACCTCGAAGCGGTGAAGGAAATCGTCCGCCAGATTCGCCTGCGTGACCTCGGCGGCATCATCGTGGTCGACTTCATTGACATGGAGGAGCGTCGCAACCGCGAAAAAGTTTTGTCCGCGTTGCAGCAAGCCTTGGAGCAGGACAAGGCTCCGTCGAAAGCGCTCTCCTTCAATGAATTCGGCCTCGTCTGCATCACCCGCAAACGCACTAAGCAGGCGCTCGAGCGCGTGCTCTGCCAGCCTTGCCCGTATTGCACCGGCTCCGGCATGGTGAAATCCACACCCACGCTCTGCTACGAAATCCAGGCGGAAGCTCGCAAGATGGCCGCCGCCGATCCCGAAAGCCCCAGCCTCACACTGCGCGTGCATCCGGAGATCGCCAAGGCGCTCAAGACCCGCGAGTCCATGCTCATTGACGAACTCGAGCAAAACTCGCACAAACACATCATCATCCAGTCCGATGCCACCCTCCACTGGGAGCAGTACGACATCTACTGACGCGGTATTCCGTCACCTTGAAAGCGAAACGCCCGGGCAAATCATCCGCCCGGGCGTTTCTTCTTTGCGATATTGAAACGCGTTCTTCCGGGTTTCTCCTTGCCGCTACACTTTCTCAGGAATCAAGAACGCCCCAGGGATTTTTCGATCCAGCGTCGCTAGGACCGCCCCATTCGCTCTTGCCAGCTGCACCAGATGCCCATCCGTAACCTGTTTCGGCGTCTTCACCCAGCCCGGAAGCCGCGACGCGTCGAGAGCGTCCGCGACAAACGCAAATCCAATCCGGCTGCTGGATTTTAGCTGCAGCAAGGACGCCTTCGATTCTTCCGCGGAGAGTCCATATTGCGGAAGCGCGAGCACCCGCACGAACCCTAGCTCCGTGATCGTGCACGTCGCGAGTTCATGTTCTCCGGGACGCAGGTCCTGAAACCAGTCCGCCACCCGCGCAAAAAACTCATGCTCTTTGAATCCCAACGCCACCAGAGCATTTACATCCAACAGATACCTGGTCATGGAAAGTCAGCGAGCATTTCCGCGACTTGTTTGCTTGTCAGCTTGGGAGCTCCTGGTCCTGCCGTCAGTACAGAAAGCCCCGTAATCGGATCCTTGATAATCCTAGCCTTTCGCCGTCTCCCTCTTCGCGGCCTCAAAACAATAGCGTCGCCTTCCAACTTCACATCCAGCGCGTCGCCAGGCCGCAAACCTAGCTTCTCGCGAAGCGGGCTGGGCAACACCACTTGTCCCTTTGTCGAAATCTTGGTTTCCATGGTAAGACAATCTTACCTAAAGTGCTCCCCGGCTGACAACCCAAATCAGCGCCACAATTGTAACCACCTGCAGATATCTCTAGTAATACCAGTAGAGAGTGGTGCATGGAGCTGCTCGAACGATTCGCGGCGGGCGACCTGGAAGCCTTCGAGGCTCTCTTTCGCCAGCACGAGAAGGAAGTCTATCGCTGGATCGTCCGAATCGTTCGCGACACTGGCGCCGGCGAGGATTTGACCGTGGAGACGTTTTGGCGCACTTACCGAGCGCGCGAGCGGTTCGACCCTGCCGCCGGAAATTTCCGTGCGTGGGCCCGCCGCATCGCTACCAACGCGGCTTTAGACTATCTCCGGCACGCGCGCAAGGAAACGGAGCTTTCTGAGGATTACCCTGCCGCACCCAAGGGCGATTCTGCGGTCCGAAGCGAACTCCGCGGCCACCTGAGGCGGGCGTTTCTCGAGCTTCCCGCAAAGTACCGGCTCGTGGCCACCCTCGCGCTCATCGAAGACGAACCCTACGACCAAATCGCCGAAGCTGCCGGCATTTCTGTCGCGCTCGTCAAAGTGCGCGTTTTTCGAGCCGTTCGCATGCTTCGCAAAAAGCTCAGTTTTTTTGGTTTGGAGGCCGCTGCAAAATGAGCAACAAATGGAACGATCCGCAACACGATGACGAACGGGAGCTCCGATCGCTTCTCAAGCGCGAGTTCCCTCCGCTGCAAAACGCCCAGCAGCAGCGCGACCTCTGGCCGCAGATGCTCCGCCGCCTCGACGCCCAGCCGCTTCGCGTTCCCTGGTTCGACTGGCTTCTGGCCGCGGCCGTTGCCGTGGCTCTCTTCTTTTTCCCCAACGCGATTCCGGCCTTGCTGTATCAATTGTGAGCGGGAGGCTTTTATGAATAAGCACCCTTATCTTCGGGCCTACATGGCGGGCATTGCGGTGCCCACGGCTGTTCTCCTGGTCGTCATGACCGCCTACACTGTGTTTCGCTACGTTTACAATTATCCCGTTCCCGTGGAGCGTTTCATCGTTTTCCCCATGGCTGTGGTGCCTAATCTCTGGGGTCTGTGGAACATTCTCTTTGTCGCGTGGCGCCGCCGCGTCCCGCTGTCTCTCGGCCTGCACGGCGCGCTCCTGCCGATTCTGCTCGGACCGCTAGGTCTGTTGGCCTCCGCCCTTTTGAAGTTTGCGATTCCTGGCTTCGCCGCGCACGCTTTCCCGGTCTTGGCACCGGTCGCGCTAATCGTCTACTACTTCGCGTGGAAATATTTTGTGGGGTTCCTTAACCGCATTCTCGACCTTGCCTGAAGAGCGTCTGCCAGGCTCGGCTTTCGCTTCTTTATCTGGATCGCGAGAACTCAATTCTCCGGTTGGCTTTGCGTTTCCTGCTTTGGTTCAGCGATTTTCTGCTTTTCATCCACGGAAAAGAGCATGTAATTGTCGAAGCTATGCCGCCGGTGCACCCGCTGTCCTCGCCAATCGAAATACACTTCCGCGCTTTGGGGCAGCCACATTTCCACGTTGCGGTTTTTGAAACGTACCGGCCCGTACTCCACCAGCGTGTGGTCGGCCAGAAGCTTGATTTCCGGCAGCTTGGCCACCAGGTCCGTTTCCATCCGCACAATTTGATAACTGTCCGCGGCAATCCATGCGCGGCCGCGCAGCGCAACCGCGTAAGACGGGCCATTCTCTCCGAACTTGTACGCCCGGATGGTGTTCGGTTTCTCTGGTCTCTGGCGGAAATGGATTTGCCACGCGGGCTTTCCATTCCACTGGGCCAGCCCTTCGCAACTCATTGCAAAATTTCCCGCGTTCGCGGGATGAAAAATCAGCGATAGCGTCGGCAGCCCGTGCGTCTCTATGCCGCCTGGGAATTGCGCTGGAGTGAACCGGGTACCCCGGTATTCCGTCACGCTGAAATACCCCGGCCTGTATTGTTCGATGCTGACCACATAACTAAACTTGAGAGTTTCTTCGGAGTCCGCAAATCCCCATTTATTGATGGACTCATGATCCAGGAACTCCGTGGCCGTGAAGCGGTCCACATTTTTTACAAACTCCTCGACGCGCTTCCCTGCCTTTTGTACTACCGTGTCAAGCGCACATGCGGCCCCGGACTCCACGGGGGGAACATTTTCGTCCACATCCGGCGGCAGCCAATCCATCGGAAGAGGAAGCGGTGTGACCCCTGCAATGGCGGCCGATTGCAACAACACTTGGCTCGATTCTTCCGCCGCGTTCTGCGTATTGTGCGCGTCATGCGCCAGGAGTTTCTTGAGTTGCTCCTTCGCCTCCATGTCGTCACGGTGTTTTTTCAGGTAGCTTTGTAGAATGGCGGCCGCTTTTTCCTTTTCGCCGCTTTTTGTCAAAGCCGCAGCCAGGTACCTTTGCGCGATTGCCGCCTCTTCGTGACCCAGTTCCATCGCTCGTTCGGCTTGCTTGGCCGCCTCGTCTGCAGATCCCCGGCGCAACAGAACGTGCGCGGAAAGCGTATACGCCCGCCACGACAACGGTTCGATTTGAAGGCTGCGTTCGAGAAAAGGCATAGCGTCGTCGGGCTTGTTCTGGTCCACCAGCGCCTGGCCTAGAGAAAGCAGCGCCCGATAATGCTTCGGATAAAACTCAATGGCCTTTCTCCAATAATCGATGGCCCGAGTGCGATCATTCATCTGCCACCAATAAGCGCCAAAAAGGTAGTTCACGTCCGCGCTGGTTGGCGCAATGTTGTAAGCCGTCTCCAGATGTTTCTTGGCCAAGACCTGTTGCTGCGTCGTCATGTTGGGTCCCAGCAGTTTCAGCGCCTTATCCAGGGCCTCCTGCGCTTTTGGCTCGAAGGGAGACGGCCCTTCCTCGGTGCTCGAATTGCTTCCTTCAATCCCCGCGCGCGACAGATTTGGCGAAAGCGGCAGCGCCATTCCCGATCCCGACTCCGCCGTCGCCTTGATCCCGGCCCCGGACTCTTCTTTCCCGCCGGAAACCTGCGCCTCCGCAGACTTCCATCTTTCGAGCAGTTTGTTAGCCGAGGCGTCATCAGGGTGAACCTGAACGTACTCTTGCAAAACTTTTTCGGCGCGTTCCTTGTTTCCGCTTTCCATCAACGATCGCGCTAGCAAAGGTTGCACCATCGCCGCTTGCCCTTTGCCCAACTCCACGGCGCGATCAGCCTCCTTCACGGCTTCGCCGGCCTGACTTTCCTTCAACAGGATATCCGCGAAGACCGCATGGGCGCGCCACGAATTGGGATCGGCCTCCACTGCCTTCTTTATGTATGATTCCGCGTCGGGGACTTTCTGTTCCCGAAGCAGCGCCTCGCTCATCGAAAGCAGCGCCGAAACATGCTTCGGGTTGAATTCCAGTGCCTTTGTCCAATAAGACTTCGCTTTCTCCTGGTCCTTCATCTGCAAGAAATAAACGCCATACAGATAATTCACCGCCGGATGATTCGGCGCCAGGCGATAAGCAGCCTCCAGGTGACTCCGCGCGTCTCTGGGCTTGTTGGCGCGCAACGCCTCCAGGGCTTTCGCCAGCTCTTTCTGCGCCTTCGGGGCAAGCAAAATTTGTGGAGAGCCCGCCCCCGTATTCCCGTTTGACGAGGGCTGCATTTCAATGTCCACTCGCGCCCGTCCCGCATTGTAGCCGTCAAATTCCTTAACCATCTTTTCATAACCGGCCGCGACCACCTCAATCTTGTATTCGCTCGCAGCAACCCCGCTGAATTTTATGTTTCCGCCCAGCGTCGTTCCCTGGCTGAGGACTTGGCCCATCGGCGCTATCAGGCTAACTACCGCTGTCACGTCAATCGGCGCGCCATCCGCGCCCCGGACATAAACATCTATGTCGATAGTCGGATCGCCCCCATTGAGCGGCGACGAGTTACTGCCGGATCGGTTCGTCGCTCCGGAACCTGGCGTCGGCCGCTGCGCGAAAACAGCATTCGAGAGGAATGCAGAGAGAAAAAAGACTCCGGCGTAAAGAAGATACTTGGCGGCACGCTGGAACATGGCCAACTCCACTCTTTTGCGGGGAGACCTGCGAACCGCAATAGCATACACCGGGCGCTAGGCTAGGTAAAAGACCTGGAGCGTCGGACCGATTTCATCTCACCTTTTCTCTGGGTACTGCTCACCTGTCCCTTCGGTCAGTTCCCAACTGCGCAAATCTGCCTTGTTTCTTGGTTGCCTCCACGCCCTGCGCGGGACAACATGGGTTCCACACTGCTCCCTCCCACCCGGAGCAAATTTTATTTTCAGGATTCCGATAAAGGGAGGTTCTTATAATGTGGTCTAAGCAACAAGGCGCGGTGGCGGAGCCACCCGCGGTTTCGCCTTCGCAAGCTCCAGCATCTCCAGTCGTTCCATTTAGTCAGCCTGCTTCTTCCGGCAAACTTGGCGGTTCTCCGGCTCGCGGTGGTGCACGCCTCGGCGCCAGCATTCAGATCAAAGGGGAGGTCACCGGTACCGAAGACTTGCAGATTGACGGCATCGTCGACGGCCCCATCAGCCTCAAAGGTCACGAACTCACGGTCGGCTCTGCCGCCCAGCTCCATTCCGAAATTCATGCCGGCGACGTGGTGGCCTTCGGCAAAATCACGGGCAACGTCCACGCGCGTGGCCGTGTGGACATTAAAAAGGACGGCTCCATCACCGGAGACATTTCTTCCGCGCGCATCAGCATCGAGGATGGCGCCTATTTCAAGGGCCGCATCGAAATCGACCCGACCAAAGCCGCGAACCAATCCGCCGCTGACTAGTTCGTGCTGGCCAGCTTTCGCCAAATTATTTTTGCCGATTCGCTTGCAACGTACCGAAAGACGCCCTTCTCAAGTTCCTCTCCGGGCGTCTTTTCCTTTTTCTAGCTCAATGCCAGCACGGACCATCACTCGTAGCGCAGCGCCTTCATCGGATCCAACCGGCTGGCGCGTAGCGCCGGAATGTATCCCGCCGCGCAAGCCACCACCGTCAACGCCACCGTGGCAATCGCCAGCGTTTGCGGATCATGCCCCGTTAAGCCAAACAGTTGACTCTGCACCACCCGCGTGAGCGCCAGCGCCGCCGGAATCCCCGCAACCACGCCAATACCAATCAGCCGCAGCACTTCGCGCATCACCATCCACACCACGTTTCCCTGTTCCGCGCCCAACGCCATGCGGATTCCAATCTCGCGCGTTCGCTGCGCCACGGTGTACGACATCACGCCATAGAGCCCAATCACCGCCAGCAGCGTGGCCAGAAAACCAAACACTGTCGAGAGGCTCGCAATCATGCGCTCGGTCGTCAGCGAATTGCTGATTTGCGTCTCGGTGGTCCGCAGTCCATAAATCGGAAGATTCGGATCCAGCTCCCGCACTTTCGCGCGCACCGAAGACATCAGCAGGTTGGGATCAACGCCCGTTCGGATATAAACCGTCATATTGCTTAGAAAATGGCTTCCCATGTAAGGGATATACGCTTGCTCCGGAATCTCGTCCCGTAGACTCGTATACTTTATGTCCTTCACCACGCCGACAACTTCCATATCCGTGCGCGTTCCCGGATCGCTTCCGAAACCAATGTGCATGCCAACGGGATTTCTTCCAGGAAAGAATCTTTTCGCAAACTTCTCGTTGATCATCACCGTCGTCGGAGTCCAGTCATCCTCCTCCGGGCCTTTCTTGATTTCGTGGTCATCCGTCAGGCGGAAGTCGCGTCCCGCAACAATCGGCACGCCCAGCGTGCCGAAATATCCCGGACTGATTTGATTCATGTAAGGCTGCGCTCGGTCCTCAGGTTTCGCAGGCGTATACCCTTCCACGGTCATGCTGCTGTCCCATTCGTTGTTTTCGAGAATCCGCACACCCGCCAAGCCCACGGATTGCACTCCCGGAATCGAACTGAGCGAGTTCGTCAACTGTTGGTAATAAATTTTTGCTCTCTCCGGAGTGTAGCCGCCCAGCGAAGCGTCAATATTGAATCCCACCAGCCGCTCCGCGGGAAATCCTGGGCCGAGATTGCTCAGGTTTTCCAGGCTGCGCAGAAAAAGGCCCGCGCCAATGAGCAACAACAGTGAAAGCCCCACTTGGGCCACTACCAGCGTTTTCCTCAATCCCGTGTGGCCGCCCCCTACCACCGCCCCTGCTTCATCCTTCAGCACGCGCCCCACATCCGGTCGCGTGGTTTGCAAAGCCGGCACCAGGCCAAACAAAACTCCCGTCAGAATCGTCACGCCCAATGTGAAAGCCAGAATCCGAAAATCCGGCAGCGTGGAAATAGTCAGGTCGGTCGAATCCGCCGGCAGATAAATCCTCATCAGTGCATTGTCCGCCCAAAAAGCCAGGGCCAGCCCCACAAGTCCGCCCAACGCCGAAAGCGAAAGCGTTTCCGTCAAGAGTTGTGAAACAATGCGCCCCCGGCTCGCGCCAATCGCCAGCCGCACCGCAATCTCTTTTTGCCTGCCGGTGGCTCGCGCCAGCAGCAGGTTCGCCAGGTTGGCGCACGCAATCAGCAGCACCATGCCCGTCGTCGCTATCAACACCCAAAGCGGCGTCGACAGTTCGCGCCGCGTGTACGACCGGCCCTGCGAACCCGGCAAAACGTCAATCCAGCACTTCAGGAATTGCTCGCGGTCATAGGTCGAAGCGTGGCTGAACGCCGCTTCCTTCACTTCGCTTTCAAGCATCGAGTGCATGAACGGTTGCAGCGACGCCTTCGCCTGCGTGATGGACACGCCCGGTTTCAACCGCCCGAAGGCGTTCACCCAACGGCTCCGCCGATCCGTCAGCATTTTCATGGGCACCACAAGGACTTGTTCTTCCATCATGATGGGAACAAAAATCTTTGTGGAATACCCGAGCTCCACTCCGTCAAATCCCTGCTGCACCACCCCGACCACGGTCAGGTTGTGCCCGTTCACAATCAAATTCTTTCCCACAATTTCAGGATCTCCCCCGAACCGTTGCCTCCAATAGTCATACGTCAGCATCACCAGCGGATGCCCGAGAGGAACCCGATCGTCTTCGGGCGTGAACGCGCGTCCCAGGATGGTCTTCACCCCAAGCACGCTGAAGTACGTTCCTGAAACCAGTTCCGCATTCACGCGCTCCGACTGCCCGCCGAATGTCAAGCTCACCGGATTCGGGAACCGGCAGAACATTCCGGAAAACACTTCGTTGTGCGCCTGAAAATCGCGGAACATCGGGTGCGAAATCGCGTTTCCTCCCCAGTTGTTCCCGTAATGGTGCCCGCGCATGGTGAGCAGAACCAGTTGCTGGGGATTCTTCACCGGAAGCAGCCGCAGCAAGATTTGATCCAACAAGGAAAAAATGGCGGTGTTCGCACCGATTCCCAGCGCCAGCGTCATCACCGCCACGGCCACAAAGCCCGGGCTCCGCCTCAGCGCACGCAGGCTAAAGCGGAAGTCCTGCGCCGCCGCGTCCATCGCTCCGACGATGTTCATTTCCACTGCCTCCACTCGCTGTATCGTTCGGCGTTTGCTATCCGCAATCCGCCGCGCCCGAGCATCTTCTGGACTTCAAGACCGCGCTATTGCGCATCGCACGAGCGCTGTTTTTGTAGTGGCGGGTCTTCAGACCCGCGCTTCTCTGGCAACTAAAACTGGACCGCAAATCTTGATGTCCGGGGCCCATTTCGCCGTAACGCTTTGATTTTTCCGTTCGTTACATATACTCGTTTCGTAGCAAAAAGTTCCCTGCAAATGGGCAAGTCAGGGCCATAGCGTATGACGTTGAACAACCGAAATGGTCACGTTGAAAAAGGAACAGCCTGCAGCCCAAATTAGGCCTGGGTATCTCTTGGGGCCCTCACGCACCGACTCGATAGATACTTGTAGGGGCGCAGCACCGCTGCGCCCGTTAAGCCTTTGCCTCCACCAAATGCCGGTCCGTCCATTCCAAAATCAGCTTTCGCATTTCCGGCAGCTCCACGTGCGCGCACTCGAACAATTCAATCCGGCAATCCGCTTCCTTCCCATATTTCCGGTACAGCGGCATCAAATAATCGCGAATCTTCTCCACGCCCTTTGGCGGCGTCAGTTCGTCCAGCCGCCCATTTACGCTTAAGTGCGCCCGCGGCACAATCAACTCATTAATCTCCGCCGTCTGAAAATGTTTCAGCAACGACGGCACGTAATAAAAGATTCCGTGCCCGCTCAATCCATCCGCCTTGATCAGCTCTTCAAAATCCGTCAAGCAGCACACATCCATGCAAACTTTCACGCGCGGCTCCAGCGCTGCCAGCCACCAGGCCTTCGTCGAGCCCATGGACATCCCTAAAACTCCCAGCCGCTGCGGATCCACTTCCGGCCGATGCGCCAAATAATCGAACGCGCGAAACTCGTCGAACATCATCATTCCGTACAGCACTCGCCCCTTCCAAAGCATCTCCTTGAATGCGTTTTCTTCTCCCGTTCGGCCGACCTTTTCGTGCTTGCGCTCGCCAAAGCACCAGCTGTCAATTGCCAGCGTCACGATTCCTTTCTCCGCACACACTGGAGCGTACGCCGGAGCCACATTCACTCCCTTGAGCAGCATCTCCTTGCCCAGGTCGTACATGCCGCCATGCCAATGGATGTACAGCAGCCCCGGCGCGCGCGCGTCTCGCTTGTCCGGAGTCAGCAGCAACGCCGGAACCGACTCTATGCCGTTCAAGTCCAGCACCAGCCGCTCCAGCGTGTAGCCCTCATGCTTTTCGCGACTCACCACTTTGACCGGCCCCGGCACATGCTGCGTAGGCAGATCCCCCAGCAAGCTCCACAATTCCTTCCGCCGCTCTTCCTGCTTCGCGGCAAAAGTTGCATCCTGCATCCCGCCGCGTGCCGAAACCCGTTTCGCGCCGGGCCCCGCCTCCGCGTCCAGATATCTCCCCGCGTCCGCCAGCTTTTCGGCGCGCGCCATGGAAGACGCGCCTGCAATTCCAGTTAAAGCCAACGCCGCCGCTGACTGTTGCAGAAACTCTCTCCGGTTCCGGATTTCGATTTTCGAGTCTCTAGTTTCCATCTTTGAACTCCGATTCTTTCCTTCTAACTTTCAACTTCTAACTTCTAACTTCTAACTTCTAACCTCTAACTTCTAACCTCCCGAATACCTCTGCTCCTTCCACGGATCCCCATACGCGTGATACCCATTCCGCTCCCAGAATCCCAGCCGGTCGTGGTCCAACAGCATAAATCCGCGCACCCACTTCACGCTCTTCCACGCATACAAATGCGGCACCACCAATCGCAACGGCCCGCCATGCTCCGGAGCCAGCGGCGTGCCATCATGCTCGAACGCAAACAACACATTGGGCCGCAACAAATCCGCCAGCGGCACATTCGCCGTGTAGCCCTCTTCCGCCAGCACCAACACAAACTCCGCGCCCGGCTTCGGTTTCACAAGTTTCAGCACCTCTGTGAACAGCACGCCCTTCCACCGGTTGTCCAGCCGGCTCCAGCGCGTCACGCAATGAAAATCCGATGTCACTTCCGTTTGCGGCAGCGTACGAAACTCGTCCCACGTCAGCCGTTTCGGTTCTTCCACCAACCCCGAAATCTTAAAGTCCCATTTCGCCGCATCAAACGCCGGCACGCTCCCGTAATGCAGCACCGGCCACTTCAGCGTCAGCGACTCCGGCGGCAGGCGCCCCTCGGCCTTCGCCTTCTTCTCGAGCTCTCTCCGGTCCCCCAAATCCCCAAACAACGCCATCGTTTTTCCTTCACAGTCACGCGGGCGCACACTCCCGCGCTTCCAAATTCCGTTCTCATTGGATGCCTGATGAGACACGAAAATTCAGGCGCCGCATAAACGCTTCGCGCTCGGGAACGCAAACACTTGAAGGCAGTTGGCCTAGTTGATGTCTACTTCGAGCCCGCCGACCCACCCGGCCGCGAGGTTATAGATGAACGCTCCAATGGCCGCACCGATGCCGCCAATAATCCCGTAGAAAATCGGGGCAACAATAATCGCGCCTAATCCCATTCCTAATCCGAGTGCCCTCGCGCCCGCGCCGGCTCCCGATCCGGCCAAACTCCCAAGCGACCCCGCGATCATGGAAAAGAAAGCAATGCATGCGCCGATAACCAGCCCGAAGATTGCGTATGTAACCGCACCTACCTTGAATGCCGAACCTGGTCCAATGCGTTTGAGCGTAGCCATGGTGCCTCCTTTCGGCCAAACTTGCCGCGCATCCTAGCAGAATGAGCCCGCAGCGCAAAGGACTAGCTTTAGCAGCCCCACGTCGTTGGCCTGGTGCTGAAGGACCCGGTCAGCGGGCAGCCGGTCTTCATAGCGCGCAGCGTGGAGGAATTGACAAACTAGCGCACTGCGCGCTTTCGCCGAGAAAAGGAGTTTCTGGGGAAAAGGCCACTCCGGCGGCTCCGGAGTGGCCTTTTTGGTGCACTGCCTGTCGGGTGTCTAAATTGACGCCGTCATTGATCGTTGTTGTTCTGGAAGTTAAACATGTCGAAGAGGTCGCTAATAGCCGGCATGTTTTGCGGAACATACGGATTGCCTTTGTCGGTTACGGGATTGGGCAAATTGTCGCGGCTGCGGCCGGTAAGCGGCGAAAGCCCCCAATTGCGTTCGATGAACTTTACAAGCGAGGCGTGGTCGCCGTAAGAATGCCTGACGTGCCCGCCGCGGGAGAACGGCGAAACGGCGAGCAACGGAATGCGCGGGCCGTCGCCAAAGAAGTCCAGTGCCTGAATGAAGCCGCTGTCGTAATAACCGCCACCTTCATCCACAGTGATAAAAATGGCCGTGGAAGCCCACTGCCTGGGATTGCTTTGCGCGAGGCTGATGATATTCCCCGCAAAAGCTTCAAAGAGATCGAGCTTCGAGGAGTTCGGATGGCCATCCATAGCGCCGTCGGGCTTGACGAACGAAACAGCAGGAAGCGTCCCGTTTTCCAGATCGTTGAACAGGTCGGTGACATCGCGCATATGGTCGGCGCGTTGGGCCGGGAAGTTAGATTCATATTCGAAAGGGTTGCAAATGGTGCAGTAGCCGTTGATGGGATTGTGCGCCACGGAAAGGTTGTACCCACCGCCGTAGTAGATCCAAGAAATGCCCTTGGCGTTCAACTCGTCGCCAATGCTGGGCATGTTCGTTGGAGGAATATTCGTAGCGGGATTCGTCGCGCTGCCATCGGGATTAAAACCCTGGCCGTGATTCACGGCCGGATAGAAGCGTCCTGGGTCGCACTTGGTGGCCACGGAATAGGGCAGGCTCCCCAGGTAATCCAGAATGGGTTGAATGCCTGGCTGCGAGGGGTCGGAACAATTGAAGTAGACCGCTCTTTGCGTATAGAGGTTGAGCGTGCCGGATTGTGGGTCGGGATTGTAAATCGTGGAAGCAGGGGGCGTTGCTGCATTGCCGTTGGCGTCGGAGAAGGGGACATAGTCCGCGAAGCCGATGTACATGCTGTCGGGGCCCGTGCCGCCCATGACCGGCTGATGATAGTTGTCGTTCAGCGAGTATTGATCGGCGAGTTGCTTGAAGAGGGGAGCATCGCCCTGCTGTACGTTAAAAAAGGCCATGGTTTGGCCGGTGTCATGGGGCGTGCCGCCTGGAGGCGTCGAATAGGTTGTGGTGGTGAAAGATTGAAGGTCGTGCAAGCAGCCGGTGGGATTCGCGGGAGTTGCGTGGCTTCCATCGCAATCCACTTGCTGGAACATTTGGAAGAACTGATGGATGGTGTCACCGGTAAACGCATCGTAAGGCATCGTCGGCCCGGTCATTTGAAAGGGGCCTGGCGGCAGATTGCTCACATTGGTGATGCGGGTGTCCGGCCCGACGAAGGGAGGCGGAACATTCAGGCCCGTGCCCCCAGTGCCAAACAGGAATTGATCAGCTGCGGGCAGGCCGGGGTCGCCGCCCGGAACCTGCAGGATGAAAGAGAGCGCGGAAACGGGCGGGGTTCCGGCAAGATCCGGAGGCTGAAGAGCAGCGTACAACGTTTTTTCAGAGTCCGAGGCGTTGACAAAATATTTCGCGCCATTGGGAGGGGTGGTTACCTGGAATTGATGAGCTTGCGCGAAATTCGGGCCGGGTGTGCCATCCGCATTGACGATGCCTTCCGAGAGAAGGTTCTGGACGGTTTCGCCGGAGTTGTGGGGAACGTAGGTGGCGTAAATGTGGTCGAAGCTGCGGTTTTCTCCCACGATGATAATCACATGCTTGATGGGACTCGCGGTGGCACCGTTGCCTTGAGAATTGCCGTCCTGGTTCTGGGCAAAACCCATAGGGGTGTACAGCAACATCGAGCAGGCGACGAGCGAAGCGCATAGGGAACTGCTGATCTGCGGGCGCTTTTTGGAACAGGAATGCGAATGCATGGTTTCTCCTTGGGACGAAGGTTCGCGGGCTCAAGGTAGATAACCACCGGAGATTACATGCACGTGTCAGGGCCGTTGGATATCGATGAAAGGTTTCTAAAGATTTCGAAAG
>Ga0307471_100000117_pt1 | contig 37891 bp, 26 predicted proteins | sample atmos_gasesAM3C__2_FD_204566 | JGI IMG/M metagenome (GOLD analysis project Ga0307471, IMG submission 204566) | Hardwood forest soil microbial communities from Morgan-Monroe State Forest, Indiana, United States - atmos_gasesAM3C_515 | ecosystem: Environmental > Terrestrial > Soil > Temperate... | reverse complement strand
GCCAAGATAGTTTCGCGCGTCGAACAAGCCCTCGATATCAGCGTAAGTAAGATGACCGCGCAAGCTAGATTCTTCCCGCAGAATTTCTTTCAGGTGCCGTTTCTCGGTACGGGCTTTCTTGCAAGCGGCTTCCACAAGCATGTGCGCGGGCATTTTTCCCATTCGATCACCTAGGGCCATGCTGACAGCCTCGGCAAAAATCAGGCCGTTGCTGGCTTCAAGATTCTCACGCATACGCTCCGAGTCGACTTCGAGATGAGCGAGCATTTCCGCTAAATGATGAAGAGCGCCGCCAGAAATCCGCGCAATTTCCGGCAGCGTCTCCCACTCCGCGTGCCATCCGCCTAATCCGCGTTGATGTTCCTGCACCATGGCGGTAAGCATCGTGTTCACGAGCCCCGGCACGCGAGTCGCTGCCGCGAGGACAACCGCACAGGTGACCGGATTTCGTTTGTGAGGCATGGTCGAGGAGCCACCTTGCCCCTCGGCAAGCAGCTCGAATAATTCGCCAACTTCCGTTTGCGTGTGCAGGGAAACATCGCGTGCAATCTTTCCGAGAGTGCCGGTGCATAATCCCAAAGTAGTTGCGATTTCCGCCATGCGATCGCGGTGGCCATGCCAGGGTGCGCCAGGGAGAGGAAGGTGCAGTTCCTCAGCGAGGGCTTTTGCCACTGCCGGGCCTCGGTCGCCAAATGCGGCGAGCGTGCCCACAGCGCCACCAAACTGAAGCGTTAGCACCCGCGGTTTTATTTCGAGCAGCCGGGTTTTGTGGCGGAGCATGGCTTCCAACCAGCCGGCGGCGATGAAACCAAATGTGGTTGGCAGCGCTTGCTGCATCCACGTGCGCGCGACGACTACTGTAGAACGATGTCTCTCTGCAAGCGTCGCGAGCGTGCCGATCAGATCATTCAAATCATGCTCAAAAAGTTCCAGCGCTCTGCGGAATTGCAGCACGCAGCCAGTGTCGATGACATCTTGGCTCGTGGCACCCCAATGCACAAACCGTGCGGCCTCCTTTTCTTCCTTGGCCACCACTTCAGTCAACTTTTTTACAAGAGGGATAGCCAGGTTTCCCGCAACAGCTGCGTCTCTCTCAATCGCCGCCAGATCGAACTCCTCCACACGGCACTTTCCGGCGATGACGCGTGCTTGTGCTTCGGGGGCAACGCCTGCTTTCGCTTCGGCCCGCGCCAAAGCCGCCTCAAAACGCAGCATGCTCTGTATGCGCTCTGCGTCTGAAAATATCAGGTTCATCGCTTCATATCGGAATAATCCGTCGAGCAGGCTCATCGTTGGCTAAGTCTCCTCGATTCAGCAGTCAAAAAAAACTGTCTCCTGTTCACCTTGCAAGCACACATCCCAGTCGAAGAGGTTGTTACCGGCTCCGCCAGCGCGCGCGATCAGGGTCTTTCGGCGAGCGCGTGGCACGAGTTCCAAGATCGCATCGGTCGCTTCACCCGACTCGACGGGAAAATACATTCGCGTGATCAATCGTTCTAGTAATCCCCGCATGAAAACGGAAATCACCAGATGCGGCGCTTGCAGCCGGCCATCAGGGCCGGGAACGGGTCCCGGCCTTAGGGTCGTAAACGAAAACTCGCCTTGCTGGTTTGTAGGCACACGCCCGAATCCCCAAAAACGCTTTGCCTCCATCTTTTCCAGCGAATCTTCCGCCTGCGCGTACCTGCCTTGCCCGTCAGCTTGCCAGATTTCGAGGCACGCATCGGGTACAGGTTGGCCCTCGCCGTCCAACACGCGGCCGCGAATCGTCACGAGCTCGCCGGATTCCGTCCCGCGAGTTAAGTCGGCGCGGGTTATCCAGCTGAAACCAATGCTGAAGTACGGCCCGACCGTTTGTGATGGAGTGTTTCCCTCGCTCATAGCGTCATTCCATTGGCGTGGCTTCCCGCCCGCGCAACACGATGTCAAATCGGAAACCCATCGCAATCTCGGGCGTCGTGGTCGCCCAATCGAAGCTTGAGATGAGGCGTTTGCGTGCCTTTTCGTCAGGAACGCTGTTGAAGATTGGGTCGAATTCCTGCAGAGGATCGCCCGGGAAATACATCTGTGTCACCAGCCTTGTAGCAAACGCCGGACCAAAAACAGAAAAATGGATATGTTGTGGACGCCAGCCATTGTAATGATTGCGCCATGGATAGGCCCCTGGTCGGATGGTCACAAACCGGTAGCGACCTTCCTCGTCCGTAAAAGTCTGGCCCACGCCGCTGAAATTCGGGTCAAGTGGCGCGTCATGCTGATCCACCTTATGCAAATACCTTCCGGCGGCGTTGGCCTGCCAGATTTCAACGAGGGAGTTCCGTATGGCCCGGCCATCCTCATCGAGCAATCGTCCGCTGACCACGATTCTCTCGCCAAGCGGTTCACCCTTGTGTTGCCGTGTCAAATCAAAGGCCTTCCGTGGAACAATGTTTCGAGGAAAAATCGGGCCAGTGATCTCCGAAACCGTCGCAGGTATTGAAATCAAAGGCTGCGTAGGCGCTCTTTTGATGGAGGAGACGTAGGGAGGATGCAGGTGATTCGGATGCGTGCCTGGAGCCGGCTTCCGGTATCCCGCCATCGGCATGGTTTCCGTCACCTCAGACTCGCTCGAGAATTACGGCAATGCCTTGACCCACACCGATACACATGGTGCAAAGCGCGTAGCGCCCTTTGGTGCGCAGCAACTGATACGTGGCTGTGGTCACCAGCCGCGCTCCACTCGCCCCCAACGGATGGCCAATGGCGATGGCGCCTCCGTTCGGGTTGACGTGCGCGGCGTCGTCCGGCACACCCAATTCTCGCAGCACCGCAAGCGCTTGCGAGGCGAACGCTTCGTTTAATTCAATCACGTCCATCTGCGCGAGAGTGAGATTAGCTTTCGCCAGCACTTTGCGCGTTGCTGGCGCCGGGCCCATGCCCATGACGCGGGGAGCGACTCCGGCAGCGGCGGCGGCGATCACGCGAACCCGCGGCGTCAATCCATGCCGTTTCACAGCGTCTTGTGAGGCGAGGAGCAGGGCGCACGCACCGTCGTTCACTCCGGAGGCGTTCCCCGGTGTCACGGTCCCCTCGGGGGTTACCACGCCCTTAAGTTTTGCCAAAGCTTCTATTGTGGTGTCAGGGCGCGGATGTTCATCGGTGGCGAACACTACCGGAGCGCCTTTTTTGTGTGGAATCGTCACGCTAACGATTTCTTCCGCCAGGCGCCCCGCCCTGATGGCTTCCCCCGCGCGCTGCTGGCTGCGCAGCGCGAGGGCATCCTGATCCGCACGGGACACGTGGTATTCCTTCGCAACAATTTCCCCGGTCTCGGGCATGGAATCAGTCCCATACTTCGCTTTCATAGCGGGGTTCACGAAGCGCCACCCGATGGTGGTGTCCTCCATTTTCATGTTTCGAGAATAAGCCGCGTCGGCCTTGCCCATCACGAAGGGCGCCCGCGACATGCTCTCCACCCCACCCGCAATCACGAAATCCAACTCGCCGCTCTTAATGCCCCGTGCCGCTACCGCGACCGCATCCATACTGGAGCCGCACAGCCGGTTCACGGTGGACCCCGATATTTCCTTCGGCAGGCCGGCCAGCAGAAGAGCCATTCGCGCGACGTTACGATTATCTTCTCCGGCTTGGTTCGCGCAGCCATATACCACGTCATCCAAAGCGCTCCAATCGGCTATCGGATTGCGCTCCAGGAGGGCCTTGATCGGCAGAGCAGCCAAATCGTCGGTTCTGATACTCGCCAGCGCCCCAGCGTATCTGCCGATGGGCGTGCGAATGGCGTCGCAAATAAAAGCAGTGCTCATGGTTTTCGCCTGATCCTCGTCCACAGTCTATCGTAAACACACACCGAAAGACCAAATCGCATGCCTGTTTTGGCGGACTGCGCTAAACTTTGCAAGGCCACTTTGCCTGCTCGATTCGATAACACACTATGCTGACAAATCGCCGTGAAATCCAAATTGAATGGGGAGACTGCGATCCCTTCGGTATCGTCTTTTTTCCCCGTTATCTGGAATATTTTGATGCTTGCACCAATGCCTTGTTTCACCGCGCGCTTGGCTATCCGAAGGCGGAGATGCTGCGGCGCTTTCAAATTGTGGGAATCCCGCTGGTCCAGGCGAGTGCAAATTTCCTGGTTCCATCCTCCTTCGGCGACATCGTAGCCGTGGAATCCTGTGTCACGCAGTGGGGTACAAGCAGCTTTTCCGTAGAGCACAAGCTTTTCCGGGGCGATGTTCTGGCTGTCGAGGGATTTGAGAAACGCGTCTGGACTGTGCGCCCGGTGGGCGAACCGGCGAAAGCCAAGAGCCACCCCATCCCGAAAGAACTCATCGCTAAGTTTTCGTAGTTGTTCGAAAGGCTTGTCAGTTTCGTGACCACGATGCGCACGCAGGTCGGAATTATTGGGGCCGGCCCCGCGGGGTTGATGCTCGCGCACCTGCTGCACCTGCAGGGCATCGAATCCGTAGTTTTGGAAAGCCACACGCGCGAGTATATCGAAAATCGCGTGCGCGCCGGCGTTCTCGAGCAAGGTACCGTTGAAATGATGCGGGAGTCAGGTGTCGGCGAACGATTGCATCGCGAAGGCCTTCGTCACAAAGGAATCGAATTGCGCTTTGGAGGTTCAGGCCACCGCATAGATTTCGAAGCCTTGGTCGGAAAATCCATCACGATCTATGCGCAGCAGGAAGTGATTAAGGATCTCTTAGCGGTCCGATTGAACTATCATGCGCCGATCTTCTTTGAAGCCGAAGCCATGAGCGTCCACGATTTGGAAGCGCAACCCAGCATTCGTTATCGGCAAGGTGGCGTCGGGCAGGTGATCACTTGCGATTTCATTGCCGGATGCGATGGATTTCACGGAATCTGCCGCCCGGCCGTTCCGGTAAGTCACCTTCGCATCTACGAGCATCACTTTCCCTTTGCCTGGCTGGGGATTCTTGCGCGTGTTCCGCCCGCCTCCGAGGAACTCATCTATGCCTACCACGAACGTGGGTTCGCGCTCATGAGCATGCGCTCGCCGGAGGTTTCGCGGCTCTATTTGCAATGTGCGCCTGATGAAGATATCCAGAATTGGCCGGACGACCGTATCTGGGAAGAATTACGTACCCGCATGGTGACACGCGACGGATTCGTTCTGAAAGACGGCCCGATCTTTCAGAAGGGCATTACACCCATGCGGAGCTTTGTTGTCGAACCCATGCAGTTTGCCAAATTATTCCTACTCGGGGACGCGGCGCATATCGTGCCACCCACAGGTGCAAAAGGGCTGAATCTTGCCGTTGCGGATGTGCGCGTGCTGACGCGAGCGCTCGTCGAGTATTACAAACACGGAAAACAGGAAGAGCTCGCTCATTACACCGAGCGTTGCCTGAATCGCGTCTGGAGATGCCAGCGATTTTCCTGGTGGATGACCTCCATGCTCCACCGTTTTGACAAGGAAGATAGCTTCACCCACAACATTCACCTCGCCGAGCTGGGTTATGTGGCGAGTTCACGCGCGGCCTCAACGGCACTAGCTGAGAATTACGTCGGATTACCTTTCGATACCCCTGGTCTATTCTGATTTGCGCCACTTGCTCCATTTTGGGCTCCAGCGTCTGCATTGAACTATCGGCATCATTCCCGTCCTAAAGTACAGATTGCAAGCAAGTTATTTGTAGTAATGGGACTTCTCTAAAACGTCTAGAACCAAAGGCGCCAAGGCCTTCCCCCTCCTTGCAACTTTCTTTCCACTTTTGGGTTCTATCCACTGGAAGCCCGAGAGCGCGATAATAGTGTTCAGGGCTTCCGGGCCTGGTGCCAAGCCCTAGGCCCCTTAGAGGAAATTCTTATGAAGGCCACATTCACCGGTAAGAGTATCGCCGCTTCTTTGTTGTGTTTGGCCTGTCTCCTGTTCCTGTCGTCACCTTCCGCAAAGGCCCAAGCCCAGGACAACGTTGCAAACTTGGCGACGAGCGACAACGGCCCGAGCGCTAATGACAACAATAACCCTCCCGCCCTCGTTGCGCGCATCAGTGTCATTGAGGGTTCTGTTTCCCTGCAACCCGGCGGAACGGGCGATTGGGGCGCTGCTGCTCTAAATCGTCCCGTTACGATTGGCGACAAGATTTGGGTGGACCAGAACGCGAGAGCCGAATTACAAGCTGGCGAAGAGTCATTCCATTTGGGCGGCATGACCGCTCTGTCCTTCCTCAATCTGGATCAAAACATTATTCAAGCGCGGCTGGCGGAAGGCGCGATCAATTTCCGGGTGCGCGAAATGCATCAAGGCGACACGTACGAAGTGGACACGCCCAATCTTGCTTTCACTGTGCGGGAGGCCGGCGCGTTTCGGATTAACGTCAGCGAAAACGGCGACTTCACGCGCGTCATCGCTATTCGGGGCCAGGGCGAAATTGCCGCAGGAGGCCAAACTTATGCACTGCAACCCGGCCAGAGTGCTGATGTCTCCGGAACGGACAACAATGTAAAAGTTGTAACTGCTGCGGCGCCCGGGCCGGATCAACTGGATCGTTGGGCGCAGGAACGCGACCTGAAGGAAGACAATTCCACCTCTGCGCAATATGTCAATCGAGATGTCGTTGGCTACAGCGACCTCGACGATTACGGCACTTGGAAGCAGGAGCCTGATGTTGGCTCCGTATGGGTTCCGAATTCCGTGCCGGTGGGCTGGGCGCCTTATAGCTACGGCAACTGGAATTGGGTTGGCCCCTGGGGCTGGTCCTGGGTTGATTATGCCCCGTGGGGTTTTGCGCCTTATCACTACGGCCGTTGGAACTATTACGGAGGCTATTGGGGTTGGTGCCCCGGGCCGATCTTTGCAAGACCCTGCTACGGTCCTGCCTTCGTCGGCTTCCTTGGCGGATTCGGCGTGGGATTCGGCGTCGGATTTGGCTGGGGCGGCGGCTATGGCTGGTTCCCGCTGGGTTGGGGTGAACCCTACCGGCCCTGGTATCGCTGTGGCCCTGGCTACTGGCACAACGTAAATGTCAACAACACCTACATCCACAACGGCACCACGATCAACGGGAACAACTTTCGCAATTTCAATTACCGCTACGCACACAATCCCAATGCGGTTACGACCGCTTCGCACAACACTTTTGTAAATGGCCAAGCCGTCAACCGTTCGGCGGCTCACCTGACGGAAGCCTCCTTGCGCGGCGCTCATGTGACCAATGGCATTGGCGCAACTCCGACGCACGCGAGCTATCTCGGCGCTTCAGCAACACATGGACGTGTCGCTACTCCGCCGTCCTCCGTGCAGAATCGCAGCGTGATGGCACGAACGGCACCCGCGGCGGGCGCTTCTCATCTGCCGGTCCATACCATGAATTCGCCAACGCTGCACAGCGGCAATGCTCCGAGGTCTTCGGGCTCTCCGGCTGGCCGGCCAGCGTCAAATTCACAGGGTATGTCGGCAAATCGGCAGTCGCAGCTTTCTGCCAACCGGCCGCCTTCGACCATGACGCCAGGCTCGCGACCCTCGACCACACGCAATAATTCTGCACGGTCCAATGGGTCCGCGCGTACGTGGAACGCTCAAGGCAATACAACCGACTCCGGCCGTGCGCCGCAAGGTTTCGGCAGCGGCAATCGTCCCACGACACCACCCCAGACAACGAGAATGAACTCATCGGATCGTCCGCCCTGGGCGCGTTCGGGGGCGACAAGCAATTCCGCCCCGGCGGCACCGCGCAATTCGGGGAATCGCCCGCCAACGTCGAATATGAACGGTAATCGTTCGTACGCGCCGCCAGCCTACAACGGCAACCGCGGATATTCGGCTCCGCGCTCTTACAATGCGCCGTCTTATAACGGCAATCGGGGCTACTCGGCTCCTCGCGCTTATAGTGCCCCCGCCCCTCGCAGCTATTCGGCGCCAGGTGGTGGTTACTCGGCTCCGCATGTTTCCAGTGGCGGCGGCTACCATGGCGGCGGAGGCAGCGCCCCGCACAGTGGCGGTGGAGGCGGAGGCGGCTCGCACGGTCATCATTGATGGGAGTGAATCTTCTGAGTTGGAAGCTTGGCCCGCAGGGATGAACCCCGCGGACCTTTTCCATTTTTCCGCGTTTCGTTCGCCGTGCGCTTTTCGCGGCATCCCCTTTGCATGCACAACTCTTTTTACTGCCATGTGTTACATCTAGTGATATCGGATGGGCGCCGCCTCCGTTACGATCCCAGCAAATCTCGGCGACTCACTGGCTGGCCCGTTGTCTTACCGCGACGCGTCCCATCCTCGTCGAGAAGCGCGGCTGTCGCCAAGGGCGGCGAACAACTCAGGAGAGAAAGAGAGCATTATGAAAACTCGCGCAAAGTTTTGGCTGACCCTCTTCACACTCGTCTTCGCATTCACCCTTGCCGCGCCGCAGCGCGCCGCAGCGGATGACGACGACCCACCAGGCCGCGTTGCTCGTCTGAGCACGGTGCAAGGTGAAGTCTCTTTCAGTCCCGCGGGTACCGACGATTGGGTTTCGGTCGTCCTCAACCGCCCGATTACGACTGCCGATAAACTTTGGACCGACAAGGGCGCGCGCGCCGAACTGCACGTCGGCTCGGCTGCCATCCGGCTGGGTGGCGAAACAGGCTTTTCGTTTCTGAATCTTAGTGACCGCATTATGCAGATTCGTCTGACGGAGGGCACGGTCAGCCTTCGCGTCCGCCGCTTGGGACAAGATGAATCTATAGAAATTGATACGCCAAATCTGGCATTTTCCGTTCTTCGACCGGGCCGCTATCGCATCAATGTGAATGAGTCCGGCGACCTCACCACCATTAATCTGCCCGAGGGCGAAGGCGAGGTTACTGGTGGAGGCTCCGCATACACCTTGCATGCCGGCCAACAAGGGTATTTCTCCGGTACTGACTCTCTCAATGCGGATTTGCAGCCACTCTCCGACGAAGATGATTTCGATCAGTGGTGCAATGAACGTGATCTGCGGGAAGATCATGCGGTCGCGCGCCGCTACGTCTCTGATGACGTCATCGGCTACGAGGACCTCGACGACTATGGAGGCTGGCGCCCCGTGCCTGAATACGGAACCATTTGGTTTCCGCACGTGACCGTCGTCGGCTGGGCGCCGTATCGCTATGGCCACTGGGCTTGGATCTCGCCTTGGGGTTGGACCTGGGTGGATGACGCGCCTTGGGGCTTTGCTCCATTTCATTATGGCCGCTGGGTGTTCGTAAGCGGCGCTTGGGGTTGGGTGCCATGCCCGCCGCCAGTAGTTGCCGTTGCTTACGTCCGTCCTGTGTATGCGCCCGCGCTCGTGGCGTGGGTCGGTGGACCTCACTTTGCCGCCGGTGTGGCATTCGGCGGTGGCGGTTGGGGGGCCGGCGTAAACGTTGGCTGGTTCCCGCTCGGACCGCGTGAAGTCTTCGTTCCGTCGTATCCGGTGAGCCGCACCTACATCAACAACGTCAATGTTTCGAACACGACCGTGAATCAGACCGTGATCAACAATTATTACAACACGACGGTGGTGAACAAGAATGTCACCGTCAATAATAACGTGACGAACGTAAGATACATGAACCAAAACGTGCCCGGAGCCGTTACCGCGACTTCTCCCCACGCTTTCACCTCCGCACAGCCCGTGGGCCGCAATCTTGTGGCGGTGAATCAAAGAGAAGTGGTTACCGCGCCTGTGACAGCCATCGCCCCGGCTGCCGTACCGCCAAAGCAGGCGGTCCTCGGTTCGGGGAGGACGACAAACGTCCACCCTCCGGCAACTCTCCAGACGCGTGCCGTGGTAGCTAAGACTGCGCCGCCACCGCCTCCGCCGACATTTGCCGCGCGGGAGGCCGCGATCAAGGCCAATCAGGGTCGGCCTATTTCGATCAGCGAAGCGCGCCAACTGGAGCCCGAGCGCACGCACGCAACTGTAACTCCGGTACGAATGGCTCCTCCAGCGACGGCCGTTGCGTCAAAGATGAATGCACAGGGGGCGGGGAATCGCCCAGGGCAGAATACGCCGCAGACCATGCAACCCAAAACCAATCGCCCGCCCACCTCTGGCGGGGGACAGCAGAGCCAGGGCGGCAATCCGGTTAACACCAACGCTTATAAAGACCGGCCACCCTCTTCGCGTCCCACGACTGTGGAGAACCCTCAACTCGAGCAGAAACACCAGCAGCAGGTCCAGCAACTTCAACAAAAACACGACCAGGAGTGGCAAAAGCTTCAGCAGAAACAGGTCCAGGAACAGCAAACAATCCAGCAAAAAAATGCCGAGGCGGCCAAGCAGCAGGAACTCCAGCAGAAGCAGCAACAATTACAACAACAACACGAACAGCAATTGCAGCAACTCCAGCAGAAACAGGTGCAACAGCAGCAGGAGTTGAAACAGAAACAGCAGGTGGAACATGTTCAGGCCGCGCAGAAACCGGCAAAGGCGGACAAGCCTCCCAAATCGGACAAGCCACCTAAGGAAGATAAACCGCATCGCTGAGCAACACTTGCTTTGATTTTCTTCCTCACGTTAACAGCGCTTCGAGTTGCTCGGGGCGCCGTTTTCTACTTCCCCCCGTTTCCCGGTTCTTCCCGCCCCTGTGATATCTTCGAAGTATTCCGCGATGCCCATCACCTCTCTGACTCCTGAACTCTTCCGGCGCGCCATGGGAAACTTTGCTACCGGCGTGACCGTGATCACTGTCGAACGCGAACCGGGCCAGGTTCACGGCATGACGGCGAATTCGTTCACCTCCGTCTCACTCGACCCGCTTCTCGTGCTGATCTGTGTGGATCAAAATGCGCGCTTGCACTCTTTTCTGAAGGCGCAGCGCCGTTTCGGAGTCAGCATCCTGAAGAGTTCACAAGAGGCTTTGAGCGAGCACTTTGCCAAGGGGGAACAGGGCTCGGAAGCGGACGCGCGGCTCGGGATCCACTTTTTGTGGACCGATTCCGGCATCCCGCTGCTCGATGGTGCGTTGGTGCGCTTGGCTTGCAATGTCTTGGCGGAACACCGCGCGGGCGATCACACGATTTTTCTGGGTGAAGTAGAAACGATTGATGTGTTCGAAGGCGAGCCCCTGCTCTTCTACCGTGGTCAATACCGCTATCTGCAGCCGTGAGTCACTTATCTGTTGTACGAACGAGGTGGCGGATTTTGAGGCTGGATCTTGAAGCGGTGCCGGCTGTTTTCGTGCGCCGCGGAATGGCGCCGCTTTATCGCTTTATCGTTCCGAACTGCCGGATGGCCGCGCGGATTCCGCTGAATCACCCATTTCTTTCCGGTGACTCTTCACTTCCCGCAGAGCGTAGATGGCCTTATTTTGCGATTCGTAATAGGTCCGCGAGGTGATCTCACCCAGCAGGCCCATCGAAATAAACTGGATTCCGCTGATAAACAGAACGATTGCCAGGAGCAGCAACGGGCCGTGTTCTTGCAGGACGTCCTGGTTGAACGCAAGCTTGTTGACGACCAGGGTCGTTCCGATGACAGTTCCCAATCCGGTTCCCACCAACCCTAGCAATCCGAAAAGCTGCAGTGGCCGGGAAGAATAATCCAGCAAGAACTTCACCATGATCAGGTCGAAGAACACACGAACACTTCGCCCAATCCCATAGTTCGACTTGCCGCTTTTCCGCGCGGGATTCGAGATCGGCACTTCGGCAATCCGCGCTCCTGTCGAACTGGCCAGCGCGGGAATAAAGCGGTGCAGCTCGCCGTAAAGCTGAATCTCCTGCAGAATTTCGCGGCGATAGGCTTTAAAGGTGGTCCCGAAATCGTGCAAATCGATCCCGGAAAGCTTGGCCATCATCCAATTTGCGACCTTGCTCGGCAATCGCCGCATCAGCCAGTGATCCCTCCGGTCGTTCCGCCACCCGCTCACCAGGTCGTAGCCTTCTTCAATCTTTTCCAGGAATCGCGGAATTTCTTCCGGATCGTGCTGCAGGTCGCCGTCCATGGAAATCACCACGTCGCCCCGTGCGAAATCGAACCCGGCTTTCAGCGCCGCCGTCTGCCCAAAATTCCGCCGCAGTCGCACCACGTTCACTCGCCGGTCATGTTCGTAGATATCCGAGAGAACTTTGTAGGAATTATCCTTGCTTCCATCGTCCACAAACACCATTTCGTAGGGCTCGCCGATCGAGTCCATCACTTCTGTCAACTTCATATACAGCTGTGGGATGCTTTCCTGTTCGTTCAAGAACGGAATCACAAGCGAATACCGGATGGCTGATTCACTCCCCATACAATTCCTGCCGCACCCCTGATTTTGCTCTCTGCGGAGTTGCTTTCGCCGGAGTTGCCTGTGACCCGGCGTCGTCCCCTGGCGCATCAAACTTCGGCGGCGTCCAAGTGGCGGCTTCAAGCCACTTCCGCAATAAGTCCGTAGTTTATCAGGCGAATCCCCCTGCTGGCGACAAGTTTTCGAATCCCCGTGTCCGTCAGGATCTCCAGTTCGGTGTGCCGCGACTCCTGCAACCGGGTGGACGACTGTCGCAACTCCGCGTCCACATACCCCGGATGGCACATCAGTTCCGTCGTGCCCTCCGGCAAATTCTCCAGGAGGCATTCGACTCCTTCGCGCGTGAGCACTCCGGTCTGGGCTATTCCGCAAAAATAGTCCGTGGTCGCAATCCCGGCGCGATTCGCCAGTTCGCGGGCATCGCGTGCCAACAATTTCAACCCGCGTGCCTGCACTCCCTGCTTCAGCATCACCCCGGTCTTTCGTTCCTTTCCCGCGGAAAGCGCCGAGCGCAGCATGGACTCTTCATGGGCCACGCGAATCGCCTGGATACCGTACTTCTTCGTCAGTCTCAGCGCAATCTCGAACAAGCCGGGCAACATATGAACATGTTTGTGGCCGTCAAGATGAGTCGGCTGAATTTTCGCCGCGCATACCTTCTCGATTTGTGCGCTCCACTCGCGTTCTACTTCTTCCAATGGCAAACTCCGGCTCGCAATGCGCAGCAGCAAACTTTCCGGCCCCCATTCAAGCTCTCCCTTCTCGTTCAGGAGGCCCCGCACGGTCGCCGGCGCTGTTGGCGGTCCGTCGCTCAGATTCAAGTGCACGCCAACTCCCAGTTCCGGGTTAACCTTTCGGACCTCCAGTGCCGAAGAGAACGCCCGCCCGTTCGCCAACAATGAACAACTCGTCACCAGCCCTCTCCGGTGCGCCTCCGCAATCCCGCGGTTAATCCCTTCGGTCCAACCCAAATCATCCGCGTTCACGATGAGATTTTTCACTTTCGCCCTTGGCCTGTCCCTTCGTACAGCTACTCTTTCGCTCGCATGCCCGCTTGCGTACCATTGACCGCTTTTCTCTCTAACTCTAGCATGACGTGCAGAGAGCCTGTGGATCGGGACCAGGGGGCAGAGCTATAAGACCGCCATAAAGTCCATGCGTTCCATGGACTTGACACCCTGAGAGAATGCTGACTTCCGTCCAGCGGGCCGGCTTTTTCGCATTTCCAAGGTTCTCCCGAGGCCAAGATGAACGTCAAATTGCGCGAACTGAAACAAGCAGGGGCGCAGTACGGAGATAAGCGCCGCGGACGCCGCATGAATTCCCGTGTACCCGTCCGGCTTGAGTGGGATGTCTCTTCCGGAAAGCGCCAATCCGTCGAGGCGTTCACCCGGGTCGTCAATCCCTATGGGTGCATGGTGGTGCTTTCCGAATCCCTGGAACTCGAGCATCGCCTGGCGCTGATTAATTTGGCCACAGACACGCGCAACGCTGCCGTCATCGTCTGGAAAGGGAATCAGCAACCGGAGGGTTGGGAATATGGCGTGGAGCTCGTCGCGCCAGACATGGATTTCTGGGGGCTTGAACTGTGAGTCCTCCGCACAAGGCCAATGCAAGTGTTTCGCCCGCCGCGGCCATTGGGCAAGTGAAACGCGGCGCTACCACTGCCCGGCCGCAGACGAACGAGGAGCGCCGCCGCGCGCAACGTGTCCTCCTGAAGATTCCGGTGCTGGTGCACTTGCCGGGGAAAGCGAATCCCCTTCGCGGTGTCACGCATTCCGTGAGCGCCAGCGGCGCCCTGATCATTCTGCCAGAGGGTCTGCCCACGGGCACCAAATTGTCGATTGAACATCCTAATACCCAGAAGAAAGTCGAAGCCCACGTCGTCCGCCCGCCACAGATGAACGCGGAGGGCTCCCTCGTTCCTGTCGAGTTTACCGTTCCGTCTCCCCAATTCTGGAATATTTTCTTTCCGCCTAACACCAACTGAATTCTCCTGAAGCCTCCCCCCGCCCTTATCAGTTCTTTAGGGACCCCACGTTCAAATGACAAAGAAGCGCAGCGCCTCGCTTCTTCACTCTGGGCTCAATATTGGAATGGGTCTCCGAATTCTGGGACCGCTCGTGTTCCTAACACTCCAGACTTTAATTAATCACTACCGCGATCGCAGGCGCGGCCGGCGTCGCTGCGGGATTCGTCGTAATCGCGACGCTCGTGGACCCGGTCACAGTCACATTCAACGTCCCGCTGGAGGACACGAGCGTGCTGGCATCCCCTCCGTACCGGGCGCTGATCGAATGCGTTCCGGCCGTCAGATTCCCGGTCGTCAGTGACGCGCCGCCCCCGACGACGCTGCCCGAGGCCAACGCCATTCCGTTCTCAAGCAGTTGGACCTGTCCCGTCGGCGTTCCGCCTGTGACCGTCACCGTGAATGCGAATGGATTGCCAGATGCCACCTTGGCATTTGCCACAGTCATCCTTGTAGTGGTGGGCACAGATCCTCCACCACCACCTCCCCCACTCCCGCCGCAGCCCAGCGCAAAGCTCAGTACGCAGAGCAGGCTCAGCCCGAGTGCGGTTCGATACTTCTTCCTTCCGGGTAGCAGCAACAACAAAATCGCACCTAGCCCGGCACTCCCGCTTAACGCCCACCAACCCTTTCCTCCACGCAACGGGATCAAACCGGCTAGATCCTCCTCGTTTGCCTCTGCTCCCGAGGCCGTGAGCGTTGTGGAAGTCATGGCCACGGCCAGCGTTACAGTTCCCGTTACAGCGCTCGCGCCGGTAACGTTCAGTGGGCCCGGCGCCATACAACTCACTCCAGGTGGCAGGCTCGCTGCCGCCGGACAACTCACGGTCACTGCTCCCGTAAGTCCTCCACTTGGCGTCACCGTGATCGTTGAAGTCTGGCTCGCTCCCGTCGCCGAACTCAATGTCACCCCACTTGCCGTCACCGCAATACTCGGCGGGATGGGTGCTGTGACGACAAAGTTTGTCGGCTGCGAAGTTCCTCCAGTTGGCGCGGGATCGATGACATACACCGGGTAATTGCCCGGGGGAATTTGTCCCATGCTGAGAACCGTACTCAATTGGGTCGAACTGTTCACGGTTGTTCCGTAATAAGTTGAATCGAAAAACACAGTCGCGCCAGCTTGGAAATTGGTTCCAGTTATCGTAACAGTGGGCGACGTGTTTGCGGGAGCGGTTGCGGGGCTAATCGACGTGATCGTCGGGACGATCGACGGCTGAATGATCGTGAACGGGAGGGATGCCGAGGTGCCACCGCCTGGCGTCGGGTTGGTTATCGACACCTGGACTATCCCCGGCGTCGCGATGTCCGCTGTCGAAATCGTGGCAAGAATGGTCTGAGCATTTGGTACCGTGCTTTGTTTTGCCGCGCCATTGAAATTCAGGACCGCTCCTGTCGCAATAGCGTTTCCGCTCGCAGATATACTGAAAGGCAGGGAACCGGCGATGGCACTTGTCGGAGTGATGGAAGTAATTGTTGGAACGGGATAAGTTCCCAGGTTGACCGTGAAGTTCAAAATATTTGAGGGACTGTATGGCGGCAAGGGGCTTACTACAAGCACCTGATACGTACCCGGAAGTATGATTGCCGACGCCGGGATGAGCGCCGTCAGTTGCGTCGAACTGACGAAGGTCGTCGGGATCGCCGATCCGGTTGACGTCGCCGGATTATTGAAGTTGAGGATTTCTCCATTTAAAAAATTCGTTCCCATCAGGGTCATCGTGAACGCCGGATCGCCCGAGTTAGCACTCACAGGAGAAATGGATGTTAGTGTCGGTGGGGGATTTACTCCGCCGTTGTAAGTGAAGTTGAGGTGCGAATGCCCGCCCAGCGCCACGGGGTTCGGAGCCGGTGGGCCAAAGGATCCCACCATGATGTAGTAGGTTGTGCCCGCAACCAGCGGCACGCCACTTAGTTGGGATTGCAACACCACTCCGGGGGTGATGTCGTCGTTGCAAGCAACCAGGCTGAGCGCTCCCTGTGTGCCGGTCCAGATCGAAAGCACGGAATCAGAGCTGCTTCCGATCGTGTCCACATTCAGCGAGGCCGCTAGCGTCGGCGTGTATTTGTACCAAATCGTGTTGTACGCGCCGTTAGCATGCCCCCCTGTGTTTCCCTGAGCAGCCGTGAACTGTTGCGCGCAAGTCGGAGTGGGATCACTCGTCTCCGTCGTGGCGCCGGACGAGTCTTCGTCATCCATGAAAGTCGCGCTTGTGATATTAATCGCGTTCGCAAAATTATCGTTTGGTGGGGGACTGGCTGTGACCTTGAATGCAATTGCTTGCGACTGGCCTCCACCGGGCGGTGGATCTACGACGGAAATGTCGTCGGTGCTTCCATACGGGCCTAATAGCGCCGCTGGAAGTGTCGCCGTAATGCTGGTGGAGCTGTTCAGCTTCACAGTGATTCCCGCCGCCGCCCCATTCCAGTAAACCTGAGAATTGCTGGCGAAATTTGTGCCGGTAAGTGTGACCGGTATATTTGTTGTTGGAGTGGGCTGCACCGGGGTAGAGGGCGGTGAGATACTAGTGAGTGTTGGCACGCCGCCGAGCACGACAAACGTCAAAGAGTTGCTCGTCACGGTTCCGACATTGACGGTGACTGACTTCGCGCCGGTCGTGAGCAGGGAAGTAGGCAAAGTTCCGGATATGGACGTATCGGAAGGCGTTCCCGTGGTCACCAGGTCCGTGCCAGCGAATTGAATGGCCCCGCCGGTCAAACCAGAGCCGTTCACTGTCAACGTAAGTTGAGCGCCACCCACGCCTGCGGATGTGGGCGTAATGGATGCGATATGCGGGCCGCTGGGCAAGTTCCCAAGCGCGATATCCCACAAACCTCGCCCGTGAGTTGCGGCCCGCAGCGTGCGCGAAGCTTCATGCAATTTCAGAGATAGGACGGCGACGCGCGGCAATCCTGTTCCGAGCGTGCCCCAGGTGCAAGGTGCCACGGTGCAATTGCCTATGAACACGCCGAGATCGGTCGCCGCATAAATTGTTCCGGCCACATCAGGGTCGACCACGATGTCATTCACGGGCACATTGGGCAAATCCGTCGTCGCCCGGGTCGTGCAAATTGCTACCGAGCAACTCACGTCCCCCCAGGTTGCACCACCGTCTGTCGTTTTGAAAATCTGGCCCAACGGATCATTTATGCCGGCCGCGGTGTTTACATACGAGAACCCGGAATAGGCAACGTAAGCCGTGGTCCCTGCTGGGACGCTGGGATCAACGGCAATCGCCGTGATGGTCCGCGTCGGTAGCAGACCGGAACCGATAGTGCTGAACGTCGCGCTTCCCGCCGCGACGTTGGTGGCCACCAACAGCACACCAGTTTGCGAACCCGCATACATCACCGCGGAATTCCCCGGCGCCACCGTAAGGGCATTCAGATAATCCGGGCCGCCAGCCCGAACCAGATCCCCGGCTATGCTCGTCCAGATATTCCCCGCATCCACAGACTGGTAGACCTTGGTCGTGCCGGTATAAACAGTATTGGCCGCATTCGGGTCGACGAGCAGCGGTGGCACGAAGCTCGAAGTGTCAGCCGTGTTGATTCCTGTCATGGCGAGGTTAAAAGAAGTCGACGGCACCCCATTCTGATAGGAGGCAAGAATATTAAGCCCGTTGCAGGCGATATACACGGTGCTGGGAACCACATTGTCGATGGCCGTGCCCGAACCGTCGCCGCATATTCCAATGTCCTGCCAATTCAAGGTTCCCGAGTAGACCTGGGTGCCATTGTCCTGGGTTCCGCCAATCGCCGTTGTTGGCGAAGAAGGATGAGTCGAGATGGCGGGATAGAATTGCGAGAGTGTCAACGAGGCATTGTTCAAATTCGTCCACGTCACTGCACTGGCCTCGGCGTCATCCGTGCGCCAGATGCCTCCATCGTTTCCCAAATACATGCGCACTTTGCCCGTCGACAGCCTAAGAAAGGCCATAGCGTGCGAATCCGGATGCGGGAGACCAGCCCCCGCGGCATTTGGAAGAATAGACGGCCACATCGCACCTCCATCTGACGAGCGAACGACCCAACCCGGCACACCACTGGTCGCCGATGCCGCGCCCGCCAGGAATGCGATGTTGTTATTCGTCGGGTCCACCTTGATTACGTTGTCGTACCAACATTGCGGCTGGCAGACATCGGGCGCGCCGGTTTTCGTCCAATTTGCACCCCCGTCCGTGGTGAGGTACACACCCAGGTTTGCGCTTGAAACTGTCGAACCGTCGGAGATCGAGGCATAAACCGTTCTCCCCGTAGTGTCGTTGAGTGCGATTCCCAGATCAATTCTTCCCATGGTCGACTGCAGCGGAAGGCCTGTGCTGGTCAGCCTGGAAAACGCAATGGTCGCGCAAGTTGCACCAATCCCCGTCGCCTTATATATTCCGTTCCCGTTCGTGACACTGCCCGAACTGCCGAATGGATTGCCGAGTGCTGCGTAAGCGACCGTGGAGTTGGCAAAGCCCACAAACGTTGACATCTCATCCGGCAAAATATTGCTCCACGTTAATCCGCCATTATCCGAGCAGTACACGCCCTCGGTATTCCCCTCGGCAAATTGCGTTTGCGCACCCACCAGCACCATCTGCGGATTGCTGGGATTCACCGATATGTAGCTGATGCGCGTCCCCCCGAGGGTGAAATAGCCGAATGGCGTGACGTTGGAGTACGGGCCGATGAACGGGCAGCTCGGTCCTGCCACGGTGCAAGTCGGAGCCCACGTCTGGCCGCTGTTGGCGGATTTAAACACACCCGCACCGTAATAGATGTCAAACCCTATCGCGGCCTGCTCGCCCGTCCCGGCATACACTGTGGCAGGTTGTGACGGCGCGAATGCGATGGAGCCCATGGCCAGAGAAGGATTCTGGTCGCCCACGGGTGTCCAGCTTGTTCCACCGTCTGTGGTTCGCCAAATCCCTCCTTGCGCGCCGCCGATCAGCACGGTGTTTCCTGTGGCATCGCTTGGGTCAATGGCGATGGCCGTGATGCGCCCGGTGACCGGCCCGTACGATCCGCTTGTCGTAGGCGTCGGGCCAATCGATACCCAGGAAGTGGAACTCAAGCCGGCCTCCGGCACAACGGTTGCATAGCTGCCGTCAGCGCGCTTTACCAGCTTTCCTTCGGCTTCCATCATTCGCTGCATGTGCTGAAACGCGCTCCAGCGCATACCTGCGGGAATGCGGCCGTTTGCGGAACTGCGCTGTTTATAAAACCACGCTTCCCGCTGTTGCAGCAGGTCCGGGCCTTCCTTGTCTTTGTTGAACTGGGCCTTGCTCTCCGCTTCATCGGCAACCGGGTTGGGAATTCCACTCTGATTTAGATTAGCCCCTTGCGGGCCTGCATCCTTGGCTGATGGCGGTGGCGTTTTTTTGACCTGGCGGACTTGCGCCCAAGCCGTAGTCGTCGTGAATAGGAAGGCGAATAAGGAATACAAAAGGGACTTCTGCAGAAAAACCCACCGAGGGCTCATAGCGCATCCTGGCTTGCGGAATTTACTTCGAACTGGGCTGTCTGTCGCGAACCACGCGGGAGCTTATCACTACATGTTTTACGTGTCGAGCCAGGAACGTAAACGCTTTGTTACTTGCCCCAGAGAAAACTTCGCCCCCTCAATAAAAAAAGCGCTCCGGTAACTCCGGAGCGCTCTCGGCCTCCATTGGATAGGCTTGGCCCTGAGAAGGCCGGCCTAATTTATGCTAGTGCACGGTGATTAGCACGCTGCCTGTCGGGGACTTCAAATAATTGTTGTCCCCCGAGTAGGTCGCATTGATGGTCACGATCTTTCCCCCGCTGCTGCTGCCACTACCGCCGCCACAGCCCGCAATGCTCACGCCCAACAGCGCGAACGCCACCATCCCGGCAAGCGCGTAAGCACGGCGCCGGTTTTCCGGCATCCACCGCCAGCCCATGGCGAACAGCGCCGCACTGAGCAACGCCCAAATTGCCGGCACCACGGGCACAATCGGCGGCTTCGGTCGCTGCGAGCCCGGCGGGTAAAGTGCCGATATCGTCGCGGTCGTCGTGGCCGTGCAATAAGCTGACCCGATCGGGATCTGCGTAATCGGCGGCGAAGTATTCTGCGCCCCACTGGTTGGCGCACAAGTTACCGCCGAACCCAGGTTCGTCGACCCATTAGCAAACTGCACCGTTTGCGTCGGGCCGTCTCCGTTGCTGGACGTGATGACGTAAGCGGTGAGGAGCACGGATTGTCCGGAAGTGATGGACGTCAGGCTGCTGCCGACCAGGATGCTGGTGGTCGCCTTCGAAATAGTAATCTGAAGCGCATTGCTGGAACTACTTGTGTAGTTGGTGTCACCAGAGGTGAAGGCAGCGGTGATCGTATGTACGCCGGGGGTTGTGGTTCCGATCGTCGCACCTAATTGAATTGGCTGATCCTCCACAATGCCGACATTATTCAGCTTGGCGACATTGGTCGCGTTGGCCGCCGTGCCATTCGGGAAGTCATTTAGCGGGCCGCCGTTGTCCGAAAGAGCGATGGTCCCCGTGGGACAAGGAATGCTGGGCGCGGTATTGGGAGGGCCGAACGCACAGCTTGTGCCGCCGGAAGTTGTTACCGCAATTTGCAGGATATACGGGCTGCCGTAAGGAACACTCTGGTTGCCCGTGCTCGGGGTGCTCGGATTGTTGTTGGCATCAAAGGTCACGAAAGACACCGTCGTCTTGCTGGCCTGGTTAGCTCCAGCAACAGTGCCACTAAGCGCGACAGGCGAGGAGCTGCTCGCTGCCAGTAAGCTGTCGCCTCCATATGTCGCCTGCACATACGCGGTACCGGGAGGCAAAAGATTCAAGCTATTCGCGCCGCTAGTGCCGCTGATGTTGACTGTGCCGCTGGAATTCAGGATGAACGGACCAAACGATCCGAGGACCGTCGTCTTATCGCTGGCCAGTGCCGTAATCGCAACACTTTCCGTCCCCGCGTTCCCTGTGGGCGCCGTAGCAACTGTTACTGCCGCGGTCAACGGCTGTCCCGATGGCGAGCCGCCGCTCGGAGCCGTCGAGAAGGTCGTTGTGGTTGGTGTCCGACTGGCGGTACTCCACTTGGTTAGCAGGTTCGCCACATTGATCGAGCCTAACCCAGTCGCCAAATCGTAGCCTGACACAGTTTGGAACGCGGGTTGTCCGTGTTGCGCCGCCACGCTCGAAACCAGGACGCCGAAACCGCTGCTGGTCGAGTTGCTGCAATTCGGGCTGCCATTTATGGCCCCGGTGGCAATGCATGCCACCGAGTTATTCCAGGGTACGCCATTTGCATTGCCAGGGACGTTCAGGTCGTTATACACGCAACCCGCAGTCTGAGGTACAGCGGACTTACAGTTGCCACTCGTGTAGTTTGCGTCGGCTGCCGCCAGCGCATACAGAACGTAATTCGCATTCCCCTGCTGGGGCGCGGGGTTCTGTGCTGTCGCTTGACTTTGATTTACCAGCGCGATGATGCCCGCAAAAGTGGGTGTAGCCGCGGAAGTTCCGCCAACCGCAATGAAGTTATGGCTCGACGAGTTTGCTGTGGTCGTCAGGTCGCACGGCGCGTTGTTAGGGTTCATGTCGGATTCGCACATGATAAGGAAACTGCGGCTCGTGGAGCCGATGCTCGAGAAAAAGGACACGTCCGGAATATCTCGAACGAGATCGGCTGGCGTCAGGCCGGGACCGGTTTGCCACGCCGGCTTCGGATAACCTCCGCTTGGAAAAGCGCTGTTGTTTGTCGTGCACGTAATTACTCCGCTGCTGCTGGTCGTAGACTGAACGCAATTGCTCGGACCGCCGCCTGCGGCCGATAGGTCCAACCCCGTTGAATCCACGACTGTGCAGGCCGCTGGAAATTTATTGGCGCACGTTGAATCGTCCCATGGAGTTTCGGGGATGTACCCCTTAGCCGAAAGCTGCGTCGGGGAAGTGTTTGTCGCATTCCAATAAGTCGTCCAAGTTCCAACCTGATTGAAATCCGTGCCGCCGAGCGCCACGTTGAATGGTGTTGAGGCAATTCCACTCACCGCAATGCCGCTGGACGCTGCATTCGAGGCCAGCGAGGAATCGCAACCCGCGGAGCCCGAATCACCGGCTGATACCGCAACCGTTATCCCTTGCGCCGCGGCTTGTTCCCACAAACTGTAAAAGAAGGCATTTCCTGTCGTACCGAGAAAGGCCTCGCATAACCCGTAGCTTTCACTCAATACCGGCGCGACATTGTTGTCAACGGCGTATACCGCGGACAGGTCCACGCCGTTTGAAACTTGTGCCGGATTCGATAGCGTCGAAAGTGAAGTGACAAAAATGATCTGCGCGTTCGGCGCAACTGCTCCCGCCCATTCCACGTCCAGCGCCGATTCATTTTCATCCCCGCTGGCGGCTTGCAGTCCAGGGTCCGGCCCATTCACAATCACCTGCAAATTGTTTGTGGTGTACGCAGGACAGGCGGGCGTGAGCCCAAAAATGTTTCGGAAATCGCACACATCCTGGGGATTGATGTTAGACTGACCGATGACGGCAATCTTTTGGCCGGTTCCATCCGCGCCGGAAGGAATGTTATAGATCTTCGCGAAGTCCGCTGGTCCCACGCCATAGAACGTCCCATTCAGATCTGTGTACGTAAACTCCGGCGTCACTTGCCCGGTCGCCGGGTTTCTCTGAAAAGTTCCGACCTTGCGCACGTGGGCCTGTTTCGGAAAATTATTCAGCGCCACAACGCCTCTCAGCACCGGCGCAAGCGCTGCCGGGATGGCCGGGTCGCTCACGTTTGCAAAGTGTTCTTGGCCATTCACCGCGAACTTGTGCATGGCCGTGTGAAACGCGTTTTGCACCTGGGCGACGTTCCCGCTGAACTCAATTGCCGTCCGTCCTGTTGCCACCTTGCTGACTTGAAATCCTTGCCGTGTCAGCCAGTCCATCACCGCCTGCACGTCTCCGTCCGACGGCCCGTACTGCTTTCCAAACTGGTCGGGGGTCAACCAGGCATGGTAATTCGGCGAGCTCTTGTCGTACTGGGTGTCGAGTACCTGCCGCAACGCTGCTTCCTGCTCCGGGCTGCGCTGCAGCAAGAGCATCATCCGCGTCAGCGGCTGCGATTCTGCGAGGGCTCCGCGGTCGAATTCCGGCCGCGCCATGGGGTGCACATTTCCTTCCAGCCTCACGGTCCGCGTGTCATCTACTTGTGCGGTTACTCGCGAGGGCACTGCGGCCTTCTGAGCCAGCGCCAACTGGTTCTCCAGCAATAGGGCCAGCGCCACACACACAGTTATCCCGATGATTCTCTTCGGCGTTTGCATTTTTGCCTCAGACTCCCCACATTGGATTTATGCTGAAACAGATTTCCCGGGCAGGAATCGCGGATTTAGCGGCCCCCACAGCGCGGCCACGGTTCTTGCGTCAATTGTCAGATGCTTCCGGGCCAGGAACGGTTTGCTCCGGAAAGGGGTGGGACCTCTTTTATACCGCAATTCGGGAGAATTCACCATTGCCGTAAATTGCGTGGACAAGCGCTCGCCCGAATCCCGAAGCTAAAAAAATTCTTTTGTAACAATGAAAACTTTCGTTATAATCACCCATCGCTCACCGCCCCTCGCTCGGGGCACAGGCCAGAGTTTCGAAGAAGAGCCCCGTCCACTCTTCAACGCCAAGTTTAGCAGCCATCCCAGGGGGGATGGGGAAAGAGCGTTGGGGCATGAACGCCTTCTCGCGACGATTTTTGTTCGTTAGTCTCGTTTTCATTTTCTTTTCTTTTGCAACCCCAAACTTCGCTCAAACCCCGACGGACCTTTCCGCGGTGCCTCGCGATCTCCTCTACGCGCAGTCTCGCCAGCTCGCATTCCTGGATGAGCCGCGCCCTCTCCTGCCGTCACACGCAAATGATCTGGCCTCTTCCGACAATCCCTTCCATCTCTCTTCCACCACTTCGGATGACCTGCCTTCGAGTCGGACTTCTGGCTCCTCCTCCTCCACCTCCACCCTTCCGACGAGGCCAGACCTGCAACCACCTTCTGAGACGAAATTTCGCTGGAAGCCCGCCTTTGGCGAAGCGGTCTTATATACGGGTATCATGCAGGCCTGGCGATTTCCCACCGAGGCGGGCACGCGCGATGCCCTCAACGGGCCCTTCCTCAAGAATTACTTCGATTCCATTCTCGCGACGCGCGGCTGGGATGATGGTGACACCTACGTCACCAGTTACATTGCTCACCCGATGGAAGGCGGCATCTTCGGCTTCATCGAGCGCCAGAACGATCCCCTTTACCGCAATGTTGAATTCGGTGATGGCCGCCGCTATTGGATGAGTATTCTTCGTTCCTATGCCTTCGCCGCCGTCTGGAGCACCCAGTGGACCCTCGGCCCCATCAGCGAGGCTTCTCTTGGCAATGTCCAACTCCACGATTCCCCGGGTTTCGTGGACCTTGTCGGCTCTCCCACCTTCGGAATGTTTTGGATGGTCGGCGAAGATGCTCTCGACAAATATGGCCTTGCCCATCTTGAAAACCGTACCGCCAATCGCGCGCTCCTCGTTCTGGCTCGCAGTTTCGGCAATCCCTGCCGCACTTTCGCCAACCTCATGGCTTTTAAGAAACCCTGGGAGCGCGTCAACCGTCCCGGGATTTTCCGCGATGACTTTATGCTGCGCTCAGACTACATTCGCGCGAAAAAGGATGGCACTTGGGAGGGACCCAACTACGTTCAGCAATGGCGGGACTTCTACCACATCGACACGGGCATTGATTGGCAGCCTCACTCTGGTGCGTTCCCCAAGATCCCCGATTTTGAATTGATCGCCAATCTCCCCATGTATGAAAGCTTTCTCGGCGGCGGCAGTTGTATCGGTGGCGGCGGAAGCGGCACCATCTCCCTTGGCTCGCAATGGGCTCTTGTCTCCGACATGGCTGGTTGCCTCATCATCAATATGCCCCACCACCAGTCCGGCGATTCGTTCAGCTATATGTTTGGCCCTCGCTGGAATCCTCGTGCGGCCCACCGTGCTTCCCCCTATCTTCAGGTGCTCGTCGGCGGGCGACGCGTGAGTTATGAGATTGATTATCCCGACGTCCAGGCGCAGCTTATGAAACAGTGGAATAATGGGGATGGCGCGCTTTCCCACTATCCGATGCGCAAGGATTACACCTATCTGAATCAGAGCAATGGCTGGTCCGTTGCTGCGGGTGGCGGAGTTGATGTGCGCCTGAACGCCGCGCTTGCTTGGCGCGTTGCCGATCTCGAATACACCCACTCCTGGCTTCCGGATGTGGACATGATCCACCCCCAGGATGGCGTGCGCTTCTATTCTGGCCTCGTGCTCCGCGTCGGCACCTGGTAGCTGTTTATCTTCCGAGCCGGGGCTTGTTTCGCTGCACAATTTCTCTCTTCAAGTTCGCTATACTACTCCTTGCCGATGCGACAAGGACTCAGGGCACTTGGGAAGCTCCAACTCTAGCCATCCTCAGGAAAAATCTCCCGGCCGCGATTGCCCCTGACGTGTCTTGGCGGCACCTGATGAAAAATGCAGGACCACGCGGGTAGAGCGGCGGGGAAGTTTCTCCGACCGCCGTTCCGGTTTGCCCGGGCGGAAAAATGACACAACGAAAGGGTTTGGGATGAAGACGAGCCTGCTTTTGACTCTGGCATGCCCCCGATGTCAGAGTCGCTTCACTGTTTCTGCCGAGCGTTCCGAAGAGACTGAAATAATGGAGGGCGCATTGCTCAGTGCCGGCTGCGGCGCGAATTTCAGCATTATTCGTGGTATTCCCCGTTTCCTGCCACCGGACCTGACTGCGGCAAAGAAGGCTACGGCCGCGGCGTTCGGCTATGAATGGACTCACTATACGGAGCTTACCGCCGAAGATCGGGATGAGTTCTTGGACTGGATCAAACCCCTGGATCCCGGTGATTTCGCAGGCAGAGTTGTGTTGGACGTCGGTTGTGGCAAAGGGCGGCATATATTTTTATCCACACAATTTCAGGCCAAGGAGGTGGTTGGAATTGACCTTTCGGATGCCGTCGAGTCCGCCTTTCAGAACACGCGCCACTTCCCGAATGTGCACGTGGTGCGAGCCGAGGCCTACAATCTGCCCTTTGCCGATCGGTTTGACTTGGCCTACAGCATTGGCGTCCAGCATCACCTTCCCGATCCAAAACAGCGTTTTCTCAGTATGAACAAACGCGTGAAGCCAGGGGACCGAGCAGCCATCTGGGTTTATGGTAAAGAGGGTAATCAATGGATTGAAAGCTTTGTTGATCCAGTTCGAATTCACCTGACATCAAAGCTGCCGAAGGCCATGACGCAAGCTATCTCGTTTATGCTTGCACTGCCTCTACTCGCCGCGCTGAAACTGGCGTATGGGCTTGTTCACAGAAATCACGGCTTGCTATGGCTTAAGAAGCGCTTACCTTATTCTGAGTATTTGGGTGCGATCTCCGGCTATTCATTTGCCGAAAATTATTGGAACGTATTTGATCACCTGGTCGCGCCCAGGGCTTTCTATCACCGCCGGAAAGAGGTCGAAGATTGGTTCAGGACGGCGAAGGCGCAGCAAGTTGAGATAACACAAAGAAACAACAATAGCTGGCGCGCCACTGGCTTGAAAACCTCGAAGCCCCTTGCCGCGGCCGGCACCACCGGTTCAACGTGATTTTGCTGGAACTCTATAAGCACGAAAGTGAGTAATCTCCTTGGGTGAACTGCTCGGGCTGTTCGGTTTCCTGGTGGTTTTGCTGCGTGCCGCGATTCTCTGTTTTCAGACCATCGCCATCGGCGGAATTTTATTTCTACTCATCGTTGGACGTGGTGGCGCTCTGCGCCGGGAAGAACTTCTGCGTCCGAGTTGGAAGCTGATCCGTGGCAGCGCGTTCTCCCTGGCTCTGGCGCAGCTCTTCTTCGTATTCAGCAATACATTGCTGTTGACCTATTCCGTCGATATCCCCATGAGGGAAGTGCTCGGCGCCAACTTCGCGCTGGCCGCCTCGCTGGCGATTTTGGCGGGATTGGCCGTTGCGTTTTGGCCATCGCGGTGGCGTATGACCGTGAACCCCATTGTTCTCGTCCCCGCCGCGGTTATCCTCGCTACTTCGGTGATGACCAGCCATTCCGCATCGCGGATGGACAACCGTACGATCCTGGTTTCTTTAACCGCTCTTCACTACCTGGCCACGGCGAGCTGGATTGGCGGCCTTCCTTACCTCTTGATCGCCATGAAGCGCGGAAACGACGCCGAATTCCGCGTGCGCATCAGTCGGAATTTCTCGCGCCTCGCTCAAGCTAGCGTCGCCCTTCTTCTCGCTGCGGGTCTTGCCTTAAGCATCTGGTATGTCGGGTCATGGAACTTGCTCTACGGAACTGCTTACGGCCTGATGTTGTTGACGAAAGTCGCTTTCTTGGGCTGTTTGCTCCTGCTTGGCGCGGCAAATCTTTATATTGTGCGCGGTCTCGGCTTTGGCTCGGAAACAGGTTCCGCCAGCTTAGTACGGTTCGGCGAAGTGGAGATCGGCATCGGCCTCACCATCATTCTTGTGGCCGCTTCGATGACCTCGCAACCTCCCGCAACCGATCTGGCTCAGGACCGCGTTACTTTTCAGGAGATTGCCGCGCGCTATTGGCCTCGTATGCCGAGAGTTTCAAGCCCCGATGTGAAGCAACTCTCCAAGACCACGAGAGAAATCATCGCAGAAGCGGAGGCCCGGGGACAAAAGGCCCCCGTTGCATACATGCCCGGTCAGTTTGGCGCGGAAACCAATGGCGCTTCGGATATCGCGTGGTCCGAATACAATCACAACTGGGCGGGAATTATTGTCTTCTTGATGGGTATACTCGCTCTGCTTTCGCGTAGCAGGTATTTCTCTTGGGCCAAGATATGGCCGCTCACATTCTTGGGACTCGCGGCCTTCCTATTCCTGCGCGCGGATCCCGAGAACTGGCCGCTGGGCCCGAATGGGTTCTGGGAAAGTTTTGCCGTTTCCGATGTGCTGCAGCACCGCGCGGCTGTGGTGTTGCTTATTGTTTTTGCGCTTTTCCAGTGGGCTGTCGAGACGAATCGCTTGAAATCGCATGCCGCTGCTCTCGTCTTTCCTGCCGTGTGCGCGATTGGGGGCATCGTGTTGCTCACCCACACACATGCACTCAACAATGTGAAAGAGGAAATGCTGGTCGAGTTGAGCCACACGCCCCTGGCAATTTTCGGGATCATCGCGGGGTGGTCGCGCTGGCTGGAATTGCGCTTGCCGGAAGAGAATCAGGCGCGGAAGTATCTGGCCTGGGTCTGGCCTGTGTGCTTCATCGTCGTGGGGATGATTCTGATGGACTACCACGAGATTTCGTTGCCACTCTCTTGAGATTTGCTTGACCAACGTAATTATTCTTTGTGCGTGGAAACATGAACACGCAATACGCGGCCTCGCGTTACGCACATCTCGTCATAAAGCGCATTTCTCGTCACGCTCGCATTTATTAATTCATTAATTCAATGGATGTATTCAAGAATTGCGGAACAGAATGCAAGGAAGTTTTTACACGGACAGTGCACTTCCGGGCGGTCCTAAAACACTCTGCGCTGTCTCTTTAAAATATATCGTGATACGATACAATGTAGGCTCGCTGGAACTTGCCGCTTTCTAACACCCTGAAAGTACGTTACTAAGCAGGCGATTAAGCCTGTGCGCGCCCCCCCTCCTCCGCTAATTAACTCCATAAATCATTCTTGCAGGATTCTGGAACGCGAATTGCCCTTAGTTCTGCGCCGCTTTGTGGAACTCTCCACCACTGTGCCCGCCGCGCGCAGAAGAGACCAGGAGGTTACTTAATGTTACGTTGGGCATTCGGATTTTTGATCTTCGCCCTTCTTGCCGGAGTTTTTGGATTTTCGGGAATTGCCGTTGCTGCTGCAGGAATCGCCAAGGCCCTGTTTTACCTCTTTATTTTGTTGTTTCTTGTGACCCTTCTCGAGCATCGCGCTCGGCGATCCAGGGAAATGAATATTTCGGAAATCCAAGGCCGCGATAGCCACTCAGACCGAGATGCGAGGCCCTGAAAATTTCTCTGCGGGAATCGCTTTCTGAGAAGTTAGCTCACTCGGAACGGCAGCTAATATTTAGCTACTTGCTCTCTGTAAGCTTCACGGCATTTCCACATTGCCGCCCGACACGATGACGCCGATCTTCCACGAGGTGCCATTATTACCTTGTGGCATGTTCAAAGCGGAACAACCATGAGGCCGAAGCAGCGGCGCGAGAGCTACCGCACTTGACGGCTCAATCACGATTTTCATCCTCTCCCATACAAATCGCATGGCGGCCCGAATCTCGTCTTCACTCACCAGCAAGACGCCATCCACATGTTTCTTAAGAATGGCAAACGTGCGCGGCGCGAGCGAGGCCCGCAGACCATCCGCAATTGTGTCGCTGGATTCCAGTTTTTGCAGTTCGCCGGTTTTCAGAGAGCGATACGCATCATCCGCACGCTCCGGCTCACAACCAAAGACCTGCACGCCCGCCTGCAATCCCTTCGCTCCGAGGCAAGTGCCGCTCAGCAGCCCTCCACCGCTTACCGGTGTCAGAATCGCATTCAAGTCCGGCACCTCTTCCAGCAGCTCTTTCGCGGCCGTGGCTTGACCTGCGATGATCCGATCGTCGTCATAAGGATGCACCAATACCGCTCCAGTCTCGGCCTGCAGGCGCGCCGCAGCTTCTGCCCGCGCAGAGATTGTCGGCTCGCAAAATGTGATCTTGCCTCCATAGCACTCCACGGCCCGGCATTTTACCGCTGGGGCATTCTTCGGCATCACGATCCATGCGGGAATCTGCCGCCATCCCGCTGCGCAGGCCACCGCCGCGGCATGATTGCCGCTCGATAGTGTCACCACCCCTCTCGCCGCTTCATCTTTGCTCAGTGAGAGAATGGTGTTTGCAGCGCCACGGATTTTAAACGAGCCCGTCTTTTGCAGGTTCTCGCATTTAAAATACAGTTCCGCACCGGTCAATGCATCCAGCGACCTGCTGGTCAGCACCGGCGTGCGGTGAATCCGCGAACGGATTCTTTCGTGAGCGGAAACGATAGTCTCCCATTCAATTGGGGTAACACGGGATTCCGGGCTGGTATTAGAAGTAGCCATACCTTTAGTCTAGTGCACCCAGGACTCCTAGTGCGACCCCTTACCTGCGACCTGCCTATTGACCTCCGTCCTACCTCTGTTACCCTATGAATGCTGATCTTGCACCCGGCGGTCCGCTAACCTCGCGCCTGGTGCGGAGCAAGGATGCCCACGACGGATCGCCGACACTTGCAACGCTTCTCTCTTCGTGTCCCTCTGCGCTTCCGCGCTCTCGGTCTTGCTGGCGACAAAAGCGAACACTTCACCGAAGCCGTAAATATCTCACGCGGCGGTTTTTTCTTTGTTACCTCGGCGCCTTTGCAGGTTGGCATGCCTATCGAAGCAACTTTGCGGTTGCCCGTCGAAGTAACCGGTGGCGCGCCGGATGAGACGCATTGCCGCGCGCGGTTGGTGCACGCGAAGGCCGACGCCTTCAGCGATGGCCGCATGGGCTACGGCGCGGAGATTGAAATGTTCCTGGATCCAGCGGATAAGAAAAAGACTTCTGCGACCTAGCCCTTATTTCTTCACGGTAACCGTCGTCTTCGCGGCTCCTACATTCTCAAATCGGTCATAAGCGCGCACCGCAACCGTGTGTTCGCCGGGAGTCAGGTGCCGCACAGTAAATGAATAATTTTCAGTTTTGCTGTCGCTGATGCCATTGACGGGCGCCAGCAGCACCCATTCGCCGCCATCCACGCTGTACTGCGCCTTCTCGATGCTGCTTGTGAGATCGTTGACGACAAAGCCGAAATCGTAGGAAGCTCCCTGCGAGCGGTCAGCATTCGTCCCGGCAGGAATTCCCTCCAACTTTTCGATTGTCGGCGGAGTATTGTCCACCTCGAACCTCTCGCTTTCACGCTCCGTCTTCAACGCCAATTCAGGGGGATTAGAGGGCGCATCGGTCGCAACGATTTTCAGGTAATAGGGCCCATCCGGCATGGTCGTGGTGTCCCAGGAATAGAATTTCTGGTCCAGGTTTTCTTTCAGAGGCAGCCACTCGGTCGCACTTTCTCCTCGGAAATAGACGTTATAGTGCAACTCATCATCATTCTCGTCATGCGCAGTCCAGACCACGGTTTGGTAGCCCTTCTGCAGCACAGCTTGCGGCTGCAGGTCAAACTTTGGAGCAGTTCCCCCTTGTGACGGCATTCCCATTGGCATTGCTCCGCCCGGCCCGGTCTGTACCGCTGCTGGTGGTTGCTTTAGTACCACGTTGGTGGGTTGCCCGGCCATGCTGGGGACCGATTGGGCGCGCACTCCAGGCTCCTGTATCGCTATTCCGTCAATCACGGGCGCCACATTCCTTGGGAGATACGCCACGCTTACCCAATCAATTCCGTCGCCCGCTCGCCCGTCGTGAATCACCGCTTTCCACTGGAAGAACCGGGCCGCTGGAGCTTCCACCTGCGTTGCGGTCTTCGTGTACGGGCCAAACCACGGCGACCACTCTCTCCCCGGGTCCTCCGTGTTCCCGCTACGCACAAAAAATTCCACCCGCGGCTCTTTGCCTTCTTTCGCATTTTTCGATTGTGCGTTAGAACCCTGCGGGCCCCACCATTCGAGCCGGCCCCATTGCGAGAAAAGTTTGGCATCAAACGATTGCGATTGAAACGTGCCTTCGGCTTCATAGTCGGGCCCCAGCGAAAACACTTTTCCGGGATTGGCGGTGCATAAGAACACTTTTCCACCAGAAGACCGCGAGATGCCGGTGATTTGCGCGGAGCCGGATTTGGCAAGCTGCGCGTACACACCGCGCCCATCGATCGCCAGCAACGATCCTGTATTCCCCGTCCCGGCCAGCAATCGCCCGTCCGAATTAAGTCCCAGCGCGTAGACCACCTCATCTCGCGAAGTCCAGATTTCTTCGGGTACGCCGCCGGGCGTGATCCGGTAAATACTGCTGGAAATTGCTTGCGGGAACGCCACGAATGGCGCTCCTCCGCCCTGCTGCCCCATCTGGCCCACGTTGCCCATGGCCGTGGCTCCGCCCGGCGCCGCGCCCATCGTTGCTGCCGGAGCCTGCGGGGTGGTATGCGCTTTTTCGCCAATCGCTGACACGTAAATCATGCCGTCCGCCGCCACCGCCAGCGATGTCACTTCGCGTTTCGCCGTTTCATAAATCACGAACGCTTCGGCTTGGGCCTCATCCGCGGGCTTTTTCTTCCCCGTTTTTTCTGTACTTCGCGAAATCCGCAGGATCCGCCCGTTGGGTTCGCTCCCCGCCAGCAGATTACCCTTCGCGTCGAATGCTAGAGTCTTGATGTGCGCTTCGTCGCTCGCGTAGAAAACTTCCCCTTTTCCATCCGGAGAAACGGCGAAAATCTGGCCCTTGTCGCCGGTCGCAACATAAAGCGTCCCGTCAGCGGCGAAGGCCAGGTCCCAGATGTATTTCGTCTTCGGCTCAAAAAATACGGACTTTTCTCCCGAAGAAGACACCTTGTAGATCTTTCCGTCCGGAGAAGTGCCCACGTACAGCGTGCCTTTGGCGTCAAATGCGATCGCCTGCGCCAGCAAGTCGGTGGACTCAAAAACGATTTTTGGTTTGCCCGCGCCTTCAAACCGGAAAACCTTCGCCGGTGAACCCCCGCCCGCATACAGCACTCCTGCCGCATCCGCGCGCAGCGCCCACAAGTAGGACGCATCCGCATCGGAGATCAGCGTGAATTTCGGCGCCAGTTCCAGATGGCCGTCGCTACGCACCGCCACGCCTTTGGCCGTGCCTTTGAGGGATTCCTCATAGGTAGTCTGACGCCAGCGGCGCACATGGTCCGCTAGCGACACGGACGCCAGGAAGCACGGGATCAACAAGAGCAAAGTAAGACGCTGCAGAAGTTTTGACATGGATAGGGTCACCGGATTTGGAGATTCAGAGAGATCAGGCCGGTCACCGGCCCGCCAAGTGGAACAGAAACTTCGCTCGCCAGCGATTCGCGCAGGATTTGCACCGTCCCGGGAGCGGGACGGCCATCAATCATGTTGATTTGAGAAAGCGGTACGTTGGGCATTTCCTTGTCATCCCAGACGAGCGTGGGCGCCGGCACGAACAGCCCGACGTACAAGCGGTCGTTGCGGCGCTCGCGATTCAATAGCCCGATGAGCTGGTCAAGTCCTTCTGGCCCGGCCGCACCCGGCATGCCCGGAAAACCAAATCCCCGCGATGCCCGGTTCATCCAGTCTGCGTCGCTCACCAGAAGGCGCAAAGTGGTGCCGCGCGTAATCTGGTCCGGCACGTGCACGGTCGTCTCTTCGACGTGCGCGGTGCCACGATACGGCCGCAACAGCACGCGCACTTTTAGATTCTCGCCCGGAGCTGCTTCGCCCTTTTCCAGCCACGCGCTATCAATCGCGTACGACTTGCGCCCGGGCTGGCTCTCAACCCGCAGGCTGATGTGCTCTACGACGGGCACTTCAAAATTGTTCGTGAACATCCGGCCAAATACACTTTGCACGACCGACGCGATCGGCATGCCGTCCGGAACCATCATGTCGTTTGGCGCAAATGTGTTTTCAATCTGGACCGCCACGTGGCCCTTTAGTTGAACCTCTCCGGTCAGGTGCAATGTCGTGCCTTCTCCATACAGCGGGTTTTGGCTGATCCCATTGAAGGCCGTGACCGCGACAAGCAGCGGCGTCAGTTTCGGGTGATTGATCAATTCGTAGTGCAGCTTCCGCTCCGAGTTCCCGGACACAAAGGAAATATCCATGGGGATCATTGCCGGGGGCGGGCCAAGTGTGCCTGTGACTGCTGTCAGATGGTCTCCCGTAATCGTGCCAATCGATCCGCCCACATTCACAATCTTCGTGGAAGCGAGCGAAGAAGAAAGCGTGGTAACCACCCTGCTGCGCGCCATCGGGATCTGGATGTTCCCAAGATTCATCAACGGATGCCCGCACAGGAAAATGCGGTCGCCCTGCACCGCCGTGACGGTACAAGCCGAATGGATGGATATGTCGCCCTGCACCAGCACCATCCCCGCCATGTCGCCAGGCGCCAGTTTCGCGTCATCCGGGCGGGCTGCCGCCGTGCCTCCTTGGGCCGCTACCATCCCGTAGCTCTGCAACTGTCCGGCAAATTGCTGCAGCGTCGCGGGTTGCACGCCTGAGAAGTACAAAGGCGTTTCGATCGGCTCCAGAACCGAGCCGCCCGGAAGGCCCCCGTGCGCCAGAATATCGTTCGGCAACGGGACCTGTTGTGAAGTCATGGCAGCACCGTCGGCCTGCATGGGCGGCCGCAGTACGTCTTCAATCGGCGTCACGCCCGCAATGGCTTCCTTCGTGAAAATTCCCAGCTTCAAAGACAGGGCCCCGGCGAGCTTACCATCCAGATACACCGGGCTACCGCTCATCCCCGCAACTACGCCGGTGTGCTCCACCTTCGGCCCTTTCAACTCCACCAATATGATCGATTGCTTCGGCCCCAGGAAGTTCGGCAACACCCCAAGGACTTCCAGGTCAAACTTCTCCACCTGATCGCCGGCAAAAATCGTGTAAGCGTAACCCTGCATCCCCGTGCGCACCTGGGAAAGCGGCAGCAACTCCACCGTGTCTGGAGGGGCTCCCAATGCAGGTAGAACCTCGAAAGCGAGGCTGAGAAGAAGGAAGTAAGATAACCGCTGGAAAAGGGATGCCATAGCGCTAATGCGAACCCCCGAAGTGAAACGCCAATGATACCGGGACCAGCGGGGGTACGCAATTGGGCCCAAAGTCCGGCGTTCCTATGTCCAAACGTCCAAGCCTTCTAGAACCGCTATAGGCAACGTGGGGCCAGATGTGAGAGATTGCAGTGTGCAGAAATCATCATGGAGCGCAGGAGAGAAGGAGGAGCCATGGCGGAACCCACAAAAGAAGAATTACTGGCCCGGATTGCTGAACTCGAGAAAAAAGCAGAAGGCCGCAAGAAGGGGGCGCTGGAATTTCGTGTCGGAGAAAAAGGCGGCGTCAGTGTTTACGGCTTGGGCCGCTTCCCGGTCACGCTTTATTACGAGCAGTGGATGCGCCTGCTCGATGTTTCCAAAGATTTGCGCGAATTCCTCGAGGAAAACAAGCACAAGCTGAAATTGAAAGAGCAATAAGAGAGGCCGGGGGCTTAATGGGTGTTAGCCCCTGAAGTCTCGGACTTTTGCAACTCTGTTTTGTTGGGTGTAGTGCTAATCGCGGTGGTGCATCGCAAATATCTTGTCCGTCGAATTCTCGTACGGATACACGTGTACCATCCACCCGAAAATTACCGGAAAGAATCGCCCGCCTGCGGCATCGCAGGCTTCCTGCGTGGTAATCGAACCCCGCAGCCCAAATTTCGAGTAGTCCGCTGTGCGCCGCTGACCCTTCGGCGGTGTACATAAATTTGTGTGCAGGTGCCACGTCGCCATGCTCAGCGGCACGCGGTCGTTCAACTGCTCTTCGCTGGCTCGCTTCGGCATGGTGTACATCGCACCGACCAGTTCGTAGCCGTTGGCCGTCTTCTTATAGAGCAGGGAAGTAGGCCGCGCCGGATCGAATGTAAACGCCTCCATGAAGCCATTCAGGTAATTCGTGAAGTGATATTCGGGTTGCGGCACATTGGGCATGAAAATCTTGTAACCTTCATTCAGCGCCACGTGGTAGTCCTTGTATTTCTCGATGCCCGCGCGCAATTGCTGGACTGTTTCCTCGGCGCGCTGCTGATCGCCTGGGGCTGCCGGACGCGAGGCGGTCATGTACATGTGCGCGGAACTGCCATGGTGCATGTGAGCCATGTCGTGGACGGCTTCCTGTTCGTCCGACTTGGCCTCGTCCATGTCCATGCCGGGCATGGAGGCATGATCCGCCGTTTGGGCTTGCTGTGCGGCCTCGCCAGAAACAGCCTGAGGAACAGGCCCATGATGATTGGGAATAGCGGCGAGCAATACGCCCACCAGGAAAAGCGCGCCAAGGCCAATACCGGCTTTGGTCGCCAAATGAATGAGGGTCCTTCGGGAAGACATTGCTGCTCCTGACTTTCGTGCCGTGCGTAATCCTAATGATACGGATGACGCCTGCCAAATCTTTCGTTCGTTTTCCGGAAAATTCTCTGGGGAACACTGTCCCGCAGTACAGCAAAAAGACTGCCCCCGCGCCGGTCTTCTCACGGTTTCTTGATTTCTGATCTCCAACCGCATCACTTCTCCTCTTCCTGCCTTGCGCAACGAAAATTCCTGTCATGGTAAACTCACTCCGAGACGCCACATCGTGAAAAAAGAAACGATTCATCCGGCGAAAGCACTCACCGGCGGGCTCGAACTGCCGGGCGACAAATCCATTTCTCATCGCTACGCCATGCTCTCGGCACTCGCGGAAGGTACCAGCGAACTCCGTCATTTCGCCGCGGCGCGCGATTGCCACAGCACTCTCGGTTGCGTGAAAGCCCTGGGGGTTGGCGTCCGGGTAGAAGGCAGCACCGTCAAAATTTCCGGCCACGGCCTGCGCGGCTTGAAAAGCAGTTGGCGTACCCTTGACGCCGAGAATTCTGGCACGACCATTCGCCTGCTTTCCGGCATTTTGAGTGGCCAGGGCTTTACCACAAAAATCACCGGCGACACTTCCCTTCAGAAGCGTCCCATGAAGCGCGTCGTTACCCCGTTACGGCAGATGGGCGCGGACATCCGGGCCCGCGAAGATAATTTCCCTCCGCTCGAAATCCACGGCGGCGCGCTCCACGCCATTCATTACGAAATGCCCATGGCCAGTGCCCAGGTGAAATCGGCGGTGCTGCTTGCCGGGCTTTATGCCAACGGCGAAACACTTATTACCGAGCCGGCCAAGACGCGCGATCACACGGAATTGGCGCTGGAACTCTTCGGCGCGCCCATTGAAAAGCGCGGGCAGACAATTGCCATCCAGGGCATGGCCGGGGGAAACGGCGCTGCGGCGCTCCACTCGCAGTCTCTCGATGTGCCTGGAGACATCTCGTCGGCCGTGTTTTTCATTGCTGCGGCCTCCGTTCTGCCCGAATCGAATCTTTTTATCGGAAACGTGGGCTTGAACCCCACGCGTTCGGCCATTCTCGATTTTTTTCAGGGCATGGGCGCCGCCATCAGCGTAGTGAATCTCCGCACCGCCCAGTACGAATTGGTGGGCGATCTCGTGGTGAAGGGTGCTCGGCTCAAAGGCGGTCTGATTTCCGGCGAACTCGTGCCGCTGCTGATTGATGAACTGCCCATGCTCGCGGCTCTCGGGCCGTTCACCGAGGATGGCATCGAAATTCGCGATGCCGGGGAGTTGCGTGTGAAAGAGAGCGATCGCATTGCCGCGCTCGCCGAAAATTTGAAGCGCATGGGCGCCAAGGTCGAAGAACGCCCCGACGGGCTGCGCGTCGAACGCTCCAGTTCCGGAAAAATTCGCGGCGCCGAAATCGAACCACGTGGCGACCATCGTATCGCCATGGCCTTTGCCGTTGCGGGTTTGGCCGCCGAAGGCGAAACCGTCATCCTCGATCCCGATTGTGCCGCGATTTCCTATCCCGCATTTTTCGCGGAACTCCGCCGCGTCGCGCAGCAATGAGACAGCGCCAGCGAATTGACGGCCTGCCGCAGCAAGTCCAGCAAACCCCAGTGATCCTGAGATG